>Ga0209048_10000454_pt1 | contig 43843 bp, 44 predicted proteins | sample FrelakmetCRP12CR_FD_187146 | JGI IMG/M metagenome (GOLD analysis project Ga0209048, IMG submission 187146) | Freshwater lake sediment microbial communities from the University of Notre Dame, USA, for methane emissions studies - CRP12 CR (SPAdes)... | ecosystem: Environmental > Aquatic >...
CCCGCTGCCTCCCCGCCGGTACAGTCCGGCTCCGTGGCGGATCACCTGGTGCAGATCGAGCGGGCCACGGCGGTCACCCCCGCCCTGGTCGAGGCCTTCGCGCGGCTGATCCCGCAGCTGTCCTCCTCGTCCCCGCCTCCCGGCGAGGCGGAGCTCGCCGAGCTCGTGTCCGCACCCGGCACGACCCTGTTCGTGGCGCGGCTCGGCGAGGCGATCGTCGGCACGCTCACCCTGGTCGTGTTCCGCATCCCGACCGCGCGGCGCGCCTGGATCGAGGACGTGGTCGTCGACGACGCGGCGCGGGGCCACGGCGTGGGCGAGGCCCTGACCCGGGCCGCCCTCGACCGGGCGGCAGAGCTCGGCGCGCGGACGGTGGACCTCACCTCCCGCCCGTCGCGCGAGGCGGCCAACCGGCTCTACCAGCGGGTCGGCTTCGAGCGGCGCGAGACCAACTTCTACCGCTACACCACCGGGCGCTGATGCGACCCCTGCCCGCTCCCCCACGGGCGCCAGCGCGGACCGATGCGGCCGGCCCGGGGGCCGACGTGGTGTGATGGGCGGGTGACCGGGAGCTTCAAGGTCGCCCGCAACCCGGACGGGCAGTCGTCGCTGCCCTTCCTCATCTCGATCCCGCTCCCTTCCGGGGACCTCGTCCTGAAGGCACGCGACTCGTGGCCACGGACCGCGAAGGTGTACTGCCACCGCGCCGAGGAATGGCCGCTCGACGCCGAGGTCGTCGAAGAGGTGGCGGTGCGGTCATGCGTGCGTCGGGGGATGGCCGTCGATCTCGTCCTCGATCGCGCACGGGAGAACCGCTCGCAGCTGGTGTTCACCACCGTCCGCGGCGGGCGGGAGGGGATCTTCTGGCAGACGGGGCGGACCACACGCAAGACCCGACCCGGTCTGCGGGTCCCGAGCCGACGAGCTGCGGGCGCCGTCCTCGACGTCGTGGTCGACACGAGGGAGCGCTATCCGTGGAAGTTCTCCACGAAGCAGGCGACGACGAGACGCCGCGCCCTGGCCGTGGGGGACTACGCCGTCGAGCTCGACGGCCGGATCGTCGGCGTCGTCGAGCGCAAGACCCTCCCCGACCTCGCGACGCGCCTCGTCGACGGGAGCCTGCTCCTCGCCCTGTCGGAGCTGGCGACGGTGCCGCGAGCAGCCGTCGTGGTCGAGGACCGGTGGGCCGACGTCTTCCGCCTCGCACACGTCGCGCCGGGCCTCGTCTCGGAGATGCTCGCCGGCGCACAGGTCCGCTACCCGAATGTCCCGATCGTCTTCTGCGAGAGCCGGCCGCTCGCCGAGGAGTGGGCGTACCGGTTCCTGGGCGCGGCCCTCGCCTACGCGGACGAGGAGCTCGACGGCGCCGGCGGGGGATGAGGATCAGGCGGTGGGCGCGGAGGATGCGCCGAAGGACCCGTAGGGGCGACCGGCGGAGGCCGCGAGCTCCCTGCCGGCCCGCTCCTGGAACGGGCTGATGCCCCCGGGCTCCCACGGGCCCACCGATCCCGCCTCGAGGGCGGCGTCGGACTTCGGGATCACGCCGAAGTGCGAGCGTGCGTCGCCGACGGGGAGGTCGGCCAGGGCGAACCAGTCCGTGCGGAGGAAGTCGACGCTGCCGGTGCACCGCGCCCCCCGGCGCATGGCGTCGGCCACCCGGGTGGCCATCCCGCCGCGGGCGAGATGGCCGGGATCTGACTCGAAGAGCCCGGCGCCGGCGCGCAGGTACCCGGTCTCGAACAGGGAGACGACCATGGCCAGGAGCGAGAAGGCGCGCAGGTCGTCGTTGGCCCGGGCGATGAAGGCGAAGACCTCGAGCTCGGATTCGACGGTCGTCCCGAAGTCGGCGAGCACGTGGACCCAGTCGTGCTGGGCGAGCAGGGGCGGCGCCGACCCCGGGCGGCCGGGGTAGGCGAAGCCCCGGGCCCGGTAGAACTCGGTGATCCGCCGCCCGAGCGTGCCGGCGGGAAGCTCCTCGAGGGCGTCCCAGCGCGCCGCGAGCTCCGGATCGTGGACCACGCCCTCCCATGCCGACGCCAGCTCCGTCGAGGTGTGCAGGGCGCGGGCGTCGGCCGCGGTCCACGTGGCGGTGTAGCCGTTGCGCTCGAAGTCCACCGCCGCCAGCCCCAGGCTGCCGCTCGCGAACCGCTGGGCGACCTCCAGCATCCCCTCGTCGACCGAGAGCTCCCGGGCGAAGGCCGCCACCCGGTCGGCCACCTCGGGCGGGATCGGTCGCAGGACGAGCGCCGCCAGGACCATGGTCTGGACGATCCGGGTGCGGTACGCCTCGTTGCGGGGCGCCAGGGCGCGGGCGAGCTCGTCGGCACCGACCGGTGGCCCCCCGACGCTCGCCGGGTGCCCGGTCATCGCCGGGAACAGGGCCTCGACGAGGACCCGCTGGACCTCGGTCGGGCCGTCGGCCGGCGCGGTCGCGCTGACGACCCCCCGGCTGACCACCGCCACCTCCGCCTCGTCCGGTGGGTCGAGGTTCGTCGCACCCGCCGGGGGGAACGGGACCGGCACCGTCCCCACCGCCTACCCGTCCGCGGCGCTGAGCGCCCGGAAGGCGAGGCGACGACCCCAGCCCTGCCCGAAGGCGAGGCAGAACCACAGGGTCGCCAGGGCATCCACGGCCCGGTGGGCGTCGTCGCCGGCGCCGACGTAGACGGGCCTCGGGCCGGCGTCGGCGATCAGGCGGGCGACGGTCCCGCGACCGGCGCCGTCGGGTCCGGCGAAGAACAGGTCGGCGCGCACCGCCCCGAACATCGGGTTGGTCAGGTTCTCCCACCCGACCGAGTTGAAGGCCCGGTAGGCGAGCGCGGTCGGGGCCAGCCGGGCGAGGTCGCCGATCGCCGACGGGTCGTGGGCACCCTCCGAGAGGTCGTTGGTCGCGTCGATCACGATCCTGCCGCCCAGGGCCGGGGCGTGCTCGGCGACGAACCCCGCCATGGCGCTGCCCGGGATGGCGCAGATCACGACCGTGGCCCCGGCGATGGCGGCGGCCGGCGTGGTGGCGGTGCAGGCGGCGCCGAGCTCCGCCGCCAGGGCCGCCACCTCGGGTGCGTCGGGGTGGCGGACGCCGATCGTGACCCGGTGGCCGGCCCCGGCCCACGCCCGGGCCAGGACGGCGCCGACCGTCCGTGCACCGATCACGGCGAGGTCGAGGGGCTCGGTGGGCGAGGATCCGATGGTCATGGGCGCTCCCGTCGGGACACGGGGATACGGGACACGTCGATACTAGGAGGGGACTCCCACCATGCCTGACCGGCCGGCCGGGGACGGCGCCGGTCCCGACGGGCATACTCCACGGATGGGTGAACCTGACTTCCGCGGCGTCATCGGCACGACGTGGCGGGACTCCACCGCCTGGTGGCCGCCGGAGCCCGCGCCGCCGGCCGGTGCACCCAACGTCGTGCTGATCGTGCTCGACGACGTGGGGTACGCGCAGCTGGGCTGCTACGGCTCGGACATCGAGACCCCGAACCTCGACCGGCTCGCCGCCGGCGGCGTGCGGCTGTCGAACTTCCACACCACCGCCCTGTGCTCACCGACGCGCGCCTGCCTGCTCACCGGTCGCAACCACCACTCGAACTCGATGGGACGGGTCGCCGACCTGGCCGTGGGCTTCCCCGGCTACTGGGGCCGCATCCCCCGACGCAACGGGTTCCTGTCCGAGATCCTCGGCGCGCACGGCTACGTGCCGTACGCGGTCGGCAAGTGGCACCTCACCCCCGAGGACGAGACGCACATGGCGGCGCCGCGCGACACCTGGCCGTGCGGCCGCGGGTTCCAGCGGTGGTACGGGTTCCACGGCGGCGAGACCCACCAGTTCGTCCCCGCCCTGTTCCAGGACAACCATGCGGCCAGCCCGCCCCGCCCGCCCGAGGAGGGCTACCACCTGAGCGAGGACCTCGCCGACCGCGCCGTCCGCTACCTCGGCGAGCTGCGGTCCGCCGAGCCCGACCGACCGTTCTTCCTGTACTTCGCCACCGGGGCCTGCCACTCGCCCCACCACGCGCCGCGACCGTGGATCGAGCGCTACCAGGGCCAGTTCGACGCCGGCTGGGACGCCTGGCGGGAGGCGACCTTCGACCGCCAGCAGGCGATGGGCCTGCTGGCGCCCGGGGCCCGGCTGTCGCCCCGGCCTCCCTGGGTGCCGGGCTGGACCGACCTCGACCCGGCGGACCAGCGGGTGGCGGCGCGGTTCATGGAGTGCTTCGCGGGCTTCCTCTCCCACGCCGACGAGCAGGTCGGCCGCCTCCTGACCTTCATCGAGGACCTCGGCGAGTGGGATGACACCCTGGTCGTGGTCGTCTCGGACAACGGCGCCAGCGCCGAAGGCGGGGCGAGCGGCTCGATCAACGACGCCCGCCTGTGGAACGGCAGTCCGGCCCGGCCCCGGGAGCTGCGGGCGCGCATCGACGAGCTCGGCGGTCCCACGGCGCACAACAACTACCCGTGGGGCTGGACCATGGCCGGCAACACCCCCTTCCGACGCTGGAAGCGCGAGGTGCACCAGGGTGGGATCGCCGACCCCTGCATCGTCCACTGGCCCGCCGGCGTGGCCGCACGGGGGGAGATCCGGCATCAGTTCGCCCACGCCGTCGACGTGCTCCCGACCGTGCTCGAGCTGGTGGGCGTGGCGGCCCCGGACGAGATCGCGGGCGTCGCCCAGAGCCCCGTCGACGGCACGAGCTTCGCCGCGGTGCTCGGCGACGCCGGCGCACCGGCGCCCCACACGACGCAGTACTTCGAGATGCTCGGGAGCCGTGGCATCTACCACGACGGCTGGAAGGCCGTGACCTTCAAGCCCCTCGGCGCGATGTACGACGACGGGCTCGACCCTGACGCCCCGTTCGAGAACGACGCCTGGGAGCTGTACCACGTCGCCGAGGACCCGTCGGAGTGCGAGGACCTCGCCGCCGTCCGACCCGACCAGCTGGCCGCGCTCGTCGACCTCTGGTGGCGCGAGGCCGCCACCTACCAGGTCCTCCCGTTGGACAACCGGCCGGTCGCCGCCCTGCTGGCACCCCGCCATCCGCCGCGTGCGGGCACCCACCACGTCTACTGGCCCCACGGCGCCATCGTCCCGGAGGCCGTCGCCGTCAATGTGCGCAACCGCCCGCACGTCATCACCGCCCACGTCCAGGTGCCCGAGGGACCGCCGGCCACCGGGGTGCTGCTGGCCATGGGCACGGTGCTCGGCGGCTGGTCGCTGCACCTCCTCGACGGGCGGCTCCGGTACGCGCACAACTACCTCGGCAAGGAGCTCCACGTCGTCGACGCCGACGTCACCGTGACGCCCGGCTCCCACGAGCTGGCCTTCGCCTTCGCCACCAGCGGCGACTTCCAGGGGACCGGCCGCCTCCTCGTCGACGGACGGGTCGTCGGGGAGGGGCCGGTCCCCCGGGTCACACCGGTGCGCCACTCCATCACCGGGGGTGGCATCACCTGTGGCTGGGAGCAGGGGCCGGCCGTCGGCGAGGGCTACGTCGCCCCGTTCCCCTTCTCCGGCACGCTCCACCGGGTCGAGGTGGACGTCGACGGCGAACCCCACCGCGACGCCGCGGCCGAGCTCCGGGCGATCATGTCCGAGCAGTGACGACGCCGGGCGCCGCCGGCCTCCCGCCCAGCGCGGCGGAGATCTCACCCGCCCACGCCTCGATCCGCTCGTGGTTGCGGAAATCGCCGCCCTTGCCGTTGCGCACCATGGCCTTGGCGAGGAAACCCCTGGCGTCCTCGCCGAGGGCCCCGCCGAACGTCACATGGGCCCGGGCGCCGAGCATCGTCAGGCGCTTGGCCACGAAGGGCGTCGGCGGGATGTCGCCCTCGTCGGCCGACCGGTCCAGGGGGCCGCTGCTGAACACCCAGACCGGACGGCCGGTCAGCCTCGGCCCGAACCGCTTCGCGAACCGACCCGCCGCCCGGGGCCACCGGCCGGCATAGAGCCCGCCGCCGAGGATCACGGCGTCGTAGCCCTCAACCGACCGCACCTCGCCGGCCGGCTGGACCTCCACCTCGAACCCGTCGTCCCGCAGGGTGCCGCCGACCATCTCGGCGATCTCCCCGGTCGAGCCGTTCTTGGTCCCGTACGCCACAAGCACCCGCATGGCGCACCTCCCGTCATCGTGCCGTGTCTTCCCGGTGCCCACCGTGCGCCCGCGCCGGGCTCGACGCAAGAGGGCGAAGGTCCTCAGCCGCCGGCGCGGGCGCGGCGGGATCAGACCTGGCGGCCGAGGAAGGACACCAGCCGGTCGACGGCATCGGCCTCGGGCGGCGTCGGCTGCGCGGCACCGAAGGGCCCCCCGGCGGGACGGGGCCCGCGCAGCCGGGCCTGCCACATGGCCAGGGCCTCCTCGGCCAGGTCGGGGTCGAGGTCGGCGGGCTGGTCGGTGGCGTGGGCCACATCCCAGCCGTGGACCAGCAGCTCGTTGATCCGCGCATGGACGAGCAGCTCGCCCGCCACCTCGCCCAGCGGGGAGGCGTAGACGCGGTCGAGAGCGCCCTCGGCCGACCCCGCGTCACGGAACGCCCGCACCGACTCCCGGTAGGCCCCGAGGGGATCGGCCCCGAGATGGTCCACCGTCCGATCGGGTGGGGGAGCCCCGGTCATGACGGACGTCAACAGCAGGTTGCCGGTCACGATGTGATTGACCAGGGTCCACACGTCCCAGCCCTCGCAGGGCGTCGGATCGCGGAACTGCCCCGGGCCGATCCCGGCGATCAGGCGGTCGACGTCGGCGGCCACCCGGTCGAACGATTCGATGACGCCCATGTGCGCTCCTCCGGACGGCCAGGACCCCGGGCCCGTCGCCCCGGCCCGAACCTTAGGCGTCGCCCCGGGACCGGGTGGCGGCCGGGCCTCCCGAGGCCTCGGACTGACGCCCCCGTCAGCCGGTCCGTAGACTGGCGGTGGCGGCGCCCGAACCCATCCGCACCGCCCGCGCCGGACGACGCCCGGACGTCCCGAGGTCCGCCACGTCCGGGCCAGGGCGCAGGAGCAGGGGGGGCCGTGCACGAACTGGTGATCCGCAGGTCGACCATCGTCGACGGGACCGGAGGCCCGAGCCGGCCGGGTGACGTCGCGGTCGACGAGGGACGCATCTCCGTGGTCGGGACCGTCGACGAGCGGGGGCGCCGGGAGCTCGACGGCGAGGGGCTCCTCCTCACCCCGGGCTGGGTCGACATCCACACCCACTACGACGGCCAGGCCACGTGGGACCCCGAGATCGCGCCGTCGAGCTGGCACGGCGTGACCACCGTCGTCATGGGCAACTGCGGGGTCGGCTTCGCCCCGGCCCGGCCCGACGCCCACGCGTTCCTGATCGAGCTGATGGAGGGCGTCGAGGACATCCCCGGCACCGCCCTGGGCGAGGGCATCGACTGGGGCTGGGAGTCGTTCCCCGAGTACCTCGACGCGCTCGCCGCCACGCCCCGCGCCGTCGACGTCGCCGCCCAGGTCCCCCACGCCGCGCTTCGGGCCTACGTCATGGGCGAGCGCGCCCACGAGGCGGCGAGCGGGGAGGACATCGCGGCGATGGCCGAGCTCACGGAGCAGGCCCTCGTGGCCGGCGCCGTCGGGTTCACCACGTCGAGGACGATCCTGCACCGCTCCCGGCACGGCCTCGTGCCCGGGACGTCGGCGCCCCCCGACGAGCTCCTGGCCATCGGCGACGCCATCGGCCGGGCCGGCCGCGGCGTCTTCCAGATGGTGAGCGACCAGGCGGGGACGGCCGAGGAGCGGGTCTGGCTGACCGAGCTGGCCCGCCGGACCCGCGGCACCGTGACCTACGCCCTGGCCCAGACGGGATGGGCGCCCCGGGCCTACCGGGAGGCCCTCGCCGATGCCGACCGCCTGGCGCACGAGGGCCTGCGCATCGTGCCCCAGGTCGCCGTGCGGCCGACGGGGATGCTGTTCGGGCTGCAGTCGTCGCTGCACCCGTTCATCACCCACCCGACCTACCAGTCGATCGCCGCCCTCCCGCTGCCGGCGCGGGTGGTCCGGCTCCGGGACCCGGGCGTCCGCGCCGCGCTGCTGGCGGAGAGGCCGGCGACGGCCAACGCGGTGGCACTGACCCTGATCTCGCGCTTCGACCAGATGTTCGAGCTGGGAGACCCGCCCGACTACGAGCCCGCCCCGTCCACCAGCGCCGCGGCGGTGGCCGCCCGGGAGGGCCGCCGGCCCGAGGAGATCGTGCTCGACTGGATGCTGGAGCGGGACGGCACGGCGTTCCTGTTCGCCCCGCTGGTCAGCTACGTCGACGGCGACCACGAGGCCATCAGGGAGATGATGGACCACCCCCGCACGGTCGTCGGGCTGTCCGACGGCGGCGCCCACTGCGGGCTGATCTGCGACGCCAGCTTCCCGACCTTCCTGCTGTCGCACTGGGTCCGTGACCGCTCCCGGGGTGACCGGCTCACGCTCGAGCAGGCCGTCCACCTTCAGACCGGGCGGACCGCCGCCACCTACGGCTTCGCGGACCGGGGGACGGTGGAGCCGGGCAGGCGCGCCGACCTCAACCTCATCGACCTCGACGGGATCCGGCTGCACGCCCCCGAGATGGTCCACGACCTGCCGGCCGGTGGCCGCCGCCTCGTCCAGCGGGTCGACGGCTACCGGGCCACGCTGGTGGCCGGCGAGGTGACCTTCGAGGACGGCCTGCCGACCGGCATCCGCCCCGGGCGCCTCGTCCGGTCCTCGCCCTGAACCGGGCCCGCGCCCCCGCCAGCCCGGTCCCCGGAGACGCTGCTGCCGTCGTTCCCCGGCCGCACTAGCGTCGGAGCTGAACCACGCTCGCCGCTCCGTTCCCCACCGAGGTGTCCCATGGCTGACTCCGTCACGATCACCGACAACCGCTCCGGCGACTCGGTGGAGATCCCGATCGTCGATGGCGGGGTGGACGCGACGCAGTGGCGCAAGCTGCTGCCGAACATCTGGTTCTACGACGAGGCGCTCATGACCACGGCCATGACCGAGAGCGCCGTCACCTACCTCGACGGCGACGCCGGCGTCCTGCGCTACCGCGGCTACCCGATCGAGCAGCTGGCCGAGAACTCCAACTACCTCGAGGTCGCCTACCTGCTGATCCACGGCGAGCTCCCCACGCCGGCGCAGTTCGAGACGTGGACGCACGACATCACCTTCCACACGTTCATCCACGAGAACGTCCGCAAGCGCTTCCTGGAGGGCTTCCACTACGACGCCCACCCGATGGGCATGCTGGTCTCGGCCATCGCCGCCCTGTCGACCTTCTACCTCGACGCCAAGGACATCTTCGACCCCGAGAGCCGTCAGAAGCAGATCGTGCGGCTCATCGCCAAGATGCCGACCCTGGCGGCGGCCGCCCACCGCTTCAGCGTGGGGATGCCGTTCGTCTACCCGGACAACTCGCTCGGCTTCGCCGAGAACTTCCTCTCGATGATGTTCAAGATCGCCGAGCCCGACTACCGGCCGGACCCGGCCCTGGCGCGGGCGCTGGACCTGCTGTTCATCCTCCACGCCGACCACGAGCAGAACTGCGGGACGACCGCCATGCGGGTGGTCGGGTCGGCCCACGCCGACCCCTACTCGGCCGCGGCGGCCGCCGCCGCCGCCCTCTACGGCCCCCGCCACGGGGGCGCCAACGAGGCGGTCATCCGGATGCTCAACGAGATCGGCTCGATGGACAACGTGGCGGCGTTCGTCGATGCCGTGAAGGCCGGCCACGGCCGTCTGCAGGGCTTCGGCCACCGGGTCTACAAGAACTACGACCCCCGGGCCCGCATCATCAAGAAGGCGGCCGACGAGGTGTTCACGGTGACGGGGAAGAACCCGCTGCTCGACATCGCCCTGAAGCTCGAGGACGTCGCGCTCTCCGACGAGTACTTCACCAGCCGCAAGCTCTACCCGAACGTCGACTTCTACTCGGGTCTCATCTACCAGGCGATGGGCTTCCCGATCGAGATGTTCACCGTGCTGTTCGCCATCCCCCGGACCTCGGGGTGGCTGGCCCACTGGGTCGAGCTGCTCGAGCAGGACCAGAAAATCGTGCGCCCGCGCCAGGTCTACCTCGGGGTCGACGCACGCGACTACGTCCCGCTCGCCGGCAGGATCTGAGCCGGCCGGCCGGCGCCCGAGCACCGCCGGCTGCGCCGGACCGCAACGGGACCGCAACCGGACCGCGGCCGGACGTCAGGCGACCGACGGCACGACCGCGGCGACGGCCTCGGCCGTGGCCGAGACGATGTGGTCGACCTCGTCGTCCCGGATGACGAGCGGCGGGCAGTAGGCCACGGTCGACGTCCCGATCGGGCGGGCGATCACCCCGCGGGCCAGCAGCTCCTCGCGGACCTCCGTCGCCGACCGCCCGGGGCCGAGCTCGATGGCCCACACCGCGCCGTCCCCACGGAGCTCCACCACGGCCTCCCCGTCGACGAGGGCCCGCAGGCCCCCCGACAGGCGGGCCCCGATGACCGGCGCGCGCTCGGGGAGCTCGTCGGCCGCCAGCAGGGCCACGTTGGCGCTCGCCGCCGCGCACGCGGTGGGGTGGCCGCTGTAGGTGTAGCCGTGGCGCAGCACCAGCGTGGGATCGGCCTCCAGCGGCGCCCGGACGGCCGGTCCGACGAGGACGCCGCCGAGGGGCGCGTAGCCCGACGTCACCCCCTTGGCGAACGTGACGAGGTCCGGCCGGACGTCGTAGCGCTGGGCACCCCACCACGCGCCGAGCCGGCCGAACCCGCAGATGACCTCGTCGAGGATGAGCCACCCCCCGTGACGGTCGCAGCGCTCCCGGAGCCCGGCGAGGTAGCCCGCCGGGGCGGGGTACACCCCGCCGGCCCCGATCACCGGCTCGGCGATGACCGCCGCCAGCTCGTGCCCCCGATCGGCGAGGAGCTCGTCGAGGGCGCCCAGGTCGTCCCAGGGCACCTGGACGATGTCGGGGACGAGCGGCCCGAACCCGGCCCGGTTCAGGGGCAGGCCGGTCGCCGACACGCCCCCGTAGCCGACCCCGTGGTAGCTGGACACCCGGCTCACCACGAGGGTCCGCTCCGGGTTCCCGGCGACCACGTGGGCGAGCCGTGCCAGCTTGATCGCCGTCTCCACCGACTCCGAGCCCCCGGAGGTGAGGAACACCCGCGCCCCGTCGACGGGGGAGAGCCCGGCCAGCCGGTCGCAGAGCTCCTCGGCCCGCGGGTTGGTGAAGCGGTCGAACGTGTGGAAGGCCTCCAGCGTCCGGAGCTGGGCGGTCATGGCCTCGATGATGCGGGCCTGCCCGTGCCCGGCGTGGCAGTACCAGAGGCTGGCGAGGGCATCGACGTAGGGGGTGCCCAGGTCGTCCCACACCATGGCCCCCTCGCCCCGGACGATCGAGATGAACGCCTCCGGTCCGGCCGCCGGACGGGCGAAGGGGTGGAGGAAGCGGGGTGTCGTCATCTGGGGCACGTCCGTTCAGTCGGGTGGTGGCGCCAGTCGGGGCCAGGGCCGGTGCTGCTCGAGGATGCGCGCCAGGCGCAGGACGACCTCGTCGGCGTGACGGCGGGCCTGGATCTGGAGGCCGACGGGCAGGCCCGACGCCGTGCGGCCGGCGGGGACCGAGATGGCCGGGTTCCAGCACAGGTTGGCGAGCATCGTGAACGGCACCGCCATCGCCGGGTGCACCGGCCGGCCGTCGATCACGGTCGGCACCGGGCCCTCCGCCGCGAACGGGGCCACGGCGGTGCTGGGGGTGAGCAGCACGTCGACCTCCTCGTGCAGCGCCGCCACCTCCTGCTCGAGGCGCATGCGCCGCGCCCAGATCCGGGCCAGCCGGGCGGGGGTCAGCCCGTCGCAGAGCTCGAGGCTCCGGCGGTTGTGGCGCTCGAGCTCGTCCGCCCGGTCCGGCCACATGCCGGGCTCGAGGTCGTTGTAGAGGTCCAGCGCGTTGGCCGACAGCCAGGTCCGCACCGGGTCGGTGATCCGCACGGCGACGTCGACCAGCCGCAGGCCGGCGGCCGCCGCGAGCTCCCGGGCGGCCAGCTCCGCCGTCCCGGCCACCTCGGGGTCGACGACGGCGAACCCCAGGTCGGCCGACCACCCGGCCCGCAGGCCGGTGACGTCGAGGGTCTCGGCCAGGCGCTCGTACCCGCCCGCCCGCCGGACCTCGGCCGGGTCGGGGAGCGACACCCGGTCCCGGTCGTCGGGCCCGCACGTGACGTCGAGGTGGCGGGCGGCGTCGGCGACGGTCGTGACGAGGATGCCGCTGCAGGTGGTCTGGGACGCGCCGCTGTCCGGGTGGGGGATGCGGCCGTAGCTCGGCTTCAGGCCCACGAGCCCGGTGAACGCGGCCGGGATCCGCGTCGACCCTCCCCCGTCGCTGGCCGTCGCCATCGGGACCATGCCGGCCGAGACGGCGGCGGCCGAACCGCCGCTCGATCCCCCCGGCGTGACGGCCGGGTCCCACGGGCTGCGGGTCGTCCCCCACGCCCGCGTCGAGGTGAAGCACACCGCGCCGAACTCCGGCGCGGCCGTCTTGCCGACCGGCACCGCCCCGGCGGCCCGCAGGCGGGCGACGTCGAGCGAGTCCCCGATCGCCGGCGCCGCACCCATGAACAGCAGCGAGCCCTTGGAGGTCGGCATCCCGGCTGCGTCCGACAGGTCCTTGACCCCGAAGGGCACGCCGGCGAACGGGCCCGGGTCCTCCCCCCTCGCGACCGCCGCGTCCACCCGCTCGGCCGCCCGGCGGGCCCCGTCCGGGTCGAGGACCACGAACGCGTTGAGCGCCGGGTTGGTCGCCTCGATGGCCGCCAGGCAGCCCTCGAGCACCTCGACCGCCGTGACCGCCCGCTTCCGGACCGCGTCGGCAACCTCGATCGGCGTGCGCACGGGCGCCACCGTAGTGAACGCGGGCCGGGCCGGCCGGGCTCCCCGGGGGCCCGAGTAGGGTCGCCCACCGATGGCCCCCGACCTGACCTCCACCTGCGTGTGGCGCGCCACGCCCGAGCTGATCGTGGCGCTCGACGACCGGTTCGGGGAGCCGGTCGACACCTACGTCAACGGATCCCAGGTGTGGCTCCGCGAGGACGGTCCGGGCGGTCTCACGGTCGAGTGGCGGCTCCACCCGGTCCCGGGCTACCGGCGACCGGCCGGCGTCGAGACCTCCGACGTGTTCTCGACGACGGCCCTGGCCCTGGCCACCGGTCGGGACCCGCCGGCGCCGCCCGAGCAGCTGTGGGAGGGCCTCGAGGCCTTCAGCGCGTACGGGGAGGAGGTCGAGCCGGCCCCGCTGGCCGCGGCCGCCGCCGAGGCCCTGGGCATCCCGCCCGACGCCAGCGGCCTCGTCGACCACGAGGCGGTCGGCGACGCGTGGGAGCGCACCGGCGGAACGGTGTCGATCATCACCGCCCTGCTCGAGCAGCTGCGACCACCGGCGGTCTGAGGGCCACGCCGGCGCAGGGGCGATGCCGCTAGGGGCTGTCGCCCCGCGGGTGGCGCCAGACCGGGCGGCGTGGCCGGTCCCACACGAGCTCGACCGGCTCCCCCCGGATGGCACCGAACGCCCAACCCTGCCAGCTGGCGGCGCCGGCGAGGGGCCACGGCAGCTCGTCCTCGCCGAACCAGCCGACGTCGGCGCACTCGAGCGGGTGGGCCGACAGGCTCCCCCCCACCGCCCGACAGTGCCAGACCAACGAGTACATCGGCACCCGCGTGAACCCCATCCGCAGGCCGTCGAGCACCGCGAGCAGGCCGAGGACCTCGACCTCGATCCCGGTCTCCTCCTCGACCTCCTTGACCACCACCTCGGCCGGGGAGTAGCCGATGTCGGCCCACCCGGTCGGGTACAGCCAGATGCCCGAGTCGGCCCGCTGGACGAGCAGGATCTTGCCCTCGTGGTTGCCCACGACCGCGCCGACCGCCACCTTGGGGGTGACGTAGCCGGCGACGCCGGCGCCCACGCTCGTCAGCCACTCCTCCACGACCGACTCGATCTCGTGCCCGTCGGGGACCATGCCGGCCACCACCCGCATGTCGGCGGCGACGTGGAGGATCTCCTCGAACCGCTCGCGCTCGTAGAGGCTCTCGGTGAAGCCGAGCCCGGTGCGGGCGATGCCCGCCAGGGCCTCGCTCCAGCGCAGGAGGTCCGACTCGGTCGGCCGCATCCCCGGAGGCTACCGGCGCCCGGTCGGCCCCGTCGGGCGGCGCCGGACCGCCCGGTTCCCACGACCGCGCCGGGCCCGTGGGAGCATGGGCCGATGGCCGTGCGCGACGACTGCCGTCACTACGTGAAGCGGAGCACCGCCGGTGGTGACGCGATCGAGCAGTGCAAGCTGGGTGCCAACCTGCTCGACCCGGCCTTCGCGTGCCCGGAGGGCTGCCTGTTCCACGAGCCCCGGAAGATCACCGACGCCGGCTGGAAGCGCCAGGACCCCGGGTCCCCGGCCGGTCGCTGACCGGCGTCATCCCGGCAGCCCGGGCGTCACCCCAGCAGCTCGCCGATCCGGCCGAAGAAGGCCGAGCGGGCCAGCACCTGGGCGCAGCCGGCGGCGCGTGCCCCCTCGAGCACCGCACGGTCGACATGGCTGCCGAACCCCACGACCCGGGCCCCGGTGGCGACCAGGGCGGGGATGACCTCGAGGACGCCGGGGCGGGACAGGTCGACGACCACGGTGACGGTCGCCCCACCGGCCTCGGCCACGGCGGCGGGGAGCTGTCGGGGCGAGCGGGCGAGCACGGCGCCCGGGGCGGCCGCCGAGACGCGGGACCGGTCCATGAGGTCGGGGACGTAGGCGACGACGGTCACGGCGCGCCCGCGCCCTCCCCGCCGAGGTGGCGGCGCCGGTGGGCCCACGCCTTGGCCGCGCCCCACGTCAACCCGGCGTCGGCGAGGCCCGGGTCGAGGTCGGCGAAGGTCGCCGGCGTGAGGCCGTAGCGGTCGTCGGGGAACATGGCCTCGTCCGCGGCGTCCCGCTCCACCGCGGGGACCCCGGCGGACGCCAGCACGGTGGTGGGGTAGCGGACGGCCTCCCGGACGAGCGCCAGCGGGGTCGTCCGCTGCTCGTCGATGTCGGCGACGAGCAGCGTCCGGACCCGGGGGCCCACGTCGGCCGCCGCCGCGGCACCGGCCCGCCGGGCGGCGTCGGCGACGTCGGGCCCGGGCGGCCCCGACCACGCCCGGTGGACCCGGTCCACGCTGCGCTCCACCCACCCGGGGAGGGCGGCCTCGATGCCGTCGGCGAGCGTGTTGGCGTGCGTCGCCAGATCGACCATCCTTGCCAGTATGCGCCCTCAGCGGATCGAGCCCGGACCCGGCCAGGAGTCGGTCTGGGACTACCCGCGCCCACCCCGGCTCGAGCCGGAGCCCCGCCGCATCCGGGTCGTCCTCGACGGCGTGACGATCGCCGACTCGACGGCCGCGCTGCGGGTCCTCGAGACGTCCCACCCTCCCGTCTACTACCTCCCGCCCGCCGACATCGCCGACGGGGTGCTCACGCCGACGGCGGGCCGCAGCTTCTGCGAGTGGAAGGGCGAGGCCACCTACCTCACGGTGTCCGCCGGCGGGCGGAGCGAGCACGCCGCGGCCTGGCGCTACGACCACCCCGCGGCGGGCTACCGGGCCATGACCGGTCACGTCGCGTTCTACGCGCAGCGCATGGGCGCCTGCCACATCGGCGAGGAGCTGGCGGCCCCCCAGCCCGGGGGCTTCTACGGCGGCTGGATCACATCGTGGGTGGTCGGCCCCTTCAAGGGCGAGCCGGGCACGTCGGGCTGGTAGGAGGCCAGCCGGGCCGGTCGCCACGGGGAGGGTGGTCGAGCACCTCGGGGTGCGTCACGTCACGTTCCCGACGTGGATCCGGGTGACGGACTGACGTCCCTCGGACGCCGGGCTGCCGGGACTAGTCTGTTGCCGAACGCTGGCGGCAGGTCGAGGGGCCCGACGTGACGGTCGACGTGTGGAAGGTCCTGGCGGGCGCACTCGTCGGCTTCACCGTGGGCCTGACCGGCATGGGTGGGGGGGCGCTCATGACGCCCATGCTCATCCTGCTGTTCGGCGTCAACCCGGGTACCGCCGTCTCGAGCGACCTGTTGACGTCGCTGGTGATGAAGCCCGTCGGCGGGGCCGTCCACTTCCGTCGGGGCACCGTCTCGTGGCCGCTCGTGGCCTGGTTGTGCATCGGTTCGGTCCCAGCCGCCTTCGCCGGTGTCTTCGTGCTCAAACAGCTCGGCTCGGGTGTGCAGCTCCAGAACCAGATCAAGACACTGCTCGGCTGGGCGCTGCTGGTGGCCGCCGCCTCGATGGTGACCAAGGCGTTCATGGGCGCCCGCGCCGGCGCCCGCCGGCCGCCCGACGACGCCGGGGCGCCCCTCTCCGTGAAGGGCCTGGCGACGATCCTGATCGGCGTGGCCGGCGGCTTCATCGTCGGTCTGACCTCGGTCGGCTCGGGCTCCCTGATGATCGTCATGCTGCTGCTGCTCTACCCCCGGCTCAGCGCCAAGGAGTCGGTGGGCACGGACCTCGTGCAGGCCATCCCGCTGGTCGCGTCCGCCACCCTCAGCCACGCCCTGTTCGGTCACATCGACCTCGGCCTCACCGGCGCGCTGCTGATCGGCGGCCTGCCGGGCGTCTACCTGGGCGCACGGGTCTCGTCCCGGGCACCGGACGCCGTCATCCGCCCCGCGATCGTCCTCGTGCTGCTCGGTTCGGCACTCAAGCTCTTGAGCGTGCAGAACGCGGCCGTGGTCTGGACGCTGGTCATCGTCACGTTGGTCGCCCTTCCGCTGTGGGGTGCGACGGACGCGTCGCTCCGCCCCGAGCGGCAATGGGGGGCCGCCGGCTACCGGCGCACCACCTGGGTCACGGCCCAGGCCGTGGGCGCGCCCTTCGCCATCGGCTTCGCCATCGCGTTGTACTACTTCGCCACGGTGCGCCGGGGGCTCATGGCCACCGCGGGCGCCATGGGGCCGGAGGCCGTTGCGCCCGATGTGCCCGTGAGGGGGTGAGCAGAAGACCGCGGCGCTCGCGAGGGCAGCCGGCCTCCGTGCGATGCGCGGGCGGCGGGCGAGCGTCCGAGCCAGGCGTGACGGCGGGTTGGGGCCGCCGAGCTCGTCAGGAGGTCGGGCTGAAGGCGGTCGGCACCTTGTCGAACGTGCAGGACACGTTGAGCAGCCCACCTCCGTTGGTCACCGCAGGGACGCAGGGGAGCAGATCGGGGCCGGGGAGCGGCAGGGCGACGACCCGGACGCCCGGCACCGCCACGAAGAGGTGGCGGGCCTGGTCGGCCTTGACGACGACGGGCTGGGGGGTGGCGCCCGGCTTGCCACCCGTGAGCCGCCCGGCAGCGTCGACGCCGACCGGCTCGCCCATGGCGGCGGCCAGCGCGGCGGGCGTCACCTCGGCGGTCGCCCGCCCCGAGCGGATCGTCCCGATCGTCACCCGGGCCCCCGTCGCGAGCTTGCCGACCCGCAGGTCGATGCCCGTGAGCTTGACGTTCACGTCGGTGAAGGTCACGGGCTTCTCGACGAGCCGGTCGACGTGCACGCCGATCTCGTCGACGCGGCCGTTGAGGGCGACCTTGAGGAACGGCCACGAGTGGATGCGGGCGTGGATCCCGTGGGCCCCGGGCACCGCCGAGCCGACGCTCGACTCGACACGCGCGGTGGCGAGGTGGCGAGCCCCGACGTCGACGCCGAGGCCCACCGCGGCGAAGCCGGCCGCGACGCCCAGGAGCCCCAGGAGGCACCCGCGCGCGATCACGCCCCCAGATCCCTCACCGTCGGGCCCGCGGCCCGGCGGCGCCCCCGGTGCCCGCGACGCGGGGCGGCCGGGATCACGAGCCCGGCCCGAGGGCCTTGTTCAGGTTGCCGGAACGGAGCCCTTCCAGATCGAGGGTGACGTAGCGGTAGCCGGCCGCCCGCACCGCCGCCACGACCTCCGGCCGCCGCGCCACGACGGCCCCGAGGTCGTCGACGGGGACCTCGAGCCGGGCCAGCTCGCCGTAGTGGCGCACCCGGAGGGCCCGGAGCCCGAGGGCCCGCAGGCCCGACTCGGCGGCGGCGACCGATCGCAGCGTGCCCAGGGTGACCGGCGTGCCGTAGGGGACGCGCGACGCCAGGCAGGCGGCGGCCGGCTTGTCCCACGTGCGCAGCCCGAGCCGGCGTGACAGCTCGCGCACGTCGCGCTTGGTGATGCCGGCGTCGACCAGGGGGAAGGCGGCCCCCCGCTCGGCGGCGGCCTGCTGGCCGGGCCGGTGATCGCCGAGGTCGTCGAGGTTGACCCCGAGCACGACCGTGGCGGCCGTCGGGGCGATCGGCGCCACCGCGTCCATGAGCGTGGCCTTGCAGTGGTAGCAGCGAGCCCCGTCGTTGGCCGCGTACGCGGGGTCGGCGAGCTCGTCGGTCTCGACCGGCTCCCAGCCGAGGCCCCACTCGGCGGCGAGGGCCGCGCAGTCGGCGGCCTCCTCGGGCGCGAGCGACGGCGACACGGCCGTGACCGCCCTCGCCCGGGCCCGCCCGAGCGTGTCGTGGGCCACCCAGGCCAGCAGGGCCGAGTCCGCCCCGCCGCTGAAGGCCACCACGACCGACCCCAGCCGGCGCAGCGCCTCGCGCAGGTCGGCGAGCTTGCGGTCGAGGTCGCGGTCGAGGTCGGTCGCGACGGCCTCACGCATCGGTGACCTCGAACCGGATGCGCTTGTTGCCCTTCCCCTTCGACTCGGTCTTGACCACCCGCAGGCGGCCGACCTCGGCGGTCGAGGCGACGTGGGTGCCGCCGTCGGCCTGCCGGTCGAGGCCGACGATGTCGACGAGGCGCACCTCGGCGACGTGCTCGGGCACCAGGCTCACCTTGGTGCGGATCTCCTGACCGGAGATCCGGCTGCGCGGGACGAACGACACCTCGATCGGCCGGTCGGCCGCCAGCTCGGCGTTGACCAGCGCCTCCACCCGGGGCCCGAACCCCTCCGGCGTCGGGTCCAGCTCGAAGTCCATGCGTCCGGTCAGCACGTCCATGTTGCTGCCGGTGACCGGAACGCCCCAGTCCCGCTCGATCACGCCGCACAGGACGTGCATCGCCGTATGGGTGCGCATCAGGGCGTGACGACGGTCCCAGTCGACCTCGCCGTGGAGGGCGTCGCCGACCGCGGGCACCGGTCCGTCGAGGCGGTGCCACACCGCGCCGTCCTCCTTGCGGACCTCGACGACCCGCGCCCCGCCCAGCGTGCCGGTGTCGTGGGGCTGACCGCCGCCCGTGGGGTAGAACGCGGTGCGGTCGAGTGCGACCCGGTCACCGTCGACCTCGACGACCCTGGCGTCGAAGGCGCGCAGGTAGGCGTCGCGCAGGTAGAGCAGGTCGGTCACCGGGCACCCATCATGGTCGAGCGGGCCCGTCAGGCCAGTCCGGTGGCGGCGAGGACCTCGTCGATGGGCGCCACCATCCCGGTGTAGAACGGGCCGAAGTCGGCGTAGCGGGCCGACGCCTCGTCGTAGCGCATCGTGTACACGACCTCCTTGAGGTCGTCGGGGCCGATCCCGAAGAGCGTGACGCCCCACTCCCAGTCGTCGAGACCGGTCGACCCGGTGACGACCTGCAGGACCCGCCCGGCGAAGGTCCGGCCCGTCCTGCCGTGGCCTTTCATCAGCTCGTCGCGGTCCTCGTAGGGGAGCTCGTACCAGTTGGCCCCGGGCTGGCGGCGCTTGGACATCGGGTAGAAGCAGAAGGCCGTCTTCCCCTCCGGCGGCAGCACCGGGTACATCCGGGGCCGCTTCATCTCCTCGGGCATGCCCTGGGCGTACTCGCTCACCTCGGTCAGCGACACGTACGAGTCGGCGACCACGAGCCCGGCCGCCTGGAGATCGGTCTGGAGGGCGCGCAACCGCCACAGCTCCGGGCCGAGGGCCATCACCCCGACGTCGGCCTTGTGGCCGAGGAGGGCCACGCTGACCACCTGGACGGCGTCGGCCTCGGCCCCCTTGACCGCCGCCACCACGGCCTGGGTGTCCACGGCCGCCGCCGCCTTGCAGAACAGGTGCAGCACCCCCCAACCGGACTTCGGGCTCACGTCATCGGCCACGGCGACCATCGTAGGACCGGCGGCGACCAACCCCGGGACGCGCCGGTGGGGCGCCGAGGCGCCCCACCGGTCGACAGGTCCTGGGGAGGGGACTAGAAGTCCTCCATACCCCCACCGGGCATCCCACCGCCGCCCTTCTCCTCGGGCTTGTCGGCGATGACCGCCTCGGTGGTGAGGAAGAGGGCGGCGATGGACGCCGCGTTCTGCAGGGCCGAGCGGGTCACCTTGGCGGCGTCGATGACACCGGCGGCGAACAGGTCCTCGTACTCGCCGGTGTCGGCGTTGAGGCCGTTGGGGCCCTTGAGGTTGCGCACCCGCTCGACGATCACGCCGCCCTCGAGGCCGGCGTTGACCGCGATCTGCTTGAGCGGCTCCTCGACGGCCCGGGCCACGATGCGGGCGCCGGTGGCCTCGTCGCCCTCGAGCTTGTCCGCCACGTCGAGGATCCGGCTCTGGGAGCGGAGCAGGGCGACGCCGCCGCCGGGCACCACGCCCTCCTCGACCGCAGCCTTGGTGGTCGACACGGCGTCCTCGATGCGGTGCTTCTTCTCCTTGAGCTCCACCTCGGTGGCGGCGCCGACCTTGATGACCGCCACGCCGCCGGACAGCTTGGCCAGGCGCTCCTGGAGCTTCTCCCGGTCGTAGTCGGAGTCGGTGTTGTCGATCTCGGTCTTGATCTGGTTGATCCGGCCCTTGATGTCGGTCTCGGCACCGGCACCCTCGACGATCGTCGTCTCGTCCTTGGTGATCTGGACCTTGCGGGCCTTGCCGAGCATGTCGAGCGTCACGCTCTCGAGCTTGAGGCCGACCTCCTCGGTGATGACCTGGCCGCCGGTCAGGATCGCGATGTCCTGGAGCATGGCCTTGCGGCGCTCGCCGAACCCGGGGGCCTTGACGGCCGCGCTCTTGAAGGTGCCGCGGATCTTGTTGACGACCAGGGTGGCGAGGGCCTCGCCCTCGACGTCCTCGGCGACGATCATCAGCGGCTTGCCGGACTGCATGACCTTCTCGAGCACCGGCAGCAGGTCGCGGACGGCGGAGATCTTGGAGCCGACCAGCAGGATGTAGGCGTCCTCCAGGGAGGCCTCCATCCGCTCGGGGTCGGTCACGAAGTAGGGGGAGATGTAGCCCTTGTCGAAGCGCATGCCCTCGACCAGGTCCATGTCCATGCCGAAGGTCTGGGACTCCTCGACGGTGATGACGCCGTCCTTGCCGACCTTGTCGATGGCCTCCGAGATCATGGCGCCGACCTCGTTGTCGGCGGCGGAGATGCTGGCCACGGAGGCGATGAGCTCCTTGGAGTCGACCTCCTTGGACAGGTCACGCAGGCTCGACACGGCCGCCTCGACGGCGGCCTCGATGCCCTTCTTGAGGCTCATCGGGTTGGCCCCGGCGGCCACGTTGCGGAGGCCCTCGTGGACCATGGCCCAGGCCAGCACGGTGGCCGTCGTCGTGCCGTCGCCGGCGACGTCGTCGGTCTTCTTGGCGACCTCCTTGACGAGCTCGGCTCCGATCTTCTCGTAGGGGTCCTCGAGCTCGATCTCCTTGGCGATGGAGACGCCGTCGTTGGTGATCGTGGGGGCCCCCCACTTCTTCTCCAGCACGACGTTGCGGCCCTTGGGGCCGAGGGTGACGCGTACGGCGTCCGCCAGCTGGTTCATCCCCCGCTCGAGCGAGCGGCGGGCCTCTTCATCGAAGGCGATGATCTTGGACATGCCGGTGATTCCCTCCGTCGGGTCGTGCGTTAGCACTCGTGATGCGTGAGTGCTAACAGCAAATCACGGCCGCCGCCTCTTCGCAACCGCCCCGACCCCGCCGGGCGGCGAACCGTCCCGCCCCGCCCCCGGTCGGCGCGGCCCCCGGGGGTTCGACCCGCCGGAGGTTGGTCAGAGCAGGCCGGCGGCGTGGCGGGCCGGGCGGCGCATGGCGGCCTCCAGCCGGTCGAGGAGGACGGCCTTGGCCAGCTCACCGGCCCGCCGGTCGGCCAGCGCCTCCGGCGAGGCCCGCAGCACGTCGTGGACGCGCTGGACGAGCTCCTCGGGCTCGAAGGGCTTGGTCACGTACTCGTCCGCACCGAGCTCCCACCCCCGGAGGTGGTCCCGTTCGGAGGTGCGGCAGGTGAGCACGACGAAGCGGGTGCCCGGGGCCAGGTGGCGCTGACGCACCTGGGCCAGGACCTCGAAGCCGTCGACGCCCGGCATCATGATGTCGAGGATCACGACGTCGGGCGGGTCCGCCGCGAGGGCGGCCAGGGCCTCGGCCCCGTCGCCCACCCGACGCACGTCGAACCCCTCGGGCTCGAGCGCGTGGGCCACGATGCTGCCGATGTCGGGCTCGTCATCCACCACCAAGACGCTGGGCATGCCTGAAGAGTCTCGGTCCGCGACGGCGCCGGGCTGAGCGCCATTTGGCCGCACCCCCCGGACGCACTAGTGCGTCCGGGGACGTCCGCGGGACCCCGGAGCGTGCGGGACGGGCGGGGCTCAGCTCCCGCCGGCCACCGCAGGGATGATCGAGAGCGTCTGGCCGTCGGTCACCGCGGTCTCGAGCCCGTCGAGGAACCGCACGTCCTCGTCGGCGAGGAACACGTTGACGAAGCGGCGCAGCTTCCCGCCGTCGTCGAACAGCCGCTCCCCCATCCCCGGGTGGGCGGCGTCCAGCGACTTGAGCACCTCCCCGACGGTCGAACCGCCGGCCGCCACCTCCCCGGCGCCGGCGGTGAGGGTCCGCAGCTGGGTCGGGATCCGGACGGTGACGCTCATGATTCGTGGTCCTCGGTGTCGACGGCGGCCGCGAAGGCCTCCAGGGAGGGCTTGATGGTAGCGGTGGGCCCCACCCGCGGCGCCACGGCGTCGAGGGTCTTCAGGCCGCTGCCCGTGATGTAGGCGACGACCCGCTCGTCCCGGCGGACCACCCCGGCGGCCGCCAGCTTGGCCAGGGTGGCGACCGTCACCCCACCGGCCGTCTCCGCGAAGATCCCCTCGGTGCGGGCCAGCAGCAGGATGCCCTCCACGAGCTCGTCGTCGGTCACGGCGCCGATGGCCCCGCCGGTCGAGCGGACCACGTCCAGCGCGTACGGTCCGTCGGCCGGGTTGCCGATGGCCAGGCTCTTGGCGATGGTCGAGGGCCGCACCGGACGGACGAAGTCGTGCCCCTCGGCGAACGCCGCGGCCACGGGCGCGCAGCCGGCCGCCTGCGCGCCGCTGACCCGCACGGCGGCGGCCGCGTCGGCGCCGCCCTCGAGCAGCCCCACGGTGGCCAGCTCCTTGAAGCCCTTGTGGATCTTGGTGAGCTGGCTGCCGGACGCGATCGGGACGACCACGTGGTCGGGGGCCCGCCAGCCGAGCTGCTCGGCGACCTCGAAGGCCAGCGTCTTGGAGCCCTCGGCGTAGTACGTGCGGACGTTGACGTTGACGAACGCCCACGACGGGTGCTCGCTCGTGAGCTCCGCGCAGAGACGGTTCACGTCGTCGTAGGTCCCCTCGATGGCGATCAGGTTCCCGCCGTAGACAGCGGTGGTGACCACCTTCTGCTGCTCGAGGTCGTGGGGGATGAAGACGAAGCTGCGCATGCCCGCCCGAGCCGCGTGGGCCGCCACGGAGTTGGCCAGGTTCCCCGTCGAGGCGCAGGCCGCCACCTTGAACCCGAGCTCCCGGGCCTTGGTGAGCGCCACGGAGGTGACCCGGTCCTTGAAGGAGCCGGTCGGGTTCATCGTGTCGTTCTTGATCCACAGCTCGCCGAGTCCGAGCTCGGCGGCGAGCCGATCGGCCCGCACCAGCGGCGTCCAGCCCGCCCCCAGGTCGACGGCGCCCTCGGCCCGCGCCGGCAGCAGCGGCGCGTAGCGCCAGATCGTCGGCGGCCCGGCGGCGACGGACTCCCGGGACACCGCGTCGGCGATCGCCTCGTAGTCGTAGGCGACCTCGAGGGGCCCGAAGCAGTACTCGCAGATGTGCAGCGCCTCGGCCGGGTACGCCCGCCCGCACTCGCGACAGCGCAGGCCCTGGACGTAGGGCGCCCCGGTGGGGCTGGAGGTAGCCACGGGTTCTCCTCTCATCGATCGGGCGTTGGCACCTGGGGTTCAGCTGTGGCTGTCTGCCCCTGGTTGCCGCGGTGTCGTCGGGCCCGTCCCTCAACCGCTCTGGATGATGGTCCTATGTTCCCCGACGGGGACGCCGGCGTCAACGACGGGGGGGCGAACGGGACTCGCGCCCGGCCAGGTCCTCGGCCACCACCTGGGCCACGCACCCGGCGGCGTCGGCGAACGACCGGGCCGCCCCGAAGCGCGCCACCAGGCTCACGGCCTCCACCGGCTGCTCCCCGTGGACGTCGCCCGCCACCACGAGGACGTCGGCACCGGCCTCGTCGGCCAGCTCGATCACGCCCCCGACGGCCTTGCCCCGGAACGACCACTCGTCCAGGAGTCCCTCGCCGGTGACCACCAGGTCGGCGCGGGCGATCCGCTCGGGGAGGTCGATGAGGTCGGCGACCAGCTCGAACCCGGGCACGAGGCGGGCCCCGAGGGTCGCCAGCCCCCCGGCCAGGCCGCCCGCCGCGCCGGCGCCGGCCACGTCCTCGACGTCCACCCCGGTCCGGGACCGGTACTCCTCCGCCATGGCCTCCAGGCGGCGCCGGAGGAGCGCGACCTGGGCCGGCGAGGCCCCCTTCTGGGGGCCGAACTCCTCCGCCGCGGCGGTGAAGCGGGTGGTCACGTCGCAGGCCACCACCAGGTCCACCCCCCGCAGGCGGCCGTGGGGCCGGAGCGCCTCGAGCGCCCCCCGACCGCCGTCGGTCGTGGCCGACCCGCCCAGGCCGACGATCACCCGTCGGGCACCGGCGCCCACGGCGGCGGCGACGAGCTCCCCGGTGCCGGCCGTCGTGGCGGTCATCGGGTCGTTGCCCTCGGGCCCACCGGCCAGGACGAGCCCCGACGCCCGCGCCATCTCGACCACGGCGACGCGCCCGGCGAGCAGCCACTCGGCCTCGACGGGGTCACCGAGCGGCCCGCTGACCCGGGTCCGGCGCCGGGCCCCGTCCAGATGGGCGGCGAGGGCGTCGAGCAGGCCCTCGCCCCCGTCGGAGACGGGGGCCCGGTCGCACGACCAGCCCGCCTCGTGGGCGGCCCACTCGATGGCCTCGGCGAGCGCCGACGCGGACGCGGTCCCGCGGAACTTGTCCGGGGCGGCGACGAGGTGGGGCACCCCACGATGTTCCCGCACCGGCGAGCCCCGTCCCGACCGCCCGCGCCGGCCGCGGGGCCGGGGCCTCACCGGGCCGGATGGACGGGCGTCCCCGACGGGTCGCTAACGTCGACCGGGTGGCCGGGCACCTCGTGATCGCCTCCAACCGTGGCCCGGTGTCCTTCCGGCGGGACGGCGCCGGGCGCCTGGAGACCGTCCACGGTGCCGGCGGGCTCGTCTCGAGCCTGAGACCCCTGATCACGGGCACGGGCGCGACGTGGTTGGGGGCCGCCATCACCGAGGCCGACCGGGAGGCGGCGGCCCGGGGCCTGATGGAGGCGGACGGCATCGGGTACCGGAGCCTGGCCCTCGACCCCGAGACCTACCGGCTCGCCTACGACGTGGTGTCGAACTCGACGCTGTGGTTCCTCAACCACCGCCTCTACGACCTGTCCCGGCGACCGCACCTCGACCGGGGCTGGCGGGAGGCCTGGGACGCCTACCGGGAGGTCAACCGGGCCTTCGCCGAGGCGGTCATGGAGGAGGCGCCCGAGGGGGCGACCGTGCTCGTGCAGGACTACCACCTCTCCCTGGTCGGCACCTGGATCGCCGAGGAGCGGCCCGACCTGCGGGCCGTGCACTTCACCCACACGCCCTTCTGCGACCCGGTCGACCTGCGCATCCTGCCCGACGTGGTCGCCCAGGAGCTCCTGGCGGGGATGGCGTCGTTCAGGGCCTGCGGCTTCCACACCCGCCGGTGGGCGACGGCGTTCGAGGCGTGCTGCGCCGACGTGCTCGGCACCCAGCCCGTGACCTTCGTCGCCCCCCTCTCGCCCGATCCCGAGTCGCTGGCGACCACGGCCTCCTCGCCCGAGTGCGAGGCGGCGGCCAGCCACCTGGAGGAGGTCATCGGGGACCGCCACATGATCCTGCGGGTCGACCGCATCGAGCTCTCGAAGAACCTGCTGCGCGGCTTCATGGCCTTCGAGGAGCTCCTGCACACCCGGCCCGAGTGGGTGGGACGGGTCGTGTTCGTCGCCCTGGCCTACCCGTCGCGCGAGAGCGTCCCCGAGTACCGCGCCTACCGCCGGGAGGTGGAGGCGCTCGCCGCCCGGATCAACCAGCACTGGGGCACACCCGGCTGGACGCCGATCATGCTCGACACCACGGACGACTACCCCCGCTCGGTCGCGGCGCTGCGCCGCTACGACGTCCTGCTGGTCAACCCCGTGCGCGACGGCCTCAACCTCGTGGCCAAGGAGGGACCGCTCGTCAACCACACCGACGGGGTGCTGGTCCTGTCCCGGGAGGCGGGGGCGTGGGACGAGCTGGCCGGGCTGGCCCTCGAAGTCAACCCGTTCGACGTGTCGGGCACCGCCGACGTCCTCGCCGAGGCGCTCACGATGGACCCCGAGGCCCGGCGGGAGCACGCCGCCGTCGTCCACGCGGCAGCCGCCCACCGGACCACGCGCGACTGGCTGGACGAGCAGCTCGTGGCGGCGGGCGCGGGCGGCGTGCCCTAGCCGCGTCCCCCGGGGGCCAGCGACCGCAGGAGCTCGAGCACGCCGGCCGGTCCGTCCACGACGACGTCGGCGGCCGACAGGAGGGCGGGCGGGGACTCCTCGCTGCGCACGGCGACCCGCAGCGCGTGGGGAAGCCCGTCGAGGGCGGCGAAGGCCGCGAGGTCGCCCCGGTCGTCCCCGGCGAAGCAGGCGGCCGCCAACCCCGCCTCGGCCACCAGGGCGGCGACCACCGACCCCTTGTCCACGGTGAGCGGCGGCCGCAGCTCCACGCTCATCCGGGCGTCGTGGAGCACCATCCCGGTCCGCGCCGCCTCGCCGGCGGCGAACGCCCGGACCCAGGCCTCGAGCTCCGGGGCGGTCCGCACGTGGAGGGTGACCGACACCCCCTTGTCCTCGACCAGGACGCGCGACGGTGCCGACGCCCGGGCCCGGTCGACGACCCCGGCGACGGCGGCCCGCCACGGCTCGGCCTCGGCGGCCAGCTCCACCCGCCCCCCGACCCCCACCCGCTCGAGGCCGTAGGAGCCGAAGCGCCGGAGACCGGCCACGTCGAGGTGCTCGACGAGGAACGCGGCGGGGCGCCCGGAGACCACGGCGACCAGGCGGTAGCGGTCGGTCAGGGCGCGAAGGGCGTCGGCGACGCCCGGGAGGGGGCGGGCGGTGTCGGGATCGTCGACGATCGGCGCGAGCGTGCCGTCGAAGTCGCAGAGCACGCCGGCGTGGCCCGGATCGCCCACCAGCGGCTCGAGCTGCGCGGCCAACCACGTCATCGGCCCGACCGTAGCGGGCGGGCCCCGGCTCCCCGGGCGGGCCCCGGCGGTCGGCCCTCGCGGGCGAGTCCTGGCGCCCCCGGCCGGTCAGTGCTTGACGGTGGTCGGCGGCTGGGCCGTCGTCGTCGGCGGGCGGGCGGAGGCCGTCGTGGCCGGGGCGGCGGTCGTCGGCGGGTGGGCCGTGGTCGGCGGGTGGGCCGTGGTCGGCTGGGTCGTCGGCTGCGGCGCCAGGGTGGCCGGCGCGGCCGTCGTCGGGGACTGACCCTGCGCGGCCTGGGCGATGTCCGTCCCGGCGATCACGAGGATGTCGACCCCCGACAGGCCGGCGGCGGGCACGGGCGGCGGGTCCGGCATCGGGGCGACCTGGCTGGCCGGCAGGCTCAGCGTCGTCGCCAGCTGGAGGGCGTCGCTCTGGAACCCGGGCTGGTAGTAGATGGCCGTGGTCGTGTGGTTCTTGTCGGCGGTGTCGATCGCGCCCTTGTCCGTGTTGTAGCCCTCGGCGTTGAGCTGACCACGCACCTTGCCGCCGAGGCCGTTGACGCTGGTGCCGTTGGCGACGAGCAGGTGCACCTGCGAGGCCGGGCGGGCGGGCGGGGCGGTCGTCGCCGGCGCGGCCGCGCCGGGAGCCGTCGTCTTGGGCGCCTTGGTGGTGGCCGGCGCGGGCGTGACCGAGCTCACGGTCGTCGCCGTCGGCGCGCTGTGCAGGAACAGGACCCCGACGATGACGGCGATGACGATGAGCGCGCCGCCCTTCACCGTCTGGTTGCGGGCCGACCGGTCGAGCGAGCCCTCCTCGCGGGGTTGGGTGCCGGGCGTCATCGGGAGCCACCGGCCGGGCGGCCCTCGAAGCGCGAGCGACGGCGACGGTCCCGGAGCCGGCGGAGCCGGCGCACCACGAGCGGGTCGTACTCGAGCGCCTCGGGTGCGTCGAGCAGGTCCGACAGGAGCTGGTAGTAGCGGGTCGGGGAGAGGTGCAGCTGCTCGCGGATCCCCTGCTCCTTGGAGGAGGGGAGCGACCACCACGTGCGTTCGAAATCGAGGATGGATCGTTCCCGCGGGTTGAGGGGCATTGCCACGAGCTTCGCGATCCGGGCTCCGGATTACAAGCATCCCCCCTGCCCGCGGCCCCCGACGAGGGGGCGGCTACCCTCGGCCCGACCTCATGGATCCCGCGATCGCCGCTGCCGTGTTCCCGCTCGTGTTCCTCGGCGAGCTGCCCGACAAGACCATGTTCGCCTCGCTCGTGATGGCCTCGCGCGGCAAGCCCGCCCTGGTGTGGCTGGGGGCGGCCGCGGCCTTCGCCGTCCACGTGGCGATCGCGGTCACCGTCGGTGCGGCCGTGTTCGCCGTCCTCCCCCACCGGGCCGTCGACGCGGTGGTCGCCGCCCTCTTCCTCGGGGCCGGGATCTACGCGCTGCTCACCACGGTCGCCGACGAGGAGCCGCTGGTCGAGGCCGAGGCCCGGCGTCACAAGACGGTGGTCACCGCCTTCCTCGTGATCTTCATCGCCGAGTGGGGGGACCTCACCCAGATCCTGACGGCGAACCTGGCCGCCCGCTACCACTCCCCGCTCAGCGTCGGCGTCGGGGCCCTGCTCAGCCTCTGGCTGGTGGCGGCCCTGGCCGTCGCCAGCGGGCAGGGCCTGCTCCGCGTCCTCCCACCGCTCGTGGCCCGGCGGATCACCGGGGTGGTCCTGCTGGTGCTGGCAGCCGTCACGACGGTCACGGCCCTGCGCTGATGGGCGCCGACCCCCACCGGGCCGCGGCGGCGACGATCGCCGAGCGGATCCGCCGCGACCGGGCGCAGCTGGTCGCCGAGCTGGCGTCGGGCTCGCTCGATCCGGTGGATCTCGTCGCCCCGGGCCCCGCTGCGGTCCGGGCCGGGCCCGTGAAGGCGGTCGTGGTCGCCCAGGCCGTGCCCGGCGTCGGCAAGGTCGGGAGCCGCCGGGTGCTCGCGGGGCTGGGCGTCACGGAGGACGCCCGCTGGGGCGACCTGGCTCCCGCCCTCGCGGCGAGGCTCGTGACGGCCCTGGTCGCGGCGGCGGAGGCCAGGCGGGCCGAGGCGGCCGCACCGGTGGCGGACGGCCCGGATGGCTAGAGCGGATGGTGCATCAGGAGGAGCCGTGAGGTGAAGCCGGACTCCTCGAAGAAGTTCTTGGTGGCACGGGCCCCCGGGAGCGCCACGGCGTCGACCCCGACGCAGGCCCGCGCCCGGAACCAGTCGAGGGCGGCGGCCATCATCGCCTCCCCCACGCCGACCGCCCGGCAGGCCGGATCGACGTAGATCGCGTCGACGACGCCGAGGTGCCGGCCGCCGGGGAGGTCCTCCACCCGCGCGCCCAGATAGCCGACCACGGCATCGGCCACCAGCCCGACCCACAGGGGCCGGTCCGGATCGCCCGCATCGGGCAACGCAGGGGCATCTCGCTCGGCGTAGAGGACGCCGCCGCGGAGCGCCGCAACCTCCGAAAGGGCCTCGGTCCGCAGGCGGGCCACCGCGCCGGCCTCATCGGCGGCCACCGGCCGGGCGAGGGCGACCCGGTGTGACCGGGGACCGGGCTCGCGGGCACCAGGCTCGCGGGGGTGCCCGGCTGTCGGCGGGTCGGGGGCGGGCACCCGTTCATCCTGCCCGGTCGCCAGCCCGTCTCGCCCCATGGTCAGCGGTCGGCGACCACCGGCACGCTGACACCGCCCCGCAGGTCGATCAGGGCCCCCTCGGGCCCCCTGGTCAGGTCGACCAGCGGCTCGGCGAGGCGACGGTGGATCGGCCCGGCGACCGCCGCGACCAGCAGCGCCTGCAGGGCGCCCGCGACGGCGATGGCGAGCCGCACCGACCACACGTGGGCGAGGAGACCACCGGCGAGCGCCCCGAACGGGACCGACCCGTAGATGAGCATCCGGAAGGCCGCGCTGGTCCTGCCGAGGAGCCGCGAGGGGACGCGCTCCTGGCGGGCCGTCGTGTAGGCCACGTTGCCGAGGGTGACGGCGAACCCCTCCGCGAACACCGCGAGCCCGGCGAGGAGCACGACCGCTGAGGACGCAAGGAGAACGTAGGCGAGGGCGGCGACCGCCCCGGCGAGCACCAGCGCCAGGCTTTCGCCCAGCCGCTTCACGGTCCGCCCGGCGAGCAGCCCACTGGTCACCGCACCGGTGGCGGCAACCGCGAGGAACGCGCCGTAGCCCGACTCGGACAGGTGCAGCGGGCCACGTCCGTAGGCGACGAGCACGCCCATCACCATGGCCTGCAGAAACGCCAGCCCGGCCACGAACACGAGCAGGATCCGCAGGGCCGCGCTGCGGAGCAGGTAGCGCAGGCCGGCGACTACGTCGACGGTCAGGCTCTGGGGCCGGCCCGGCGCGAGGCTGGTCTCGGCCACGCGCCGCTGCGCCCGGGCGTGGCGCGGGCCGGTGCCGAGCGGGCCCGGGAGCACGACCAGCAGGAGCGCGGCAGAGGCCGCGAAGCTCGCCCCGTCGAGGACGAACGGGAGGGCGGCGAACGCGGCGAAGGCCAGCCCGCCGAGCCCGACGCCGATGAAGTTCTCGCCGGCGGTATTCACTGCGAAGAAGTGGCCGTTGGCCCTGGCCAGGGCATCGCCCTCCACGAGGTCGGGAATGGCCGAAGCCGTGGCCGCGAAGAACGAGGCCTCGAGCGCCCCCATGAGGAAGGCGGCGGTGTAGAGCAGGGGTAGCCCGCGCACCCCGGTGGCGACCGCCAGCGCGAAGGCAAGCAGGACTCCCATGCGGACCAGCTCAGTCCGCACCGCCATCCGCCGGCGGTCCAGCCGGTCGGCCAGGGCGCCGAGGGGCAAGGCGAAGAACAGCCAGGGGAGCGTCAGCGCCGCGAGCACGCCACCGAGGGCGAGGCCGTCCCGGGTGATCGACACGGCCAGCAGCGGCAGGGCGACCGTGACCATGCCGTCGCCGATGCTGGAGACGCCGGTCGCCGTCCACAGGCCCCAGAACCTGACGCCGAGCGCGGAGGGACGGGCCGGCTCGGGCACCCGCTGTGCGGCCTGGACCGGTCCCGGCGGCGGAGCGGAGGCTGGGACGCCCGTCACCGACCGGGCGCGGTCGAGCGTGACGGTGCTGGGGTGATCACCATCCATGGGCGCACGTCCTAGCAGGTGACGGTCGGTTCGGATTGCCCCTACGAGCTCTCCGCCCTGCCCGACCCAACCGACCGTGGAAACTTGGCGGTCGCCGCTCAAGTCCACGGCCGGTCAGGCCGATGCAGTGGTCGTTGGGTCACGACCCGCTTCTCGCCTTGCTCACGACAGCGGGGGGTGACTGAACGGTGGTTGGGGTCGGTCTTCGGCCGGCCTCAGCCCCATCTGCCTCCGCATCTGGACATATCTGGACCACCTCCCTTCCCATGCTGGGCGCCGATCGGTCCGGCCACCTGGAAGCATGCGCGAGCAGACCGCGGGCTGGGTGCAGCCCGCGGCGGAGGGGACCCGTGACACGATGGACGTCCCGTCACCTGGTGCCTCCTTCTGCTGTACGTTGCTCGCGACCCTGGGTCTGACCCGGTTGGGATGCAGAACGCTACCTGAAAAGACTAGTCACCTGCCCCACGAGCCTCACATGTCACATCGCGAGGCTCTTCTCATACCCCCCAGCCAGTTGTCGATAGGCCATCCATGGGCCGTCGGACCGAGGACGCCCCGGGGCCGCCCGAAGGCGGAGGGGGCGAGCGGACCACTTGGGCGTTCATCGCGATGCTCGCGCTCCTGAGCGCTGCGCTGTGGATCGGTCCAGCCCGGTGGGCGAACGTCCCGGGGATCGGCTTTCACCTGGGCCTCCTGCCCTTCGCCGCGATCGTCGGCCTCGCGGTGTTCACGAAGGTGACGTTCGAGTTCCGGCGTGAGGCCTTCATCACGTCGTTCCACGAGCTCGCCTTCGTCCTCGGGCTGGCGCTGTGCGCTCCCGCAACGTTGTTCGCCGGCTGTCTGATCGGCACCTGCGCTGCCGAGCTCGCCAACCGTGCCGCCTTCGTCAAGGCCTGCTTCAACATCGCGTTGCTGTCGCTCGAGCTCGGGCTGGTCCGCGCGCTCTTGGGGCGCTTCGAGCCCGGAGTGTCGCTGGCTCGCCCAGCCGGGGCGGTGGCGCTGCTGGTCGCGATGGCCATCGCCAACGTGGTCTGCGACATCTGCGTGTTCGCCGTTGTCCGATTGTCGGGTTCCCCCGTGAAGATCCGTCCGATGCTGGCGGTGAAGGCGCTCTCGCTCACCCAGGCTCTGTGCATCACGGCGGAAGGTGTCGTCACCGTCATCGTCCTCGAGGCCCAGCCCTGGGCGGTCGTGTTGCTCGGGCTGCTCGTGCTCATCTTCGGCCTCGGCTACCGGGCCTACACCGCCCTCCGGGCCCGCTACGCGAACCTGGGCCGCCTCTACAGCTTCGGGTCCGCGCTGTCCGACGACCTGGCCCAGGGCGAGGTGATGCGCCAGGTCCTCGAGAGGCCCCAGCGGATGCTCAATGCCGAGCGCGTCGTGCTCACCGCCCCGGTCGGCGGCGGGTTCATCCGGACCTGGATCGACGACGACCACGAGCTGCGCAGCGAGCGCGTCGAGCGTCCCGACCCGCTGTCGGCCGTCGTCATCAGGACGGGACGGGGGCTGGTGGTGCCCCGCCAGGGGCGCAACACCCACCGTGGCACCGCCAACGACCTCGGCCTCCGGGACGCCGTCGCCGCCCCCGTCACGATGGACGATGGGCAGATGGGCGCGCTGCTGATCGCCCAGCGGGCCAGCGAGGTGAAGACCTTCGACGCGGAGGACCTGCGGCTGCTCGAGGCGGTGGCCGCCCACGCCAGCGTGGCCATGCGCAACGGCCAGCTCCTCGACCGACTCCAGACCGAGGCGTCCACCCGGGCGCACCAGGCCCTCCACGACTCGCTGACCGGCCTCGGCAACCGGACCCTGTTCAGCGAGCGGATGCAGGCGGCGCTCGAGAGCTCCGACGACGCGGTCGTCGCCGTCATGTTGATGGACCTCGACGAGTTCAAGGAGATCAACGACACCCTCGGCCACCACACCGGCGACAGCGTCCTCCAGGAGGTCGCCGGACGCCTGAGCCGCACCGTCGGCCTCCGCGGGACCGTCGCCCGACTCGGAGGCGACGAGTTCGCGGTCTGCCTGCCGGCGTGCCCGTCGACCGAGGCCGCCCTCGCCTTCGCCGACGGGCTCCGGCGGGTCATCGACGAGCCGATCACCGTCGAGGACCTCACCCTGGAGGTGCGGGCGAGCATCGGCGTCGCCATCTCGCCCGAGCACGGCAGCGACCCGTCCACCGTGCTGCGCCGGGCCGACGTCGCCATGTACGACGCCAAGAAGACCGGGCGCGGCGTCGAGGTCTACTCGGCCGAGCGCGACCACTCGAGCCCACGCCGGCTGGCGCTGATCGGCGACCTCGGCCACGCCATCGAGTCCAACCAGCTGACTCTCGCCTTCCAGCCCAAGGCCGATCTGGCGAGCGGCCACGTCATCGGGATGGAGGCGCTGCTGCGCTGGTCGCACCCGACCTACGGGTTCGTGCCCCCCGACGAGTTCATCCCCATGGCCGAGCAGCTGCGCCTGATCCAGCCCCTGACCCAGTGGGTGCTCGGCAACGCCCTGTCCCAGATCGCGATCTGGCGCAGCCAGGGCATGGACCTCACCATCGCCGTCAACGTCTCGGCCCGCAGCCTGCTCAACGGCAGCCTGATCGACGACGTCAAGGGGGCCCTCGCCCAGACCAAGGTGCCGGCCGGGGTGTTGACCCTCGAGCTCACCGAGACGAGCGTCATGGCGGACCCGGTCCGCAGCGAGGAGGTCCTCGGCCAGCTCTCCGAACTGGGCTGTCGGATTTCGGTCGACGACTTCGGCACCGGCTTCTCGTCCCTGTCGCGCCTGAAGCACCTGCCCGTCAACGAGGTCAAGATCGACAAGTCGTTCGTCTTCCACATGACCAACGACGCCGACGACGCCGTGATTGTGCGGTCCATCATCGACCTGGCCCGCAACCTGGGGCTGCAGGTCGTCGCCGAGGGCGTCGAGGACCTCGACACGCTCAACGCCCTCCGGGCCCTGGGCTGCGACGCCATCCAGGGCTACTTCCTCTGCCGGCCGATCCCGGCTGACGCCCTCACCACCTGGCTCGAGTCCAAGCCGATGCCCCGCCTGGCCGTCCTCCGGGCCAAGACGACCGGGCAATCCGCCGCGCTCGTCGCGCCCGGCGCCACCTGACCTCGGTCGCCGGACCGCTCCCCTGCGCCCCCGTCTCCGTCGATGATGGGGCGGTGACCAGACAGGAGCGCGACGATCGGGTGTCCTCGACCCGGGCCTTCTTCGGGACCCGGGCAGCGTCCTGGGACGACCGCTTCCCCGACGACGGCCCGGCCTTCACGCGAGCGGTGGCCGAGCTGTCGCCGCCGTACGGTGGCGTGGCGCTCGACGTGGGCTGCGGCACCGGGCGAGCCCTCCCGGCGCTCCGTGGGGCGGTCGGCCCCCGCGGGTTGGCCGTCGGGCTCGACCTGACCCCCGAGATGCTGGCCGGGGCCGCGGCCCGCGGCCGCGCCGACGCCGGGCGCCTGGTGCTGGCCGACGCCCTCCGGCTTCCCGTCCGGTCCGGGTGCGCCGACTCGGTCCTGGCGGCCGGTCTGATCCCGCACCTGCCCGACCCCGTCGCCGGCCTGCGCGAGCTGGCGCGGGCCACCGCCCCGGGTGGCCGACTGGCCCTGTTCCACCCGATCGGTCGGCGCGCCCTCGCCGCCCGGCACGGCTCCGTCCCGTCCGACGACGACGTTCGCGCCCCCGGGCGGCTCCCCGGCGCCCTGGCGGCCGCCGGATGGCGGCTGGTGTCGCTCGACGACGGCGACGAGCGGTATCTCGCGCTCGCGGCGCGGATCGGCACCAGCGCCTGAGGAAGGCCCGCCGTGGTGGGGCAAGCCGGGAGGCGACACCGCCGGGCGATGACCGCGGCGAGGCCCAGGATCGGCGGATCGGCGGGGTCCGAGCCGGCACCGACCAACCGCCCTACCCGTGCGGGCGGAGCCCCGGCCCGCCACCGCCGAGGAGAGGGCGCACGAGGGCCAGGGTGTCCGGGACCATCGCCCGGCCGGCGGTCCAGCTGTCGAGCCGGTCCTCCCGGACCCATTCGACGGCCACCACCTCGCCGTCGGTGAACGTGAACGGTCCCTCGGACTCCACCTCGAACACCTCGCCGACGAGGCGCACGTCCTCGTCCTCGTACCGACCGCCACCCAGGCGGCGGAGCCCGCCCCCGGCGCTGATGCCGACCTCCTCGGCCAGCTCCCGCCGGGCAGCCGCCCCCCACCCCTCCCCCACGCCGACCACGCCGCCGAACGCCAGGTCCCACCGACCCGGCCACACGTCCTTCAGGTCGGCCCGCCGGTGCGCCAGGACCCGGCCGTTGGCGCGGACGACGACGAACACCGCCCGGTGCCGAAGGTTCCTCGCCCGCAGCTCCGCCCGGGTCACGACGTCGAGGACCCGGCCGTCCTCGTCGACGACCTCGACCTGCTCGTCGGCAGCGACCACCGGCCGACCCGGTGCCGGCCCCCCGGTCGGGCGGCTCAGCTCCTGGACGTGGCGGTGATCAGGATCCCGATCAGGACGAGCAGGATGATTCCCCACAAGATCCCCTGGTTCATGCCGGCATCCTGCCATGAACGGCGGGCGGCGGTGCAGTTGGGCCGGGACTTGGGCCGGACCTGGGAGACGCCCTCGGCCGCGTCCCGGCCGCGTCCCGGCCGCGTCCTCGCCGGCGTCCCGGATGGCACCTCAGCCGGCGCCCGCCGACCCGGCGAGCACCGGCATCACCCGCTGCTCGATGAGCTCGAGGGAGGCCCACGACAGCTCGGGGTCCATGCCCCCGCACAGCGGATGGAGGACGAGGGTCCCGTGCCGGCGGGCGAGCTCGACGCACTGCTCGGGCGTCACCACCGGGTAGGCGCCCGTCGCGGCCAGCTCGTCGAGGTCGGCCACCGGGTGGTAGCCCGTGGCCAGGCCGGCGGCCACGGCCCAGGCGCCGTAGGCGTTCATCTCGTACAGGCACGACGGTCCGACCCGTGCCCACGCCCGCTCGGGATCCTCGGCGACGTAGACGAACCGTGGCCCGGGCGGCGGACAGGGCCCCGGGTCCGGCCGGCCGAGCTCCACGACCGCCGCCCGGTACGCGTCGAAGGACTCCGGCCCCGACGGAAGGTAGCCGTCGGCGATGCGCGCCGCCCGGCGGGCCGCCCGAGCCGACGACCCCCCGAGCAGGATCATGGGTCGGGGCTGCTGGAAGGGTCGGGGCGTCACCCGGACGGTCCGGCCCCCGTACTCGAAGGGCTCGCCCGTCCACGCCCGCTTCAGCGTCTCGACCGTCCGCTCCACGGCGGCGGCACGGCCGGCGGGGTCGCGGTCGAACATGGCGAACTCGCTCCCGACGTAGCCCGCCCCGACGGTGACCAGCAGTCGCCCGCCGGACAGCAGGTCGAGGACGGCGAGGTCCTCGGCCAGCCGCAGCGGGTCGTGCAGCGGCGCGATCACGGCGCCCAGGTGGATCAGGACCGAGGAGGTCCGGCTCGCCACCGCCGCGCCGAACACGATCGGCGAGGGGAGGTAGCCGTCGACCGAGCCGTGGTGCTCGCTGAGCGTCACCGAGGTGAAGCCCCGCTCGTCCCCCCAGCGGATCTGCTCGAGCGCAGTGTCGAGCAGCCGCGTGCGCGCCTCGGGGCTGCCGCCGGGCAGCCGCAGGTCGTAGCGCAGCCCGAGCATCACCATGGCAACCCCCTCGTCAGACCCCGTGCCCGCTGGACCGGCGCGGACACGACCACCCTCGTCGGTGGCCGGCGGGCGTCGCAACTGAGGTCGGTCGCCGCCGCCCCTCAGCGCCCGGCCGCCGCCCCTCAGCGCCCGGCCGCCGCCTCCAGCGCCTCGGCGGCGGGGAACAGGGCCCAGTTCTCCTTGTAGACGTGCAGGTGGGTGTCCGCCTCGAGGGCCTCGAGGCGCTCGTAGAGGGCGCGGTAGCTCGCGCACCCGTCGTCGGGCACCGCGAACCCCCCGGTCGCCGACCGCAGCCCGGCGAGGAGCTCCCCGGCCCGGTCGTGCTCGACCCGCATCATGGCGATCGGGTTGCGCACCGACCCGAACGCGAACGTGGTCCTCCCGCCGGCCAGGGCCCGGATGGCCGGGAACAGGACCTGCTCCTCCCTGGCCAGGTGCGGCTCGAGGTCGGCCCGCAGCTCGGCGACCAGCCGCGCCACCTCGGCGAGCTCGGGGTGCCGGGCGCCGTGCACCGCCAGGACCTTGGCAGCCAGCGCGGCGACCGGCCCGAGCTCCTCGTGGAGGAAGGTGTGGTGGACCTGCTCGATGTGCTCGCTCAGGCGGGCGGGGTCCAAGCCCTCCCAGTCGCCGGGTGGGGTGGGGGCGAGCGCCCCCAGCGCGTCCGACACCTCGGCCACGCCGAGGCCCGCCTCGGCGCACGCCCGCGCGAGCGTCCGGTCCCCGTGGCAGCAGTAGTCGAGGCCGAGTCGGTCGAGCACCGTGGCGCGCGACGGCCGCTCGGCGACCAGCTCGGCGAGGGTGGCCTCCGCGGACGGGGTCGGGTCCTGGGACATCGGCGAGCCTCCTCCTGGAGGGCGGAGCCCAGCGTGGGCACCGCCGGGCCTCGACCTCAGCCGAGGAGCAGCACGTCGGCGATCTCCTCGGCCCGGCGGGCGAGGCGCCGGGTGCGCTCCTCCCCCGGAATCGGGAGGTGCTCGACGAAGAACCCGTAGATCAGACCCCGGACCACCCGGGCCGCCGCCACGGGGTCACCCCGGAGCTCGGGTACCAACGACCGGAGCCAGCCCTCGAGGGCCCCCTCGAACGTCGCCGTGAGCAGCGCTGCCGACTCGAGCGCCGCGGGATCGCCCCGGAGGCTCTCGCCGAGGAGCAGGCGCCACATGTCCTCCTCGACCGCCATCTCGCCCCACACCCACCGCAGGAGGGAGGCGAGCCGCTCGCGCGCCGCCAGGCCGGGATCGACGGGGGCCTCCTCGGGGAGCCGGTCGGGGTAGTGGCGGGAGGCGACCACCCCCGCGAGCAGGTCGGCCTTGGAGGGGAAGTAGTGGTAGAGGGTGGCGACGTTGAGGCCGCAGGCCGCCGCCAGCTGCCGCATGCTCATGGCGTGCACGCCACCACCGGCCATCAGGTGCAGGGCGGTGTCGAGGATCCGGGTCCGCTGGTCGGCGGGACCGGCGAGGGTCGTGGCCGACCGCGCCACGGGCTCAGCCGGCCCGGGTCGGCGCCTGGACGGGCGTGAACACCGCGGGGAGCCGCTCGATGGCGAGGACCAGGGCGTTGTCGCCCCGTTCGCGGGCGGCGCCGTCGCTGACGCGGATGTCGCGGAGCCGCCGGAACAGCTCCTCGAACACGATCTTGACCTCGAGCCGGGCCAAGTTGGCTCCCAGGCAGAAGTGCGGGCCGATCCCGAAGGCGAGGTGCGGGTTGGGGTCGCGGTCGACGCGCAGCTCGTCGGGGTCCTCGAACACCCGCTCGTCCCGGTTGGCCGACTGGTACAGCAGCAGCACCCGGTCCCCCTCCGAGAGCCGGCGGCCGTGCAGCTCGTGGTCCTCGGTGACGGTCCGGGTGAAGTTGAGGACCGGGGACACGTAGCGGATCAGCTCGTCGACGGCGAGGTCGATGAGCTCGGGGTGGTCCAGGAGCTTCTGCTTCTGGTCCGGGAACCGGCTGAGGGCCAGCAGGCCCCCGCTGATGGCGTTGCGGGTCGTCTCGTTGCCGGCCACGACGAGGGCGACGAGGAACATGAGCAGCTCGTCGGAGTTGAGCTCGCCGCTGCCGTGGACGGCGGTGGCGTCCCCTGCGTCCAGCGCGCCCTCGTCGTAGGCGCCGGTCAGGATGCTGATCAGGTCGTCGCGGGGCTCGGCGCGGCGCTCCTCGATCAGCGGGACGAGGTACTCCACGTACTCGCCGAACGCGACGGCGGCGGCGTGGGCCGCCGGGTCGTTCGGGTCCGAGCGGCCCTCCCCGCCCATCATGGCGTCGCTCCACCTGTACAGCCGGTCCCGGGCGGCCGGGTCGAGACCCATGAGCTCGGCGATGACGATCAACGGCAGGTGGACGGCGAAGTCCTCCACGAAGTCGATCTCGCCCCGGGCCTGGATGTCGTCGATGATCTCGTTGCAGAGCTCCCGGATGTGGGGGGCGAGGGCCTTCACCTGCCGGGGCGTGAAGCCCTTGTTGATGAGCCGGCGCTGGCGGGTGTGCTCGGGGTCGTCCATGGTGAGGATCGACAGCGGCGTGTCCATCCGGGGGCGGACGCCGTACTTCGAGCTGTAGCGCTCGGGGTGCCGCGACACGTGCGACACGTCCTCGTAGCGGGAGAGCACCCACAGGCGGTTGACCGCGTCCCAGTGGACGGGATCGTGGTCCCGGAGCCAGCGGTACGTGTCCCACGGATCGTCGTAGAACCGGCCGCTCGTCGCGTCGAACACCGGCCCGTTGACGTCTACACCCAGGGTCTCGACCATGCCCGAGCATCCATCAAACGTTCGTTTGAGTCAAGTCAGCCGCTCAGACCCTCAGCACGGACAGGCCCGCGACCCCGACGTCGTCGTCGTCCTGCGTGACGACGGGCACGCCCAGGGTCATCGCCGTCGCCGCGATCCAGGAGTCGTTGACGGGCATGCGCCGGCCGGCGTCTCGAAGCAGGACGCGCAGCCGTGCCCACGTCTAAGCGACCGCACCGTCGCCCGGCACCGCGACGGGATCAGGCCGACGACCCGGCCGGGGCGGCCTCCGTGCGCTCGGGGAGGAGGAGCACGGCGCCGGCGAAGAAGCACACCGCGCCGATGAGCGTGCCGAGGTTCGTCCACTCGGCGCTCACCGGTTGGCCCGTCGAGGGCACGACGAAGGCGGCCACCGCCGAGACGCCGAAGGCGACCGATCCGGTGAGGTTGAGGAGGGTGATCCACCAGCCGGTCACCCGTGGCCGCCACGCGGCCGGGCCGTGGCAGACCTCGAACCAGGCCAACCCGCTCGCCACCAGGAAGCACACCGAGCCGACGGCGTCCGGCCGCCACACCATCTGCCTGGTGGCCGCGGCGCTGAGGTTGACGCGCAGCGCGTTCCCGGTGCTGCGGTTGAACAGCAGGGTGCCGATCAGCTGCACGGCGCTCGCCCACCAGTCGATGCGCCCGGGCTGCCAGCTCAGGACCCGGTGGCGGGCACGTCGGCCCGGCCTGTCCGGGGGAGGCGCCGCGTCGACCGCCTCCCGGTACTGGAGGAACGCCGCGCTGGTGAAGAACACCGAGCCCACGAAGTAGGTCAGCGCGTCCGGCGTGAGCCCGACGGCCTGCGCGTACGCCGGGACGCTGCCGAGGACGAAGCAGGCCGATCCGATGGCGAACAGCACCCCGATCCACCATCCCCGGGCGTGCGGCGCCCACCAGGTGGACCCCTCCCCCGGCGCGCCGGGCGGGTGCTTGCGGTGGCGCCGCGACTCCCAGGTCGCCACCCGGCCGTCGGGGTCGACGAGCACCTCGAGGGTCACGAAGGGGCCCGCGCCCCGCGACCGGCGCCGCTGCCAGCCCGGCGCCAGGCCGGACCCGCCCCGGTCGCCGGCCGGCTCATCCACGTCGCGACCACCGCAGGGCGGCGGCGGATCCCGCGACGGGTCCTCGGATCCTCCCCGGTCCCCGTCCGGCAGGGGCGCCCGGGACGGGTCGGAGAAGTTCCCGTGAGCCCCTCATGGGGGGGCCCCAACCGTCCGATCAACCAGCATGACGGTCGAGTCGGCGGTGACCTCCCGGGTCGGGTCCGGACGCGGCCAGGTGGCCCGCTGGCTGGCGGTCGCGGTGATCCTCGCCGTCGTCCTCCCCGTGGCCTGGTGGGTGCGCGAGACCGGCGTCTACTTCGACACGACCCGTCGGACGACGCTGACCTGGCAGTGCACCAACGGGATCTTCCTGCCGTTCACGACGGGCGCCCGGCACTACCGGTGGTGGGCCGGCGCGTCCCCCGTCCCGCAGGGCATCGGGGCCTTCGTCGCCACCACCGGACCCGGCCTCGCCTACCGGACCTCCTCGGCGAGCGGGAAGGTCCGGTTCGACTCGCTGACCCACGCGACGTTCACCAGCGACCTCGGCCAGCGGATGACGTTCACGAGGGAGTCGCCCGGGACGTTCCACGACACCGGGTGCGGGATCAGCCCGCTCGGGGCGGCCCACCCCTGAGCCGGCCGGCCCCGCCGGATCACGCCGGCACACGGGGTGTCCGCCAGACGCGGTCGGCCTGCCGTGACGGCGACGGTCCGGGCGCATGGAGCCGGTGGTCGGATTCGAACCGACGACCTGACGATTACAAGTCGCCTGCGCTGCCAGCTGCGCCACACCGGCCGGGTAGACAGCCAGCGTAGTCCGGAGCCCGCGGCGCGCCGCCGGTCGTGCCCGTCCCGTGGCGCGCCTCCACCGCGCCAGGCGATCACCTTCGGACGATTCGCCCGGCGGGGATCTACAATCCACGGCGATGGAGGGCGGGGTCGGCGGAGGCGGAACGGAGCCCCGGAGGACAAGGCGACGCGGTGCCGCGGGCAAACGCCGGGTGGCCATCCTGGGCGGTGGCATCGCGTCGCTCGCGACCGCCTTCGAGCTGACCGCCACGCCCGAGCTCCGAGCCCGCTACGACGTCACGGTGCACCAGCTGGGATGGCGGCTCGGGGGCAAAGGCGCGAGCGGCCGCAACCATGCCGTCCGGGACCGGATCGAGGAGCACGGCCTCCACGTCTGGTTCGGCTTCTACGAGAACGCGTTTCGCATGATCCGGGAGTGCTACGAGGAGCTCGGCCGGAAGGCCGGCAGTCCACTGGCCAGCTGGGACGAGGCCTTCCGCGGGGTTGACGAGATGTACATCGCCGACGTCTACGAGGGGCGGTGGTCACGGTTCCGGGCTCCCTTGCCTCCGAACGGCCTGACCCCCGGCGACGGGCATCCGCTCCCGTCGTTCCACGACGCCCTCGAGGTCGCGTGCGGCCGCCTCGCCGAGTGGGGGGAGCGGGTCCGGCCAGCCGACCTCCCCCTGGGGAGGTTTGCCATCGCTCCGACCCTTCGCCTCTGCCGCGATCTGACCCGGCTCGCCCGGACCGCGGACGGCAGCGTGGCCCAGGTGATCCTCGAGGTCATGGCGCGGTTGCTGGGTTTCTCCCGCGAACTGCTCTGGCAGGGCCTCGTGCGAACCCGCTGCGACGACGACGGACTGCGGTTCTTCTTCACGACGGTCGACCTGGTGGCGACCATCATCATCGGCGTCGCCGCCGACCACCTGTTGGATCGAGGCCTCGACGCCGTGGACAACGAGGAGTTCAGCGCGTGGCTCGCCCGGCATGGCGCAAGACCCATCACCCTCGGCGACGTCCCGGCCCACCGCGCCGGGGTCCTCCGGTCGCTGTACGACGTGTCCTTCGCCTACGAGGAGGGCGACCTGGCGAAGCCGAACATGGCCGCAGGGCGGGTCGTCGCAGTCCTGATCCGGATGTTCATCGGCTACCGAGGCAGCTTCTACTACAAGATGCAGGCGGGCATGGGGGACACCGTCTTTGCGCCGCTCTATCTCGTGCTGAAGCGACGAGGGGTCCGCTTCGAGTTCTTCCACGACGTCCGCGCGATCCACCTCTCCGCCGACCGTCGTCGCGTCGCCGGGATCGACGTCGCCCGACAGGTGCGGGTGACCGGCGGACCCTACCGGCCGCTGGTCACGGTGAAGAAGCTCGCGTGCTGGCCGAGCGAGCCGCGTTGGAGCCAGCTGAGCGTGGACGGGCCGCGGCCGACGGCCGCCGAGTTCGAGCGCGGCGGGGCACTCGACCAGGGCGGACTCATCCGACTGCAGGACGGTGTCGACTTCGACGAGGTGGTCCTCGGCATCCCGGTCGGGGCGCTCGGAGCGCTGTGCGAAGAGCTCATCGACGACCCCGGCAACCCCGCGTTCGGGGACATGATCGCGTCATCCCGGACGGTCGCGACCCAGGCGCTCCAGCTCTGGCTGAACCACCCGATCGCCCCGGCCCTCGGCTGGGTCGGCAACCCCGATGCGATCCTCGGTGCCTACGAGGAGCCGATGGACACCTACGCCCCCATGGACCAGCTCATCGACCGTGAGAGTTGGAGGCCCGACGACGACCTCGCCGGCATCGCCTACTTCTGCGGGGTGCTGGCCGACCGGGATGCCGTGGGGTTCGTCCGGCCCCCGGAGCGCGTGCGGGAGGAGGCGGTGGCGTTCGTCAGCCGCCGGCTCGGCTGGCTGTGGCCCGGCGCCGTCACCGTCGAGGGCTTCAACTGGCAGGTCCTCGTCGACCTCGACGGCCGCATCGGGCCC
>Ga0209048_10000455_pt1 | contig 43732 bp, 33 predicted proteins | sample FrelakmetCRP12CR_FD_187146 | JGI IMG/M metagenome (GOLD analysis project Ga0209048, IMG submission 187146) | Freshwater lake sediment microbial communities from the University of Notre Dame, USA, for methane emissions studies - CRP12 CR (SPAdes)... | ecosystem: Environmental > Aquatic >...
TCCGAACGAGGTCGAGGAAGTCGTGATGATGCATCCCGGCGTGCTGGAGGCCGCGGCCATCGGCGCGGCCGATGAACACTCCGGTCAGGTAGTGAAGATCGTCGTGGTCCGGAAGGACCCCGCGCTGACCGAAGAGCAGGTCATCGCCCACTGCAAGAAGCACCTCACCGGATACAAGGTGCCGAAGTATGTCGTGTTCCGCGAAGAACCGTTGCCGAAGAGCCCGGTTGGCAAGATTCTGCGGCGGCTCGTGCGGGACGAAGTGGAAAAGGCTGCGGTGGCAGCCTGACCGCAGGACGAGAGGCATACCTGCCTGCAGCCGCGACCGTCGGCGAAGGCGCGGGCGGCTGAATGGCGCGGGCATCGGCGGGCGGCGGGTTCGCCCCCCGATGTGCATTTGCCTACAGCGCCTGCCACTGCTCGATGAACGCGACCTGCCGCCGCGTCTCGGGGGATACCGGGTGGCGCGAGCGTTTCTCCACCACCCGCCACTTGCGCTCGAGGAGCGCCAGCGCCTCCGGTGCGGTGTAGCCCTGCTCGCGCAGCAGGCATCCGACCACGGTACCCGTCCGCCCGACGCCACCCCAGCAGTGCAGATAGATGGGCTCGCGCGCGGCGAGCGCGGTGTAGATCGAGTCGAGCGCGGCGCGCATCAGCGCTGCCGATGGCACGCCGAAATCGGGAATCGCGAAGCGGCGATGGGCCACCGCCAGCGCGCGTGGCGCGGCCCGCGCGAGCAGGAGCGCGGCGTAGGGTTCCGGTCCCTCCTCGTCGCCCGTCAGATCGATGAATTGCCTGACGCCTGCGTCGAGCAGCGCGTCGATCCGTGCCGCGGCAGCGGCGCTGTCCACGGAACCGGGGTGCTCGCCGGCCAGGAGCTGCGTCGGAATCAGCCAGTAGCAGTTGGCGTGCGGCCGGGGCCGGACATCCCCTGGCGTTTCGAGCAGGTGGCGCTCGATAGCGGGACGCGTCATCAGTGCGTGGACGCTCGCATCAGTGTGCGAGGATCTTCGACAGGAAATCCTTCGTCCGCTCGTTGCGGGGATGGCCGAAGAATTCCGTCGGCGTGTTCTGTTCGACGATCTGGCCCTGGTCCATGAAGACGACCCGATCGGCGGCCGAGCGGGCGAACCCCATTTCGTGCGTCACGCACAGCATGGTGATGCCCTGGTTGGCGAGCTCGAACATCACGTCCAGTACCTCCTTGATCATCTCGGGATCGAGAGCCGACGTCGGCTCGTCGAAGAGCATGATCTTGGGTGTCAGGCACAGCGCGCGGGCGATCGCCACGCGCTGTTGCTGACCGCCGGAGAGCTGCAGCGGATACTTCGACGCCTGCTCCGGGATCTTTACCCGGACGAGCTGCTGCATCGCGCGCTCTTCCGCCTCGCGCTTGGGCATCTTGCCCACCCACATCGGCGCCAGCGTCAGGTTCTCGAGCACGGTGAGGTGCGGGAAGAGATTGAACTGCTGGAACACCATCCCGACCTCCCGCCGAATCGTCTCGATCGCCTTCAGGTCGTCGGTGAGCTCCACGCCGTCGACCTTGAGCACACCCTGCTCGTGCTCCTCGAGCCGATTGATGCAGCGGATCAGCGTCGACTTGCCCGAACCGGACGGTCCGCAGATGACGATCCGCTCGCCGCGCGCAACCGAAAGGTCGATGTCGCGCAGCGCGTGGAACTGGCCGTACCACTTGTTGACGCGGGAGAACTCGATGATGGGAGCGGTTGCCTGCATGGGATCCTAGTTCCGGCGGGTGCCGGTGTTGAGATGACGCTCGATCCACTTGCTGTAGCGCGACATGGCGAAGCAGCAGACGAAATAGACCCCGGCAACGAACAGCTGCCCTTCCAGGAAGAACTTGCGCCAGTCGGAGTCGCCCAGCGCGAGCTGCAGCGCGCCGGTGAGGTCGTAGAGACTCACGATCGTGACGAGCGACGTGTCCTTGAACGTTCCGATGAACGTGTTCATGATGGCCGGCACGACCAGACGCAGCGACTGGGGCAGCACGACCTTGCGCGTGGTCTGCCAGTAGGACAGCCCGAGCGACTGCGCCGCCTCGATCTGGCCTCGGGGCAGCGCCTGCAGCCCGCCGCGCACCACCTCGGCCAGATACGCGGCGGAAAACAGCGTGATCCCGACCTGCACGCGCAGCATTACGTCTATCGTCATTCCCGCCGGCATGAACAGCGGGAACATGAACGACGCCATGAACAGTACCGAGATCAATGGCACGCCGCGAATCAGCTCGACATAGAGCACGCAAAGCGTGCGTATCCCCGGCATGCGCGAGCGTCGCCCGAGAGCCACGGCGACGGACAGTGGAAAGGCGGTCGCGAGCCCGATCGTCGAAAGCATGATCGTCAGGGGAAACCCGCCCCAGCGCGCCGTTTCGACGAAGGTCAGCCCGAAGACGCCACCCATCATCAGCACGAAGAACGCCGCCAGCACCACGACCCATGCCGCGATCAGCCACCGGCTCCAGAATGGCCGGTAGCAGCTCGCGACCAACAGGACGGTCATCAACGAGGTGGCGACGAGCGGCCGCCACTGCTCGTCGTACGGGTAACGTCCGAACAGGATCAGCCGGTATTTCTCGGCGATGACGCCCCAGCATGCGCCGGCGTGCCCGATCGCGCGGCAGGCAGCGTTGTCGGGCCTCGCCACTGCGTTGACCACGGCCCAGTCCAGCAGTGGCGGCAGGAAGGTCGCCAGCAACCCGAGGATGATCACGGTGCCCAGCGTGTTCTTCCAGTCGCTGAACAGGTTGCGCCGCAGCCACGGCAGCACGCCCTCCGTCGCGACCGGTGGTGGCCGGCTCGGAATGACCTCGAAGACGTCGGCGGCGCTCATTTGTGTGCCCCCACGCTTGCGGCCTCATTGGCCAATTCGGCCGCTGCGCTGCCCCCCGAGGGGGCGCAATTCGCGCCTTGGGACGGCCCGGCGGCGCTCATCGCTCGCGAATCGCCGCGCGCCGGTTGTACCAGTTCATGATCGCAGCCGTCAGCAGCGACAACGTAAGGTACGCGATCATCACCAGCGCGATCGACTCGATCGCGCGGCCGGTCTGATTGAGCGACGTCGTCGAGATCGAAACGAGCTCCGGGTAACCGACCGCGACGGCGAGCGACGAGTTCTTCGTGAGGTTCAGGTACTGACTCGTGATCGGCGGGATGATGACCCGCAGCGCCTGCGGCAGCAGGATCAGCCGGACCTCCTGTACCCGCGAAAGCCCAAGCGCAGCGGCGGCCTCGTGCTGCCCGTAGGCGACGGCCTGGATCCCGCCGCGAACGATCTCGGCGATGTAGCTGGCCGTGTACAGCGTCAATCCCATCAGAACGGTGAGAAACTCCGGCGTCACCGCGCCGCCACCGACGACCGTGATCTGTGTCCTTTCCGGAATGTCCAGCGCGGACGGCGCCCCTCCGGCGAGCCAGCCGATGGACGCGCAAGCAACGAAGATGGCCAATCCGGGCACGATCACCGGAAGCACTTGGCCGGTGTCTTCATGTCGGCGTCTGGCGAACCGCGCCCAGGCCCATGCCCCGATGCACCCGGCAAGCGCGCCGGCCGCCAGCCAGACGTGGCCCATCGCCCAGAACGGAATCGGATACTGCAGGCCGTTCTTGCTGAAGAAGACGTTCGGCAGCGGCTGCAGTGCCTCGTCGATCGGCGGCAGGAATTCGGTCAGCACGAAGTACCAGATGAAGAGCTGCAGCAGCAGCGGCACGTTGCGGAACGACTCGACGTAAACGCCGCAAAGCGAGCGCACGAGGAAGTTGCGCGAGAGCCGTCCGATGCCGACCAGCGTGCCCAGGATGGTCGCGAGGACGATGCCGACGATCGCGACGCGAAGCGTGTTCGACAATCCGATCAGGAAGGCCTTGGCGTAGGTCTCCGCCGAGTCGAACTCGAACAGACTCTCGCTTATCGCAAAGCCGGCCGGCTGCAGCAGGAAATCGAACCCGCTCTGGATGCCTCGCACCCGCATGTTCTGCAAGGTGTTGTGGACGAGGTACCAGCCCGCGGCCGCCACCAGCAGCACGGCGACGACCTGATAGACCAGACTGCGAAACGACGCGCTGCGCCAGGACCAGCGAAAGTGCTTCGAAGGAGCAGCCATGGAAGTCAGAGCTCGCAAGACGCCGATTCGAGAGAGCTTTCCTGCGCGGTTCCAGCGCGTTTCCGCGAAGGGAAGCGACGCGCGAGGGCTTCGCCGGGCATGCTGACGCGCCCGGCGTGCCCGGCCTTGCGCGCTCCTTACCGGATCGGCGGCGCGTACATCAGCCCGCCCTTGTTCCAGAGGTTGTTGGCGCCCCGCGGCAGCTTCAACGCCGATTTCGGTCCGACATTGCGTTCGAAGATCTCGCCGTAGTTGCCGACCGCCTTGAGCGGGCGATACGCCCAATCCTTGTCGAGCCCGAGCAGCTTGCCGGTGTCCTCGGACGTGCCGAGGATCCGCTGCACCACCGGGTCGGTGCTCGACTTCATCTGGTCGACATTCGCCTGCGTGATTCCGTATTCCTCGGCCTCGATCAGCGCGAAGACGACCCATTTGACGATCGTGAAGTAATCGTCGTCGCCGCGGCGCACCGAGGGGCCGAGCGGCTCCTTGGAAATGAGGTCGGGCAGGATCAGGTGGTCATCGGGGTTGGTCGCTTCCTTGTTGCGCACCGAGGCGAGCCCGGAAGCATCCGTCGTGTAGGCCTGGCAGCGGCCCGAGAAATAGGCCTTGTTGGTCGCTTCCTGCGTCTCGAAGACGACGGGCTTCATCGCCAGGTTATTGGCCTTCGAGAAGTCGGACAGGTTCTTCTCGGTCGTCGTCCCCGACTGCACGCAAACGGTGGCGCCCTTCAACTGCTTGGCGCTGGTGATCTTCGACTTCTTCGGCACCATGAAGCCCTGGCCGTCGTAGTACGTGACGCCAGTGAATTCGAGGCCCAGCGACGCATCGCGGGTCAAGGTCCAGGTCGTGTTGCGCGAGAGGATGTCGATCTCGCCTGACTGCAGCGCCGTGAAGCGCTGCGAGGCATTGAGCGGCACCCATTTGACCTTCTTGGCGTCACCGAGAATGGTCGCCGCGACCGCCCGGCAGACGTCGACATCCAGCCCGCCCCAGTTGCCCTGGCTGTCCGCGGCCGAGAACCCCGGCAGGCTCGGATTGACGCCACAGACGAGCACATCCTTCTGCTTGATCGTGTCGAGGGTCTTGCCGGCGTGCGCGACGCCCGTGAATGCGGCCAACAGGGCCGCTGCAATCGCCAGTTTCCTCATCGTGCTCTCCTCAAGGGGATATGAAATGATTGGGGCTTCGGAAGCCACTGTGCGCGATTCTAGGCCCGGCACCGTCGATTGGCGAGGGGTCCGCGGCGCGCGCCCTACTCCGTCTGGGCGCCCGCCGCCGGTGCGACGCCGAGGCCCTCGGCGAGCCGCGAGAGCCCGGCAACGGTAGTCTCCGGGTCATGGACGAGCGCCACGCGGATGAACGCGCGGCCTTCGTTGCTTCCGTCGGGACCGGGCTGAGTGAGATAGGCACCGGGCAGCACTTTGAGCGCCAGGTCGCGCCAAAGACGCTGCGCCAGCGCGATTCCATCGTCGACGCGGATCCAGAGGAAAAAGCCGCATGCGGGCCGGTAATAACCCGCGTAGGACCCGAGCAGCCGGTCGGCCGCGTCCTTGCGCCGGGACAGCCTTTCGCGCATTGCCGCGACGTGCGCGTCCTCCGACCACAGGGCCGTCGCCGCGGCGAGCAGCGGCAATGGCGTGCAGCCGGTGCCGTTCAGTCGCACGCGATTGAGCGCCGCGATCACGTCGCCCGCGCCGACGGCGAATCCCGAGCGCATGCCGGCGGCACTCGAACGCTTGGAAAGCGAGTGCAGCACCAGCGTGTTGTCCAGCCAGTGGTCGGACGAATCCATGTCGGCGAGGACGTCCAGTGCGCCGGTTGGCGGCACGTCATCGTAGAGTTCGGCGTAGCACTCGTCGAACACCACGAGAAAGCCGTGCCGGCGCGCCATCTCGATCGCACGCCGCATTTCGGAGCGCGGCAGCACACGCCCGTCAGGGTTCGATGGCGAGCAAAGGTACAGGATCGACGTGCGCGAAAGCGTCGCCTCGTCGAGTTGCCGGAGGTCGACCGCGAACTCCGGAAATCCGCCGTGGCGCAGATAGTGGGGCTCGGCGCCCGCCATGATCGCCGCGGCCCGGTACGTCTGATAGAACGGGTTCTGCATGATGGCAAGGGGCGACGGACGCGACGGGCTGGTCGCGATCGACGCGGCGAGATACAGGCCTTCGCGCGTGCTGGCGACCGGCGAGACTTGCTCGTCCGTGTCGATCCGTCCGCGTGTGCCTGGATACCGGCGATGCAGGTAGCCAATGGCCGAGTGCCGGAACTCGGGAGTGCCGAGGGACGGCGGATAGCGGTTCCACTCATTGGCGTGGGCAGCGACCGCGTCGGCCAGCAGCGGCGGCGGTTGATCCTGCGGCTCGCCCACCGACATCACGATCGGCGCCAACTGCGGATTCGGCTCGACCCCCGCGAGCAGCGCGTCCAGCCGACGGAACGGGGATTCGAACCGGGCGATGCGTTCGTTGAGGAATGGGTTCATTGCCGCGAGTTTACGGTATCGGACCCGCCGGAATGCGCACTGGCGGGACCGGTGCGGCGCGAGCCACCGGGCGCCTCCGGGCATTGGGTGCAAACCCCGCTCATTGCCGATTCGCGTCCGCCCGCCGCGGTCCCGGAACGAAGGCGTTGGTTCGCGCGACGTATGCGCGATAATCAGGTCGGCGCGTGGCGATATCCTTCTCGAGCAGCGCGACGCCCGAGACCTTGAGCAGAAGCGCCGTCATGACGATGGGCGCATAGAGCGTCCACGCACCGCCGGCTGCGATGGCGAACAGCCCGTAGCCCCACCAGATGCACGCCTCGCCGAAATAGTTCGGGTGCCGGGTGTAGCGCCACAAGCCGCGGTCCATCACCTTGCCCCGGTTCGCGGGATCGGCCTTGAATCGCGCGAGTTGCGCATCGCCGAGTGTTTCGAACACGAGGCCCAGCGCCCAAAGCGCGGCGCCGGCCGCGTCGATCCAGCCCAGTGGGTTCGATCCCGTTGCGGCTGCCACGAGCGGCGCGGCGAGGAGCCAGGCGAGCAGCGCCTGCAAGCCGAACACGAGATACAGACTCTTCCAGGCGAAGCCGGGCTCGTTGCGCTCGCGCATCGCCGCGTAGCGACGATCCTCGGGCTTGCCGTGATTCCGCCACGTGAGGTAAGCCGACAGTCGCAACGCCCGCGCGGCGACCAACACGAGAAGGGGCAGAACTCGGGGTCCGGAGGGCACGGATGCCGCTGCCGCGTAGACGGCGAGCGCGAGCAGAAAGAAGAGCGACCAGAGACTGTCGACGATGGCGACATTTCGTAGCGCCAGGCTCACGAGCCAGCCCGTGCAGCCCACGACGAGGAGCGCCCCCAGCGCGGTCAGGGCCGCTGTGACCTCAGGCACGGCGTGGCTCCGCTTCCACGCGCGTCGTCATCGCCGGCGAGCAGCCGTCGAAGCGCCGTGCCAGCCAAACGAGAATCGGCGTCAATGCGCCCCAGCCGATGGCGAGCGCTGCGGTGGCTGCGACCGGGGCGGTGAACTCCATCGCGCCGAGACGCGCGCCGCCCCAATAGGCGAGCGGGCCGCCGAAGGCGCCGAGTGCGATCGCGGCGAGCGGGAAACGTCGCAACCAGCGCAGGCTCACGTTGAGTGTCGTCGCGAACAGCATCCACATCGCCACGAGCCAATGGGGTGCGGTGCCGGTGACGAGCGTGCCCGACCGGTAACTTACCCACCCGAAGGCGACGAGTGCGCTGTCGAAGATCGCTCCGATTGCGGCGCAACAGAGGACGACGATCAGTTCGTCGCGCGGCCGCGCGGCGCGCACGAGGTGCCACCCGACAATCGCCAGTGCGACGCTCGTGCCGGCCCAGGGCCAAGCGTGTGCCCCGCCGAGCACGCAGGCGAACCAGCCAACCTGGAAGAGCACGACATTGGCGAGCATCGTCGTGCGGAATATATCCGATCCCGCGCCGTGCAAGGTCGTCATTGGCTACATCCGACGGCAACAGCACGCGCGGGAGATTAGTGGCGGTGGTGGGATGTGATACGTTTCCCGTTCGCCATCCTCGCCCATGACGATCCACAGGAACACCGAAGGCTTGGCCATGACCCCTCGGACGATCGCCGACGGCCCTCCGGACGCCGATTTCGACAAGATGCTGGCGGTGAACTGTGTGCCCGTTGCCGTCTGAGCCGTCGCCGGTGCCCAGGGCTCCGTCGCGTCGCGTCGTCGTGTTCGACCTTGGCGGCGTGCTCATCCAGTGGAATCCGCGCCACCTCTATCGCAAGCTCTTCGGCGGCGACGAAGCCGCGATGGAGACGTTCCTCGCGACGGTATGCACGGTCGAGTGGAACGAGCGCCAGGATGCGGGCCGGGGCTTCGCTGACGCCGTGGCCGAGCTCGCCCCGCAACACCCCGACAAGGTGAATCTCATCGAAGCGTTCGGCCGTCGTTTCTGCGAGATGATCCCCGGCGCGATCGAAGGCACCGTCGACATCCTGGCCGACCTCAAGCGGGCTGGCGTGCCGCGCTACGCGCTCACCAACTGGTCGGCCGAGACATTTCCGCCGCAGCGCGATCGCTTCGAGTTCCTGTCATGGTTCGAGGGCATCGTGGTGTCCGGCCAGGAAGGGGTGATCAAGCCCGATCCGCAGATCTACCGCATCCTGCTCGAACGCTACCGGATTTCGCCGGAAGAAGCGGTGTACATCGACGACAATCCGGGAAACGCCGCGGCCGCGACGGCGCTGGGCATCCACGGCATCCACTTCCGGTCGCCCGAACTGCTGCGGCGCGAACTCGAGTCGCTCGGCATTCTGTGACGATCCGCGGTCGGTCGCCCCCGATCATCGGATCGCCTGGAGCAACGGCGAAATGCCCGACCTGGGGCCGGGACCTCCCGCCGACAGGCGGGACGTGCCGGAGTAATAATGCTGTCCTTGCAGCGGTCGCAGGGAGAGAGCCGTGCCCGAAGGTCGAGAAAGCGGGTCTTGTTGACGTGGACCGATGCGCCTTCATCGCGGCGGTATTGGGCACCCTCTGGGCGCCCTCGCCCGCCACCGCTCAGGCAACCGGCAGACTGTATCGAGTCGGCTGACTCGACTACAGTTCGTCCGGCGAGAACCTCGGTATCTTCGAGCAGGCGATGAACGCCCGTGGTTGGATCAAGGGGCGAACCTATGCCATCGATTACCGCGGCGGGGAAGGAAAGGTCGAGCGCCTGTCGGCGGTAGCGTCGGAGCTGATCCGGCTTCCCGTCGACGTCGTCGTCGCGCCGGGTGCGCCGGAAACGCTTGCGGCCAAAAACGCGACCGATACGATTCCCATTGTCATGCCGGACGCGAAGGCCTCCCGATGGTCGAGGCCATCGCCAGAAAGGAGGGGTACCTGCTGCGCCCGTTCGCGGTTCAACCGCCGGGCCTCGAGATGGGACCGCAGGTCAACGACATCGCCGGCGATTTCAAGGCGGACTGGGTCATCGGGAGTCTGTTCGGAAATCCTGTGCCCATGTCCATCAAGGAATTGAAGAAGGCAGGCTTTCCCATGAACCGCGTCATCAGCTTCGCATACGGCGCCGGCGATGCCGACGTGGAGGCCGTGGGCTGGGACGTCGCGCAAGGCCATCTCGGATTGCAGTACGCGGCGGTTGGACGCACTCATCCGGTCATCCAGGAACTCATCAGGATGTACCGGGATGAAGGGAAGAACGTGCCGCGGTACGTGGGCAGCGTCTATTGCAACCGCGGCGTGCTGCTGGGGGCGACGATCGTGGATGGCATCCGGCTTGCGATTCGGAACCATGGCCCGCCGCTCACCGGCGACAAGGTGCGAAAAGGCTACGAGGCGATCAAGAATTTCGACCTGCAGGGGTTCGGTCCTCCGCTTTCGTTGTCGCCACAGGATCACGAGGGGAGGCTTCCCGAGGGTGTACCAGGTCGAGGGCAACGGTTGGGGGCCGGTCAGCGACTGGATACGCGGTGACCGCGCCGAGGTGATGGCGCTGGTCAAGAAGGCCAACAACAAGTAGAACGTCAGTCTGCAGCAGCGCGGTCACGATCGCTGGCCGCGGCCCTGCCGGTGCCGTAAAGTAGCCGTTCTGCGTTCGTTGGTCCGCGGGGCCCAGGCGTGCAAGACCCATCCGCAGTCACCACGGTTCTCTTCACCGACATCGAGGGCAGCACCCGGCTATGGGAGCAGTCGCCCGAACCGATGCGGGAGGCGCTCGCGTCGCACGACGCCCTCGCCCGCACCGCGGTCGAGAGCAACCGCGGAGGTATCGTGAAGATGACCGGCGACGGGATGTACGCCGTCTTCGGAGATCCGGTCGACGCACTCAACGCCATCTTGTCATTGCAGCAGGCCCTCGCTGACCCCGGCGCAACCGGCGGCATTGCCCTGCACTTGCGCTGCGGGCTGCACGCCGGTGTCGTCGAGCGCCGGGATCACGACTTCTTCGGGGCGTCGGTCAATCGGGCGGCGCGCATCATGGGGGCCGCGCACGGTGGTCAGATCCTGGTGTCGCAGGCGATCGCCACGCTGGTGCGCGATCGCCTGCCCGCGGACGTCACGCTCCGCAGCCTGGGCGAGGTCCATCTGCGTGATCTGGCGAGCGCGGAGCACGTCTATCAGGTCCTGCACCCGCGGCTGCGGCAGGACTTTCCGGCACTGCGTTCGCTGGAGTCGACGCCGAACAACCTGCCGCAACAGGTAACGTCGTTCGTCGGTCGCGAGCGGGAGCTGGCCGAGGTGACGCGCGCGCTGCGAAGAGCCTGGCTGCTCACGCTGCTCGGTGTCGGCGGGCTCGGCAAGACGCGGCTCTCGCTGCAGGTCGCGGCCGAGGTGATGGACGATTATCCCGACGGCGTCTGGTTCGTCGAATTGGCCCCGGTCACCGACGAACGACTCGTTGCGCAGGTGGTCGCATCCGTCCTCGGGGTCAAGGAAGAAGCGGGCCGCCCGGTGATCGAGGCGCTGGCGAAGTACGTCGCCGACCGGCGCGTGCTGCTGATCCTCGACAACTGCGAACACCTGGTGCAGGCCTGCGCCGAGCTGGTGAAACCGTTGCTGAAGGCGAGCCCGCAGTTGCGGGTCATGGCGTCCAGCCGGGAGCCGCTGCACGTCGCGGGCGAGACAACCTATCCGGTGCCGTCGCTCGCGGTTCCGGACGTGCACCAGGCGGTGACCCCTGCCGCGGTGACCCAGTACGGGGCGGTGCGTCTGTTCGTCGACCGCGCCGCCGCGGTGCACCCCTCGTTCCAGGTGACCGACCAGAACGCCGCGGCCGTGGCCGCCATCTGTCGGCGTCTCGACGGCATCCCGCTGGCGATCGAACTCGCGGCCGCGCGCGTCCGTGCGCTGTCGGTCGAGAAGATCGCCGAACGGCTTATCGACCGCTTCCGATTGCTCACCGGCGGCGACCGGACCGCACCGTCGCGCCAGCAAACCCTGCGCGCCTCGATCGACTGGAGCTACGACTTGCTGAGCGAGAAGGAGCGAATCCTCTTTCGCCGCCTTGCCGTGTTTGCTGGCGGTTGGACGCTCGATGCGGCCGAGGCCGTAGCCGCGGGGGGCGATGTCGGCGACGGCGAGGTGCTGGACTTGCTCGCCGATCTGGTCGACAAGTCGCTGGTGATGCTCGAGGCGGACGGCGGGCGGTATGGATTTCTCGAGACCGTTCGCCAATATGCGGACGAGCGGTTGAACGAATCCGGTGATTCCGCTGCGACTCGCGATCGCCACCTCGATTTCTATGTCGCTCTTGCCGAAGAGGCGCGTCCCGGTCTCCAGGGGCCCGATCAGGGACGTCAGCTCGCGCGCCTCGACTGCGAGCGCGAGAATATGCTGGCGGCGCATTCGTGGTGCGACGGGACCGCCGATGGTGCAGCTCTCGGGCTCCGGCTCGCCATTGCGGCAAAGTTCTACTGGTTCTACAGCGGAGGGCTCGATCTGGGCCGGCAGCTCACATTGGAGGCACTTGGACGACAGGGCGCGTCGGAACGCAGAGCCGACTATTTCCGGGTCCTCTACATTGCCGGTCAGTTCGAGTTGTTCATGGGCTGTTACAGCGAAGCGAGGCAACATCTCGAGGCGGCTCTGAAGATCGCCGAGGAACTTGGCGACAAGGACCGGGCCGGTCTGATCCTCCACGCCCTGGGCATGGCGGCACTGGGGCTGGGAAACCTGCCCCACGCCCGCGCGCAAATCGAAAAGGTCGTTGCGCTGGCCCGCAATCAGGGGAACAAACCCATGCTCGCCAGCGCGATCAACGAACTCGCGCAACTGGAGCGATTGGAAGGCAACATCGGGGCGGCCGAGCCCCTCTACCAGCAGGTACTCGGGTTGGCCCGGGAGCTCGACGATCGTGAGAGCATCGCCATCGCGCTGTTGAACATGGCCATGGTGGCGATTTCTCGCGGATCGCTCGACAGCGCGCAGGCGATGTTGAACGACGCCGCGGGCATTGCTGTCGAAACCGGGTCGAAGATGACCGGTCAGAGTTTGCTCGACGTGTCCGCCGCGCTTGCCGCACAGCGCGGACAAGCGAAGCGCGCGGCCTCCTTCCTGGGCGGTTCGGAGGCGCTGCTGAAGCAAAGCGGCCTGCGGCGCCATCCCGCCGACGAGGCATTCCTCATGCGATTTGTCGGAAAGCTGCGCGAAGCTCTCGGCGAGAACGCGTTTGCCGATGCGTGCCGCGCGGGCGGCGAACTCAAGCACCTCGACGCGGTGCATGAGGTGCATGCGTGGTTGAGTCCTGACGCGCGCTGACCATGTTCCGGCGCATCCCGCAAGCGCTCGCTTCCGGAAAGGCGCACGCGCGACGGCTTGCCAGGCCGGTAGCGCCCCCTTTCTCTCCTAATCCGGGGCAACGATACTCGGGTCCGACTGAATTACGATCTTCCCGTCGGCACTCTCGACGGTCAGTTCATAGCGCAGCTTCGGGCGGTTGCTCTGCATCAGGCCCTGGGTGAACGTGCATTCGATCTCTTTGCTCGGCTCGATGATCTTGCAGATCTCATTGGATACAACCTTGGAGCCGGGAAACGCGATGCTCTTGAATTTGTATTCGGAGAGCGCGTCGAGCGCCCAGGATATCCTGTAATTCTGTGCCGGCCGGAGCAGGATCGGCTCCTGGTCGACGATCAGAAACCCCCTCTTGCCGTCCGTGGGTGGGACGACGAACACGTTGGGAAATTGAGGATCGGGCTTCTGCAGCCACGCGGAATAGAAGCCCTTGTCCGTCCGCGCCCATGTTTGGCATCCGCTCAGCACCACGCAGCACGCCGCGGCAGCGAAGATCGATTTTCTCATCTGGCCAGTCTCCTTCGTTCGGTTGGACGACAGGTTGTCGAATGCGATCGAGCCAACGGCCCTCGCCCCGTTCCTGGACAGCGAGCCCGGAACGGTTTCCCCTAGGAAGTCGGTTCGTGTTGATCGCGGATGCCGATCCAACGGCGACCCGCTCTCGCCGAGGCATTGTCAGCGGAATGCCATCGACCCGCAAGTCTCCCGCCGCAACAGCCAGACGGCGATCGTGACGTTCAGCAGGTTCCAGGCGATGCCGTTGAGGAAGGCCGCCTTGTAGGAGCCCGTCAGGTCGAAGACCGCGCCGGACATCCAGCCGCCGAGCGCCATTCCGAACAGCGTCGCCATGAGGACCGAGCCGACACGCGTCCCGGCTTCGCTCGGCGCGAAGTGCTCGCGGACGATGATCGCGTACGAGGGCACGATGCCGCCCTGAAAGAGGCCGAACAACGCCGCGATCACATACAGCGAGACGAGGCTGTCGAACGGCAGGAAGAGCAGGAGCGCAACGCCCTGCAGGCTCGATCCCAGCAGCAGCGTGCGCAGGCCGCCGATGCGATCCGCGACCAGGCCGAACGCGAGCCGGCTGACGATGCCGCACGCCAGCATCAGCGACAGCATCTGCGCGCCGCGCGCTGCGCCGTACCCAAGATCGCCACAATACGCAACCAGGTGCACCTGCGGCATCGACATGGCCACGCAGCAGGCCAGGGCCGCGATGACGAGCAGAGTCTGCAGCGCGGCTGGCGAAAGTCCGAGTCCGCGTGTGGACCGCGTTGCCGGCGATGCCGCGGTCGGCAACATCTCGACGGCGGGCGGCGGCCTCCGCAGGAAAAGGGCGAGCGGCAGCATGGTCGCGGCGCAGAACACCGCAATGCCGAAGTGGGTCTGGCGCCATCCATCGGCGTCGACAAAATGCTGGACCACCGGAGACCAGAGCGCACCGGCGACATAGTTCCCGCTCGCGAATACTCCCACCGCCGCACCGCGACGCCGGTTGAACCACATCGAGATGTCAGCGAGAAGCGGTCCGAACGTCGATGCGCTCCCGACTCCGATCAACAGGCCCTGGGCGAGCACATATTGCCAGAGGGTCGTTGCCGAGGCTGCTGCCGCATAGCCGAGCGCCATCGCAACGACCCCGAGCATCACCGGCACCGTGACCCCGAAGCGATCGGAGAGCCGGCCCATGAGGATCCCGCTCAATCCGAAACCGACCATCGTCAGCGTGTACGGGAGCGAAGCATCGGCGCGGGCAACGCCGAACTCCGCCTGAACCGCGGGCAGTGCGACGACAACGGACCACATCCCCACGCCGCCGATCGTCGAAAGCAGCAGCGACACGCCGAGTCGCGCCCAGGCATACGCCGACTCGGGCCCGCCTCGGCCGAGACGACGCCCGCCTCCGCGCGATGCGCGCGTGGTTCCCGTCGACGCGAGTTCGGCACCCGGTTTGTTCACCGTTCGCAGCCTTGTAGGGAAAGCCGGCTCAGATCGCGCGGGCAGCGCGCAGCGCCGCGATCTCGGCGTTTCCGTAGCCCAGCTCGGCCAGAATTGCATCCGTGTGCTCGCCGACACCGGGCACGGGGTCCATTCGCGGCTCGAATGCGTTCGGCAGGCCGGGAGGCAGTAGTGCCGGGATGGACCCGGCCGCACTGCCGACATCGACCCACCGCCGACGCGCGGCGAGCTGGGGGTGAGCCCAGACCTCGTGCATGTCGTTCATACGCGCATTCGCAATCTGTGCGGAATCCAGGCGCAGGACGACCTGGTGAGCCGTCAATGGCGCAAACGATTCGGCAATGAGCGCCCGCAACTCATCGCGATGGGCGGTGCGTGCCGAATGCGAGGAAAACTTCGCGTCGCGCGCGAGTCCAGGCAGCTCCAGCACCCGTTCGCAGAACGTCACCCATTCGCGGTCGTTCTGGATGCCGAGCATCACGACCTTCCCGTCGCCGGTTGCAAACGGACCATAGGGATAGATCGTCGCGTGTTCGGCACCGGTGCGACGCGGCGGTTCGGCGCCCTCGAACGCATAGTAGAGCGGGTACGACATCCACTCGACCATGCTTTCCAGCATCGAAACGTCGATCCGGCAGCCGCGGCCGGTCGTTCCCCGCAGCAGAAGTGCGGCCAGAATGTTGCTGTAGGCATACATGCCGGCCGCGATGTCGGCAATCGAGCAGCCCGCCTTGGCCGGTTCATCGGCCGTGCCCGTAATCGAAAGAAATCCGGATTCCGACTGAATCAGCAGGTCGTAGGCCTTCTTGTCGCGGTAAGGCCCGTCGGCCCCGTAGCCCGAAATGTCGCAGACGATGACCCGCGGATTTTCCGCGGCGATGGCCTCGTAGCCCAGGCCGAGCCTGTCCGCGGCACCCGGCGCGAGGTTCTGGACCAGGATATCCGCGCGCTGCAGCAATCTCGCGAGAACGGTCTTCGCGTCCGGATGCTTGACGTCGAGCGTCAGGCTTTCCTTGGACCGATTCGTCCACACGAAGTGCGAGGCCTGGCCCCGAACCCGTTCGTCATAGGCCCGGGCGAAATCGCCGCTGCCCGGGCGCTCGACCTTGATCACGCGCGCGCCGAGATCGGCGAGCTGGCGTGTGCAGAACGGCGCGGATATCGCGTGCTCCAGCGCAACGACCGTTATTCCGTCGAGCGGACGCATTCAGTCGGGACACGGATGCCATGGCGCTCCGCGCGAGCGCCGCAGTCCGATCCTTGTCGACCGTGAAAGTTGGCGTTGACGTCGCGTCGCGCCAAGCCGGCGCCCGAACGGACAACGCGAAATGTCCGCGATTCGAGACAGTATCTTGGGTATCATCGTATCGGTTGCCGGACGCGCGGATGCATTGCGGATTCTGCATTCTTTTCGCGCTACTGGCCACCCGCACCGCAATCAGCCTGAACCGCTTCGCGTCCCGCAACGACTCCGGATTCTGTCGCCAATGCCAAGCCTCGACTCACGCCTCGATCTCTGCGCGCGGAGCGCCGTGCGCTCGCTCGTGGCGTCGCAGATCCGCGAGGTTGCGAACGCCGGGATGGGCGACCCCGGGATCCTCGCCTTCTGGTTCGGCGAACCCGACGAGGTGACCCCGCCGCACATTCGCGAGGCCGCGGTCGCCGCGCTCGCCGCCGGCGACACGTTCTATACGCAGAACTTCGGCATTCCCGAATTGCGCGAGGCGATCGCGCGTTACGTTTCGCGGATGCAGCCGCCGGGTGCCGTGCCGGTGTCGGCCGACAACGTCGCCGTGACGGCATCGGGGATGTCGGCGCTGATGCTGACGGTCGAAGCGCTGGTCGACCCGGGCGACCGCGTCGTTTGCGTGACGCCGTTGTGGCCGAATCTGACCGAGATCCCGAGAATCCTCGGCGCCGAGGTCGTCCGCGTGGCACTCGATTTCGCTGCCGGCAGCTGGCGCCTCGATGTGCCGAAGCTCATCGCCGCGCTGACGCCGGGCACACGAGTCGTGATGATCAATTCGCCCAACAATCCGACAGGCTGGACGCTCGATCGCGGGAGTCAGGCGCTGATCCTCGAGCATTGCCGCCGGCATGGCATATGGATCGTCGCCGACGACGTCTACGAACGGCTCTACTATGGCGACGCCGGCGATGGCGTCCGGCGCGCCCCGTCGTTCCTCGATCTGGCGGCGCCAGGCGACCGCATCGTCAGCACCAACAGCTTCTCGAAGGCGTGGCTCATGACCGGATGGCGGCTCGGATGGATCGTCGCACCGGCGCCGCTGATGCCCGATCTCGGCAAGCTGATCGAGTACAACACCTCCTGCTCGCCCGGTTTCGTGCAACGTGCGGGGCTCGCGGCGATCACGCAAGGCGAAGGAACCGTTGTCCACACGCTCGCCCGCTATCGCAACGCGCGCGACTTCCTGTGTCACGCGCTCAACGCGATACCGGGAATCGAGGTGGCCCCGCCGCCCGGCGCGATGTACGTGTTCTTCCGGATGCGCGGCGTGGCCGACAGCCTGGCGTTCTGCAAGCAGCTCGTGCGCGACGCGAAGCTCGGCCTGGCGCCGGGGAGCGCCTTCGGTCCTGAAGGCGAGGGATTCGTGCGCTGGTGTTTCGCGGCAAGCGAGGAACGGCTGGCGGAGGGCGTCGCCCGGCTATCGCGATTTCTCGCCTGACATCGATTGGAAATGCGCGCCGCTCATCAGATCCTGCGCAAGATATTGCTGGCGGTAGGTTTCGAACGGAATCGTATCAGCGGCTTCGATGTCGCGCTGCGCGACGAGCGATTCCTCGGCCATCCTCGCGTAACGCGCCGCCACATCCGCCGCCAACCGCAGATCCAGCAGGGTACGCCGATGGCGCAGCGACTGGGCCAGCGCGAAGCCGGGAAAGGACTTGCCGAAGCTGTGTTCGGCTTCGTGCAGCACGCGGGCCGAAGGCAGCGAATCGGGATCCTCCAGCGCAGCGCGGGCGGCGGCGAGGACCCTGCCGTGGGCCCCGTCACCGCAGGCCGCGTCCAGCGCCGCCACGATCGGCTCGCAGTCGCGGAGTATTCCGGCGCCCCACGCAGCCGGTGCGATCGGCATCCCTTCCCGATTCAGCTGGAGTGCGGGGTCGCGGCCGCATTCGGCAACGAGATGCTGATTGAGAGAATCGGCGGCGATCTCCTGCGGTGAATCGTCGGGACTCCCGCTCAACAGGCAATGGAGCAGGAAGATGTCCAGCAGGCGCATTTCGTCGGCACTGATGCCGACCGGATGGAACGGGTTGACGTCCACCAGGCGCACCTCGACATACTCGACGCCGCGCTCGCCGAGCGCGCGCAGCGGGCGCTCGCCGCGCCGTATTCGCTGCTTCGGCCTGATCGTCCCGTAGAACTCGTTTTCGATCTGCAGCAGCGTCGTCGATAGCTGGCGGTAGTCCGGGCCGTCGTGCACCCCGATGGCCGCGTATGGCGGGTAGGTCTCGGTGAGCGCGCGATTGAGCGAAGCGGCGTAGCTCTTGAGGCAGTTGAAGCTCACCGCCAACGACGCCTGCGCATCACTCTGGTACCCCAACCCACCCATGCGCAGCGAAGTGCCGTATGGCGCGATATAGGTTCCGGTTTCCCACGCCGTAAGCCGATGCACTCGCCCGGCGAGAAACGTGCCGCAAACGGCAGGCGATGCCCCGAGCAGCAGGAGCAGCAGCCATGAGTGCCGGCGAAAGTTGCGAATCAGGGCAAAGTACCCGCGGTCCTGGTAGCCGTCGGCGGGGCTGCGGTCCCCGTCGGCCTCCTGGAGCATCGGCCACGCCGCCTCCGGCAGCGAAAAGTTGTAGTGGATGCCCGAAATGGTCTGCATCCGCCTGCCGTACCGGTGCGCCAATCCCTGGCGGTAGACCGTCTTGAGCCTGCCGACATTCGCCGTGCCGTACTGGCCGAGCGGAATCTGGTCCTCGTCGGGCAGCTTGCACGGCATGCTCGTGCACCAGAGCAATTCCTCGCCCAGGTGCCGGTAAACGACCCGATGGATCTCGGTCAGTTCAGCCAGGCACGCGTCGACGTCGGCGTGGACGCCGGTGATGAGCTCCAACTGCGATTCGCTAAAATCCGTCGTGATGTGCGGATGCGTAAGCGCCGACCCCAGCCCCGCGGGGTGCGGCGTGTCGGCCAGCGTGCCGTCGATGCGAACGCGGAGGCCTTCCTTTTCGATGCCGCGCCGGAGGTTCCTCAGCACGTCGGGGGTGAGTGCGGCCAGCCGCTTGTCGAGCGAATTCAAACGCGATCTCCTTGAGTGCTGCCCGCGGGACAAACACGGGGCGGCAACCGGCGCGACCATCACCGCGAAAATGTCGCGCGTCGGCGTCGCCGGCGACGGCTATGCTGGCAGAATGCGGGCTGTCGGGCAATTGGCATGCACGGTACGGTTCCCGCCGGCGCAGTCGCACCCCGACAGGCCAACGATCCAGGAAACATGGGGATACCGGAAATTCTCAGTCTGCTCGTGCTCGCCGGCGCGGGGTGGTTCCTGTGGGACAGTCTCAAGGCGCGCGAAACGGCGAACGCAGCCATCCGCCCGGCGTGCGAGGCGCAGCAGCTGCTGTTTCTCGATGACACGGTTGCGCTCGAGTCGATCTGGCCCCGGCGCGACGCCGAAGGGCGCATGCAGCTGCGGCGCATCTACGGCTTCGAATACAGCGACACCGGCAACAACCGCCGCAAGGGGAGCATCACGCTGCTGGGCAGCACGGTTCACGCGATCGACGTCGGTCTCGGACATCCGCCGGAGGGCGAAACGTTGCATTGAACGCCGGGCTCATCGCTGCCGTTGCGGTTGCTCGCGCTGCCGTCGGTTTTCCGTGATGAGAAATTCCTCGTCCGCGGGCGAGACGTCGAAGCGCAGGCAGGCTTCCTGGATGCGCTCGGGAGACCACTCCTCCTGCTCCGCGAGCCAGGCAATCGCGTGGCGCAGGGCCTCCCCTCTCGGTACGACGGGTGTCATCGACATGGCGCGGGCTGCGTCGACGGTGCGGGGGCTCGCCGCAAGGCTGCGGTCGCCCCGTCCGAATGATCAGTCGCCGCCTGCCGCCGCCCCAACGACCGCGAGCGCCGTAAGATTGACCAGCCGCCGCACCGTGGCCGACGGCGTGGCGATGAGCACCGCCTTGCGCGCACCCAGAAGGATCGGGCCAATCGTCACGCCATCGCCGCAAGTGATCTTGAGCAGGTTGAACGAGATGTTGGCCGCGTCGAGGTTCGGCATGACGAGCAGGTTGGCCTCGCCCTTGAGCGTCGAGTCCGGATGGACCCGGCTGCGGATGATCTCCGACAGTGCCGCATCACCGTGCATCTCGCCGTCCACTTCCAGCCCGGGCACGCGCTCGACGAGCAGCCGCCGAGTCTCGCGCATCTTGCGCGCCGAATCCGAATCGTCGCTGCCGAAATTGGAGTGCGACAGCAGCGCCACCTTCGGCACGAGACCGAACCGCCGGACGGCATCGGCGGCCAAGCACGTTATTTCGACCAGCTGCTCGGCGGAGGGATCCCGGTTCACGTAGGTGTCGCAGACGAACAGCGTGCGATTGGGCAGAAGCAGGCCGTTCATCGCCGCGAACACGGGCGCGTCGGGCCTCGCGCCGATGACGTCCGCCACGTGACGCAGATGCGCCTGGTACTTGCCGACGGTGCCGCACACCAGCGCGTCGCACTCGCCCATCCTGAGCAGCAGTGCGCCGATGAGCGAAGGCTTGCGCAGGACGGCTTCCTTCGCGTCCTCCGGCGAGATGCCGTTGCGCCCCATGAGCTGGTAATAGAGCTGCCAGCAATCGCGGTAGCGCGGATCGCTGTTGATGTTGACGAGCTCGAAGTCGGTGCCGGCACGCAGGCGCAAGCCGAACTTGTCGACACGCGCGGCAATCACCTCAGGGCGGCCGATCAGCACCGGCTTCGCCAGCCCTTCGTCCACGACCACCTGCACCGCCCGCAGCACGCGCTCCTCTTCGCCTTCGGCATAGGCGACGCGCTTCGGCGCACGCTTGGCACCGGCGAACACGGGCTTCATGATGAGGCCCGAGTGGTAGATGAACTGCGAGAGGCGGTCGCGATAGGCGTCGAAATCGGCGATCGGCCGCGTGGCGACGCCGCTGTCCATCGCGGCCTTGGCGACCGCGGGCGGCACGATCACCATGAGCCGCGGGTCGAACGGTTTCGGGATCAGGTATTCCGGACCGAACGTCAGGTCCTCTCCGACATAGGCCTGGGCCACGATGTCCGATTGCTCGGCGTGCGCGAGCTCGGCAATGGCGCGCATGCACGCGAGCTTCATCTCCTCCGTGATCGTCGTCGCGCCCACGTCCAGCGCACCGCGGAAGATGAACGGAAAACAGAGCACGTTGTTCACCTGGTTCGGGTAGTCCGATCGGCCCGTGGCGATGATGGCGTCGGGGCGCACTTCCTTTGCCAACGCCGGCAGGATCTCGGGTTCCGGATTCGCGAGCGCCAGGATCAGCGGGTCGCGGGCCATGCGCTTGACCATGTCCTGCGTCAGCACCCTCGGGCCGGAGAGGCCCAGAAAGATGTCGGCGTCGGCGATGGCGTCCGCCAGCGTGCGTGCCGCGGTGTTGCAGGCGTAGCGCGCCTTGTTCTCCTCCATCGGCGTCTCGCGGCCGTTGAAGATCACTCCCCTGCTGTCGCAAACGATGATGTTCTCGCGCTTCAATCCGACGCCGACCATCAGGTCGAGGCACGCGATCGCGGCGGCGCCGGCCCCGGAGCACACCAGCTTCACCTTGGCGACGTCCTTGCCGACCACCTTGAGCCCGTTCAGCATGAACGCGCCGGCGACGATCGCCGTGCCGTGCTGGTCGTCGTGGAAGACCGGGATCTTCATGCGCTCGCGCAGCTTCCGCTCGACGTAGAAGCAATCCGGCGCCTTGATGTCCTCGAGGTTGATGCCGCCGAACGTGGGCTCGAGCCGGGCGATCGTCTTGACGAGCTCCTCCGGATCGGTCTCGGCGATCTCGATGTCGAAAACGTCGATGCCGCTGAACTTCTTGAACAGGCAGGCCTTGCCCTCCATCACGGGCTTGCCGGCGAGCGGGCCGATGTTGCCTAGGCCGAGAACCGCGGTGCCGTTGGTGATGACCGCGACGAGATTGCCGCGGGACGTCAGCGAGCGCGCCTCGGCCGGATCGGCGGCGATCGCGTCGCACGCCGCCGCCACGCCCGGCGAATAGGCGAGTGCGAGATCCCGCTGATTGGTGAGACCCTTGGTCGGCGTGATCGAGATCTTGCCTGCCGTCGGCAGGCGGTGGTACTCCAATGCGGCGATGCGCAGTTGCTCGTCCATGGGGATCCCTCCAGGGTCGTGTCAGTGACGCCAGTTTACGGCAGTTGGCGCGCAGGGTCAGGCCGTCCAGCGGCAGCCGCTCAGCGGCGCGGGCGGTCCTGGCTCTCGTGGCAATGCGCGGCAATCGCGTCGACCAGTATCGGCAAGAGGCCCGGCGCGAGATCGTGGCCCATGCCATCGATGACCATCAGCTTGGCGCCATCGATGTGGTGCGCGGTGTCCCGGCCCGCCTCCACCGGCACGAGCGGATCGTCGGCACCGTGGATGACGAGTGCCGGCGCCGTGATCTTCCGCAGCAATCGGCGGCGGTCGCCCGAGGCGATGATCGCGACCAGTTGCCGGGTCACGCCGGCGGGATGGTAGCCGCGGCGCACGCTGCGGGTGATGCGTTCGCGCAGCTCATGGCGGTCCGTGGGAAACGCGGGGCTGCCGAAGACACCGAACACCCCGATCAGATGTTCGATGACGCTCTCCGGATCGTCGGGGTCGGAAGGCTTGCTGAGCAGGGCCCGCTTCGCGTCGGCCCGCGGCTGGGAAACCTTGCGGCTGCCGCTCGACGACATGATGGACGTCAGGCTCAGCACGCGTTCCGGATACGTCGCGGCGACCACCTGCGCGATCATGCCGCCCATCGACAGCCCCACGATGTGGGCGCGCGGAATGGCGAGCGCATCGAGCAGGCCGACGGCATCGGCGGCCATTGCGTCCAGCGTGTAGGGCGCGCGCACCGGCAGCCGCAGCCACGTGGCCGCGAGCGCCGCAACGATGTTGGGCTGGCGGCGAACGTGGATCTTCGACGAGTGCCCGCAATCGCGGTTGTCGAACCGGATCACGCGAAAGCCGCGGTCGACCAACCCCTGGCAGAACGGATCCGGCCAGGCGATCAGTTGCATTCCGAGACCCATGATCAGCAGGATCGGCGGCGCCGCGGGATCTCCGAGCGATTCATACTCGATCGTAATGCCGTTTGCCGCGATGGACGTCATGGGGTTGATGCCTTCCGTAATCGGCGGGCGTCAGAACCAGCCGCGGCGCCGCGGGTCGCGATAGATCCACGCGCGCATTCCGCTGCTGCGGTCGAACGGGCGCCACTTGCCCGCAGGCTGGGCCAGGCGGTCGGCGATTGCATACAGAACGGCGGGGTTCAATCCCAATCCGAAGTGGCTCGACTCGACCTCGATGTTCTCGGCCAACGGCCCTTCCTTCTCGACGCAGCACTGCCAGGCGACGATACCGTCGGTGCGACTGAAAATGGAGGTCGTCGGCACGGGAGGCGGCTCGCGCAGCGGCGCGTGGATCTCCGGCGCGCCGATCTTGTGGCCGGCCACCAGTTCGTAGAGCCGCCACGCGTTGGTGGCCTTGGGGTGACCGGTAAAGGGCGTGCCGAGCGTGATCACGAGACGCACGTCCTTCGGCGCCCGCTTGGCGAGCTCGCGGGCGAAGATGCCGCCGAGGCTCCACCCGATGAGGCTCACCTTCTTCCGGTGCCGCTTCCGCAGTTCCTTCAACCGGACGAGGCACCCCTCCATGACGCCCTCGCGCGGCCCGAGGTTGCGGCCGTGCTCCCACGGATAGGCCGCGTAGCCGCGGCTCTCTAGAAACTGACGCAGCGGACGGGTGGACAGGTCCGTCGCGACGAGGCCCGGAAACACCAGCACCGGATGGCCGTCACCCTTCGGCGCGTTGCTCAACAGCGGCTGCGCAGCGAGTGTCGCTCCGTACTCCCACGCCGCCCGCCATTCCAGCGCAAGGCGAAGGAGCCCCGGCGCACGGAGCATGCCGAATTCGTACCAGTGGTGCGGGTTGTACATCCGGGCTCGATCCCCTGCTCTTCCGTTCTGCCGGGTTCAGGGTCGCGGCGGACTAATGCCACGCGTTCGCGAAGTCGCCGCGTGCTTCCCGGCGGATTTTCTGCCACGGCCCGGCGTCCGCTGCAACAGCTCCGCGTGCGCCACCTCGAGCGAGCGCGCGATCGTGCGCACGTTCGGCACCGCGCGTCGGGCAGCGACCAGCCCGAAGTCGAGAGCATCACAATAGCTGATAACGGTGATGTTGAGACCCATCCCGTGCTCGACGATCGACAGGGGCCAGTAGCTCTGCAGCCGCGCTCCGGCGGCGTAGAGCGGCACCCGGGGGCCGGGCACGTTCGAGATGACGACATTCATGACCGGGGGAAGTGCGTCGGCGACCTTCGAGCGGCCGTAAAGCGCCGCCAGTCCGCCCAGCAGCCATGGCGCGCCCAGCGAGGGAGTGTCGGTCGGGATCATCGACTGGACGCGGCGGGCCGCGGACTTGATCGCTCCGGCCGCGTCACGTATCGCGAGCAGTCGGGCGACCGGGTCGGCAATGTCGGTCGCGAGGCTGACCAGGGTCATCGTCGCCTGCGTCGAGTAGTCGGTGTCGCCGGTCCGGCGCAGCGAGAACGGCATCCCTGCTACCAGCGGCGCCTTCGGAATGCCACCGTGATCGAACAGGTAGGTCCGCAGCGCGCCGCTGCAGATCGCGAGCACGACGTCGTTCAGCTTGGCGTCGAAGGCGTTCGCGACGCTCTTCGCCTCGTCGAGAGGAATCGATACGGTCGCGAAACTGCGCTCCCCGGTGATCGACACGTTGAGCGAAGTCCTGGGGCCGAACACGATGCTCCCCCGTGAACTCGCGTCAGCGGGCCCCGGCGAGCGCCGGGCCAACCCCGCCATTGCCGTGACCAGATCCGGCAGCGCCCGGACGAACTTCGCGTATTGGGCCACGTCATGCCTCAATGCGGCGCCCGCCAGCTTGCCGAATCCCGTGGAATCCGGCTGCACGCGCTTCCCGCGCGGAGGCGGCGGCACCGTCCGTGGCACCGGCGTGCGATCGAACAGCACATCGGCGAGCGCCATGCCTGCCGCACCATCCAGGACTGCGTGATGGACCTTCATGTAGAAGCCGACCTGTCCGGTTCGCAGGCCGTCGATGATGTGCACCTCCCACAGAGGGCGACTGCGGTCGAGCGGCATCGAGTGCAGGTGCGCGACGCAATTCTCCATCTGGGTCCGGGTCCCGGGATGCGGGAGGTTCACGCGCCGGACGTGATAGTCGAGGTCGACCGCCTGGTCGTCCACCCACACCGGGTTGGCGATCGCCAGCGGCATCGTCCTCAGCCTGCGCCGGAAAAGCGGCACGAGGTGCATGCGCCGGGCAATGAGCCGCTTCATGTCGGCGCAGAAGTCGCCCCGATACCCTTCCGGCAGTTCGCAGAGGTGCAAGGACCCGACGTGCATCGGCGTCTCGGGCGATTCGAGATGGAGGAAGAGCGAATCCAGTCCGGAGAGCGCCTTCAATCGGCGACCTCCGCTATGAGCGGCGCCCCGCAATTCTGCTGTTCCACAACGTCGCCCCCCGCCCCCGTGGCGCCTGGTCGAAGCAGCCGCGCGACGGGTTCATCGCCGATATTACAACGCATCGCGAGAAGGCAGCCGATCGACGTTGTTCGTCGATGGGCGCGGTCGGGCGGACGGGCTCTGAGGCAGACTCGGGCAATTCCCGGCGATGCTTCCCGGCAACTCGCTCAGAAGCTCAGGCCGGACATTCCAGAACGTCGCCGACAAGGGCGTCGTTTTCCCAGGTTTCCAGACGGACAGCGAGGCCCCACAGCCGGCGCAGGTGCGCGACGACCTGGTCGGCCGCGTCCGTCAAGGGTCGGCCGCGGTGACGCACGTGACGCAGCGTCAGGGAACGATCGCCGTCACGGTCGTAACGAACGATCTGCACGTCGGGCACGCGGAGTTCCTGCGCGTACTGCCGTGCCAGCAGCCGGCGCACGCGACGGTACCCGCGATCGTCGTGGATGCTGTCGACGCGCAGCGTCTCCTCGCTTCGGTGGTCGGCGACCGCGAAGAGATGGAATTCGCGGATGAGGCGGGGCGACAGATACTGCGCGACGAACGACTCGTCCTTGAAGTTGCGCATGGCGAAGTCGAGGGTCCGGTGCCAATCGCTGCCGGCAAGTTCCGGGAACCACTCGCGATCTTCGGCATCCGGCCTCTCGCAGATGCGGCGGAGGTCGGCGAACATCGCGAACCCCAGTGCGTAGGGATTGAGCCCGCTGTAGGCGCGCGAGTCGAACGAAGGCTGGGCGACGACGTTGGTGTGCGACTTCAGGAATTCGAGCATGAAACCATCGTCGACCAACCCCTGCTCGTGCAGGCGGTTGAGGATCGTGTAGTGCCAGAACGTCGCCCAGCCTTCGTTCATCAGCTTGGTCTGGGCCTGCGGATAGAAGTACTGGGCGAGCTTGCGCACGATGCGCACCAGCTCGCGCTGCCACGGCTCGAGCTTCGGCGAGTACTTTTCGACGAAATAGAGGATGTTTTCCTGGGGTTCGCCCGGAAAGCACGCCCGCGAATCGGGTGCGGGACCTGGCGTATTCTCCGGCAGCGTGCGCCACAAGTCGTTGAAATTCCGCTCGCGGTGGGATTCGCGCTCGGCCAGACGCGCCGCCTCCACCCGCAGCGACAGTGCGGCGGGGCGCCGGTAGCGGTCGACGCCATGCGACATCAGCGCGTGGCAGGCGTCGAGCACTTCCTCGACGGCTACGGCCCCGTGCCGCTCCTCGCAGGCCATCACGTAACGGCGGGCGAAGACCAGGTAGTCGAGAATGGCATCGGCGGCGGTCCACTGCTGGAACAGATGGTTGCCCTTGAAGAAGGAATTGTGGCCGTAGCAGGCGTGCGCGATGACGAGCGCCTGCGTCGCCATCGTGTTTTCCTCCATCAGATACGCGATGCAGGGATTGGAATTGATGACGATTTCGTAGGCGAGCCCCTGCATGCCCCGGCGATAGGCCTGCTCGTTGCGGATGAATTCCTTGCCGTATGACCAATGCGGGTATCCGATCGGCAGCCCGCTCGTCGCGTAGGCATCCAGCATCTGCTCGGAGGTGATGACCTCGATCTGGTTCGGGTAGGTTTCGAGTCCGTGTTCCGCGGCGACTTGCGCGATCGCGGTGTTGTACCGCTCGAGGAGCTCGAAGTCCCAATCCGCCCCGTGTGAAATCGGGCTCATGCGTGCGCCTCACGCTTGCCGCGGCCGCCACTCATTGCGTTTCCTTGCGGAACAGGCCGCGAAATACCGGGTAGATGTGCTCGCGCTGGGCCGCGCGGCGCATCGCGAAATTGCCTGCGGCCTCGGCCACGCGCTCGAATTCCGCCCACAGCGTCGACACGTGCTCGTAAGTCTGCGGGTCCGCGAGCTCGAGATAGGTGTAGTAGCGGGTCGCCGGCAGCAGCCGCTCGCGCAGGAACCGTGCGCTGCGCGCGGGATCGGCACCGAAGGCGTCGCCGTCGGAGGCCTGCGCCGCGTACACGTTCCAGCCGTGGGCATACCGCTCGCCGCGTATCTTGTCCGCGAGTTCGAGCGCCGAGAGCACGACGGTGCCGCCGGTGCGCGTGTCGTGGAAGAACGTGTCCTCGTCGACTTCCTCGGCGTCGTCGGTATGGCGGATGAAGATCAGGTCCACCTCGCCGTACTTGCGGGTGAGAAAGAGGTACAGCAGCGTGAAGAAGCGCTTGGCGAGATCCTTCTTGTTCTCGTCCATCGACGCCGAAACGTCCATCAGGCAGAACATCACCGCGCGCGCGATCGGCTCGGGGCGCCAGACACGATTCCGGTAGCGCAGGTCCATCTCGTCGAGAAACGGAAGCGCCGCGCGTCGCCGCTCGACGCGCTCGAGCTCCGCATAGACCAGCGCCGCCTGGTCGGCCTGTCCCGCCGCCACCGCGACGGCGAATTCCGCCTCCAGCACCCCGCCCTCGCGCCCGAGACCGGCGCGAAGCGCAATCCGGCGCCCCAGCGACTGCGTCAGCGTGCGGATCACGGCCAGGCTGGCCGGGGTCCCCGTCTTCGTGAACCCGGCGCGTACGCTCTTGCGCCGCTCGCTGCGGCCGAGCTCGGTACGCGCGAGATTGGGCAGCTCGAGATCGTCGAAGAAGATCTGCATGAACTCTTCGCGGGAGAGCGAGAACACGAATGAGTCTTCGCCTTCGGCGTCCCCGCCTTCGCTGCCGTGGCCGCCCGCGCTCCCGCCGTCGGGACGGGGAATGCGGTCACCGGCGACGTACTCGCGGTTGCCCGGCAGCACGAACTCGCGGTCGCCGCCGCGACCGAAGCCGAACGACGGCTCCGAAATGTCCTTCTTGGGCACGCGCACTTCCCCGCCGCGCTCCATGTCGGCGAGGCGCCGCTCGCCGATCATCTTCTTCACCGCGTCCTGCACCTGCACCTTGTAGCGGCGCAGGAACCGCTCGCGATTGACCGCGCTCTTGCCGCGCCCGTTCGGGCGGCGGTCGATCAGGTGATGCATGGGTGCCCTGCGCCGTCAGCGATTGGCGGTCACGACGACTTGTGCACGCGCAGATACCACTCCGCGAGCAGCCGCACCTGCTTCTCGGTGTAACCCTTGGCCACCATGCGGGCGACGAAATTCTGGTGCTTCTCCTTTTCGTCGGCCGAAGCCTTCGCGTTGAACGAGATCACCGGCAGCAGATCCTCGGTATTCGAGAACATCTTTTTCTCGATCACTTCGCGCAGCTTCTCGTAGCTGTTCCAGGCCGTGTTGCGGCCGTTGTTGTTCGCCCGCGCCCGCAGCACGAAGTTGACGATCTCGTTGCGGAAATCCTTGGGATTGGCGATGCCCGCCGGCTTTTCGATCTTCTCCAGCTCGGTGTTCAGTGCCGCACGGTCGAAGCTCTCCCCGGTCTCGGGATCGCGGAAGTCCTCTTCCTGGATCCAGCAGTCGGCAAAGGTCACGTAGCGGTCGAAGATGTTCTGGCCGTACTCGGAGTACGACTCGAGGTACGCGGTCTGAATCTCCTTGCCGATGAACTCGGCATAGCGAGGCGCGAGATAGCCCTTGATGTGCTCGACGCAGCGGCGATGCGCCTCGTCGGGGAGATCCTCCCGCGCGAGTCGCTGCTCCAGCACGTACATCAGGTGCACCGGGTTGGCGGCGATCTCGGTCTGATCGTGGTTGAACACCGCCGACAGGATCTTGTACGCGAAGCGCGTCGACATGCCCGTCATGCCCTCGTCGGGGCCGGCATAGTCGCGATACTCCTGCAGCGTCTTGGCCTTGGGGTCGACGTCCTTCAGCGTCTCGCCGTCGTAGACCCGCAACTTCGAGTAGATGCTCGAGTTCTCCGGTTCCTTGAGCCGCGTCAGCACCGAGAACTGCGCCATCATCTCGAGCGTCCCTGGCGCGCAGGGTGCACCCGCCAGCGACGAGTTGGTCAGCAGCTTCCGGTAGATCTTCACCTCCTCGGACACGCGAAGGCAGTACGGCACTTTCACGATGAAGATGCGGTCGAGGAACGCCTCGTTGTTCTTGTTGTTGCGGAAGCTCTGCCATTCGGATTCGTTCGAGTGGGCCAGGATCAGGCCGTTGAACGGAATCGCTGAGAAGCCCTCGGTGCCCTTGAAGTTGCCCTCCTGGGTAGCGGTCAGCAAGGGATGCAGCATCTTGATCGGCGCCTTGAACATCTCGACGAACTCGAGCAGCCCCTGATTGGCGAGGCAAAGGCCACCGGAGTAGCTGTAGGCGTCCGGATCGTTCTGTGACAGGTGCTCCAGCTTGCGGATGTCGACCTTGCCGACCAGCGACGAGATGTCCTGGTTGTTCTCGTCCCCGGGCTCGGTCTTGGTGATCGCCACCTGGCGCAGCACCGACGGGTTCACGCGCACGACGCGAAACTGCGACAGGTCTCCTTCGAATTCCTGGAGGCGCTTGATCGCCCAGGGCGACATGATCCCGGTCAGGTAGCGGCGAGGGATGCCGTAATCCGTCTCGAGCAGCGAGGCGAAGCGCTCGGGCGGGAACAACCCCAGCGGGGACTCGTTGACCGGCGATCCCTTGATCGCGTAGATCGGCCGCATTTCCATCACCGACTTCAGCCGCTCTGCAATCGAGGACTTGCCGCCGCCGACCGGTCCCAGCAGGTAGAGGATCTGCTTTTTCTCCTCGAGCCCCTGCGCCGCGTGCTTGAAGAAGGCCACGATCTGTTCGATGGCCTCCTCCATGCCGTAGAACTCGCGGAAGGCCGGGTAGCGCCGGATGACACGGTTGCCGAAGATCCGCGAGAGTCGCGGATCGTTGCGGGTGTCGACGAACTCGGGTTCGCCGATGCCCGCCAGCATGCGCTCGGCCGCGGTCGCGTAGGCCGCCGGCTCCCGTTTGCACAGCTCGAGGTACTCCTCGAGCCCCATTTCCTCGCCGTGCGAGGCCGAATAATTCGATCTGAACTCTTCCAGTAACGTGGCCATGTTCGTATCCCCATTGGCGATCCAGCAATGCCGAAAGACTGGGCCATTCCGTTCCGCTCCCGGCACACGGAGCGGCCCTATTGCATGCGCGGGAGTTGTACTGCATAAGGCGTGCCAGAATTTCGAAACGCCGCGTTGCAGTGCGGGACAATCCAGGGGACCTCCGACGTCGGCGCGCGGCGCGGGCGTTGGCGTTGCGCCGTGCTTCGTCGAGGGTCCACCGCCCCTGGCGACTCGTTGAATGGGGCCGTGACGTCGTGCCGGTCGCCAATGCCCAATATCGTCAGTCACCCGCCCCGGGGGGGATGCTGCGGGCCGCCCGGCCACCGAAAAATGGCGGGCGACCTGCCCAACTGCGTCCGAGGCCATTGCCCAGAACGAATTGCGACGCAATGGCCTTTCGGGATCCCGCGGCAACGGGAGTGCGCGAAATCCTGCGAAAAAAGATTACGTTATTGTTATAACATATTGTTTATTATTACTTTTTTTTCAAGACAAACTGACTCCGGATGCCCGTTCCCGCCCGCGCCGACTCGCGATCAGGGCGGCGATCAGGGCTGTCCAGCCGGTCTGGTGAGAGGCACCGAGGCCCTCGCCGGTGTCCATATGGAAGTATTCGTAGAACGTGATTCGGTCACGCCACGCCGATGACCGGCACACCGAGTTGCCCGCGCTTCTGCATCGCCTGCAGCGCCGGAAAGATCTTCTTGTAGGCGAGATCCCCCGTTGCGCCGAAGAAGACGAGTGCGTCCGAATGGATGTCGCTCATCGTGAATCGCGATTTCCGGCGACCTGCCCGACCGCCACCGCTGAAGTCATTTTTCGGCCGGCTTCTCCAGATGCCCGCCGAACTGATAGCGCATCGCGGAGAGCAGCTTGTTCTGGAAATCTGCCTCGCCGCGCGAACTGAACCGTCCGTAGAGCGCCGCCGTCAGCACGGGTGCCGGCTGGGCCTCGTCGATCGCGGCTTTGATCGTCCAGCGACCCTCGCCGGAATCGGACACCCGGCCCCCGAACCTCGAAAGCGACGGATCCTCGATCAGCGCGCTCGCCGTGAGATCGAGCAGCCACGACGCGATGACGCTGCCGCGCCGCCACACCTCCGCGATGTCGGGCAAGTCGAGGTCGTACTGGTAGTGCTCGGGATCGCGCAACGGCGTCGTCTCCGCGTCGACCGCGTGCGACTGCTTCCCGACGTTGGCGGCACCCAGGATGCCGAACCCCTCCGCATACGCGGCCATGATCCCGTACTCGATGCCGTTGTGGACCATCTTGACGAAGTGGCCGGCACCGTTCGGCCCGCAGTGCAGGTAACCCTGCTCCGCCGTGCCCCCGGCCCGGTCGCGGCCTGGCGTGCGATCGATGTTGCCGGCGCCAGGGGCGAGCCGAGCGAAGATCGGATCCAGCCGTCGCACCACCGCGTCTTCGCCACCGATCATCATGCAGTAACCCCGCTCGAGGCCCCACACGCCGCCGCTCGTCCCGACGTCGACGTAGTGGATGCCCCGGAGGGCCAGCGCCTTCGCGCGCCGGATGTCATCCACGTAGTACGAGTTGCCACCGTCGATCAGGATGTCGCCCGATTCCAGGTGCGGCAGGAGGTCGGCGATGGTCTTGTCCACGACGGCTGCCGGCACCATCAGCCAAACCGCGCGCGGCTTGTCGAGCTTGTTCACGAAGTCCTGGAGCGAGGTGGCGGCGGTCGCCTTCTCCCGCGCGAGCTCTTCCACCGCCTTCGCGGACATGTCGAATACCACGCAACCGTGCCCACCCTTGATGAGCCGCCGCACCATGTTCGCGCCCATCCGGCCCAAACCAATCATTCCAAGTTGCATGCCTGACTCCTCGGTACGTCCTGTCAGCCTTTGAGCTTGCGATATCGACGGATGAGTTCGTTCGTCGAGCTGTCGTGCTGCAGCGTGGGCTCGGCATTCCCGCCGAGTTCGGGGATGATCCGCTGGGCCAGAACCTTGCCGAGCTCGACGCCCCACTGGTCGAACGAGTCGATTTGCCAGATGGCCCCTTGGGTGAACACGCTGTGCTCGTACAGCGCGACCAGTTTGCCGAGCGCCGCCGGGGTGAGCCGATCGAACAGGATCGTGTTGGACGGCCGGTTCCCCTCGAACGTGCGATGCGGCACGAGCCACTCCGGCGTGCCCTCGGCCCTGACTTCCCCGGGCGTCTTCCCGAAGGCGAGCGCTTCACCCTGCGCGAGCACGTTCGCGAGCAGCATGTCGTGATGCCCGCCGAGCGGGTTCAACGCCTGCCCGAAGGCGATGAAATCGCAGGGGACGAGCCGCGTTCCCTGGTGGATCAGCTGATAGAAGGAATGCTGGCCGTTGGTGCCAGGCTCGCCCCAGAAGATCGGACTGGTGTCGCAGTCGACCGGCGTGCCGTCGAGCGTGACGCGCTTCCCGTTGCTCTCCATCGCCAGCTGCTGCAGGTAGGCGGGGAACCGCTTGAGATACTGGTCGTAGGGCAGCACGGCGACGGTCTGCGCGCCGAGGAAGTTGTTGTTCCAGAGCGCGAGCAATCCCATGAGCACCGGCAGGTTCCGCGCGAAGGGCGCGGTGCGGAAGTGCTCGTCCATCGCGCGGAAGCCGGCCAGCAGTGCGCGGAAGTTGTCCGGCCCCACCGCCAGCATCGTCGAGAGGCCGATCGCCGAGTCCATCGAGTAGCGTCCGCCGACCCAGTCCCAGAAGCCGAACATGTTCGCGGTATCGATGCCGAACCTGGAGACTTCTTCCGCATTCGTCGAGACCGCAACGAAGTGTTTCGCGACCGACTTCACGTCGCCGCCGAGGCCATTCAGCGACCATGCGCGCGCCGTGTGCGCGTTGGTCATGGTCTCCAGCGTCGTGAACGTTTTCGACGAAACGATGAACAGTGTCTCGGCCGGGTTGAGGTCGCGCGTCGCCTCGGCAAAGTCGGTGCCGTCGATGTTGGAGACGAACCGGAACGTCAGCGCGCGCGCGCTGTAGTGCTTCAGGGCCTCGTAGGCCATCACGGGCCCGAGATCCGAGCCGCCGATGCCGATGTTGACGACGTTGCGGATGCCTTTGCCGGTGTGCCCCTTCCACGTGCCGCTGCGCACGCGGTCCGCGAAATCCGTCATCCGGTCGAGCACCGCGTGAACGTGCGGCACGACGTTGTCGCCATCGACGACGATCGAGACGTCCTTCGGTGCGCGCAGGGCCACATGCAGGACAGCGCGCTGCTCCGAGACATTGATCCGGTCGCCGCGGAACATCGCGTCGATCCGCTCGCGCAGGCCGGATTCCTCGGCGAGACGCACCAGCAGCTCAAGTGTCTCGTCGGTGACGCGGTTCTTCGAGTAGTCGAGATACACGCCCGCCGCCTCGGCCACGAGGCGTTCGCCGCGCTTCGCATCGTCGGCGAACAACTGGCGCAGATGCAGGTCGCGAATGCTGGCGAAATGCGCCTCGAGGGCTTTCCACGCCGCGCGGGCCGTGACGGGTTGGATCGCTGCGGTCATGCTCGGACTCCCCTCATGAGGTCCCTTCGTTCTTTAGTGCGGCGTCAGGGTGTGCGCCAGAATCCGGCTCGTTCAGGAAGCAGCTCCGGCCAGCGCGCTGCTCACGATCTCCTGGGCCTCCGCGACGATCGCCTGAAGGTGACGCTCGTCCCGAAAACTCTCCGCGTAGATCTTGTAGAGGTTCTCGGTGCCGGACGGCCGCGCCGCGAACCAGCCGCTCTGCGCGACCACCTTGAGCCCGCCGATCGCTGCGCCGTTGCCCGGCGCGTGCGTCAGCTTCGCGGTGATCGGCTCGCCCGCGAGCGTCGAGGCGCGGACCGCATCGGCCGCCAGCATTCCCAGCCGCAGCTTTTGCGCCGGCGTCGCCGGCGCGTCGATCCGCGTGTAGCACGGCGCGCCGAATTCCCTCGTCAGCTCGCGATAGTGCTCACCGGGGTCCTTGCCGGTGCGCGCGGTGATCTCGGCGGCGAGCAGATCCATGATCGGGCCGTCCTTGTCGGTCGTCCAGACGGTCCCGTCGTGCCGCAGGAAGCTCGCCCCGGCGCTCTCCTCGCCACCGAAGCAGCACGAACCGTCGAAGAGGCCGGGAGTGAACCACTTGAAACCGACGGGAACCTCGGACAACCGGCGCCCGAGCGCGGCGACGACGCGGTCGATCATGCCGCTCGAGACCAGTGTCTTGCCGACGGCCGCCGTCGCCGGCCAATGCGGGCGATGCGTGAGCAGGTAGCGGATCGCCACCGCCAGGTAGTGATTGGGATTCATCAGCCCCGCCGACGGTGTGACGATGCCGTGCCGGTCGGCATCGGTGTCGTTGGCGAAGGCAACCCGGTACTTGTCCTTGAGCCCCACGAGGCGAGCCATCGCATAGGGGCTCGAGCAGTCCATGCGGATCTTGCCGTCGTGGTCCACGGTCATGAACGAGAAGGTCGGATCGACGGCGGGGTTCACGATCGCGATGTCGAGCTTGTAGACCTCGTTGATCGGCGCCCAGTAGTGGACGGCAGCGCCACCGAGCGGATCGACCGCGAGTCGGAGTCCCGCCGAGCGGATTGCCTCCATGTCGACGACATTGCGCAGGTCCTCGACGTACGGCATGACGAAGTCTTCCTCGCGCGTCGTCGTCGCGCGGGCGGCCGCAGCGGCCGATGCACGCTTCACGCCGGCATTGCCGCCGCGCAGGAGCGCGTTGGCGCGTTCCTCGATCCACCGCGTAACGTCGGTTTCGGCCGGACCGCCGTTGGGCGGGTTGTACTTGAAACCCCCATCTTCGGGCGGGTTGTGCGATGGCGTGATGACGATGCCGTCGGCGAGCCCATCCGTGCGACCACGGTTGTGCACCAGGATCGCCCGCGAGATCACCGGGGTCGGCGTCGGGCCATCGTCGCGCTGGATGACCGTCTCGACACCGTTGGCCGCGAGGACCTCGAGCGCCGTACGCTGGGCGGGCCCGGAAACGGCATGCGTATCCTTGCCCATGTAGAGGGGACCCGTGGTGCGCTGTCCGCGCCGGTAGTCGCATATCGCCTGGGTGATCGCCAGAATGTGCGCTTCGGTGAACGAACCCGTGAGCGGTGAGCCGCGGTGCCCGCTCGTCCCGAAGCTGACGGACTGGCTCGCATCCGCAAGGTCGGGAGTTCGCGTGTAGTAGGCGTTCTCGAGCCCCGCCAGATCGACGAGCATCTGTTTGGGCGCGGGTTTGCCGGCGAGCGGAGAGAGCGCCATCGTCAGGCGTCGCGGCAGCGGACCGGGCAGGCCGGCGCGGGCCCGATCCCGGCTGCGGGGTCTGCGTTCGTGCGATCGCCGGGGGGCGTGCGGGCCATCGCCGAATGGTAGCCCACCGGCAGCCAACCGCAACAGATACGGGCGGCATGTCCGCGACCCTGTCGATTCATCGGTGCTCCGGTCTTCGATGTAGGCTACGGCTGCGTCGATGGCGAAAGAGATGATTGATGACGGACGGTGTATTGCTTCGCGCACGACTCTCGATATAATGACAATGTCATTGCCGACCTCGGCGGTGCGTAAGTAGTCTGTAAAGGGCAAACCCGGTGAAAGCCGGGGGCGCAAAGTCACCGGTCTACCGGGCAACGGCCCTACGACAGCGGGATTGCCGGACGAGAAGAGTGGGCGCGGTGCGCCGCGGAAGCGGGGCGCACGCCTGCAAAGCGGAACGTGTACGTGTACCGGCGTGGCACTGCCCGGTCCACTGGCCGACCGCACTCAGCCGAATCGCTTCGTGGCTTGGCCCGTCCGACCAGGTCTCGGGAGCGATTCGATGAAACCGCAGCCGGCTGCCAACATCTCCTACCGACATTCGTCAGTCTGCGCGCCGAATCGGGTCGCGTCGACGATGCGCTTCGTCCTGGCGCTGATGACCGCAGTCCTGTTCATGGGCGCAGGTGGCGCGTTCGCCGCCGCCGCCGTCTGGGTCGAAGATGCTACGCCGGCGGGAGCGGTGTTGACCGGCAGCGCCGAGGGATGGACCTGGACGGGCACCGGTCCGGCGCCGTTCTCGGGCGTGTCGGCGCACCAGTCCGTGCTGGCCGCCGGTCTGCATCAGCACTACTTCTATGGATCACCCTCTCCGCTGCCGGTCGGAGCCAGCGACGCGTTGTACACGTACGTGTATCTGGATCCGGCGAATCCGCCGACCGAGGTGATGCTGCAGTGGCACGACGGCAGCTCCTGGGAGCACCGTGCCTACTGGGGCGCCAACAACATTGGTTGGGGTGTCGACGGCACGGCGAGCCGGCGCTACATGGGACCACTGCCGGCGGCGGGACAGTGGGTGCGGCTGTCGGTGCCCGCGGCGCAGGTCGGGCTCGACGGCACGTCGGTCGGCGGCATGGCGTTCACGCTCTACGACGGCCGCGCGACCTGGGATCGCGCAGGGGTCGAGGCCGGGCCGCCGCTCTCGGCGGTCTGGGTCGACGATGGAGTGCCCGCGGGCGCCGTGTTGATCGGTAATGCCGAGGGCTGGACCTGGACGAGTACCAATCCGGCACCGTACTCGGGCACGCTGGCGCACCAGTCGGTGCTGGCGGCCGGGCTGCACCAGCACTATTTCACCGGAGCTTCGGCGCCGCTGGCGGTCGGCGTCAACGATACGCTGTACGCGTACGTGTACCTGGATCCGGCCAATCCGCCGACCGAAGTGATGCTGCAGTGGCGCGACGGCGCGTCCTGGGAACACCGGGCGTACTGGGGCGCCAACAACATCGGCTGGGGCACCGATGGCACGGCGAGCCGGCGCTACATGGGTCCGCTGCCGGAGACGGGACAGTGGGTGCGACTCTCCGTGCTGGCCGCGCAGGTCGGCCTCGACGGCAAGTCGGTCAGCGGTATGGCGTTCTCGCTCTACGACGGCCGCGCGACCTGGGACCGCGCGGGCGTCGAGGCCGGGACTTCGCCGCCGGCGACGGCTTGGGTTGACGATGGGATGCCGGCCGGCGCCGCACCGGCCGGCGTCGGCGAGGGCTGGAACTGGACGAGCACCAATCCGGCGCCGTTCTCGGGAGCGTTGGCGCATCAATCGGTGCTGGCCGCCGGCGTGCACCAGCATTACTTCACCGGGGCTTCCGTGCCGCTTCCGGTCGGGGCCAACGACACGCTGTATGCATACGTCTATCTCGATCCGGCGAATCCTCCGACCGAGGTGATGCTGCAGTGGCACGACGGCGCGACCTGGAAGCACCGTGCGTACTGGGGCGCCAACAGCATCGCGTGGGGTGTCGATGGCACGACGAGCCGACAGTACATGGGGCCGCTGCCGCCGGCCGGTCAGTGGGTGCGCCTTGCGGTGCCGGCCGCGCAGGTCGGCCTCGACGGCAAGTCGGTCAGCGGCATGGCCTTTGCGCTGTTTGACGGCCGTGCCACCTGGGACCGTGCCGGGCTCGAGACAGTGGTGCCGCCACCGACGGACTGGGTGGAGGACGGTGCGCCGGCCGGAGCCGTGTTGACCGGCAGTGCCGAAGGCTGGACTTGGACGAACACCAATCCGGCGCCGTTCTCGGGCGCACTGGCGCACCAGTCGGTGCTGGCGGCCGGGTTGCATCAGCACTATTTCTACGGAGCCTCCGCACCGGTGTCGGTCGGGGTCAGCGATACGTTGTTCGCGTACGTCTACCTGGATCCGGCGAATCCGCCGACCGAAGTGATGCTGCAGTGGCACGACGGCGCGACCTGGGAGCATCGCGCCTATTGGGGCGCCAACACGATCGGCTGGGGCGTCGATGGCACGGCGGGCCGACGCTACATGGGCCCGCTGCCGGCGACCGGACAGTGGGTGCGCCTTTCGGTGCCGGCCGCCCAGGTCGGCCTCGACGGCAAGTCGATCAGCGGCATGGCCTTCACGCTCTACGACGGTCGCGCGACGTGGGATCGCGCAGGAATCGCGACGGGGACGCCGACCGCGTCCACGGCCATGCTGACGAGTGCGCTCAATCCAGCGGCGTTCGGCGCCGCCGTTACGTTCACCGCGACCGTCATCGGTACGAGCCCCGCCGGCAGCGTCAACTTCGCCGACGGCAATGCCGCCATCGCCGGCTGCGTCCCGGTTGCGCTCAACGGCACCGGCAATACGAAAACCGCCACCTGCAGTGCCAATGCCCTGGCCGTCGGTACGCACAGCATCACGGTGACCTACGGCGGCGATGCCAACAACACCGCGTCCGCCAGCAGCCCGCTGGCGCAGGTGGTCTCCGACCCCTCCCCGCCCGCCTTCACCGAGAAAGACGCAGCCCGTCTGCTGCAGCAGGGCACGTGGGGCGCGACCCTCGATGAAATCAAGCGAGTTGCACGCGTCGGCGCCGATGCATGGCTGACGGAGCAGTTCGCCACGCCGGCGACCTCGTACACGGCCGATGCCGAGCAGAACATCGCGCAGAACAAGCTGGGCGCACACGGCTGCACCGACACGCAGAACGGATGCGGCTGGCAGGTGAACTTCCCGGCCTTCTACAAGCAGGCGTTCGAGGGGAGCGACCAGTTGCGCCAGCGAGTGGCGAATGCATTGCTGCAGATTGCGGTGACGTCGATCGCAAACGGGCGCATCAGCGATGCCGGTACCGCGATGCCGAACTATCTCGACACGCTCGGCAGGCATGCCTTTGGCAACTTCCGCGACTTGCTGAAGGACGTCACGTTGCACCCAGGAATGGGCATCTACCTCGACATGCTGGGCAGCACGCTCGAGGTTCCGAACGAGAACTACGCGCGTGAACTGCTGCAATTGTTCTCGATTGGCACGGTGATGCTGAACGACGATGGTACGCCGCGCAAGGACGCGCAAGGAAAGACCATATCGACGTACGACGAGGGAGTCGTCCAGGGCTTTGCCAAGGCTTTCACCGGCTGGCACTTCGCCGACCAGGACACGACCCAGTCGTGGAAATTCTATTGGCCGGACGCGAGATGGACCGTTCCGATGCAGCCGTGGAGGGCGCGCCGCTGTCCGCAGGACGGGCGCTGGCCGGCGGGCACCACGACCGGATGGTGCGACCCGAACAACCCCGCCAAGTCGTATCCGCCGCCGCACGATCAGGGCACCAAGAACCTGCTGCAATACCAAGGCGCACCGTTTTCCACACTGCCGGCGGGCCAGACCCCGGAAATGGACATCGAGAACGCGATCGACAATATCTTCAACCACCCCAACGTCGGACCGTTCATCGTCAAGCAGTTGATTCAGCGCACGGTCACGAGCAATCCGACGCCCGCCTACGTGCAGCGGGTCGTAGGGGTCTTCAACAACAACGGCAGCAACGTGCGTGGCGACATGAAGGCCGTGGTGCGCGCCATACTGCTGGACAACGAGGCGCGCAGCGCAACCGTGGCCGCGGGCAACACCTTCGGCAAGCTGCGCGAACCGGTCGCCAAATTCCTGCATCTGCATCGTGCGTTCAACGCGCGCACCAGCAGTGGCTACTACGACATCTGGGATCTTTCCGATCCGGAGGATCTCGGGCAGGCACCGATCAAGGCGCCTTCCGTGTTCAATTACTACGGTGCGGACTTTTCACCGGCGGGACCGATCGGGCTGGCCGGTCTCGTCGGACCCGAGTTCGAAATCATGTCCACGTCGGTGGTCTCCGGTTTTTCCAGTTTCACGAACTGGGCCGTGGTGGGTGGCTTCGGCCGTTATGAAAGCGACACCGGGAAATGGATCAAGCCCGACTACGACCGCTATCTGGTCGGCACAACGGGCGCCGCGCCGTTGGCGGACAACCCGCAGGCCCTGGTCGATGACCTGGACCTGCTGCTGACTGCCGGCAACCTCAAGCCCAAGTTCAAGAGCGATCTCGTCGCCGCGCTCAACAAGGTGACGCGCAGCGTGGCTGCGGATCAGCGCAACGATCGTTTCCGGATCGCCATGTGGCAGATCATCCACTCCGCCGAATACGCAGTGCAGCGCTAAGGAACCGCCATGAACCGTCGCCGCTTTCTCCAATCCGTTTCTGCGTTTGGCGCCACGTCACTGCTGCCGCAGTTCCTGTCGTCGGCAATGGCAGCCGATACCTCCGGCTACAAGGCGCTCGTCTGCGTCTTTCTGTTCGGCGGAAACGACTGCCACAACACGGTCGTCCCGTTCACCACCGCCGAGTACAACGCCTACTCGGCCGCGCGCGGCGGCCCGGCGGAAGTCAACGGACTGGCCTTGCCGCAAGGCGCGTTGCTGCCGATATCAAACAACACTTTCGGACTGCATCCGGCGTTGACCAACATGGCTTCGTTGTTCAACGTCAGCAAGACACTCGCGGTGGTTGCCAATACCGGCGTGCTGCTGGCGCCCACCACGTTGACGCAGTACAAGAACAAGAGCGTGCCGTTGCCGCCGCAGCTCTTCTCGCACTCGGACATGCAGTCGCACTGGCAGACCATGCGTGCCGATTATCCCGCGGATACCGGCTGGGGCGGACGGCTGGCCGACCTGTTCCGCACGGCGAACACGGGAAAGCTGCCGGTTTCCGTGAGCCTCGGCGATGGCGGCGTGTTCATGAAAGGCGACGCGGTGTCGGCGTACCAGGTCACGCCCACCCGCTACCGGAACGGGAGCATCGACAACCAGTCCCGAATTGCCGCTCCCCCGCGCGCCGACATATGGTGGAACTGGACGGGCTCCGACCCGCAGGCATTGTTCGTAACGAACACCCGGCTGACTCGCGCCAACCTGATGGAGGAGCAGTTCGCGGACGTGATGGAAAGCGCGCTGGACATCGGGCAGTTCGTATCCGACGCGATGTACGTGGAAGCCACGACCAACGGCACGACGACCTATACGCTCAAGAACCCGGTGCCCGGGGCCTGGCCCACTACCAACCGCCTCGCAGCCCAGATGCATTCCGTCGCCTCCATGATCGCGGCACGGCAGGCATTGGGCGCATCCCGGCAGATCTTCTTCGTCTCGCTCGGGGGCTTCGACAATCATGGCGACCAGTTCGGCCGCGACGCCGTCACCGGCAACAAGACGCTGCTTGCCGGCAAGCACTATGACCTCCTGCAACAGTTCGACGAGGCCATGAAAGTGTTCTACGACGCCACGGTGGCCATGGGGGTTGCCAGCAACGTGACCACCATGACGATGAGCGACTTCGGCCGCACCCTCAAGTCCAACGGCCAGGGATCGGACCATGGCTGGGGCGAGCACCTGATGGTGATGGGCGGCGCGGTCAACGGTGGCCGCATCGTCGGGCAGATGCCGCCTGTTGCCCTGGGCACCTCCGTCGATGTCGGCGAAGGTCGACTGCTGCCGACAACCGCATCGGACTCCTACGCCGCCAGCTTCGCCAAATGGCTGGGCGCAAGCGATCCGGAGCTCGACGTCCTGTTCCCCAACCTCGGACGCTTCGCGACCCGCACGCTCGACCTTTTCGTGTAGCCAGAACATCACTGTTCACGGCCCGACATCGGGACGCTCGGGCTCGGCCGAGTTTCGCCGGGTTGGTCGCGAGCTCCACAGCCAGCGCTTCATATTGCTCCTGCGTCGAGGCGAGGAGTCCGCCGCTCTGCGAATCATCCGCGAACGGCTGTTTCATGCTCGTTCTCCCGCGCGAAGACGACCCCTGCAACGTTCCGGCCGACCCGGCTGCGGGGAGCCGGTCACCTGCCCCCCCGGGCCTTGCTGAATTTGCCGCATCGCGGACCAGACTGTTGCATGGCGGCGACGCAACAAGACGCTCCAATACATGCGAAGGGTCGGATCGATGGACGACGTTGTCCCACGCATGACAGACTCGACCGCGCGGATACGTCCTCTTGCAGGGCTCGAGTGACGAATTCTTGAATTTCCCACCTCACCAAGGGAGCAGGATGAACAACATTGCGATAAGACTGGGCACGTTGATCCTTGTCGTCGCCGTCTCGGCGGCATTCGCACCGGTAGCGCTGGCGCAGGCCTCGCGGACCTGGGTGTCCGGCGTAGGCGATGACGTCAACCCCTGCAGCCGGACGGCACCTTGCAAGACCTTCGCCGGGGCAATTTCAAAGACGGCAGCGGGAGGCGAGATCAGCGTCCTGGACCCGGGCGGGTACGGAGGAGTGACCATCACGAAGTCCATCACGATCAATGGCAGAGGCACTTTGAGCAGCATTCTGGTGTCCGGGACGGCCGGAATCACGATCAACGCCGGTGCGAACGACGTGGTGTTCATCCGCGGCGTCGAGATCAACGGCGTCGGCACCGGAACCAATGGCATCAATTTCATTGCCGGTGGCGCTCTTCACGTCGAGGACTGCGACATCTACGGTTTCAGTGCCGAGGGCATCAACTTTGCCCCGACTGCGAGCAGCGAGCTGTACGTGAGCAACGCGACCATCCGCAACAATGCAGTGGGCGCGGTTTATATCCATCCTGGCGCCAGCGGCAACGCATTCGTTGCGATTGGCAACGTACAGATGGTCGGCAACGGGCGGGGCCTGCGCGTTGAGGACGGCGGTGTCGTGCTGGTCAAGAACAGTGTCGCTGCGGGTGGCAGCACCACCGGATTCAATGTCGCAACGGCTTCGAGGGCTGCGACGCTGACGCTCGACGGTACCGCTTCCACCAATAACACGACGTCGGGGATCCGCTCCGTCGGCCCCCTGTCCTCGGTGCGGATTACCGGCACGACGGTCGTGGACAATGGAGAAATCGGTTTGGCCAGCGTCAGCGGCGGCAATATCATCTCCTTTGGCAATAACCGCGTATTTGGCAACGCGGGAGGAAATGGAGCGCCTACCGCCACCAGCCCTTCGATGTAAGCGGACGCTCGATGTGTTTTGTCTTCGCGGTGTCGACCAAACTTCATTGGACGTCGCGCGATGATCGAGTACGAGGTCGTTCGTACGTAGTCCCCGGTACGAGGTCCTCGGGCGTCGCGCGGGGCACTTGGAACTTCGTCGAGGCTCTAATTACGTCGCGGACGCACTTCGTATGGAGTTTCCCGAACCGCGGCGCTGCCGGACAAGGTACGACGTGCTGGGTATTTCGGACCAGGTGCGTCGGATGACAAGCGTCGATGGGGACGCCCGAGTTCGACCCATAGGCGACATAGCGGAATCAGTTTTGGGTGCTCCAAAGCGGCGGATTCCATCCAATGTGCAGACGCGTCGCCAACGCCCTCAGGGCTTGAGCGTTCCCAAGTAGGCTGCGACGGCAATCATATCGTCCTGATTGAGCCTGGCCACGTTGTCTTTCATTAATCCTGCGCCAGGCCCTGCTCGAACGCCGATTTTGAATTCATGCAGCTGCCT
>Ga0209048_10000456_pt1 | contig 43708 bp, 38 predicted proteins | sample FrelakmetCRP12CR_FD_187146 | JGI IMG/M metagenome (GOLD analysis project Ga0209048, IMG submission 187146) | Freshwater lake sediment microbial communities from the University of Notre Dame, USA, for methane emissions studies - CRP12 CR (SPAdes)... | ecosystem: Environmental > Aquatic >...
GGCGTCGGCTTGCTCGAGTATTTTAATGATGTTGCCGCGCAATCCACTCGCTCGCCGTGCCCAATGCGAGTCCACTGAAAGCCGGTCCAACCGATTGGCGAGCAAGCTTAGGAGTTCGATTGCCTGATGTTTGCCGGTCACCATGTAATTTTAGGGCAAGACGCCCCATCCTCTGAATGGATCGACTATTGGTTGCATTTCCCGCGAAGACCGACGGGGGATTTATTCTTTGATTTCTTTGAGTAATTTCCGGGTGGTCTCGATGAGTTTCGAGCGCACTGGGAGTGCATCCTGACCGGCCGCTTGCATTCCCAGAACGACACTTCCGACCACCGGCGGAACGGTCAGGCGAACCAGTCTGGCTCCCGGCGCAATGGAATGGATGGTTGCACGCATACTTTCGGTCATTAATGGATGCCCGTCGTACAAACTGCCGATCAGGACAACATCAAAGACCTCGTTCTGCAACTCTAGTTGGTTTATGACGCTGACTGCCATCATTCCCAGTTCGCTGCCAGCCCAACGTATGACTTCCAAGGCTTGCGGGTCTCCCTGCCGGGCAATCTCGAAGACAAGCAGGATCATGGCTGGGTTTAAATCAAAGTGGTTCAGGTAAACGCCTTCGACCAGGTCATCCAAGTCTTTGGCTCCTGTTATTTGTAAAAAGGCGGAAGTAAGGGCAGTTGCGGGTCCGCGTTTGACCCACTCGAAGGTGACAGCGCGCATTGCGCGGGTAAGGATGTCAAAACCTCCAGCAGCCTCCCCCGACCAAAAACTACCCCCACCCACCACGCGGCCTTCCCGTTGGTGGTCTCGACTCCATCCACGGCAATTACAGCCTGTCCCCGAAACGACCGAGATTCCCCATCCTTCTTCTGCACCGGCTAGAATTCCTAGAGTGGTATCGTTGACGATTTCCAGTGGACAAAGTAGTTTCAAAGGTTGGATGGCGTCCAGATGATCCTGCCGCTGGCTGGGCCAGTCAAAACCGGCCAGTCCCATTCCCGTCCCGGCGATTTGTGAAATGTTGATTTTTGCCATTTCAAGAGCTTGGGTGGTGATGTCGAGCAGGTTTTTGGTGAGTTCGTCATAGCCGACGGACTCCCAGTTACCGGGACCTGCCAAGCCAAAGCCAACTGCCTCGCCAGTTTCTTTCGCGATCAGGGCGTGTGTTTTCGTCCCGCCTGCGTCTACTCCAAGAAAATATTTCATTTCTTTTCCTCTAATTCCGGGATTTCCAAAGTACTTATTTCCAGAACTGCGGAAGATACTCTTTATAACTGATTAAATAGTCATCCATGATCTGCTTGGCTAGTTCGAAATCGTTAACCACCGGGTCGAGCAGGAGACATTGGAGAGCTTTCTCCCGCGAACCCTCGACGGCCGCGTCTACGCACAACTGGGCAACGGTGATTTCCCGGTGCATAATTTCAGCAACCGGTTCAGGGAACGCTCCTATATGGACCGGGTGGATCCCGTCGCCATCCACCACCACCGGTGTCTCGACTGTACATCCCAGCGGAAGGTTGGTGATCTGACCCTGATTCGAGAGGTTGGCTGCCAGGTGATAGTGCGTACTTGCCGCGGCTACGTTCTCGATCATCTCCAGTGCGCCCTCGGAATCGGTATCTTTTAGGCCATCAATGGTTGCCTCTCCATCGGCCATGCTTTTAAGTCGCTCGTGTTCGAACTCGCGCACAGCGGCGTTCAAATCCCAGTTGTAGAGCGGGAGGTGGTATTTTTCCCAGGGCTTGGAGACTGGGTCCGAGACCCATGGCAAGTATTCGCAAAGATGGCTGTCACCAGGAATGGGGAATAGTCCAAAGGCATCGAATACGCGTCTCGTCAGCGGCTCAAAGGCTGGATCCAGTTCGAAGAAGCGCTTCCTGAAGAGCGGATAAAGGTCTTCGCCGGTCTGCCGGTCACGGATGGAGATGATCCAGGAGAAGTGGTTCAACCCGGCGGCGCGGATATCCACGCGAGGAACAATTTGTGTTTTGACCTGATTGTGGAGCGGGGCTTGCATGGGATCAGCGTGCATCCCGACTATGCCATCCGGTACGACAATGCCAAGGTCTTTGGCCAGGGCGATGCCTACCATCGTGTAGCCAATGAAAATCTGGTGGCAAAGACCGACAGACTTGATTTTACTGTGACGGTTGATCACATCGCAGATACGGATCATCGGGTTTGTAAAATTGATGAACCAGGCATCTGGGCAGGCCTGTTCCATATCGTGGACGATCCGCATTACCGGGCCAATATTGCGGGCAGCGTGTGCAAATCCACCTGGGCCGCCATTCTCGGCGTACGGCTGCCGGACCCCGTACTTGAGCGGGATTTCAAAGTCTTTTCTCCAAAGTCCTTCGCGTGCCCCGACTTCGATGGCTGAAACGACAAAACCCGCACCTTCGATAGCTTTCTGATAGTTGGTGTGAGCGGTGATGATCATGCCAGAATCCCACTCTCGATTAAGCCGATCAGCCAGGCGATTAACGATATCAAGGGTTTCTGGATTGTGGTCAATAAGTGCCAAGGTGGAGCCGCGGAGTTTTTTTGAGCATATCAACGCTGAAAGTGTATTCTCCCCAAAAGAGGCGCTGCCAGCGCCAATGACAACGATCTTGGTTGGTAGAGTCATAGTAATCACCTCAATTGATAAACACGAATTCCCTTCGTGTTCTTCGGATCCCATGTCCCCGTTTTTATAGGATCTCGGTTATTGGACACGCAATTCGTAACAGTTCTCGCCGAGGGTTTTTCTAAAGGAAGTGATGGATACTAATAGCTTGTACTGCCCCAGCGCGAGCGATGGCAGAGTCAATTTGGTCTCTGCTGAGACATCGTCAGATGGGATGTCCAATGGGAAGGTAGCGGAAGCGATATCACCCATCCCACCTTCCAGGCGCCACTCACAAGTAGCGCCGGGCACGGCTTGTGCGAGGTCATTGACGACGCAGAATGATGCCAGAATTGCCTTGCCGGCTTCTATATTTTCCGGTAACCGGAAACAAGGTAAGACCGGCTGCATGGACCGCCGCAGGGCATCAAATGCAGGCTTGGGAGTTCGCCAGTAATCCACCACCGACCACGTCACGGCGGGCCAGGGATCGCAGAAATCGAATTGGAAGAGACCAGTCACTTTGGTGTATTTTTCGCGCCGGTAACATTCCGTGGCATATTGAATTAGACTACTCTGATATGCCTGGCTGTTAGTGATAAATTGATCCAGTGAAACTCCCAAGGCGATCCCGTTATCGAAGGTTTCAGCGGGTTGGAAGTCATGGAATCGCCAGGTTTCCCAGACCTCCCGGGCATGGCGCAGTTCCTCTGGAGTTTTCTCGAAGAGTGGAATGTGTTTATAAGCAGAGCGCTCTATTATTATTCCCCAGCCTTTCATCCACTCCTGCAAGGATTTCCAGTGATTCTTTTCGGTCAAATTCCATAAATAAGAGCCAAACTTGATCAGTACTTTTATAGTCGGTGTAATCTTTTTATGAGAGTCGAGCCAGCTTTTAAAGCGAACCAATTCAGCATAACCGGCATCCGGTCCGAATTGGGGTAGCATACGCTGGACGTTTTGCCTGATCGGCATTCCCTGAGCCCCATACTCGGTGATGAATGGGGCGCCTGGAGCATCACGGAAATCGCGCCAATGACCAAAATACCAGCCAGGATAAACGTGCCCATCCCCAGTGCCGGAGTTGCGATGAACGTAACGTATTGGGTCGATTTCCCGAACAATCTTCTCCAGTCGCGCATCCAGATCGCGATTATGGGTTGGATCATATAACCCGCCTGCTTGGCCCGCCATCCAGGGTGCATCCCAGGGGCTTTCATTGTGACAGCACCAGGCGACGATGGATGGGTGGTTGTACAATCCAGTTATCATGGCCTGCATCTGACGCTCGGCTTCAGCGTGGAATTCCGGCTCGTCCGAATATCCCCATTGGAATGGGAAATCCTGCCAGACGAGCATCCCGGCCCGGTCACAAGCTTCATGGAATTCGGGCGGTAATACATGGGCGTGAACTCGCAGGGAGTTTAGATTGGCTTGCTTTGCCAGGTCCACGTCGCGAGAATAGAAGTCACCACCAGCGCTGCCGCCAAACGGGTGATCCTTGCTGCTGGCTACCTCCTGGAAAAGCGTTTCAGCCAGCCATTGGGAAGGCAGGTAGTTAGAGCCGCGCGGAAAATAAGATTGGCCATTGACGAACCAACGGAACCCAGTCTCCACCTGGATAGTACGAAAACCAAACAGGCTGGAGCGGGAGACGGTTTCCTTGGTGGTAATAAGTGAAGGTGAGACTTTGTATAGGTACGGAAAACCCCGATCCCAGGGTTGCCAGGGGTGGATGTCTAAGATCGGCATCTGGATCGAGTGAACACTCACCCCTTCCGGCAGCTCGAGTGAGAAACTGGTCGTCTGTGACTTACCTTTGAAATTCTCCGGGGCGCAGCGGAACTCAAGCCTGCCGTGCCGTTTTCGGGTTCGGTTGGACACTATTAGTTCAGCATGAAGGACGGGGGGCTGTGCATCCATATCTGCTCGCAGAAGCAGTCGGTCAATTGTCACAGCCCCATGTCGCTCGAGATAAACGCGGTTCCAGATTCCGCCGGTGTTATAGGATTGACCTACCGGTTCCCAGCCACCACCTGGACGGCAGTCATGGTGGTTAAGAACGCCTTTGATGAGTCGTTTGCGCAAATGCCAACCATCTAGTCCGGGTGTTTCGTAAGGGCTCTCGACGCGCACAGCCAGAATGTTTTTTCCGGAACAGAGTTTATCGGTCACGTCGAAGGCGAAAGGCTCGAAATAGCCAGTATGGTGCCCAAGGTACTTACCGTTTAGGTAGATATCAGCGAAATAATCCACGCCATCGAAATGGATGGTAGTAAATTCCCCGTGCGAGCGGAGATTGAATTCATAGCGGAACCAAACAACCCCGTGATGGTCAAGCCCGCCCAGGAACCAGTTGGCTGGGATAAACATTGTTTTCCAGGCAGAATCATCGAAATCTGGTTGGCCGAAGTCGGGGATGTCTTCAGCGCAATAGCGCCATTTGCCAGAGAAGGAGAGCGTCATGTTGGTGTCCTTAATGAGAATTGTGAATACATTATATTCTGTCTATTATTTGTCAGCTTACTTTTAATAAAACCTTTCATGAAGTCGCTCTTTCTTGCAGATGCAACGCTTATAACATACCATTTGGGCCAAACAGGTGACAGCGCACCCAGTGGTTGGCTCTGATATCCGTCTGTCCGGGCATGACTTGTGGGCAGATATCCATCACCTTCGTGCAGCGTGCAGCAAAGGGGCAGCCTGGCGGTGGGTCGATTAAGGAGGGTACTTCGCCGCGCACCCCAATCCCTTTTTCTGTTCTCAGTCCGGCATGCGGGTTTGGAACCGCAGACAGCAAAAGTTGGGTATAGGGGTGGGCTGCCTCACGCATGAGCGCCTCTCCATCGCCGCCTTCGACCAGGTGTCCGGCATACATGACCATGATCTGGTTCCCTATATAACGGGCGGATGCAAGGTCGTGAGTGATGTAGACGTAGGAGATGCCGCGTTCCTCCTTGAGCCGTTCGATCAGGTTGAGCACACCCATGCGGATGGAAACATCCAGCATGGAGATCGGCTCATCTGCCAGGATTAACTCAGGATCTACTGCCAGGGCACGTGCGATGGCCACGCGCTGGCGCTGCCCGCCGGAAAGTTGATGTGGGTAGCGGTTGGCAATCTCCGCGGCTGGTTTGAGTTCGACGGTCTCGAGCAGGTTGCAAACGCGCTCGTGGATTTCCTGACGCCCGGAGGCTTTCTTGTGGATGATGAGGGGACGAGCCAGGTGATGCTCAATGGTATGAACAGCGTTAAGCGAAGCAAAAGGATCCTGAAATATCAACTGCACTTTACTGCGGTAATCCATCGAAGCTCGGCGTGGTTCGGTTTTTAGAACATCTGCACCCTTAAAGAAAATCTCGCCTTGTGTCACTGGGATCAGTCGGGCAATCATGCGGATGGTGGTCGTCTTTCCACTGCCCGATTCACCCACCAGCGCGACCACCTGGCCACGTTGCACGGTGAAGGACGCATCTTCCACTGCGTGGACCTGCTTTTTATTGAAAAAGATACCGACTGGGAAATGTTTTGTCATTCCGCGAACGTTAAGAAAGGGAGCAAGTTCAGGGTTGGATTGGGACATGACTTCTCTTATTGGTATTGGCTGAACAGATGGCAGGAGACCGAATGGTCGGCGGATATGAACTTTGTTCCCGGAATGGCGGTGGAGCAAATGGGCATTACCTTGGGGCAACGCGGATGAAACCGACACCCGGCCGGCGGGTCGACCAAGTCGGGCGGAGAACCAGGAATTCCGGTTAGTTTATGTTTTGTACCACTGATGGAGGGGAACGAGTTCATCAGACCCAGCGTGTAGGGGTGCAAGGGGTGTTCGAAAAGTTCGCGAGCAGGTGCCTTCTCGACAACCTCGCCAGCATACATGATGGCAATGCGAGTCGAGATCTCCACCAGGAGCGAAAGGTCGTGAGTGATGAACAGTATTGAAAATCCCAATTTCTCTCTCAAAATGGTGATCTGCTGGAGAATATCCTTCTGCACAACCACATCCAGGGCAGTGGTTGGTTCATCCATGATCAACATGGGAGGGTTCAGCGCCAATGCAATGGCGATCACGGCCCGCTGGCGCATGCCACCTGAAAACTGGTGAGGGTAGGAATTCAGGCACTGCGGATCAATTCCGACAAGTTTGAACAGGTCCATGGCGCGTTCATTTGCATCGGATTTTGAAAGGCCGTGGTGCAGCATCACATCCAGAAGCTGGTCGCGGACCTTCATAACCGGGTTGAGGGCATTCATGGCACTCTGGAAGACGATGGAAATCTTGCACCAGCGGAACTGGCCTAGTTCGGTTTCGTCCATTTCCATTATATCCCGGCCACCGAAGAGCGCCTGCCCGCCGGTGATCAGGGCCGGAGGATGCAGGATGCGCAGGAGAGCATGAGCTATGGTTGACTTTCCACTGCCTGATTCGCCGGCCAACCCGACCACCTCGCCAGGTTGGATCGCAAAAGAGACGCCGTCCACAGCCTTCACCGGTCCGCGCGTGGTCAGATAGACCACCCGCAGGTCGCGGATATCCAAAAGTGGGCTATCGGGCGAGAGATTCTTTGATGACGGGGGTTGAGCGTTTTGAACCGATGTGGAATTTATTGAGGACACGGGTAATCTCTTTCTCACTTCTCAGTCTTGGATTGGTTACCTCATCCATGGCGTAGATGAGCATGGTGGTAGCAAAAGAAACCAGCGCGATGCATAGGCCTGGAGGTAAAAAGGTCCACCAGGCTTCCTGGAGCAGGGCAGAACTGTTCGACGCCCAGTACAACATGGTGCCCCAGGAAACGATATTGACGTTTTCGAACCCCAGGAAAGCCAGCCCGGCATCCGCACCAATGGTATAGATCACAGCACCGAAGAGGGAGGACATGACCAGGGAAAGCATATTGGGGAGAATTTCGGAAAAAACGATGCGCGGAATACTTTCCCCGCTGACAACGGAGGCAGAGACGAAATCCTTTTCACGTAAGGAGAGCACCTGAGAGCGGAAGACGCGCGCCGGCCAAGCCCAACCGGTGAATGTTAGAACTAGCATGACTGTCAGCATGCCCTGCGGTAAAAAGGATGCCAAAGTGATCAAAAGGGGTAGGCCTGGGATGAGCAGGAACACATTGGTAAACATGTTCAGAACGCCATCGACCACCCCGGGGATATACCCTGAGATCATTCCGATCACCAGTCCCAGGATCGTGCTCAGGATTCCGACCGAAAAGCCGATCAGGAGTGAGATGCGCGATCCCCACACCAGCTGGGTGAACACATCCTGACCCTGGCCGGTTGTTCCGAGCCAGTGTTCACTGGAGGGAGACTGATGAGGCAGGCCCACGTATTTATTCGGATTGTTCGGCGCGATCAAAGGGGCAAAGAGGGCTATCAGGAGGAATATCCCCATGATGACAAGTCCAATAACCGCTTTGGGCTGGGTGATCATGCGACGAAGGAAATCCAACTGAGTGGAGGCAGGCTTGCCATGGGAAAGAGATGGAGACTTATCTTTTTCTGGCTTGAGGGGTAAAACATTGGCATTTGGATTCATCTTTTTTTGTCTCTCTACTCAGCTCACCCGGACGCGCGGGTCAAGCTGGACATACAGTATATCTACCAGGAAATTAGCGGCCAGAACTGCCAGGGTGATCATTAAGAACAGCGCCTGCATGAGGGGGTAGTCCATTGTGGTAACCGAGCGGACCAAATAAAATCCGAGGCCGGGATAAGAAAACACCATTTCAGTCAGAAGCTGGCCTGCAATAATGAATCCGATCGACATACCGAACTGGGTGATGTTTGGCAGGATGGCATTTCGCATAGCATATTGAAACATGACGGTGCGTTGGGACAGACCTTTAGCTTCCGCCATGGTGATGTAATCTTCATCTAAAACAGCGATCATCGTGCTGCGCATGCCCATCATCCAACCTCCGACCGAAACAAGGATGATCGTACCGGCCGGCAACACCATGTGATCCAAAACACTGCCGATATAAGCCCAGGTAAATCCTGGGGATAGATAATCCGAATAAGCATGTGACATTGGGAACCAACCGAATTTAAAGCCCATGAAATAGAGCGCAACCATCGCCAACCAGAAATAAGGGAAAGAACCGATGAAGCCAGTCAGTCCTGGCAGGGTCGAATCCATCACACCGCTACGCCTCCAGGCAATGACGACTCCCAGGGCAGTGCCGAGCACAAAGCTGATGGCCAGGGTGAATATACCAAGCAGGATCGTCCACATGAAACTGGTAGCTATAATGGTGGATACATGGGCCGGGTAAGATGATATGGAGATCCCAAAGTCACCCCGCAGTGCGTGGGACAAATATTGAAAATATTGTTGCAGGATGGGGCCGTTCGTGAATCCATAGGCAGACTTGATGGCCTCTATTTGTTGAGGACTGAGCCGGCCATGCATGCGGGCGACCAATGCAGTGACTGGATCACCTGGCATGCTGCGTGGCAGGATAAAATTGAGCGTCAAGGAAGCCCAAGCAGCCAGGAGATAGAGACCGACCTGCCGCAGAATGTATTTCATTCGCCTTGTCTCCGATGGAAAGGTAGATATGCCGGGGCTGCCCGACGTCGATATGGACAGTCCCGGCTTTCTTATTTGGAGTTACTTGGGTTTTACGGTGGTCAGGACGATCAAGGCAGTGTTGTAAGGCCCGTTCGGCCAGGGCACTCCTGGGGCGTAGGGGGTGTCGGCGCTTGGGAATCCGGTGAACCGGGTGGTGTTGTACTCGTACCAATCCGGTCCTGGGAAAAGCGGCAAGGCGGGGGCTTGATCGACGAAGATCGCCTCGATCTGGGCCATAATCTGTTTTTGCTGGGTCATGTCAGAGGTTGTGGCAAATTTCTCGAGCAGAACATCTGCCTGCGGATTGACATAGCGCAGGAAATTCTCGCCGGCAGCCTGCCCGATGGGTTGCACGGTAATGCTGCTCATCTGACCGCGATAGAAGTTATAAGGGGTGGGACCGCCAGAGCCCGAGTACATTGCCCATTGGAAATCGCCTTTTTCCACCTGCTCGAGATCCGTCGTCTCATCAGGAGTTGTCAGGTTTATTTCGATTCCAAGTTCGTGCATATTCTGGGCGATGATCTGAGCTGCTGAGATCCAATCCGTCCAGCCGGCGGGGACGATCAATTCATATTTCATCGGCTTACCGTCCTGGTCAAGACGCGTCCCATTTGTTCCCTTTGTCAGGCCAGCCGCATCCAGGGCGGCATTGGCAGCTGCAGGATCGTAATTGACCCACGTCCCGGCAGTGATCGCGGCCGAGTCTTTCCAGGCCTTGTATGCATCACCCAGACCGGTGGCATCGGCTGGCGGGATGTAGCTAAACTCAGCCGTCTGGACGATCATCTGGCGGTCCATGCCCATGCTGACGGCTTTTCGGACTGCTGGATTGTCGAAAGGTTTAATAGTCTGATTGATGTAGAGCAATACGCAGTCTGCACCGACGAAGTAGTAATGATAGTTCTGGGGGTCCTTGGCAACATAAGTCTTCTCGATGTCCGGGACGAAGTTACCTGCCCAGTCCAGATCGCCGTTGGCGAGTGCAAGGTTGGCGGCATCGTTGTCCGCAAATGATGGGTAGCGAATGCCCTGGAAGTAGGGTTTGGCAGCCTGCCAATAGTGCGGGTTCTTTTCGAGGATGTAAATCTGGGTGTCGAACTTGGTCACCTGGGTGAAGGGACCGGTCCCGACCGGGTTGTCATTGGTCCAGGTGGTGGGGTCGGCAACATTTTTCCAGACATGCTCCGGCACGATAAGCTGGTTCGCGAGATCGTATAGGGCCGGGGTGTATACCGTCGTGAATTTGAACTCGACAGTAAAATCATCAGGCGCTAAAAAGCTATCGATGTACTGGTTCAGAATGTTTGAGGCAGTACCTGCCAAGGCAGAATTGTCCTTGAGAAGATTGAAAGTGTAGATAACATCCTTAGCTGTGAAAGGCTGGCCGTCTGACCACTTGACACCGTGGCGGATATTGAAGGTCAGGGTTTTATTATCTGTGCTCCAACTATAATCCGTTGCCAGCCATGGCACAAGCTCAGCAGTTGACTTATTATAGATCATCAACGGCTCATAGATGGCAGTCGCCGTCGAGCCAAGCGCAGAAGGTGAGAAAGGGTTGAAATTACGCACCCATGTCGACAATTGTTCGTAGTTTATCGTCAGGTAGTCCCCACTACCGGACGATGCTTTGGTTCCGCAGGATGCCAGCAATACACTGGCGATGACAAGCAAGCTTGTAACCAAGCATACTATTCTCGTTTTCATGTTTTTCCTCCGAAATACTAGAATTGAAAAGAGTGGAATTTTGATGAGGATTTTAGATTCGTTGGGCACCTCCTGAATATTTCAAGGATGACATCCGCACGACTGACGGATGGTTAATTCTGTGGAAAGGACCAGGCGTGATTCAACTTCCTCGCCTTGGATGATGCGCATAAGCTGTCGCACGGCTTGTTTACCGACCTGTTCTGTTGGGGCACGAACAGTGGTCAGCGGAGGCAAAAGTGCATTCGCGAATAACGAATCATCGAATCCAACTATGGCAATTTCTTCCGGGACCTTCCTGCCAGCCTGCCGTAAAGCTAGCAGTACACCAATCGCTGATTCGTCGTCGCCGGTAAAAATTGCATCGAAAATCACGCGATCTGCCAATAATTGTTCTACTGCTGCTTGAGCAGCGTTACGGTCAAAGTTGCCACGTATGATCAATGATGGATTAAAAGAAAGGCCAAAAGATTTAAGTGCGAAGCGGTAGCCTTTTTCACGCAGGGTCGAGTCTTCGTGACCATCTGGACCCTGCAAAAAAACAATCCGGCGGCAATTATGGACTTTGATCAGGTGTTCCACGATCTTCTGCGCGCCGGACTGGTTCTCAATGGTAACCAAAGGAATATTCAAGGAATTTGGGGGAGCCTGGTGAAGTAAAACAACAGGAAATCTTGCATTGTACAGACGAGTCAGCTCTTTCGCGTCAAGGCTTTCGGTAAAAACCAGCAGACCGTCTGTGTTATGCTCTCCGAGCGGGCGATGAGGGGCGTTTTCAGGGAGGGACTGGGTTGTATGAATAAGCAGGTTAAACCCGGCCTCACTGACCCCAGCCTCCACCCCCCGGAGCATGGGTTGGAAAAAGGCCCCGCTGATTTCAGGCAAAAGCAGACCAATTGTGTCTGTCCGTCGGCTGGCCAGGGTCCGCGCCGCGGCATGAGGAAAGTAGTCCAAGGCGGCAATGGCAGAACGAACCCGTTCTGCAGTATCTGTACCCACTGGTGCGGTGCCATTTAATACCCTGCTGACCGTGGCGATGGAGACACCAGCTCGATAAGCAACATCGGCAATTGTGTGACGGGAAGAGGGCATAAGGTGGGAAGATAACTCGAAAAATGTAAGCGTTTACTGAAAGCGCTTACATAGTATAGCGAATTATGCGACCGGAGTCAACTATTTCACGGGATATTTATGATTGGAAGATACTTAGCGGTCAGGAAACAGACGGATGTTACTCTATTTTCCTAGTCCTGCCGTTACGGTATTCCAGCAGCCGACGTATTCTTGCGTGCCTTTCCCGGGTCAGTGGATAGAACCAGGTGGTGATGACAGCCGAGAATAAAAGTATCGCCCCGATAGGCCCAATTAAAACTCGGATAGCCATCAAGGTTATGGGGGATTGAACAAAGGTTACCGCTCCCTCCGGTGGGGTCTGATAACCGAACCAGCCTAATACTTGTAGTGCAAGAAAGATCGCAAGCGCTCCGGTAAGCTTCCGGACAAAGTTCTTGACGCCATAATAAACCCCTTCCTGTCGTCGTCCAGTGCGTAGTTCGTCCCACTCGATCACGTCCGGGAACATTGCATCTGGCAGGACATGCGCTGCTGAAACCGACAGCCCGGCAAGGAAAGCCATCCAGAGTACCAGCGGTAAATGACCGGGCTGGACCATGAATATACCAATCTGCACACCGGCCCAGAAGACCATCCCAATGATGTAGGCGATGTGTTTTCCCAGGCGATGGGAAAGCCACAACCAGAAGGGTAGGACAGCAGTGGCTGTAACCAGCAACAACGCAAAGACCGCCGATTCGAGCGGCATGGAAACTCCTAGCAATGTAACCGAGGTAAGCATGTTGCCGCGGGCGATCCAGTAAAGCAGGTAAAAAGGTAAAACCAGTGCCACCAGGTCGAAAGTGATCCAGTTCAACATATAGATGAGCGTAGCGAAGCGGAAGGGAATATTTGCCCATGCGGTGCGGACGGTTTGCCCGAAGGTCACTATCTCCTGCGGCCGGTCTGCCCCACCATAACGCTCACGGACAACGGCAAAGATTAGCAGGAATGGGATGGCGGCCAGCCCGCCAAAAATCCCAGCCACGATCAAGTAACCCTGCTGCTGGGAAAAACCAGCGGCCAAGGCTGCGTCAATGATGGCTGGAGCGGCAACCGCGGTCACCAGCGATGCCAGCAGGTTGAAGAAGATGCGGAAACTGGTAAGGGTGGTGCGTTCGTCGTAGTCGGGAGTCAGTTCGGGCAGAAGAGACGAAAATGGCACCCCGCACAGGGTCTCAAAGGTGTCGCTGATCATAAAGGCCAGCGTGACCGTGGCAGCCAGGGCAACCTGGTTGTGCCAGGGCGGAGCCCACCACAACAGAAGGAAACTTGCCCCGAAGGGGATGGCGAAAAACAGGAGGAATGGCCGGCGGCGGCCCCAGCGACTGCGCATCCGGTCGGTCAGGATCCCCACCAGAGGGTCGTTGACCGCGTCCCAGATAATGCCAACCAGCGCGGCGAAAGAGGCCAGCCGCGCGTCCAGACCGACCACATCTGTCAGGAAGATTGCGTAGAAGATCTGGCGCAGGGTCCCGTAACTGGCCTCGCTCCAATCGCCGGTCCCGTAGGCCAGCTTGACCCAGAATGAAAGTACTTCATTTTTTATCCTGCTGGTTTTTTCAATCATTGATGCTCCTCGCCAGAAGTGCTTACATACGGTTAACACTACTTTTACCAGATTTCCTCGAGGCGGGCAGGATTGTTAAGGATATAATCGCCTCGATGAGCGAACCATCCAAATCTTCCCTTGCCAGTAAACTAAAATCCCTGGGTGTCAGAATTGGCCCGGGGGATCTCAAACCTGCTTTACCGAAACTGAAAATGGACCGTTCCATCCAATTTGTTGTGGATGGCCGTTTCGTTTCCACCCGGCAAGGCGAGACGTTCGTATCCGAACAGACATATCCATCCGATTACCGTCACGGTATCACTCCGCTACGCCCCTCTGTACCCCTGTTGACCATTGCACAGTGGGCGCGCGCTGCGGGTCTTGCCGACCTGCCGCTCGAGTCTTTTGCCTTCCTGGATACCGAGACCTCAGGTTTGGCGGGTGGAACGGGTACCTATGCCTTCCTGGTGGGAGTGGGGCGTTTCGAAGGCGAGTCATTCCGCCTGGTGCAATTCTTCATGCGAGACCCGTCTGAGGAAGCCGCCCTGCTCGAAGGGCTGATGGATTTCCTAGCTCCCTGCGCCGCATTGGTCACCTTTAACGGCAAAGCCTTCGACGCACCTCTGTTGGTAACGCGTTACTCGATGCACAGCCTCCCAGTGCCTTTCAAGGATTTTATTCATCTTGATTTACTGCCTCTGGCCCGACGTCTCTGGCGCGACCGTCTGCCCAGCCGCGCACTTAAATACCTCGAAGAGAATGTACTCGCCGCACCGCGCACAATCGATGAAGTCCCGGGTTACGAAATTCCCTATCTCTACTTCGACTACCTGCGCACCGGTGACGCCGCACCGCTGAAGGGAGTGTTCTATCACAATGCAATGGACATCGTCGCGCTGGCAGCGTTGATGAACCATATGGCGACCATCCTCCATGCACCGTTTGACGGTCAGGTTCAGCACGGGCTGGATTTCATCGCATTGGCGAAACTATTTGAAGACCTCGACCGCTGGGAGGAGGCAGCTAGCCTTTATGAACGCGGTTTACAGGTGGGCGTGAGCGAAACGGACTTTGGAGCGGCGATGCAAAGGCTATCTGCTTTACAACGCCGCCGCGGCGATCTCGAGTCTGCCGCGGTATTGTGGAAAAAAGCTGCCGCTGAAGGACATGTCTATGCCCACATCGAATTGGCGAAATATTACGAGCACCACCGCCGTGAGTATGCTGAGGCACTGAAATGGACGCGGAGCGCTGAGGAGCTGGTCAGTTCGCTTGACATCCCTCGTTATGAATATCGTCACTGGGTGGAAGAATTGGACCATCGGAAAAAAAGATTGCAAGAGAAGTCGCGCAAATAATTCGAAGGAATACTATCATGTCTCGAAGGCATTCTCTTTCCCACTTCCATATTAGCTTGCTGGTGGTTATCCCGTTTATCTTGTTACTTACTTCTTGTGGCGGAGGAACTCCTTCTGCAAATGGCGGTAAGGTCAGGGTGCTGGCCACGACCAGCATCGTGGGAGACATCGTCAGCCAGGTGGGCGGTGACCTCATCTCCCTGACGGTCCTGATGCCCGTCGGCACCGACCCACACGATTTCCAGCCGCGCCCGCAGGACGCTGCTGCCCTCACCGAAACTCAAATTATCTTTTCGAACGGTGCCGGGTTGGAAGGTTTTCTCCAGCCAATGTTGCAAAGTAGCGGTGCGACGAGCAAGCTTGTCGAAGTGTCAGCGGGGATAACGCTCCTGACTTTACCAGGCAGTAACCAGTCAACTAGCGATCCGCATACCTGGATGGACCCGACCAACGTTATCATTTGGACGCAAAACATCGCCGCGGCCCTTTCTACTGCGGACCCGGCGCACGCGGCCAAGTACCAGGGCAATGCCGAGACCTATGATGTCTTGCTGCGCGGCCTGGATGCCTGGATTCGCAGCGAAGTGGCGCAAATCCCACCACAAAATCGTCTGCTAGTAGCGGACCATGCCGTGCTGGGTTATTTCGCAGCGCAATACGGTTTTACACAGGAAGGCACCATAACCGGTTCCTTCAGTTCTGAAGCCGCGCCTTCGGCCCGTGAGTTAGCTGCACTTGAAGATAGAATCCACCAGTCGGGAGTCAGGGCGATATTCGTTAGCGAAGCTGTCAACCAGACTATTGCAGATCAGATCGCCGCGGATACCGGCATAAAATCTGTCTGGATTTATCACGCCACCCTGACCGCTTCCGATGGCCCGGCGGCAAGTTACCTGGAGTTCATGAGATATAATGTCAACGCGATTGTGGAAGCTTTAAAATAATGTATCCGCACATCCACCACCAACCTGACCAACCAATCTTGGACGTACTGCACCTGTCCGTCACTTATGAGGGACGGAGCGCGCTGGAAAATATTACTTTTCACCTGCACACCGGGGAACGCGTGGCAGTGGTGGGGCCGAACGGTGCCGGGAAAAGCACTTTATTCAAGGTTGTGGCGGGAGTTCTGCCACCTTCTTCGGGCGAGGTGAAAATCTCGGGTTACGGTCCGCGCGGACATATTTGCATAGCGTACGTACCCCAGCGCAGCCAGGTGGACTGGCGCTTCCCGGCCAGCGTGGCCGACGTTGTAATGATGGGCCGCATCGGCCAGGTGGGCTTTTTTCGCTGGCCGCGTCGAATTGACTGGGATAACGTCCATGCGGCTCTCGAAGCGGTGGATATGGATCCAATGGCAAACCGTCAGATAGGTGAACTCTCCGGGGGTCAGCAGCAACGCACTTTCCTAGCGCGCGCCCTGGCGCAGGAGGCTGAACTGGTGCTGATGGACGAGCCACTCAATGGGCTGGATACACCTTCGCAGGAAGCAATTTTGTCCCTGCTGGATAAACTGCGTCAGCAAAAGATAACCGTCATGGTCGCCACCCACGACCTGGGGCAGGCTGCCAGTCACTTTGACCGTGTCATGCTCCTCAACCATCAGATGATTCGTTTTGGATTCCCCCAGGATGTGCTGACCAGCGAGAACCTGCTGCGCGCGTATGGAGGTCATGCCCAGTTAATCCAAGGTGCAGATGGTACTGCCGCCCTTGCGGATACCTGCTGTGACGGGGAAGATGAGCATGCATAACCTGTTCGATATCTTGCTCCAGCCATTCTCTTATGACTTCATGCTGCGCGGGCTGGTGGCGTCGGCTATTGTTGGTGTGGTTTGTGCTGTGGTAGGTGTATACGTTGTCTTGCGCGGCATGGCTTTTTTCGGAGATGCCCTGGCGCATGCCGTACTCCCGGGCGTAGCGCTTGGTTACCTGCTCAGTGGTGGCAGCCGGGATACCCTATTCTGGTGGGCACTCGGCGCAGCGGTGTTGGTAGCGCTGGCAGTGGGTCGCATTTCCAAACATGCCGAGATCCGCGAAGATACCGCCATCGGCATTCTATTTGCCAGTATGTTCGCCCTCGGCATCGCCCTGATTTCCACAGTTCGCAGTTACAGCGTGGACTTGAGCCATTTCCTGTTCGGTAATGTATTAGGCGTCTCGACCCGCGACCTGGTCCTGACATCTGTCTTCGGCGGGGTGGTGCTGCTGACGATCTTCCTCTTCTATAAAGAGTTTCTAGTCTTATCGTTCGACCCGGTTTTGGCAGCCACCCTGCGCCTCCCATCTGGCCTGCTGAACAATATCCTGCTCATCCTGATGGCTCTGACCGTTTCCGTTGCGATGCAGACAGTTGGCGTGGCACTTATGGTGGCCATGCTAGTTACACCCGCGGCCACGGCCACTCTGCTAACCCGCCGCCTTTGGCACGGGATGCTCGTCTCGGCTTCTATCGGGGCATTCTCGGCGGTGACCGGTCTATATCTGAGTTACTATTTCAACATCGTTTCCGGCTCGGCCATTGTGCTAACAGCCACCGCTATTTTCCTATTGGTTTTTCTTTTCCAACCCCGCCGGGGATTGGTGTGGAAAAAAAGATAACCATATTACGCGAATTAAACCGATAACCTGCCAGGGTGGATGAATTCTTACGTATCTTTAGGGTATGTACCAAAGTTGAACTTACAGATTTATTCCCGGAATTTTTTCGGATTCTATATAAAAGGTAAGGAATTGAAAATGACAAATCGCATGCCCGTTGTATTTATCGGTCATGGCAGCCCGATGAATGCCATTGAGAATAACGAATTCAGCCGCGCCTGGATTGAAGTTGGAAAAACCTTATCGTCACCGAAAGCCATCCTTTGCGTTTCGGCCCATTGGGAGACCAAAGGGACTCAAGTCACTGCAATGGAGCAGCCGCGCACGATATATGACTTCTATGGCTTCCCGCCCGAACTCTACGCAAAGACGTATCCCGCGCCTGGTTCACCAGAATTAGCCAAGCGCGTCCAGGATCTTGTTGGTGGGGACGGAATCACCCTCGACCATAACTGGGGTTTGGATCACGGCACATGGTCGGTGCTAGCGCGCCTGTTTCCCAACGCAGATGTGCCGGTTATCCAGTTGAGCCTGGATGTGACGAAAAATGCTCAGGCACACTATGACCTGGGGCAGCAACTCCGACCTTTGCGCGACGAAGGGATCCTGATGATCGGTAGTGGGAATATCGTCCACAATCTGCGCATGGTTGTTTTTGAAGATACAGCTTTCGATTGGGCAATAATATTCGATGGCAATGTCAAACAGTGGATCCTTGACGATAATCATGAACCGATTATCCACTATAGCGAGCAAGGAAGCGAGGCTGCGCTCGCAATCAATTCTGCTGAACATTTCAAACCCTTGCTGTATGTGCTGGGGGCGAAGGAGCCGGGTGAACTGGTTAGTTTCTTCGCCGAGAAAGTATGGGGTGGATCTCTCTCCATGCGGTGTGTTAAGATTGGGTAATATTAGGAGATGCCCTGGAGCATCTTTAGCGACTTAATCGCATGTCCAGGATGCATCCATCATCTCGACCAGGCATGGCGAGGGAATTATAGGGGTGTGACAAAACGACTAGGAACGACTACTCCTCCAGGAAGAGTTCTTTATATATAATCCCGCGTAAGGGGCCATTTCACAGGAAAATGGCCAGACGTTTTTGCGAAGTAAAGGAGACTGAATCCCCTTCGCTCCCCAAGGGCAGCTACGCAAGGGAAGATGACCCCTTCGGGTATGATATCGGCAGGAACAGGTGCGTAAATCGCGCGAAAACGATTACAAACGAATACCATTTTCCCGAAAGAACACCAAAACGGTGTCTCAGAAATACACCGGGAACATGGTGAAAGGTAATGGGGGAACGCGAGAGACGGAGATCTTTTTCGGCATTTATGTTATCAAGGTGCATAAGAAAATGTGGCAAGGATTTCCAACGTATGTCCCTTGGCACAGGTATATTATAGCACAGATGTTCTAAAATAAACAGCCCGGTTATGCCACTCAGAAACAGGTCGAGGAATTGGCCAAACCCTTGGATTCCGATCCGCTGATGATTGGTATCTTCTTTTTTAGACGGATGTTCGTAAAATCATCTCTAAATATTGCGGGAATTTTCAATAAATAAATTCTAAATTACGCATATAATTACCAGGCACAGCAGGAGATACCTCCAGCCATGCCTATCCATGACCGAACCCGCCATTCATCTCCACGAATTGTGTAAAACCTATCGGGTCCCTGAACGCGAGTCCGGGATGGGCGCGGCCATGCAGTCCTTGTTCCACCGCCGGATGCAGGAGATAAAGGCTGTGGATGGCCTGACCTTCGACCTGTCTGCTGGAGAGATAGTCGGCTTCCTGGGTCCCAACGGCGCTGGAAAAACCACCACCCTGAAGATGCTCTCCGGGCTGCTGCACCCCACAGAGGGCGAAGGGCGCGTGCTGGGATATGTCCCCTGGAAGCGTGAGCGCGCCTTCCTTCGTCAGATCACTCTAGTAATGGGCCAGCGCAACCAATTGGTTTGGGACATTCCGGCGGCAGATTCGTTCGAACTGAACAGGGTCATCTACCGTTTGCCAGCCGCGGATTTCCGCCGGACACTGGACGAATTGACCGAGTTGCTCGAGCTGGGATCGTTGCTCAAGAAACCAGTCCGAAACCTGTCGCTGGGTGAACGCATGAAGTGCGAGATTACGGCGGCCCTGCTGCACCGCCCCCAGGTGGTCTTTCTCGACGAACCTACCATCGGCCTGGATGTGACCATGCAACGACGCATCCGGGCCTTTATCGCCGAGTACAATCACCGCTCCGGGGCGACCGTCCTGTTGACCAGCCATTATATGGCGGACGTGGAAGCCTTGTGCAAGCGTGTCATCGTCATCCACCACGGACGTCTGCTCTTCGACGGTGACCTTTCTGCTTTGGTACAGCAGTTCACCGCTCATAAAACCATCGTCGTCCAGCTGGAGGATTGTCAGGCTGACTTGCATTCTTATGGGGAAGTCCTCAATTGTGAGAATGGGCGCTTCACCTTGCGGGTCCCGAAAGCCAAAACCGCCCACGTCACCGAACGCCTGTTGGCTGACCTGCCAGTGATCGACCTGCTGGTCGAGGATCCGCCCATCGAAGAGGTCATCGACCAGGTCTTCACCCAGGAGACGGCATGACCGTCCTACAGGAAATGCGCGACCTGCTGCGTCTATATGCCCAGCAGTTCAAGACCACCTTTGCCAGCATGGTCCAGTATAGGGCATCGCTGTTCATCTGGATGATCTCCCAGGTGCTAGAACCTCTGGTTTACTTGATCGTCTGGTCAACAGTCTCGAATGGCAGCGGGGGAAGCGTAGGCGGGTATACTGCCCGTGGGTTTGCAGCCTACTACCTGGCACTGATGCTAGTCAACCAGGTCACCTATACCTGGATCATGTACGAATATGAGTACCGCGTCCGCCAAGGTTTCCTCTCGTTCGCCCTGCTCAAACCAGTCCATCCAATCCACTCGGATATTTCAGACAACCTTTCCTCCAAGCTGATATCCCTACCAATCTTACTTCTCGTCGCGGCAGGCCTGGCCTTTATCTTCCGGCCAACCGCAGCGTTGACATTGTGGGCTGCCTTGGCATTTATTCCGGCGTTGATCCTGGCTTTTCTGGTACGCTTCCTGTTGGAATGGACCCTGGCGCTGGTGGCTTTCTGGACGACGCGGGTGAATGCCATCAACCAGGTGTACTTTATCCTGATGCTCTTTCTGGCCGGACAGATCGCCCCGCTGACGCTCTTCCCGCGCTGGCTACAAATCGTAGCTGACATCCTACCCTTCCGATGGATGCTAGGTTTCCCGGTGGAGCTGGTGCTCGGGCGGCTGACTCCCATTCAGGCGCTGGAAGGACTGGCGGCTCAGGCCACCTGGGTGATCGTCAGTTTGTTGTTGATCCGGGTGATCTGGCGGGCGGGGGTGCGCGTCTACTCGGCGGTGGGTGCATGAATACCCTGCGACTGCTGCAAGTCTTTTTCCGGGTCAGCGTACTTAACGAGACCGCCTACCGGGTCAACTTCTTCATTCAACTCATTCAATCCCTGCTCGAGCTGGGCACTGCCCTGGCCGGGCTGGCAGTCATCTTCACTTATACCCAATCTCTGGGCGGCTGGCGACCAGACGAGATGCTGGCATTGGTGGGAGTCTACTTCCTGGTGGGCGGGATCATCAGCCTGGTAATCCAGCCAGGCATGTCTGCCCTGATCGAGTCGGTCCGGGATGGGACGCTAGATTTTACCCTGACCAAACCGGAGGATGCCCAACTGTTAGTCAGCATTCAACGAGTGGCGATCTGGAGCCTACTCGATTTATTGATGGGTACGGGCGTGTTGGTGACGGCTCTCGTCCGTCTGGGGAAAAATGTAGGGTTGGGGCAAGCAGCCGGGTTTATCGCTATGCTTCTGGCTGGAGCGGTGATCGTTTACAGTTTCTGGTTGATCCTGGCCAGCCTGTCGTTCTGGCTGGTGCGGGTGGAAAACCTGCTCGAGATTTTCCAAAGCATGTATCAGGCCGGGCGCTGGCCGGTCAGCCTATATCCAGGTTGGCTGCGCTTCGCCCTGACTTTTATCGTCCCGGTTGCATTCGCCACAACCATCCCGGCGGAGGCACTGACCGGGCGCCTGGGCGGTTCAACCCTGCTGGGGGCGGTCGGGCTGGCGATCCTGTTGTTTACAGTAGCACGCTTTATCTGGCGGCTGGGTCTGCGCCACTATTCGGGTGCCTCCGCTTAGGTTCCATGCCCGGAACAACAACCCCGCACCGTAAATATCTTTTATAATAACCACCTGTTTGTGTTTCCAATGATATTTCCCATTCTCAAATTTGAACCCATAAATAATTAAAGAGCATCCCCGTCTTAATATTGACAAGGTTTCCTTTCGCTCGTAAAATAGTTTCGGCAGTTAACCATTAACAAAATTAATCAAATTCCTTTGAAGGATTATATGGTCGCAACAACTCATTCTTCAGATGCACTCAGGCAAGCGGTGGATGGATTCTGGGAGACTTTTCCTCCCCTGTGGCGCACGATCCACGCCCACATCCGCGAGGTGGCAGTGGAGAAGTTTAACATCACCGTGGAACAGTTCCACATTCTTCGCCACATTCACCGGGGACTAGACTCGGTCAGCGCGTTGGATGAGGTCAGGAACATCAGCCGCCCAGCCATCAGCCAGTCTATTGATCTGCTGGTCACCAAGGGACTTATTATTCGTACCATAGATCTACAAGACCGCCGCCATGTAAAACTGGATCTGACGGCAGAGGGCAACACGCTAATGGATGCCATTTTTGGTGACACCGGTCAGTGGATGATGAAGACGTTCGCTCTTCTGAGTGCCGACGAAATCCTGACATTAACCCGGGCAATGGAATCCCTTAGAAAGATCCTATAAACTATGAAACAGGTTTTTAAACTCTTCCGGTTTCTCAAACCTTACTGGAAAAAGTCCGTCATTTCACTTGTCTTGCTGACTGCCGTGGTCGTAATGGACCTGGCCATCCCGCGCCTGGTGCAACGTGTCATCGATCAGGGCATCATTGGGCAGAACATGCGAGTGGTGGTAAATACATTCTTCCTGATGCTGGGTATTTCCGTACTGGATACCATCTTTGCCATAGGCAACAACAATTACTCGGTCCAGGTCGGCGAAGGGGTGGCTCGTGATTTGCGCGAGGCAGTCTTCCTGAAGATCCAATCTTTTTCGTTCGGCAACCTCGATCGCCTGAAGACCGGACAGTTGATGGTTCGCCTTTCAAGCGACACCGGCGTGGTCCAGCGCCTATTCCAAATTTCATTGCGCATAGGAACTCGCGCGCCACTCCTGATGATCGGCAGCATTATCCTTATGTTCAACACTGCCCCGCACCTGGCGCTGACCATGCTGCCTCTTCTCCTCATCACATCGGCTATTATTGCTGCCTTCAGCGTCAAGATGGGGCCGCTGTTCCTGACCATGCAGCAGAAACTTGACAAGCTCAATACTGTTCTGCAGGAGAACATTGCCGGTGTGCGCGTAGTCAAGGCCTTCGTGCGATCTCGCCATGAGGCCGATCACTTCGAAGAGGCCAACGAGGATTTCACTGAGCGCAACATCCGGGTGACGCAGCTCATGTCCACGATGGGCCCGATTCTGAACTTTGCACTGAATATCGGCATTGTGATCGTCATCTGGTCCGGCGGTTTGCAGTCCATCCGGATGGGAAACCTGTCCACGGGGCAGATCGTGGCCTTCGTCAACTACCTGCAGACCACTGTTGTCCCGTTGATGAACCTTGTCAACCTGGCAAACATCTGGGCAGCGGCGATCGCTTCAGCGGTGCGCGTCAACGAGGTTTTGGATACTGTCCCTGAGGTCCAGGATGCACCGGACGCCATTGCTTTGCCAACCGCCAGCCATCCGCAAATTGTCTTCGAGAATGTGGGCTTCCACTTTAATGGTTCGACCGACGAGTCCGTCCTGGAGGGCATTTCAATGACCGCCGAACCGGGTCAAAGGGTTGCCATTCTAGGCGCAACCGGGGCAGGCAAATCCACGCTCATCAACCTGATCCCGCGTTTTTACGACGCTTCGGAGGGGCGCATCCTGATTGACGGGATGGACATCCGTGACCTTCGGCAAGATTCGGTATTGGCCCAGGTTGGCATCGTTCCGCAGGAGTCGGTGCTTTTCTCGGGAACTGTACGGGATAACATTCGTTACGGCCGCCCGGAGGCAACAAATGAGGAGGTGATTGCTGCTGCGAGTGCTGCTCAGGCGCATGAGTTCATCATGGACCTACCGGAAGGATACGATACACATGTGGAGGAACGCGGTGTCAACCTTTCAGGCGGGCAAAAGCAGCGCATCGCAATCGCACGTGCACTGCTCACCAAGCCTTCCATCCTGATATTGGATGACAGCACCAGTTCGGTGGACGTGGAAACAGAGACGAAGATCCAGGCTGCGCTGGATGAGTTGATGAAAGGCCGCACAAGTTTCGTGGTGGCGCAACGCATCAGCACGGTGCTGAAAGCTGACAAGATCGTGGTCATCGATAAAGGACAAATTGCCGCCGAAGGCACGCATCGTGAACTGTTGAAATCCAGCCCGATCTACCAGGAAATTTATGCTTCCCAATTGGGGAACGGGATCAACGGAGAATAGATTTGGCAAACCAAACCCCCACCCAACCCAATGCCAGCGAGATCCGTTCACAAATGATGCGCGGCGGTCCGGGCCGTCCCGGAAAGATCGAGAAAGCGCGCGATCCACGCCGGGCACTAGTTCGGCTTATACCATATCTCAAACCGTATAGTCTAATTATAACCATCGTATTAACCTTCATCCTGGCTTCTACGGTCCTTGGGCTGATCGGCCCGTACCTGATGGGCCAGGCCATCGACAAGTTCATCGCCGTGAAAAAAATTAGTGGACTGGCAACAATTGCGATGTGGATGCTGGTCGTCTTCGTCCTGGGCAATATCTGCGACGCGGCCTCAGGCTGGATGATGGCAGGTGTCTCTCAAAAAGCTCTCAAAGGCGTGCGGCATGACTTGTTTGGGCATTTGCAAACGCTCTCACTCAAGTTCTTCGATAGCAACACCGCGGGTGAATTGATGAGCCGATTGACGAACGATATTGACGCGATCAACCAGGCAGTATCTCAGAACGTGGTCTCGCTGGTCGCAAGTGTGCTCTCAATGGCCGGCATTCTGATTGCCATGTTCCTAATGAATATTTGGCTGACACTGGCCGCCCTTGCTGTAGTGCCATTGATGCTCTGGTTTTCAAATTTCGTTGCCAAGTACACCCGCAAGGGTTTCCGTGAACTGCAGAAACACCTAGGAGAGTTGACCAGCGTCACCGAAGAGGCCATCAGCGGACAACGTGTGATCAAGGCCTTTCGGCGAAACGATTCGGTACTTGAAGCTTTCCGCAGGAGCAACCAGAATGTGTACAAGGCAGGAATATACGCCAACTCATATGCCTTGCTCCTGATGCCTCTTACCAACCAATTAGGCAATTTGTTCGTGATCACCATTGCAGGTCTTGGCGGCTGGTTGGCGCTCAAGGGACTGGTGACGATCGGGACAATCGCCGCCTTCATCAGCTACGGGCGTGCGTTCGTCAACCCGCTGCGACAACTGTCGAACATCTACAATGCCATCCAGGGTGCATTGGCGGGGGCGGAGCGCGTTTTCGAGGTCATCGATACGCGTTCAGAAATCGACGACGCTCCAAAAGATGCAACTCTGGGTAACGTGCAAGGACACGTGACGTTTGAAAATGTTCAGTTCGGTTACACTCACGAAAAGCCGATCATTAAGAATATGACCCTGGAAGCGAAGCCAGGTGAGATCGTGGCCCTGGTCGGCCCGACCGGAGCGGGGAAGACCACCCTGGTCAACTTACTCACCCGCTTCTATGAAATTGACGCTGGCCAAATCTGTATAGATGGCACAGACATTCGACAGATTAAAAAGGACAATTTGCGTAACCAGTTGGGACTGGTCCTGCAAGATACCTTCCTTTTTTCCGCCTCGGTAATGGATAACATCCGATACGGGCGTCTGGAGGCCACTGACGATGAGGTCATCGAGGCTGCCAAAATGGCGGATGCCGACCAATTTATCCGGAAATTACCCCACGGATATCAGACCATGCTCTCGGAACGTGCGAGCAACCTAAGCCAAGGCCAACGGCAAATGCTATCCATAGCGCGTGCCATTCTGGCTGATCCCTCGATATTAATCCTGGACGAAGCCACCAGCAGCGTAGACACGCGTACTGAAGTCCGCATCCAGAATGCGCTCCTGCGCTTGATGAAAGGCCGTACCAGTTTTGTCATTGCCCACCGTCTGAGTACCATTCGGGATGCCGACCAGCTGCTGGTCATCAAGGAAGGTGAAATCGTTGAGAAAGGCACGCACCAGCAATTACTCAACCAACGCGGCATATACCATCATCTATATCTGAGCCAATTCAAAGGCGAGGAAATATAAATATAAAACAAAGGATAGGAAAAATAGAACTTATCAACAATAATCGCCCGGACATCTTCCGGGCGATTATTATAAGGACGGACTGGCAAACCCGGTTATTTTTTTTCTCCCCTAGCTGCCATCCAAATCCCCACCAAAATCAAAACCGCTCCGCCTATTTTCATCCATCCCGGCTGTTCCTGAAAAATGAAATATGCCAGGGTGGTCGAACCAACCGGCTCGCCGAGCAAGGTGACGGCAACAAGCGAAGCCGGCAGGTACTTCAAAGCCCAATTGAAAGTTGAATGACCGAATAACTGTGGTACCAGCGCAAGAAGGGCGAACCACAGGTACGCCAGCGGGGGCAACCCAAGCGGGCTTTCTCCCATTCCCAGCATAATGACTATCAACACCGCTGCAGCCATCCCGTAAACGACAAATATATATGGGATGAGCTCCATTTTTGACCGCAACTTGCGCCCCACCAGCATGTATCCAGCAGCCATCCAGGCTCCGGACAGTGCCAGGAAATCGCCAAGGAAGGCCGTACCACCGAAAAAGGTTCGCAGGGGCGGGCAGGATAACGCACCCTGATGCAAGGAACAGGCATCGCTTAGCCCAACGATGACTCCGCCGGTCAACGCCAGGATCAATCCGAGCAGCGCAGACATCCCAAGGCGTTCGCGTAGAACAAGCGGAGCAAGAATCGCCACCCACAGAGGCGTGGTCGATACCAAAACAACCGAACTGGCGACGCTGGTAAATTCAAGAGATGTGATCCAGGTGGCAAAATGCAATGCCAGGAAGAAGCCCGAGAGCAAGGCTAAAATCCATTCCCGGCGGTTTAATCGACGCAAGTCGGACCGGTAGCGGGTTAATGCAATTGGAGCCAGGACCAGGCTGGCAATTGTAAGCCGTACCGCGGCGATGACGATGGAGGCTGCACCTTCGTGCTGGGCGAAACGGATGAAAATGGCGGCTGTGGAAACGGCGGCAATACCAGCCAACAGGCCCAGGGTCAAAGTGGAGCGGCGGGGAACGGGGGATGCCTTCATAATTTACCAAGTATACCGCTTGAGTAGATTTTGTTAGCGATTCGTTAGAAACCTGGTCACAAGCTTGACTTTGAAGAAATAAATAGTACAATATTGATAACATTTATCATAAATATTAACCAATAATAAGGAGAAAACCCTATGTCATTCCAACTAAATCCCCTCCCATACGCATACGATGCTTTGGAACCTTTTGTTGATACACTAACGATGCAAATCCACCATGACAAACACCACGCGGCTTATGTGACCAATCTGAATGTTGCACTGGAAAAACACCCTGAACTGGCGGAGAAGTCGCTCGAAGCCCTGCTCAAGGACCTGAATTCCGTTCCCGATGATATTCGTACCGCGGTCCGCAACCACGGCGGCGGGACTTGGAACCACGACTTGTTCTGGAAGGTAATGGCACCCAAGGCTGGCGGTGAACCGCAGGGCGAACTGGCAAAGGCAATTGGCACCGGCTTTGGCAATTTTACCAACTTCAAGGCCGAGTTCGAGAAAGCCGCGATGGGTCGTTTCGGTTCCGGATGGGCCTGGCTGGTCAAGAAGGGTAGTGGGTTGACAATAGTCTCGACTGCCAACCAGGATAATCCGATATCCGATGGGATGATCCCAGTTTTAGGCCTGGATGTTTGGGAACATGCCTACTACTTGAAGTATCAGAACCGCCGTGCTGAATATGTTGGCAACTGGTGGAATGTGGTCAATTGGACTGAGGTTTTCCGACTGTATTCAGCAAAGTAGAGGTTTCATTTGAAAGTTAGTGCCCGGACATTATGTTCGGGCTTTTTATTGCACAAATCTACCAGCTCCGATATAATGCTACTATCTTTACCTTAATTTTCCGACAGGAGGATCAAAATGACGCATATTATAACCAGCCTGTGCGTGCGCGACCGCGGATGCATCGAAGTATGCCCAGTGGAGTGCATAGTTCCCGGCGAACCGGTTGAGAAATATCCCTGGATGTATATTGACCCGGAGACATGCATTGATTGTGGCGCGTGCATCCCTGAGTGTCCATTCGCGGCCATCTTTCCCGAGGATGAGGTGCCTTTGGCGTACTCTGCCAAGGGTGGTGAATTCATCAGCAAGGTTGGCTTGACTGGCCACTTCGAGGGTACCAATCACCACGGCACTCACGTGGTGCTGGATACTGTCAAACAGTTGACCGCAGGAGAAGTTGTCAACCTGCGGGATGACATTCAACCCAACTACGATTTCTTCAAATCCGGTCCAGGTTACGGTGCAAAAGACCAGGACAAAGGAATATAGTTGCCTCTTGACACAAGATCAATCAATCCTTGAAACCCGGTTCCTCGAAAGAACCGGGTTTTGGTTTGTTGGGTATAGGTGAGGTAATGGGACCAATGCCTTATTTTTTCCCAAAATACTGCAAGAATTCCCAAAGGTCCGGTTTCTTTTTTGTGTGTATAATCAAAATATAAATAATAAGTGGAAAACGATGGGTATCGGAATAATGCTGAACGAATATTCCGTTCATTCGGTTGGAACCCTAACTGTGATAGACTCTTGGTGAAGGATTGAGGGCATCTAATGCCCTGCGAGTTAAGGAGTTTTTATGATCTTTGATCCCACATTCCTAAGCGGTTTTACTCTTGTCTTGACTGGTTTCACTGGAGCCTTTTTGGTGGCGCTGTGGGTGGCGCTGGTAGTCTGGACATATCGCGACATTCGCGCCCGTCATCGTGACCGATTGGTGCATTTTCTGGCGGCGGCGCTGGTGGCATTGTTAAATTTACCTGGCGTGCTGGTCTATCTTGTCCTGCGCCCGTCCCGCACCTTGGAAGAAGAATACCAGCAGACATTGGAAGAGGAAGCGCTCTTACAATCCATAGAGGACCAACCCGTTTGTCCTGGTTGCGAACGTCGCATCAAAGACGATTGGGTGGTATGCCCATCCTGTCAAACGAAATTGCGAAAACCCTGTCACTCCTGCGGCCGTCTGATGGAACTTCCCTGGAATATTTGCCCGTATTGTGGCACTCCTGCACAAGGGATGAGAAAGGAAGGTGGGACTATGGATGAAGTAGTGCGAGGTTTGCAGGCAGACGAAGAAAAATAGTAATTTTAAGGTGCCGGACGGACATTACCCAACCAATTTCCACTTTTTCCTCACTCATTAAGACGGGGATTCCAAGAAACATGCAGTAAACTGCCAACTTCACAATAATGTTGGGGCAATATTAAAGTTCGTATTTTTACTGTATAATACTATTACAAATCCAGGTTGGAAGGAGTTTACTATGAAGCGTGGACGCATTTTTATTTATTTAGCGCTGATCATCATCATCGCTTTGGCTGCCGGGGGAGCATATTTATGGCTGCACCGTACCCCGCCTGCACCTCCTGTATCCCAGGTCACCCCGCAAATGAAATATGTCGAAATTGTTACTGCGGGACAAAACATTAACCCAGGCACACCCATCACTGAGTCGATGCTGAGTTCCATCCAAATCCCCGATACGGCACTCGTTCAGGGGCTTTTTACCAATAAAGCCGACGTTGTGAACATGTATGCCAAATATATGATCGCCCAGGGTGTTCCGATCACGGATTCGATGGTCTCATTGACAGCAGGCAATGTCAACCTGCCTGGTTCCTCTTGGGCTCCGTTTATCCCCCAGGGGAAAACAGCTGTGGCCATCCCAATTACGCGGCTCTCCTCCGTGGCTTATGGTATCCGAGATGGCGATTATGTAAATGTTATCGTGACCATGCTGCTTGTAGATGTTGATCCCACAAATCAGAGCATCCTGCCCAACTTCACTGCAGCTGTCGTATCCCCAGGATTGACCAGCAATGGTGTCCTACTGACTGCGGCGATAACTTCTGGTGGAGAAGGATCAAGGTTGGGTACTACCATATTAGACGAGACTATGAACCAGCCTGTTTATCTTGTCCCGTCTGAAGGTCAGCGCCCGCGCCTAGTTACGCAAATGATTATGCAAAATGTCCAGGTACTGCACGTGGGATCATTCCCGCTCCCGGGCGAAACGGTCTCTGACCAGTTTTCAGCATCCACATCTGGAACGGTGGCAACCGCAACCCCTGCGCCCGCGGGGCAGCAGCCAGTTGTTGTTATCACACGCCCAGATATTATTACTTTGATGGTTTCACCTGATGATGCGAACACGCTGGTATTTCTTATCTACAGCGGTGCGAAAATCACCCTGACACTCCGCAATCCCAACAACACGGGACCGGATGTGCGGACCGATGCTGCCATGCTGGAATATCTTTTGACCCAATACAACATTCCAGTTCCGGCGAAGTTGCCATATGCCTTGCAGCCACGAATTGATCTCCTCCTGGAACCTAAATTACCTGGCGACGCGACGCCAGTACCTTAGAGATTTTTGGAATACTCCAAAGAGGTTGATGGAGAAAATCAATGGCTGATGGTGAAAAGTTTCGCGTCTTAATTGTAGATGATGTTGCCGAAACACGCGAAAACGTGAGGAAATTATTACAGTTCGAGGCAGATATTGAGGTGGTTGCTGCTGCGCGAACTGGACGGGAAGCAATCCAACTATCTCAGGAGGCCAATCCCGATGTAGTTCTGATGGACATCAATATGCCCGACATGGATGGCATCACGGCTACGGAAGAAATCCGGCAGAAAATGCCAGCCGTTCAGGTTGTGATCCTTTCTGTTCAGGGGGATCCGAACTATATGCGCAAAGCTATGCTGGCGGGCGCACGTGATTTCCTTACCAAACCACCTATGCCGGACGAACTCGTCGCAGCAATTCGCCGGGCTGGCAAGATGGCGCGTGAAGAACGCTCCAAATCCAGCCAAGTGTTTGTTGCCTCACAGAGTGGTTCTAACCAGCCTGCAAAAGCCAGTTTGCTTAATCGAGGGAAAATCATACTGGTCTATAGCCCTAAAGGTGGGACGGGATGTACTACAATTGCAGTGAATCTTGCAGTCACACTTCACAACGAAGAGACACGTGTTGTTATCGTGGATGCAAACCTTCAGTTCGGAGATGTAGCCATCTTTTTGAATGAGCAGGGTAAAAATACGATATTAGACCTTGCTCCGCGTGTCGATGAACTTGATCCTGATATCGTTGACAATGTCATGATTAAAAACGCTGTATCAGGTGTGCATGTCTTGGCATCACCGTCCCGTCCTGAAAATGCTGAAAAGGTTAATGCGGATCAGTTTGCGAAACTGCTGCGTTATTTGCGTAACCTTTATGCCTACGTGATTGTAGATAGCAGTGCTTATCTCACAGATATTACTCTTTCTGTTTTGGATATTGCCGATGCTATCGTATTAGTCGCCACTCAAGATATCCCTTCGATAAAGAACAATCGTTTGTTCCTGGACCTCCTGTTGACTTTGAATATCCCGTCTGACAAAATAGCATTTGTGATGAATAAGTTCGACAAACGAATTGCGATTTCTGCAGAAAAAGTTGGCGAGAATTTAAAACAGGAAGTGCTGGCTGTTATTCCTCTTGATGAACGCACGGTTATCCCGGCAGTTAACCGGGGTGTTCCGTTTATGCTCGATAATAAGACCCAACCGGCGTCTCGAGGAATCTATGTCCTAGCTGAAGCAATACGGGCCAAACTGGTCAAACGTGAAACGGAACAGTCAGAGGCAATAGTTAAACGGTAAAAGGATAGTTGGAGGTAAGAATGTCTTTACTTAAACGGATCGAACAAGGGCAGGGGAAGCCATCTGAACAGTCAACTGGTACCGCTCAGGCTTCGAGTGGAGATTCGTCCCGTTTGTCATCTTTGCAGGCACGCAGAGTGAGCGCTCCTAGTGCGACACCCCAGGCTGGAACCTACTTTGACTTGAAGACGCGTGTCCAGAATCGGCTATTAGCCGAACTTGATCCTTCGATGGATATTACCAAAACTGACGAAGTGCGTAAGACGATTCAGGGATTATTTGAGCAAATATTGAGCGAGGAAAATATTGTCCTTTCCAGGCCCGAACGTGCCCGCCTTTTCGAACAGATAACTGCTGAGATCCTTGGCCTGGGCCCCCTGCAAACTCTCCTTGAAGACGAGACAGTCACGGAAGTAATGGTGAACGGGTCAAAGAACATCTATATCGAGCGCAAGGGTAAAATTCATCGAGTACCGGTTACATTTGAAAGTAATGACCACGTGATGCGCATCATTGACCGCATTGTTGCTCCATTGGGAAGGCGTATCGATGAATCCAGTCCTTATGTGGATGCACGCCTGGCGGATGGTTCCCGTGTAAATGCTGTAATACCGCCCATTTCTCTGGTTGGACCGGTATTGACCATCCGCAAATTTTCAAAAATACCCATTACCCTAGAGCAGTTGGTTCAATTTGGTACAATTACTCCAGAATCACTTCAATTTCTAAAAGCCTGTGTTGAGGCGAGATTAAATATTGTTATCTCTGGTGGTACTGGCTCCGGCAAAACCACGTTTTTAAACATCCTTTCCAGCTTTATCCCAAGTGATGAACGCATCCTAACCATTGAAAATGCAGCGGAACTTCAACTTCGCCAGGAGCATGTTGTCACCCTTGAATCTCGCCCGCCGAATATTGAAGGCCGTGGAGAGATTACCATTCGAAACTTGGTTGTTAATGCCCTCCGTATGCGCCCAGACCGGATTATCGTTGGCGAAATCCGTGATGATGCGGCGCTGGATATGTTACAAGCCATGAATACCGGCCATGACGGCTCCATGACGACCTTGCACTCAAACTCCCCGCGTGATTCTCTGTCACGTCTCGAAACTATGACCATGATGGCTGGTATGGATTTACCGGTACGCGCCATCCGTGAACAGGTCTCATCGGCAATTGATTTGATTGTCCATCAGGAACGCATGCGCGATGGGTCTCGCAAAGTGATAAATATCACCGAGGTCAGTGGCATGGAAGGCGATGTCATTACGACCACAGATATATTTGTTTTTGAGCAAACCGGCATAGAGAACGGAAAAGTTCTTGGCCACATGCGACCAACCGGTCTACGCCCGAAATTTATGGAGAAGATCGAGGCGGCTGGTATTCACTTATCCCCCTCAATCTTTGGCGTCGGTAGCAGGCAGAGATATTAGAGAATGGAGCAGAGTCGATTTCGGATAGGTGATAAATGACGAACATGTTGCTTATAGGCGGCAGTGTTCTTGCCTTGATTCTCCTGGTTATTGGAATTATCGTTTCAGCAACCAGTGATAAAACGGCAATGGACGAACGCCTGAATAAATATCTGGAAGAAGATAAAAAGACAGATACCAAGGAATCCAAAGGTGCGCTGACCGATTGGGTAAATAAACGAGTCGAGAAATCATCATTCGGAGACCGTATTTCCCGTGAATTAGCCCGTGCCGATTTGAAGTTCAAACCAGGCGAGTATATTGCCATATACGTTATAGCGGTAATTGGCGTAGCGTTGATTGCTTTTTTACTTGGCGGGAGACTTCTTTTGTCTGCCTTTATTGGAGCTGGGATTGGTGCTTTGCTGCCACGGATGTATGTTAAAAACCAACAATCTAAACGCTTGACTCGGTTCAATGATCAATTACCTGATATGTTAAACTTAATGGTAAACGGTCTCCGAGCAGGCTTTTCAACTTTACAAGCCATGGAAGCCGTAAGCAAAGAACTGCCTGCCCCCATTTGCGATGAGTTTAAACGAGTGGTGCAGGAAATGCAATTGGGTATTCCCATGGAGAAGGCACTAGCTAACCTTCTTCGACGTATCCCGAGCCAAGATCTTGATTTTCTTGTAACCGCCATTAACGTCCAGCGAGAGGTGGGCGGCAATCTGGCTGAAATCATGGATGTTATCTCCTATACGATCCGCGAACGTGTCCGTATCAAAGGTGATATTCGCGCTCTAACAGCCCAGGCGATGTATTCTGGTCGTGCCCTTGCGTTAATGCCCATCGGCCTTCTTTGTATCTTGTGGTTCTTGAACCGCAGTTATGTGATGGAATTTTTTAATAAGGATAATATTCTGTGCGGCGGAATAGCTTTAGGAGGCGCAGGGGTGTTGATCACCATTGGATATTTTGTGATGACCCGGATAGCAAATGTAGAGGTGTAACATGATTACGACAATTATTATTATCGTGATAATCGTTGGTGTGATTGGTGGTGCAATTGTGCTGGTTGTGGCTGGCATTCGAAAATCGAGGTCCCAGGTAGCGGATCCTCTGGCTGAACGCCTAGCTGAGTACAGCCAGCGCGGCGAAGCCGTATCGCTCGAGGAAATAGAACTATCCCAACCTTTTTCTGAACGCGTTGTAATACCAATCATGCGCCGCCTGGGTGAGATTTCATCCCGCTTTACTCCTCAACATGTCGTGGAGCAGACGCGTATAAGGCTGGAATTAGCTGGGAATCCCGGTCGTATAGATGCCTCCACCTTCTTAGTATTGCATTTTGTATCTGCCGCAGTGTTTGGCGGTTTGGTATTCCTGCTTTCTCTTTTTTCAAAACAATTTTCACTCCCCATTAAATTATTAATGGTTTTGGGTTTTACAGTGCTGGGTTACTTCTTCCCGGATTTATGGATCAGGAGCAGGATTAATAGCCGGCAGAAACAGGTCCGTAAGGCGATGCCGGATGCTCTTGATTTGTTAACCATTTGCGTGGAAGCAGGTCTGGGGTTTGACGCTGCCATGTCGAAAGTTAATGAAAAATGGGACAATGAATTATCTTTGGCGTTTGGCCGTGTCATTAGAGAAATCCAGCTGGGTAAACTTCGTCGCGACGCATTGAGAGATATGTCTGATAGACTAGGCTTGGCTGAAATGACCAGCTTTGTTGCGGCGGTCATACAATCCGAAATGTTGGGTGTCAGCATGGCGAAAGTTTTACGTATTCAGTCTGACCAGATGCGAATTAAACGCCGCCAACATGCCGAAGAAGAAGCCCATAAAGCACCAATTAAAATGATTTTCCCAATGGGTCTGTTTATTTTCCCTGCATTGATGATTGTATTGCTGACCCCGGCTGGTTTTCGGCTCTATGGATCGTTGAAGTACTTTATGTAAGGCGGTTGACAGGGCGTGTCTTTGGCTTATTGGTTAAACCAGTGGATGTGGGGCAGTCTGGACTGGCTTTTTCCACCGGTATGCGGGGGATGCAATCAGGCAGGATTCCGTTGGTGTCCGGATTGCCAGAAACAGGTCCAGACCATACCGGAACCTGTCTGTCGGAACTGTGGCCTACCGCTATCCTACCCGGGTCAATGCACCAGTTGTAAAAAATCTATTCCCCCCTATCAAATGATGCGATCCTGGTTGGTTTTTGAAGGTCCCATCCGTAACGCATTACATAAACTCAAATACCATCGGAACATGGCTCTAGGCGATGCTCTGGCAAAACACCTTGCGGAGTATGTTGGCATGCTGGGCTGGCATGTGGACCTGGTTGTCCCGGTCCCTTTGGGGAAAATGCGGACAAAAGAACGCGGCTATAATCAAGTTGGATTGGTGGCGATGCCGCTGGCAGCTGTCAACCATTGGCGTTATGCACCCCGGGCAGTGATTCGTTCTCGCGAGACCAGGTCCCAGGTAGGGTTGACCGTTGCTGAGCGGAAGGAGAATGTCTTAGGCGCTTTCCGGGGGGATTCCGCGCTTGTTTCCGGGGCAACAATCCTGCTCGTAGATGATGTTGCCACTACGGGAGCCACGCTTTCGTCTTGTGCTACCGCTGTGTTGGATGCAGGCGCCAGGTCGGTATATGCACTTACGCTTGCTCGTGCTTTACCGCATCACGGTTTGATAATGGTTTGAGTACTACAGCCTAAATCTCTCAGGAGGAACTATGGCAGTCGAAGTTGAAGTTTATACACGGAACCTGGATATCGCTGACAACTTGAAAGACTATATCACCAAGAAAGCTTCCAAGCTGGATCGCTACCTGAATGAGATCGAGCATGTCAGAATAGATATAAGTTATATCAAGTCAGCACGCAGTGCCAAGGACCGCAATGTGGCCCAGATTACCGTGCGTGGACATAGGGCATTACTACGTGTCGAAGAACGCGGTGATGATATCACCGCTGCTTTCGATACCGCCATTGACAAGATGCAGCGCCAACTGGATCGGTTCAAAGGCAAGCATTTCCATGGTCGCGGTGACGGTCGTTCTGCATCCGATGTTGTCCTGGTCCCCCAAGAGACAGACGGGGAAGATGTACAGGTTGTTGCCCGGCATAAGACATTTGACCTGATTCCGATGAACGAAGCTGAGGCACTTGAGCAGATGAAATTGCTCGGCCATGATAACTTCTTCATCTTTTTCAATATTGATACGAATTCCATCAACGTGCTCTATCATCGCCGCGATGGTACTTATGGGCTGATCGAACCGAAAATCGGCTAATCTTCGCCGACGAAAATCTCTGGCCCGTAAAACTTTCCGGGCTGGCTTTCTTGTGAGTGAACTATGGAATATGTTGATTTTGACGATAACACCTCCGATGGGCTAGCTGCCAAAAGCAAGATTGATATGGTCGAAATTCAATCTGCAGTGCAGCGGATTTTGCAAGCCATTGGAGAAAACCCCGATCGTGATGGTCTAAAGCGCACACCGGAAAGAATTGCTCGTATGTATGCTGAATTGCTGTCGGGTTATCAGATGGACCCGATGATGGTGGTCAACGAGGCCTTGTTTGAGGTCAAATACGATGAGATGGTCATCGTGCGTGATATTGAATTTTACAGTTTATGCGAACATCACATGCTGCCTTTCATGGGTCGCGTACATGTGGCGTACATACCGGATGGCAAAGTGCTTGGCCTTTCTAAAATCCCCCGCATTGTGGACCTGTACTCTCATCGTTTGCAAGTCCAGGAACGAATGACTCGTCAGATCGCAGATTTCATCCGAGACTTGCTCCACCCGCAAGGAGTGGCAGTCGTTGTAGAAGCACTGCACCTGTGTTTGAGCATGCGTGGTGTCCAGAAACACAATGCCCGCCTAACTACTTCGGCCATGCATGGAGCATTCCGGGCCAACCTGGCCACGCGGCAAGAATTCCTCGATAATATTAGCAGAGGAGCGTCGCCGCTGCAGACCTAGTGACCGCGTTCAATTTCCACCCCAACGGAGTCTGCGCCTTTTACTGCATCGGGCTTCTCGACTCTTACCATCACTTTCTGAACCCCAGGTCTGTTGAGGCATACTTTAGCGACATCTTCCGCCAGCGCTTCGAGTGTGAATCGCCGCGCGGTCTCGACCAAGGCGCAGATATCTTTTGCCACAAGGGAATAGTCCACGCAGTCAGCGATGACATCGGAACGGGCGGGGTGACGCGTATCTATGAACAGAGTAACATTGACGACAATCTCACGTAATGTCGTGCGCTCCCAATCATTAACACCAAGAATACCTTGTACGCGCAGATTATTAATCAGTATCTTATCCATGTTGCGTTAAAAACCTTTTTGTTCTAAACTATGAATAGTCAGTTTACCATAGTCCAGGCTGCCAGTATCCTATGCTCTTCTCAAAAACAACTTTCATCGGCATTGATCTTTCCGGCGGACGCCACCCATTTACATACGCGGCCCTTGATGAAGACTGCCAATTGGTCGCTCTTGGATCTGGCGAAGTTGAAGATGTCCTGGCGTTTCTGGGAGGCCAGCAGGTTACTTTCGTCGCTATCAACGCGCCGCAATCCCCGAACAAAGGATTGGTTCGCAAAATACTGGAAAAGCAAAGCCTGACCCCCGGTCACTTGCGTGGGGCAGACATGCGTCTGGCGGAACACGAACTACGTAAATGCGGCATCTCCGTCTCGCCGACTTCCTCCCGGTTGGAGACTTGTGCGGCTTGGATGCAGACAGGTTTTGACTTTCATCGCAAGCTGGAAGGGATGGGATTTAAACCTCACCCATCTGAAAATGCCACTCTTCAGTGGCTGGAGACACACCCACACGCCGCCTACACTGCCCTGCTAGGAAAACTACCACTACCAAAGCCGACCTTGGAAGGCCGGTTGCAGCGGCAATTGGTTCTCTATGAGCAGGATATGGGTATCAAGGATCCGATGGAGTTTTTTGAAGAAATAACCCGGCACCGGTTATTGAAGGGTGTTTTACCAACTGAATTCATTTACACTACCGAAGAGTTGGATGCATTGGTGGCAGCCTTCACCGCATTCCTGGCAGCCAACCATCCAAGCAAGGTAATCTGGGTTGGAAGTAATAAAGAGGGTCAAATCGTCTTGCCGGTTGCTGAGTTAAAAGAAGCCTATTCGTAACGATGTTCAAGTTTCCATAAAAAATGCAGCAGTTGGATGACTGCTGCATTTTTGTGTTATTTTCCAATTTACAGCCGGATCACAAAACCGCAATACTCGCACTTGATATTGTCCATGCCGCGCATTACCACCTGGGTAATATTCCCACCGCAGTTTGGGCATTGGCTCGGCGCGGCTTTTACCTTGTCCACAACGGCTTGATCTATTGCCACCGCGCGACCCTTGTCGAAATCTTTGCTCTTGGCGCGATTGATGAGTTGCTGCCAAGTGGTGTTATCCTGCCAAATATGGAAGTGGGCAACTTCCACAGGCGCGCCGCTAGCGAAACGGATCTCGATGTGGTCCTCGTTTTTGAGCAGTCCCTGCTTGCTTAAATCCACCTTGTCCACCAGTGGGACCGGGCACTCGATCTGCAGTTGCTGAACTTTCTGTTTCTCTGTGGCGACGAACAGCACCTTCTTGGTCACGATCTCTTCTTTCTGTTCGAAGAGGACGCGTTGATCGGTCAGGTAAAGAACGCCTTCTGGATCACCCTTCTGTTCTTTGCCCGTCTTGCACCAGACTGCCTTGATGGCTGCGATCCCGCCTTCTGTGGGTAACAATTGGAAGGTCGCTTCCGCCAGTTGTGTCACCAGGTATTCGATTTCGTCCAAATGCTTGGTAAACTGGTAGACCTGGTTGTTGAACTGGTCGTACATCCCATCGATTGTCTTCTCGGTAGCTGAGACTTTGTCTTCCAGCATATTTATCGCGGACTGCAAGGTACCGAGCAGCCCACGCGCCGCAGCTGGATTGCTGGCAACTGCGCTCAGTTGCGGCATTTGCATTTCAATCGGACGCAGGGAATTTTCCAGCGTGGATGCCTGTATATTGATTTGTGATTGCAGGTTTGGGTATAGGAGCGCCCAAGATCCCACAAAAGCCTGCGCTTGGTTTTCCATATCTTTCTCGAACAAGTAACCGCGTGTCCGCAAGGTTGCAATCCGCTGGGCAAGACCGTTGATTGTGGTCTGTAGATCCTCTACCGCGTCACGCGCCTTTGTCAAGCGGACACTTCCCTGCAATTCGCCAACCTTGGATTGAAGGCTGCTGATCTCGTCGGCGATTTGTTGTGCGGGGTTGGGAGTAGCCATGCTTACCTCCTGGAACATTTAATCGGATAGGATGATAATGCCAATTATGGCACAATTAACATGGAATGACAACAGATTCTCCAATCAATCTGCATGGTAAAATCAATCCGACGGGTCTTTGGGAAATCCTGTGATAGAAGGAAAGATAAGGCTGAATTGCGAGGGCATGGGCGTTCCAATACACCCTGTTTCCATCATCGCCATATCTCTTCCCAGAGAAACAATTCGGTGATTCGAACGGAGAAATCAAGATGAAGATTGCAGTTGCATGTGACCATGCTGGTTTTCCAATGAAACAGACCATAATGGAGACGGTGCATGCTGCCGGGCACGAGGTTCTTGACCTGGGGACCAACAGCACGAAGCCTGTAGATTACCCCGACTATGCTGAAAAGCTCGGTCGCCTAATCCAATCGGGGCAGGCTGTACGCGGGATTTTGCTCTGCGGATCGGGAGTGGGGGCAAGCCTAGCTGCCGATAAAATGTCAGGTGTGTATGCATGTGTTTGTCATGACACCTATTCCGCCCACCAGGGCGTTGAACACGATGACATGAATGTGTTGTGTATCGGGACGCGCATAATTGGTTCCGAATTGGCAAAAGAAATTGTCACTGCCTTCCTGGCAGCCCGCTATGAGGGTAATGATCCGGGCCAAGAACGCCATGCCCGCCGGGTCGGTAAGATCAGGCACCTAGAAGGGCGCTGAACCGAATTATCGGTAGGTTCAAAGGTCGGAAATTTGCCAGATCTTATTCTTACCCGAGGTAATCGAATGTCTTCCCCTATCCAAAAACTCCATGCGCTTGGACAATCCATCTGGTTCGACAATATCCAACGCAGCCTGCTGGAAAAGTCTCTGGAGGGGAAAAACAGCGAAATGGCTGTCATGATCGAACGCGGCGACATCCGGGGGGTTACCTCCAATCCATCCATCTTTCTTAACGCGATCGCCAAGACAACCGACTACGACCATGCATTAATCCCGCTGGCCTGGTCGGGCTGGAATGCCGAGCAAATATTCTGGCAGCTTGCCATTGAAGATATTCGAGATGCCTGCGACCTGTTCTCCGCACTTTACCAGGAGACAGGAGGAGGCGACGGTTATGTCTCCCTCGAAGTTAATCCGACGCTGGCTCACAACACCCAGGGGACGCTGGCTCAGGCGAAACAACTTTGGGAGTGGGTGGCCCGCCCGAACCTGATGGTTAAAATTCCAGCTACTCGGGAAGGGTTGCCCGCCATCCGGGATGCCATTGCGGCTGGGATCAACATCAACGTGACGCTGATCTTCTCCATAGAACGTTATCGTACTGTCATGGATGCCTACCTGACCGGAGTTGAGGCGCGTTCCGCGGCTGGGTTGCCAGTCGACCATATTGCCTCAGTTGCTTCCTTCTTTGTATCCCGCATGGACACCAAGGTGGATGGTCTCTTACCCAAAGGCTCGCGGTTACTCGGCAAGACCGCAATTGCTTATACCAAACTGGCTTACGAAGAGTTCCGCAAAGTATTTGGCGGTAAACGCTTTGCCCGTTACCAGGCCGCTGGCTGTCACCTTCAGCGCCCGCTGTGGGCCTCCACCAGCACCAAAAATCCAGATTACCCTGATACTCTTTATGTGAACAGTCTCATTGGGCCGGGCACTGTCGACACTGTTCCTCCGCAAACACTTGAAGCGTTCCGTGACCATGGTAAAGCCGAACCTACTCTCATGGAACACCTCGATGAAGCACGCAAAGTTCTTGAGGATGTGGAGTCACTGGGCATCTCGATGGACAATGTGACCGCAGAACTGGAAGACGAGGGTGTTAAATCGTTCGCGGAGGCGTTCGTTGCCATGCTTAAAACGATTGACGAGCGGCGTTCCTCCGCTGTAAGTGCACTTGGACCTTTGGCTGCCTCAGTTACGCGGCGTGTTGCCCATCTGATTGCAGACGCTGCCCCCGCCCGCCTCTGGTCACACGATCCGACTCTATGGACCGCTGACAAGGCTGGTCAGGAGGAAGTCCGGAAGCGCCTCGGCTGGCTGGATCTGCCGAATAGTTCCAACCACGCCATGAAAGAGATGCGTGACTTCGCATCCCAGGTTCACACTGACGGGTTAACACATGCCTTGTTACTCGGGATGGGCGGCTCTTCACTTGCGCCGGAAGTGCTTTCTCTTGTCTTTTCTTCGTTCACGCAGGGGGGAGTGGCATTCTCTACCCTCGATTCTACAGATCCGGCTCAAGTTCTTGCCGCGGATGGTGCATCTCCCCCCGAAAAGACTCTTTATCTGGTCTCATCCAAATCCGGCGGGACGGCAGAGGTCAACGCCATGTTCAGCTATTTCTGGGAACGCGCCAGGCACGACGGCAACCACTTTGTGGCTGTCACCGATCCGGGGACAGCCCTGGAGGCTCTGGCAAATGCCCGCGGTTTCCGAAAAACCTTCCGTGCCGATCCAACCGTCGGTGGGCGCTATTCGGCGCTGACTCACTTCGGGTTGGTCCCAGCGGCGCTGATGGGTATTGACCTTAACCGCCTGCTAAACCGCGCCGATTGGATGATGAGGCAATGCGCCGCGGATGTAACCGGGGCGCGCAACCCCGGCATGGTGTTGGGTGCTATCCTCGGTCAGGCCGCCATGGACGGTCGCGATAAGTTGACCTTCCTGGCCGACGAGTCGGTTGCACCCCTAGGCGCCTGGCTGGAGCAGTTGATGGCTGAATCGAGTGGGAAACTGGGGAAGGGTATCCTGCCGGTTGATGGCGAACAGGTGGAGGATCCCGAAAGTTACGGCAATGACCGGCTGTTCATCTACCTGCGGCGGGAGGGGATATTGGATGCAACCGTGAAAGCGCTCCAGGAGGCTGGTCATCCGACGTTGGTTTTCAACCTGGTGGATGATTATGACCTGGGAGCTGAGTTCTATCGTTGGGAGGTGGCAACCGCGGTCGCCTGTGTCGTGCTGGGCGTGAATGCTTTTGACCAACCGGATGTTCAAGATGCCAAAGACCGTACCAAAGCCAAAATATCTGCGTATAGCCAATTTAAACACTTCGACGAAGGTCAGCCGCTTTGGGAAAAGGACGAAATACGGGCCTTCTCGACCATGCTCCTGACCGGAACCAGCCTGGGGGATAGTCTGAAAGCTTTCACTAGCTCCACCAAGAAGGGCGATTACATTGCAATCAATGCCTACTTGCCGCGCAATCCCGAAATGGTGGCTACCCTGTCTGGGTTGCGCCTCGACATACGGTCGATAACGGGCTGCGCTACCACCGTTGGATTCGGGCCGCGTTTCCTGCATTCCACCGGACAACTGCATAAGGGCGGGCCGGATACAGGGTTGTTCCTGCAGATCACCGCTGAACCGGTGAAAGATGTGGAGATCCCGGGGCAGGGGATGAGTTTTGGGACGTTGGAACGGGCGCAGGCTCTTGGCGATTATGAAGCTTTGGCTGCACGGGGACGGCGTATTTTGCGTCTGAATTTGCCAGCGCCTGAGGCTGTGAAGTTGCTGGCGAACGCGCTGAAGTGATAGCTCGAATAGACTGGTATTATGTTTCTTTGTTGGTGATTATCTTCCTGGCGGTCTGTCTCCACAGGCCGCTTTGACACCCACAGTGTCGTAGACAGTAACGCTGGAAGCCACGGTCAAGCCCAAAACCGACATATCCACGCTGACAGGCACGGCTTCTTTTCAGCTGAGTTCGCCAGCCACATGGCGGGAATTTTCCTTATTAGACAGGATTTTGTTTCAACCTTCTCTTCAGCAATAATACCCCCAGTTTGTCGAAGACTTTCATCAGCACCGGTACATTCGCCAACCCACCGAGAACCGCTCCTTCGAAATTGGTGATCATGTCTGGCAGAGGTGGCATGCCTATATACAGTCCAAAGTCCACTTCGTGGTCACCAATTTGAAAAGCTGTCGGTCCCGTTCTGTGGACTTGGGGCTTGCTCTCCAAAAACTTGCGGAGAGAAGACCGCTCCGAATCCGTCAGCCAAGTTGGGACATCCGAGCTGGCCTTAAAATTGCAGATCTGTGCCAGGTCTTGCAGCAGGGATTTTTGCTCCGGGGTCAATTTGTTCTGCTGGCTGCGGAAATAAACCACATCCGGGTCTGTGTTGATGAGCGGCTGGAGCCACAGGCGGTTGAACGTGGTCCGCAGGGCATTCCGCACCCCGGGGATGGCAAAGTTCATCAGCAGATCGTCATCCCGGTGGGAGCTAAAGTGCGCGGCTACGTCCGGACCGACCCGTATCCCGTCACACAGACCAATGGATGGCAGGATG
>Ga0209048_10000457_pt1 | contig 43630 bp, 43 predicted proteins | sample FrelakmetCRP12CR_FD_187146 | JGI IMG/M metagenome (GOLD analysis project Ga0209048, IMG submission 187146) | Freshwater lake sediment microbial communities from the University of Notre Dame, USA, for methane emissions studies - CRP12 CR (SPAdes)... | ecosystem: Environmental > Aquatic >...
TGCGTCCCATTCCAGGCTGCTCGTTCGCACGATTATCCGTGTAGTAGTTCATCCCGACCGACACCATCGATCGGCATCCTGGCAATACCTGTTGCGGATTGCTTCGTCGAGAGGGATCGCGAGTCATCCAGGCCATCGTGCCGTGGTAGCCCAGCCGGAGCCATTCCGCGAGCCGGCCGAATAAGTGATGGGATAACGGGGTAACGGGGTAAGAAAGGGAGGAGTTCGGCTGATTGCTGCCAGCTGATGGCTCACCGCTATTGGTGACTCGGCTGATGCCGACAGCGTCGAAACCCAGGGTTCTGGCTTCGGCTTTGATCGTCTCAGCGAGGGACATGCTAGTGCGATTGTTGGGAACAGTCGAAGCGGACAATAAACTGGACCGAACAATGGTCGGATTTGCAGCGGCCGCAGGAGCCAGTGATCTTGGTTTTCCAGTCTGTGGCTTTGTCGTCAAATCGGCAGAAGGTTTTTCCGCCCTTGGAGATGGTTGTCCAGGGTTTGTCGGTTTCGGGGCTATTGGCCACGAGGCAGCCTGTGGGGAAGGGGACATGACAGCTCTGCGAGGCCTCTCCCTTCGCCATGCCGAAACTACAAGACTGTTCCGTGGTGGCCGTCGATTCGGAGAGAGTTTGTGCCCGAGCCCCTTCTGGAAGGTTCCACAGGCCGATGAGCATGAGTAACAGGAAGGACCAGTGTTTCATCATGCCGCATCCTAGCACAGAGGTGTTCGGACACGTCAATCGAGTTTCGGTGCACTTTTACTCGCCTGGTTCTGAATGGGTCTATATAATTGCGGCATGTTGTGGCGCGCGATGATCGTCGGATGTCTCTTGCTCGGCTGGTCCGGGTGGAGTTGTGCGGCTGAGCCGGTCGTCCTGGATGTTCGTACGGAACCCACCGGCGGCGTGCGGGCGACGGCCACCATTTTCTTTCCCGCGCCTGTATCGGTGATACAGGCAATCCTCACGGACTACACTCATTGGCCTGAACTCTTTGAAGTACAAATGAGGGTGGTGGATGTGACGATTCAGAATGGGGTCGCCACAACGGATCTACGGATTGAGCATGCGTTGATGCCGGGGGAGCGACGGCTGGTGACTGAATCGAGGATGTTGCCAAACGGAGAGTTGGTGGCCGATCTCAAAGGCGGAGATTTCAAACGCTATCATCGCCGGTGGAAATTGACATCAGTCGATGATGGCGCCCAGACCCGTGCCGACTTCGAACTCGTCGTCGAGATCGATTCGTTGATGCCGGACTGGCTTGTCGCTGTTGCGACGCGACGAGATCTGGAATCGCATTTTCGAATCCTCAAGAAAAAGGCGCTCGTTGTGACGCAGCAAGAATTGCAGCCGGGGCGATCAGTGAAACCCTAGCCTACTGAGGAAAGGTGAATTGGGACAGCTCAGCCTTCTCGAGGCCCTGTTTCACCAGCGCCTCAATATCGAACATCCGTTCGACCTTGAGAATGTCATCGAGTCTGGTTTTCGTGCTGGGGTGCGGCGGGGTGAAGAGTGAGCAGCAGTCTTGATCAGGTTCTATCGAGATGGAGAAGGTGCCGATGCGCTGAGCCTGGTCGGTGATCTCCAGCTTGTCCATGCCGATGAGCGGGCGCAGGAGCGGCAACTCTGCCGCCTCTTCGATGACCGTCAGGTTCTCAGGTGTCTGCGAGGCCACTTGCCCCAAACTGTCGCCCGTGACGAGTCCCCAGCATTGCTCGCGTTTGGCTAATTCCTGCGCGATGCGGACCATGACGCGTCGGTAGAGCACCACGCGATATGGGGCCGGCGCGTTCGCCACAATGTCGCGTTGAATCTCCCCGAAGGGGATGACGTAGAGCTTCGACGTGTATTGATGGGCCGTGAGGATCTGCACGAGTTCGCGAACTTTCTCTTCCGAGGCACGGCTCACGAGCGGCCGACCGGAGAAGTGGACGAAGAGAGCCCGGCATCCGCGCTTCATCATGCGATAGGCCGCGACCGGCGAATCGATCCCTCCGGAGATCATGCAGGCGACTTTCCCGCTGACGCCCACCGGCATCCCGCCAGCCCCCTGAATCTTATGGATCGCGTAATAGACTTCCTTGGAGAGCAGCTCGAGGTAGACCGTGAGGTCGGGATCTTTCAGGCTGACTTTTTTGCCGGTCCCTTTACAGACGGCAGTGCCGATGTCCCGGGCGACTTCCATGGAGGTCAGAGTCAGGCGTTTGTCGGCTCGTTTTGCCGATACGCGAAATGTGGAAAAAGATTCCGATCGGAGCGCCTCGATGACTGCCTTGCTGAGCGCTCCCAGGTCTGGATGGGCCAGATCGAGCGGCAACCCATGGGCCAGCGAAAAATTGGCGATCCCGAAGACTCGTGTGAGCCGTTCTATGACGGCCTCGTCCGGAACCGTGTCGGGTAAGACCACGCGAATCCGGCTGCGAAGATTCTCGACGCGTCTGACGCCGAGGTCTCTCAGCATCCATTGAATATTGCGCACGAGCCGCTCCTCGAAATATTCCCGATTGCGGCCTTTGAGGGCGAGTTCGTGGTAATGGACGATGGCGCAGCGCATGGTTTATCTAGCAGGATACTGAGAATGGGAGGCTTCTCACCCGCCCAGCCTCGGCGCGCCGAGACGCGCCGTTCCGCGAGCTTCGTTCTCGGCTCGACAAAATCCTCAACGTAGCCCGAGGGTACGCCTCCGGTATTTGTCTCGCCTGCGGCCTTGTTGGGCGACCATATTGAGCATCCCTGGTGCCCTCATAAACTGTGAGTATGCAATTCCAGGAAACGTTCTGCATCGATGGCGGCCATACATCCTGAGCCTGCTGCAGTGACTGCCTGACGATATACCGAATCCTGCACATCACCGGAGGCGAAGACGCCCGGCACGTTCGTGGCGGTTCCCTGTGTCGTACGGATGTAGCCCTTGGCATCCATGTCTAATTGGCCGCTAAATAGGTTGGTGTTGGGGCGATGCCCAATTGCGACGAAAACACCGGCGCAAGGCACCTCTGTGACCTTGCCGGTCACGAGATTCTTCACTCGCACGCCTGTCACCAGGTCGTTCCCCAAAATGTCTTCGACGGTGGAGTTCCAAAGAAAGGAAATCTTTTCGTTCTTCATCGCGCGATCCTGGAGAATTTTCGACGCGCGGAGTTTGTCTCGGCGGTGGACCACAGTAACCCTGTTGGCGAACTTGGTGAGGAACGTGGCTTCCTCCATCGCACTGTCGCCGCCGCCGACGACAATCAGTTCCTTCCCTTTAAAGAAAAACCCGTCGCAGGTCGCACAGGTTGAGACGCCGTGCCCCGTGAGGCGCGCCTCGTTTTTCAACCCGATCTGAATGGCCGACGCGCCAGTCGCAATGATGAGGGTCTTGGTTTGCACTCTTTGTTCGCCGTCGATCGTGAGCGTGAATGGACGTTGTGTGAGCTCTACGGCCGTGACATCGCCGGTCAGGAACTCCGTCCCGAATCGTTCCGCTTGCGCCCGCATTTCTTTCATCAAGTCCGGGCCCATGATGCCCTTAGCAAAGCCGGGATAGTTCTCGACTTCCGTGGTCGTCGTCAGTTGTCCGCCGGATTGCCAGCCTTCAATGAGCAGGGGCGAGAGATTCGCCCGCGCCGCATAGACCGCGGCAGTGAGTCCTGCCGGCCCCGAGCCGATGATCACGACGTTTCGCATGAGCAAAAACTTAACACAGGGGGTGGCGGGAATGCACGGCAGAGGGTTAAGCGAGGAGGCGAAGGCTTTGGAATAACTGGCCAACTTGTGTGCGGAGAGAAGGACGAGGAAGGGTCCCATTTAATACGTGGTCTGCTAGTCGGATCTTTTTGGCCAATGGTATTTGGCTGTGAATGCGTCGAAGGGCCTCGGCGCGGGAAAGGCGGTTTCGTTTCTTCAGACGGGAAACTTGGGTTGTTCTGTCTGCGGTGACGACGATCGTTTGATCGACACGCTTGTCAATGCCGGCTTCGAAGAGCAGCGGGACGTCGTAGATCACCACGGCATGAGGGTTTTTTCGTGCGGCTTGTTTCGTTAGCCTGTTTTGTTCGCGCGCGACACGAGGGTGAACGATGGCTTCAAGCGTCCGACGTTTCGCTGGATGCAGAAAGACGATGGCTCCGAGCGCGTGGCGATTGAGGCTATGGTCAGGATTGAGGACGGTCTTGCCGAAGGTTTTGACTATCTCTCGCCAGGCCGGTTTGCCTGGCTGGACGACCTGTCGCGCCAGCAGGTCGGCATCGATCACCGCTGCGCCGCATTGCTTGAACATTTTCGCGACGGTGCTCTTGCCGGTGGCGACACCGCCTGTGAGGCCGACCAAAATCATCGGTGCGGAGCATAGCATGCAAACTCGCACCTCACAACAAACCCCGATTGACTTCCAGCAGGGGAGGCCTGTATGAGATGCTGAATGAAAAAGCTTCTGGTTATATGTCTGATCACGGTGTGTGGCTTTTGGGGCTTCGACCTGGTGCGGGCTGACGAGGTGCCGCCACTAGGTCCTCAGACTATTGTTGTGGCGCTCGACGGGACAGGAGATTTCGTTTCTCTTCAAGAAGCGGTCGATGCCGCCAAGAAAGGCGACACCGTCTTCGTCAAGGCAGGCCAATATCCTCAGGATGTGACTATTCATAGTAAAGAGAAGATCAGGTTAGTCGGGGCAGGAGTAGATCAGGTGACGATTCTGGGGCGTGATGTCGTGGTGGGCGCTCTCCACGTGGGCAAGTGGCCCTATGGGGCGACGGACGTCGAGATCAGCGACATGACCATCAATGATCATGGCGGCCATGCTGTCGGCCTTTTCAATGGACAAGGGCTTGTCCTCCGCCGGCTCAAAATTAACGGCATGTTGTTCAGTCAGCAGGTCCACGATGTGCGAATAGAAGATTGTGATATCGGGGGGAGCGAGACGACCGGGGCTCAGTTTGCCGATTCAGAGGCAATCCTGATCGGGAATTTTATCCATGATAACGATCACGGCGTCTCGATTGCCGGCAAGTCCAGCGTACGGTTGGAGCGGAATGTGATTACGCGGAGCCTCTTTGAGGCTGTGGTTGTCAGCGGCCACGCCCATGCAGTGATTGTAAGCAATACCCTGGTCAAGAATGGCGGCGGCGCGGCGTTTCTCGGACAATCCAAGAATGACGTGACCGGCAACGTGGTCGGGCTGAATCGAGTGGGTTTTGTGATCGCCCCAACCAGTCAGACCAGCACCTCTTTCAATGCGTTCTACAACCAGGATGGTGATTATCTGTGGGCGGGTAACCCGAACCAACCGGCTCCGGAACTCAAGGCCCAGTCAGATATTACCGGTGACCCGTACTTTGTTGACCCAGGGCATGACGATTTTCGCCTGCGTCTCGATACGCCGCTTCTCAAGATTGGTCATTTCCCATACCTCGGTGCCCTTGCACCTGCCTCAACCGCTGCCCGTCGATCGACTGAAAAGTAGCCTTCAATCAATGCGATAGGCCTTTCCCCCAGGGCACGGATTTCCATGTGCTATGCTACTTGTACGCCGTAAGTAAGATAGGTGATGGGTCTCTGGCGTGGGAATTGCTGATCCAATTGTCAGAGAACAGGAGGCGACCGTGGCAAGTTACCGACAAGAGCTGGAAAAGCTTGAATTTGACGGGATTCCGTCGCTCGACGACGTCGAATCAGGCAAACTGCTCGGTGCCGTCCTCCCCATGTCAGAAAAGGCGCAAATCCAGATGCGTAATAGCATCGAAGTCATCGACTATCTCCTCAATCAAGAACGCGTGGTCTGGAGCTGACGAGCGCGTCATCCACTTCCTAAATCCCCGATCCTAAGTCTGCCTCTTGACAGGTCCTTCGCGCCTTCGTACGCTCCTTGCCGAACATCTTTCCTTTCTAACCAGGAGACACAACGATGGCATGCGTATACCTTCATCATAGGCATTCTGTGACCGTGGCGTATTGGCTCATGATTGCGGCGGCGTTTGTGATGCTGATGCCTTGTACGGTGCCGGCTTCTGATGAATTGCCGAAAGAGGCAGTCTTGCCGATGGGTATGGCCGGCAAGGCGATTCAGGCGTCGTTGGATGCTTGCAAGAAAGACGGTTACCGGGTAAGCGTGTCTGTGGTGGATCGAGCGGGCGTGCTTCGCGGCATGACTCGAGCCGATGGGGCCGGACCTCATACGGTCGAAAGTAGCAGGAAAAAGGCCTATACCGCGGCTAGTCTCCGTCGTCCGACGACCGAGTTGGCTGAGCTCATCAACAAGGTGCCGACACTGCAAGCTCTTCGCGACATGAACGATCAGGTGTTGATTCTGGGGGGAGGTCTCCCGATCGAGATCGGCGGTGAGGTCGTCGGAGGGATTGGCGTTGGCGGGGCACCTGGTGCACACCTGGACGATGCCTGTGCTCAGGCAGGGCTAGATGCGATTGGTGCAGCGCCGAAAGTTCCGACAGCGAAGTGATTTGGACCTATTCTGCGAGTGGGCTGGTAAGCCTCCTCCTGGCTCTTCTGACGGCCTGCAATAACGATGTACCGGTGCCTGCCTCTGTCGAATTCTCGGCAGATCAGGTGCGTTTGACGATCACCAGAGTCGCCACCCATCCATTCCTCTCCCGGCACGATCTTCGACTCACCCTCGCAGGACCTGGGGGCTGCTCAAACGAGGCTGAGCTGTTCCCCAATACAGGATATGTGAGCCGACGGAATCTCTATCTAACGCAAGCTGGCTTGCTCTATGTGGTAGGCCAGTTCGATGCCCGCGTCATCGACCCTCCACATTGCACGATCACGCTCGCGGAGTTCCGCACCCTCGATCACTACGTGACCTTCCTCGGCAGCTTTGACGAGAACGAGCAGAAGCGGTGGACCTACTTTCCCGCGAGTCATCGACCAGAACTTCCCTTTGAAAAGCGGTAACGGCGCACTCCAGAGCGCCGAAGGAATGGGTAGTGGGGGCGGCGGATTGTCTGTCTTTCCGTGATCTATTCGGGTGGGATCAAGTCGAGAAAATGTTTGAGGTTTCAGGAGGTGGTGGTACGCTTTGATCTGATGAGGAACAGAACGATAGTCGTATGACCTGTAGGTTCGATGGGGGCGACCCAAGGAGGACGATATGACAACTGTGGCGTTGAACGTGCCCCACTCGAACTCTGAGGACATTGCAGCGATCGTTCGAGAAGAGCAGAGGGCGTACACGTTCAAGATTGCTGTGAGTATGGCGCTCTATGCCTGTCTGTTCTTCGTGCTGGCTTTCTGCGGGCCTTATGTCCTGCCTGCCATTACGCTCCTTTCAGATGCACCATTGACGGATCGTCAGGCCGCCGCGAGCCAGCTGCTCCTGCTGAGCGACACAGTGTGGGTCGCCATCCCGGTGTTTTTCCTTGGGGCTATCCTCTTCAGCTTGCTGGTGACCCGTCGCATTGCCGATGCGCTCGAGCGTCTGGGGCAGAGCGCCAGAGCCTGGGCATCCGGAGTGGTGTCGCATCGACTCGAGTTCCGGGAGGCAGACCGGTTAACGGACCTGGCTCAGCTGCTCAACCAAGGCTGGAGTCAAGTTGGGCAGGGGGTCGAGACGATGCAGCAGGAATCGTCTCGCGCTCGAGCAGCCGTCGATGGCGCAGTAAAAATCATTTTGGCTCAGGGTGCGGGAGGATCAGACGCGCTCCCCCAGTTACAGGCTACAACGGAGGCGTTGGAGCGTATTCAAGCTGTGCTGGGCCGATTTGAGATCGGACCACCTCACGAACCGCGACGGTCATGACGATGTGCCGGCACCCCCGACTGCAAACCCCTGACGGGTTTACCTTGATCGAGTTGATGACCGTGGTGGCCATCCTGGGGATTCTCGTCTCAGTGGCCACTGTCTCGTACAACCAATTTGTGATCAAGGCAAAGACTGTTGAAGGAGAGATCGTGGTTCATGAAGTTGAGCGCTTGGAGTATCTCTATCACGCATCTAACGAGACGTACACGACCAGTTTTGCCGACTTAGGATTTGCCATGAAAGGGGCGTTGAAGTATTACACAGCCGAGGTACGGATGGGATCTGCAACAGACTCAATGGGCTATCAGGTCCGCGCATCGCCGGTTACAGCATCAGCGACTGACGCCTGGCTCTTGACGAGCTATCGTGATGGTTCAGTGCAGGTGGACCGGATCCCCGTGAGCAATCTTAGTGTGTTTGCCAGCGTGCGGTATATGGGCAATGCGGCGCCGATGACTTCCATCGAGGCCACGAACATCGTTGCTGGCAGTGGGATGTCTGTCAACAACGAGCCTGAATGGTCTGATGGCGGAAGCAACTTGAGGTGCCAAGAGTGTGGCCGTGTGGTTATCAATCAACCAGCGATCCCCCCCACCGCCCAGAAGTAATCCCTGCCATTTAACGGACGTATTCGCGTGCGTCATTTCTGAGGGGGCGTTCCTAAGCCAGTTCGCTTGCGTTGTAATCTTCTCCTCTTGCCCCAGCTGTGCGTCCTTGTTACCCCGACTACGATGGCGTCCATCACATCGCCTTCTTGAAGCCCTTCTTGGCGCTAGTGGGAGCTCCGGTCCTTGAAGGTGAGTTCAGAGACGGCGGACTTGTCCAGTTGGCCTTTGCCGAGTGCGACCAGCCGCTGGTATTGATCGTGGGTCGATTGAGCTAACGGGACGGTAAGGCCAGCGGTCTTCGCTAGCGCGAGGGCGATGCCCGAGTCCTTGGCCGCATGGGCAGAAGAAAAATAGCAGTCATGGACACGGTTCTGCATATCCTCTCCGTCCGTCTCTAACACGCGCGATGCGGCTCCCGTTTGGGCGAAGATGTCTCGCAACATTGTCAGATCGAGGCCGAGTGCTGCTCCAAGCCCAAGCCCTTCTGCCAGTGCGGCCGTATTGCAGTTCATCACCATGTTGACGAGGGCTTTGACCTTCGCGGCCTCTCCTGCCGATCCGATATAGCGGAGGTACGCGCTCAATTTTTCAAGGAGCGGCTTCGCCGACGCGAACACATCCGGATGTCCGCCGCACATGAGGTAGAGCGTGCCTTTGCGCGCCTGCGTGATGCTGCCGGCCATGCAGGCTTCGAGGCTTCGGCCTCCACGTTGGGTCACCAGAGTTTCGACGTCGATATGCACAACCGGTGATAGGGTGGCGCAGTTGATGAAGAGCCGGTCCTTGGCGTGGCGGAGCAGGCTCTCTCTGTCGGTCGCTGAAAAGATCTGGCACATTGCCGCGTCATCGGACACGACAGTGAAAATGATGTCTGCGAGTTCTGCGACGCGGGCAGGGGTCACGGCCGCTCCACAGCCTAGCTCAGTCGCAAGGTCGGTGGCCTTGGCGTGATCCCTATCGTAAACGGCTACGATTGTTTCCCTCTGATCCCTCAAACGCCGGGCCATGTTGGCCCCCATCCGTCCGACCCCCACGAATCCGATCTTCATCACGCGTACTCCTCTGTTCGTGTTAGCATGCGCTCGCTCGCGCGAGTGTAACATGCCATTAAGTAATCGATGACGAGGATGTAGGGGAGGTTCGTGGATGAAGCAACCCATCGTCGGCTATCATCTGGACGAATATGGTGACTGGGTGGCCGATCTGCAATGTGGCCATGGTCAGCACGTGCGTCATCAGCCACCGATGACGAATCGTCCCTGGGTTCTGGTAGAGGAAGGTCGGAGACAGCATCTCGGAGAGACCTTGAACTGTAAGAAGTGTGACGAAGCGACAGCGTAATCTATTCGATGGTGGTGAGATTCAGAGAAGGTTCTGACGTCATGTCGAGGCCGGGTCCTGACCAGGGTTGGAGGCGTGAACCTTCATATCGGTAGCCACCCGTGACGGGATCACTGGCCAGCAGGAGCGGAGTGTCGAGGTCGAGTACTTCGAAGCCGCCGAGTCCCAGGACCAGGCTGAAGGAGCAGCCCATCGCGATGCGTGTTTCAACCATCCCGCCGATCATCAGCTTGAGGCCGGATGCTTTGGTGAAAGAGGCAATCTCCATGGCTTCGGCGACGCCGGTCTTCATGATCTTGATGTTGATATAGTCAGCCGCGCCTCGGGCGACGACCTCTTGCGCGTCCGCGAGGGAGCGGACTGATTCATCCGCCGCAACGGGAATGCCGGTTTCTTGACGAATCGCTGCCATACTGTCGAGGTCGTCCCGCACCACCGGCTGCTCAAGCAGCACCATCGTCCCGCCGAATCTCTTCACCCCCCGTGCAAACCTTAAGCAGTCCTGACGCGAGAAGCCCTGGTTGCCATCGCCGATGAACGAGATGCCCGGGAGAGCGCGATGCACGGCCTCCAGACGCCGGATGTCGCTCTCGACATCCTTGCCGACCTTCATTTTAAAGAGGCGGAACCCCTTCACATACCATCCACGCGCCAAGGCGACGGTCTTGTCGAGGTCGGCAATGGGAATCGTGATGTCCGTCTCTCGCGCTCGCACATCGGCGCGACCCCAGAGTTGCCACACCGGGATATTCAACGTTCGGCAGTAGGCATCGATGACGGCGGTTTCGAGTCCGCAACGGGCGGCCGGATGAGTGAGCGCCTGTTCAGACAGCAAGCGCCCCATTTCCTGGTAGCCTTCGGCTGAGTGACCAAGAACTGTTTTGCCGAGTTGGCGGATGGCTGTAAGGCAGCTTTCACGAGTTTCTCCTCCGACTTCAGGAAACGGCGCCGCTTCTCCATACCCCTGTGCGCTGTTCGACAAGGTGATTCGCAGGAAGACGTTTTCTGCAATCGTTCGTGCGCCGGTGGCCACGACGAAGGGGTCAGTGATGGGCACATCCACCGGCCAGAATTCCACTTTGCGTATAGTGACTGACATATCGGCCATTGAAAAGAAAAGGGCCTGCTGCTTAGTAGATTGATGAACGTTGGGTGAACGAGTACATGAATCTTTGAGTAAGGGCTCTCGTTAATGGAAGGAGACGAAGGGTGCGGGTCGGCTAGAGGGTTTCACCCATATCGATCATTTTCCCAGGGGAGCGCGCTGTTCGAGTAGCCCCGCACTTCCCAGAACCCCTTTTCATCCTTGTCTGAAAATGTAATTTCTTTCACCCACTTGGCCCCTTTCCAGGCATAGCGCTTCGGGACAATCACGCGAACCGGCCCTCCGTGTTCCTTCGTGAGGGGTTTACCGTTCCATCTGTATGTTAACAGCACGTCCTGATCGTCACAGGCTTCAAGCGGCAAATTGGTGGTGTAGTCGTCGAACGATTTGAAGAGGACGAATTTCGCCGAAGACAGCGGCTTCACCACGGAAAGAATGTGTTTGAAACTGATTCCCTCCCACTCATTGTCGAACCGGCTCCAGCTCGTCACGCAGTGGAAGTCGGAGACGTCTTTGAACTGGGGCTGGGCGAGAAACTCTTCCCAGCTCCACGTGATGGGATTGGCTACGAATCCGCCGATGGTGAGTTTCCATTCCGACAGTGGAATGTCAGGCTTTTGACCGAGATCGAGCACAGGCCAGGTCTCGACGAGATGTTGTCCCGGTGGCAGGCGAGCATCTCCTTCGTAAAACACTTCCCGTTCTTCACCGCCCCGGCGGGCTTTAGCCCACTGTTCCTTGGTTTTAATGAGTCGGTCGTTTTGATCCATCGTCGTCGCCTCCCGGTCCTAGCAGGGTGTAGACAAACCATTTTGGCACGCGAGAACTTCGATGGCCAGCACGTGTGGCACGAGAGAAGAACACCCTTTCAGGATGGCCGTTCGAGCCAGATCGGACGGGCAAGATGAGCAAGGGTTCGAGGTCCGAAGTTCGAGGCATCCAGAACGTCGAACTTCGGATCGCGCCGTTCTCGCATATCTCGTGCTTCGCGCGCCAGGGTCCATGGATGCTGGCGCGCTTTTTCAACCTCTTAGTAGACTACTGGAGCAGGTGCTCCCCTGACAAGCGGTATCGATGGGTCTGATGGGGGAGGCCGCTCTGACCATTCACGAGAATTCTCTCCGTAAATCAGGGGCCTGTGAGGGGACCAGCACCTGGTACACTTGTGTGAATGGTTGGTCCGTGGTTGTGAGAAAGAGATCGATGAACGTTCATCCTAACAGGCAATGGATACTGGCTGTGCTCGCCGCTCTTATCTTGAGTGGGATCGGAGCGATGGACCCCTCAGTCCTGGCGGCCTCCGTCAAGAAGAAGGAAAAGAAGCAATCAGCTGCTCCGTCTACTGCGGCTACTGGCTCACCACATGCGCCCGAGGCCTCACGCACACAATCGGGGAGCCAGCCTCAGGGGCGCATAGAAAAGAGCCTGGCAGTGGATCCTGCCAAAAAGCCGGTGTATCAGGGAGGGAGTCAGGCCCATCGGCGCCTGAAAGGGAGTAGGAAGCAGAGGCCCCAGGCGACGGTTCAAGCAAAACCCGACCTCTCCTACCATGGCATACTGGAACGCCCCCAGCGGTATGACCCACGTCGGGGCCATCGCAAGGGGGGAAGTCTGAATCCTCAAATAGGCGATGTTCTGCACGACCATTTCCAGGAACTCGATAAGAATCATGACGGCGCGATTGACCCCATTGAACGGGCGACAGGCCGAACAGATCTCGATCGAGACCTCTAGTTCCTGCCCGATTCGGCCGATACGATTTCTGCCTTGATGAATCCCCAGTTGGGCATGTCTCGTCCATCCCAACGCCATCTCATTATCGCCGGACTGATCTTCGCTTCCACTGGCTGCGCCTCCGCGGCTTCCCCCCCATTCACGTCCCATGATGCCTTTGCCGGTACCAATCCATTGTCGTCTCTTCATGTAATCTCTCGGCGTTGTGCGACTGCTCCTGGCCAGCAGGCTGAGAGCCTGTCCCCTCACTTCTGTCGAGCCAGACCATCGTGGTGGGACAGAGCGGGAGTGGCTTCAAGCGGGGCTGCCACCGCTGTCCTAACCGTCAGTCCGTAGGTGTCCGTTCTCCTTCCCTCTCCCTGATTGACACCAATGAGTGGAGCCCCCATGATATCGGGAAACCGAGCCATGACGAATCCCATACCAACTACTATTCCTGCGGGCGGGTCGAGCACCGGCAAGATCATGATCGGGGTGGCCATCGCCGTGGCGATCGGCACGTTCTTCTATTTCGATCTCGGGCGGTTTCTCTCGCTGAATTCCTTGAAAGAGCATCGCGATCAGTTGCTGGCTTTTACGGAAGCTAACTATGTCGCGGCGGTCGTGCTGTTTATTGCGGTTTACATTGCCGTGACCGGCCTGTCCTTGCCCGGCGCGGTGATTCTGACTCTCGCCGGCGGGTTTCTCTTCGGGAGCGTCGCTGCGACCCTTTTCGTCAATGTTGGTGCGACAACCGGCGCGACGCTGGCATTTCTCGCTGCGCGCTATCTCCTACGTGATTGGGTGGAGCAAAAATTCGGCAACACACTCGGCCCGATCCAAGCGGGATTCTCGAAGAACGCCTTCAATTACTTGATGACCTTGCGTTTGATTCCCCTCTTTCCGTTCTTTCTCGTTAACATGGTCTCGGGTCTCACGCGTGTGAGTCTTGGTACCTATGTGACCGCGACCGCTCTTGGAATCATTCCCGGAAGTTTCGTCTTTGCCTATGCCGGACGGCAGCTCGGCTCGATCAATTCATTGCAAGAGATTGCCTCACCGAATGTGTTGCTGGCCTTCACGTTGCTCGGACTGCTGGCGCTGGTGCCAGTTCTGTACAAGAAGTTTGCGAACAAATCCGCATGACCGCAAGCCCCGTGATACGTGAGGCGTGAAAGGTGACGCGTAACAGAAAAGGCGGATTGACGCGATGGTCACCCAGCTGTCAGAGAGGATCGTTGTAATGAGTCACCATGAAGAGAGTCTCGTGCTCCCTGACGACGAGTACAACCGGATGCTCGTCGACAACGTCCACCCTTCCACCTGGGTGAACCCGGATCCAACCGGCCGCTATAACATCGTGGTGATCGGGGCCGGGACGGCGGGATTAATCGCGGCGGTCGTTGCGGCAGGTCTTGGGGCGAAGGTGGCCTTGATCGAGCGGCACTTGATGGGCGGCGACTGTCTCAACGTCGGCTGCGTGCCGTCCAAGGGAGTGATCCGGGCGGCGCGGGCCTGGTCCGATCTGAAACATGCAGAAGAATTCGGGCTCCACATTCCTTCGGGTGTGAGATACGACTTCGGTGCCGTCATGGCCCGGATGCGGAAGCTCCGCGCGCGGATCAGCCACAATGATTCCGCACTTCGGTACAAGTCGCTCGGTGTGGATGTCTATATAGGTAATGCCAGATTTGCTGATACCGAGACAGTGGAGGTCGCAGGATCAGCTGGCAACCGGACAGTGAAGTTCGCAAAAGCAGCGATCTGCACGGGGGCAAGGGCTGCCGTACCGTCCGTTCCAGGCCTATTGGAAATCGGCTATCGGACGAACGAAACGATCTTTTCGCTGACCGAGCTGCCGTCACGCCTGGCTGTCATCGGAGCGGGGCCGATCGGATGCGAGCTGGCGCAGGCGTTCGCTCGATTCGGCAGCAGGGTGTACCTGATCGAGGCGATGCACGGAATACTGCCGAATGAAGACCGAGATGCGGCACATATCGTCCATGAGTCCATGGTCCGCGACGGTGTTCAGCTGCTTTGTTGTGGCAAAGATCTAGGCGTTACCAAAACGGAGGGCGACAAGCGATTGACGGTCGATTCCCATGGCCAACAGTATGACGTGACAGTGGACGAAATCCTCGTCGGGGTCGGTCGCGCGCCGAATGTGGAGGGGCTTGGGTTGGAGACGGTCGGGGTCGAATACGACAAGACAGGCGTGAAGGTGAATGGCCGGCTGCAGACGACGAATTCGAGGATTTTTGCCGCGGGCGACATCTGCTCCAAGTACAAGTTCACGCATGCGGCTGATGCGATGGCTCAGATTGTGATTCAGAATGCGCTTTTCCCACATCCGTTCGGTCTGGCCTATGCGAACGTGGATTCTCTGATCATGCCCTGGTGTACCTTTACCGAACCGGAAATTGCCCATGTGGGATTGTATGAAGCGGATGCGAAGGCCAACGGTCTGGAAGTGGAAACCTACACGTTCAGGCTCGACGAAGTGGATCGTGCGATCCTCGACGGCGAAGACGAAGGGTTCGCGCGAGTGCATATCCAGAAAGGTTCCGACAAGATCCTGGGCGCGACGATCGTGGCGGCTCATGCTGGGGACATGATCAACGAATTCTCCGTGCTGATGAAAGCGGGGGCTGGCGCCAAAACGATCGCCTGTACGATTCATCCGTATCCGACGCAGGCTGAAGTGAATAAGCGAGTGGTGAATCTCTGGCGCAAGGCGCACTTTACGCCGCGCACGAAGGCCCTGTTGATGAGGTTGTTCGCGTGGATGAGGAGGGGATGAGGGCGGGCCTGGTCGCCTTCCGTGCTCGCAGAACGCGCACGATAAAGCGGTGCTCGTTCGATGCGCGCAGTCGAAGGCGAACTACGCCCGCCTCGAAGGATGGATGTGGTGTGATGCGGGTTTCGGCGAGCGTGCTCCTGCTGGCATTGCTGTTGATTGCCCCTACGCCTCTCGTTGCGGAACCTCCATCAGTGATCGAGGTGGCGAAGTTTTCGAGCGGGACGGTTGGGCAGGCGATGCCCGATGGGTGGAAGCCGCTTACGTTCAAGAAAATACCCAAGCAGACCTTGTATGAACTGGTGAAGGACGGCGAGCGCATAGTGGTGAAGGCCGTAAGTCACGCGTCAGCCTCCGGTCTGACGAAAGAGGTCAGGATCGATCCCGAAGACTATCCAATCATTCGCTGGCGTTGGCGGGTGGAAAATTTATTGACGCGTAGCGATGTGAATCGAAAAGATGGCGACGATTATCCCGCACGGCTCTATGTCACCTTTGAATATGACCCGCGGAAGACCAGCTTCTCCAGGAAGCTCAGATACAAGGCGGGGCGTGCGATCTTTGGGGACATTCCGATCGGAGCGTTGAATTATATCTGGGAGACCAAGACGCCGATTGGTACGATCGTCGAGAATGCCTACACGAATTTTGCTCAGATGATCGTGGTCGAGAGCGGACCGCAAAAAGTCGGTAGCTGGGTCGACGAGGAACGGAACATCTATGAGGACTATACACGCGCGTTCGGGGAGGAGCCCCCGATGATCAACGGTGTTGCGATCATGACGGATACCGACAATACCAAGGAACAGGCCACGGCCTATTACGGTGATATTGTGTTTCAGAAATCAGCGGCGGCGGCGGCGCGATGATGGTGGGCGGCGGGGTTGCTAATAATGAACGGGCTGACCTGTTCAGGGTCAGCCCGTTCATGGACACCGCCGCGCGTGAGGTGGGTGCGCGGATTCGAAATGGGGGTTACTGAATGGAATTCGCGAAGCCGCCTCGCGTAATTTCAGCGCGGACGGTGTCCCCGACTTTTTTCTGCTTGATGTGCTTTGTGCCTTGCCCGACGTACAGCTTGACTTGATTACCCTCGTAGTCTTCAACCGTGTAGGTGTCGCCTTCGACATTCTTGACGGTTCCGCCGATGGTTCTCCAGGCCGGACCGGGCTTGCTGTCATGCTGTCCCGCCTTCGGAGCCTCCGGAGCCTGAGGGACTGATCCGATTGACGAGGCCGCGGCAGCGGCAGATGATTGGGATGACGACTTCTTGGAACTCTTCGCCAGCGCTGGTGCTGCTGCTATGGCCATAATGACCAGAGTGGCAACGAGGATCGGCAGAATCTGTGTTTTCTTGTTCGTTTCCATCGGGAACCTCCTTGAATTGAATATCGTGCACATCCAGGAGTGCTACTACAGCAAAGCATATGCCTGAGAGCTTCACCTGAAATCATGAGTATTATCAGTCTGTTAGCTGGCCAGTCTAAGGTGGGTCACGTACGTAGACGAGAAATTGGGAAAAAAACGGCGCAGGCCTGTCCAAATCTGCTCATGACGGCCTCCGGATTGATTCATCACCTTGTTCTTTCTCTCCCCGCCTGCCATCACTGACACACGTAAGTGGCTGAAAATCGGTGTCTTGCGCTTCGCCTTACGTGTCCACATCATCCTCTACGTGGAATCACCCTGCCCGTATCACCCCGCAGGTTCTCTAGGAAGATTTGCGTAGAACCTCGGCGCTGCGTTTATGGATGACATCGACTTCATATGACGTCGTATTTCCAGCCTTGAGAGTGCAACCGGAGCAACTGAGGAATCAGAATTGTGAGGTATAATTACCCGGCAGGTTTTTGCGCTGGATCGGAGTATGGCATGGCGGCAAGCCTATCAGATCGGACCATTCTCATTGTCGAGGATCAAGAGGGGCCTCGTAAGGCCCTTATGATGATTCTCAGCTCGTTCTATCGGATCTATTCAGCGGAGACGGCCAGTGCCGCGCTGAAAATTATTGTCGACTGCCCCATTGACCTGGTCATCATGGATGTCGGTCTTCCCGACTACAGTGGAATTGAGTTGCTTCGAAGGGTGAGAGCGAGCGGGAAAGATGTCAAAGTGATCGTGATGAGTGGGGGGGGGACCATCGAGTCTGCTGAAGATGTCTTGCGATTGGGGGCAGTGGCCTACCTCCTCAAGCCATTCAATTTCCAAGAGGTTCTTACTCTGATTGCGGATGTGTTGAAGGCCAAGGACGCTGAATCGGCGTAGTAGTGGGTATCTTCGAGAGTCAATCCTCTCTCTCCAGGATGAAATTAGTTCACGTCCTTCTTCTGGTTCCCTTCTAATTTAGGAGTGTTCCACAGTGTCACTGTCCTTACCTGCTACCCTCATTCCTGAAAATGGATGAATCTTCCCGGAGGAGCCGGTGTGAGCGCCTCGTCTAGTTTCATGGTGCGAATAATCCTAATTTGGAGAAACACTGTTCCGCCTTGAGCAGGAGGTTGCTACAATGACGCCCCATGAGAGGTTTGATGTCTAGCCGCAATCTTCTGCGTCGCCTCGTCCCTCGAGCGCGTCTGTCTTTTCTTCGTGAGCTAGGAACCCTTGCGGCTGAGCGCGGTGTGTCGCTGTATCTTGTCGGTGGCGTGGTGCGGGATCTGTTGCTGAGGATAGAAAACTGGGATCTCGATCTCGCGGTGGAAGGCGACGGGATCGCCTTCGCGCGTCTTGTAGCCGACCGGTTTGGGGCAGGGCTGGCGGTGTTTGAACGGTTTGCGACGGCCCGACTTGTCTTGCCCAACAGTCTCAAGCTAGATATTGCCACGACCCGCCGGGAATCCTATATAAAGCCTGCTGCCTTGCCGGATGTCACACCGGCGTCGTTACAGGAGGATCTTTATCGTCGGGACTTTACGATCAATGCGATGGCGATCCAGCTCAATCCCGCCACGTTTGGGGAATTACACGATCCCTATGGGGGACAGCGCGATCTCAGGGCAAAGACCATTCGCGTGCTACACGAAGGAAGTTTCATTGATGATCCGACCCGCATCTTCCGCGCGATACGCTTTACCAGGCGATTCGGCTTTGCCCTTGAGCCGTCGACACGACACTTGCTCGAAGAGGCTGCTGCCACCAAGCTTGTTCAGCAACTCTCAGGCCCGCGTCTCTGCAACGAAATCCTATTGCTCTTGGGCGAGCGCGACCCCAGGAAACCGATCGAGAGTCTTGTCCTCCTGAGACTCTTGCGCTTCTTGCATCCTCGTCTTCGGTATACGGAAAAGAGTGAGCGCGTCGTCGCTGAGCTCCCCAGAGCCTTGGCCTGGTGGAAGAAACAGTGCCCAGATCATGTGGTCGAACGGCCGCTCATCTATCTCTCGGCGTTGCTGTCGCAGGCCAGTCCGGCCGTTCTCCGGTCGGTGATCCAGCGGCTGCAGCTGTCCACCCTGCAATCTAACGCCGTTGAATTGTCAGGGCGAAAGACAGATCAGTTGGTCCAGGTCCTGGAAGGAACCAAAGACATGCGGCCTGCACAGGTCTATCGCCTCGTGGCTGGCTTGCCCGATGACGCGATAGTGTTGTCCGTGGCAAAGGGATTGGCCATGCGGAAAGCCGGAGGAGTGCACCGACTCACACGGCGACTCTTACGGTACTTAAAACACGATCGTGGGGCGACGACCATCTTGAGGGGGGAAGATCTCAAACGGCTGGGGCTGAAGCCGGGGCCGCAGTTCAAAGCGATTCTGGGCCGCTTGCTCGATGCACGGATGAACGGCCACGTTAAAACCGAGTCAGACGAGCGGGCATTCGTCTATCGTGTGGCGCAACAGCCAGGCTGACCGGCCCGTTGTGCCGTTACAGGCGTAGCCTCGGATCGTTCTCGATTTTGCCGAACAGGTCATTCAAGGCAGATTGTACTGCGCTGTTGATCGGGCCTTGGTCGTCTTCTTTTCCGCCTCGCGAGACCTCCCCTGACGATTTACCCAGGCCGAGATAGTTATTGAGCTGTCCCGTGTGAGGATCGGTGAGTGTGGTATCGATGCGGACCAGGTAGACGTGATTGAATTTATACTCCACGCCAGGGTCGATATAGACATTCAGCCGCATGGTCAGGTCAAGATCGGTTTGGCTATCTGTTGAGAGGTACGTGAAGGTTTTTCGGGCCGCGAGGTATTCTGCAATAGCTTTCTCCCAATCCTTCTTGGCTTTTTCGAGGGAGTTGCTCACGCCGGTCACGTGGTTCTCGATGTGCGGATCGGCGATCATCGTTGCCCCTGGTTTGACCAGGTAGGCTTCGACTTGTGAGAGCTTAACTTTGGCCGAATAGGGGAGCGGAGAATTCGTCGGTACAACCGGGGCCGGTTGAAATACGAGGCTTGAGCAACCAGCCAAGAATAACGTCATGAACATGATGGGGCGAACAGGGGAGACTTTGACTGACAGAGATCGGCTGGTGACGAGTGGCATCTCACGCCCTCCCGATAGCTAGATTGGTGTGAGGTCAGGTTGAACGGCTTACCCTACAACCCGCAGAGCTCCTGGTTCAAGTGGAGGAGCGTGCAGGCCAATTGCGAAATTTTGAGAGAAGGCTGGATGTGAATGCCGAGCAGTCCTCCGCCGCCGGCGTGCGATTGCAGCAGAAGCGTTCATGAATAATGCGGGTTAGTTCAGAAGCGACTCGGCCTATGAGGGGGCCGAACTGTCAGCTAATTCAGCGAGGTTATGGACAGGGACACTTCGCTTGGCAGCAAGAGCGTCACGTTCGCCTGGTGCGTGGGATCCGGTTGGATGAGGGCAAACAACGGCACCGGCTGAGGCACCCTGCTCGGCGGCAAGGTTAGCAGAACCGGAAAGTCGAGCAAGGGCGAAACCGTCGTCAGACTGGCGAGGCGCAAACGAAAGGCCATTAGAATGTCGCGCAGCCGGCTGGTTTGATCTTCTTCAGGGAGTGATTGGTTCGTGACAATTCCCAATTCCCAGAGGGGTCGGGTGATTGTGACAGGGAACGTGATACCGAGTTGCAGGGCAGTTGGCGTCACGTCGATCAAGGTCCCGGCCTGAATCGCCGATTCTCGGTCGCGAATGGCTGTAGGCAGAACAGTCCCCTCCACCAACTCCTGCCCGCCGACCTGCTCTTGCGCGAGAGGTTCTTGAGGCTGGAGAGGCCCGCTCTCCGCGGAAGGAGCCTCCGCAATTTCTTCGACATTGAAAGGAGTGGCACTCGCGACATCTCTGTGAGGCAAGGCCTTCACGATACCGTCGTAGACCACTCGGGCGGCAGCAGACCATGCCTCATTAAAGGGACGGCCTGCGAAGGCCGCGTCGGCGGCTTTCTTCTCGTCGTGGGTCAGGGCTTTGGGCAGTCGTGTGTTAGTCATGTAAGTAACATAAGCCGCATTGGTGGGATGTCAAGGGCTGGGTTGTTTGACGCTGACTTGGAAGTGGCTATTCCGGCAACGGTTTGCCCCTGGTCTCTGGTGCAAAGATCAAGACGACCAGTCCTACCAGATAGATCAATGCCACCATGCTTGCGGCTCGCCCGAAGCTCCCGAGTTCCGTCACCAGCCAGCCGGTGAGAAACGGCGAGGCGGACGCCAGCACACGCCCGGCATTGAAGCAGAAGCCGGCGCCGGTGGCGCGTAGCCTGGTGGGATAGAGCTCGGGGAGATAAATCGGAAATCCGCTGAAAATGCCGTTGTTGAAAAATCCCAACAGCGGCAACAACATCAAGACGCCGGCATAGGTCGACGGCAACAAATACGTGATCGGCAGCATCACGAAGCTGCCGAGGCACATAAAAGCAAACACCGCGCGCCGTCCAAATCGATCCGCCAGAGGGCCAAACCCCAAATAGCCGAAGAGCGCTCCCCCGTTGAGCGCCATGATGGCGTAACTTACAGAGGCCGACAGGGTCGCGGCATCGGAGCCCTTGAGATCTGGCAACTCGCGGATGAGGGTGGGCGCCCAGTTTGTCGACCCCCACAAACCAAAGACGGCGACGAAAGCCAGTGCTGATCCCACGACGGTTGACCGTCTTAGGGGAGGATAAAAGATGTCGGTCATATGCGTGGGGCTGATCGTCGTGTCCTGGTCGTGGGCCTTTGCCCAACGTTCCGGCTCCTTCACATGCCAGCGAACCAGCAATGACACAAAGGCCGGAAGTACGCCGATCACAAACATGACCCGCCAGCTATAGCCCTTCAACAGTAAATTAAACGAGGCAGCGAGGAAAAACCCGACCGCCCAGGCTGATTGGAGAATGCCCGCAGCTTTCGCACGTTTCTCTTCCGGCCAAGTTTCAGCAACGAGTGCCGCGCCGGCTGCCCATTCCCCGCCGATTCCCAGGGCCGTGAGAAAGCGATAGATGGCCAGATGCCACCAGTCCTGTGACAGCGCGGCCAGTCCGGTGAAGATCGCATAGATCAGGATCGTAATGATGAGGGTCTTCGTGCGACCAAAATGGTCCGCCACCACGCCGAAGAAAATTCCGCCGATGGCCCAGCCGATGAGGAAGATGGAGAAGATGACCCCCCCGTACCAGCCGATCTGCTCAGAAGAGACGATTCCGCCGGGGGACTGGAGTAAATCATGCAGCGCCGGGTGGAGGACAATCGCGTAGATTGTCGCGTCCATCGCATCGAATACCCAGCCAAGCCATGCAATGAACAGGACCAGCCACTGGTAACGAGTGACGCCATCGCGCCACGAGCTTGTGATTCTCGTTTGGGTCTGCATCAGTTGTGGGCTGGGGACGAGAGGCTTGGGGCGAGGGGACGGACTCTTCCACTCGCCTCTTCCCTCGCGCCAGGCTAGAGTTGTTGGATACAGGAGTCAAGGTGAAGCCTGCCGAAGCCCCATGCTATAGTCGCCACCATGGCACGAATCGACTTCTATCGGGTGCTGGGGGTCTCGCGCGACGCGTCCGACGACGCGATCAAGAAGGCCTACCGGAAGCTGGTTTTTCAGCACCATCCTGATCACAACCCCGATAGCACCCACGCCGAAGCCAAGATCCGTGAGATCAATGCGGCCTACGAAGTCGTCGGCGATCCGGAGAAGCGTCGGAGCTATGACCGACTCAATTGGGGGGATGAAACGACTAGGGATGAAGCGGCCGATCCCGCCGTCATTCTCGACGAGATGGAGAAGAAGCTCTTCGATGAAGGGCGGAAGGAAGTGTTCGCAGTCTTGATGAAAGACGTGAAACGAATCAAAGCGGAACTTGCCGTGATTCGTGAGCGGACCGTGGCGGATCAAGGGTACGACACCTTCAAGGAAGAGGTGATTCGTGAGCGGGCATCGGAGGTCATGGAGGAACTCGTCACTGCTGAGATGGAAGGTCGCAAACAGAGGCTCGTCGAGGTGGCGACGGAGATGCTGCTCTCCCAAGGCGTGGCCAAACGAGGCGATGAGGGAAGCGTCAGATCGCTACGTGGACGGCTTGAGGAGGTGTTCCGCAACGGTAGGACCAAAGGATTCTACGCCGCGCTCGAACTCCTATACGAAAGAAAATAGTTGTGAGGACCGGAACTATGGCAAGCCGGCGGAATGTTACGGACTGACCCGATCGAGCAAGTGAACCCCCCGTTTCAGCACTTCGGGATTCCCCAGCAGCTGCGGGACCTGATCATTGTTGTACTCTCGCCGCGCCACTCCTTCGACTTGCGGCTTCACGTAGTCATACAGTTCCGAGAGATCAATCCTGCCGTTCTTTTTCTCATCCGCAGCGCTTTGAAGTCCTTTAAGAAAAAAGTACGTGAACAACCCGTGGTTCTTTTGATCGTAGGTACTTGAAATCTGCGACGCTGAACTCGCCGTCAGAACGACAACCTTATCTCCGGTCAACAGGGGATTCTCAATGCTGACCACGAGCGGGCGGGCACCTTTGGCGATCACCGATCGTCCCCCGGAGCCGGAAAAGCAGGAGTCGAGGACCACCAAGACCTCTCGTGCCGGCAACTTCCCCATTTGCTCGTAGAGCCGCTTGAGCGAGTACCCGGTTATTTCCAGAAAGGTGGGATCGCCGTCGTAAGGAACTAAGAAGCCCTCTTGAGTTGTGGGGTTCGGGGCTCCATGGCCGGAGTAATAGAGCAGAACGCTGCTATCCTTATCAACGCGGTTTGGAAGCCAGCGCTCGATGTACTTTTCCAAGTCGCTTTTCGCCGCCTGTTCATTGAGGAGCATCACGACATTTTCGTCCGGATATCCCAACGTCTTTGTGAGATATTCCCTCATGATCGAGGCGTCATGTGAGGCAAACTCAACGGACGGCAGGTTCTGGCGGTAACGCTCAATGCCGATGACCACGGCGTAGCGGGTTTTTTGGGATTTAGCCGTCGCTTGCGGGAGGATATCCACGTCACTGGACCTGTCCACTCGGGCCACTGTCGACGGTACCCGGTCGGCCTGTTTCTTGGGAAGTTTTCGAGCGTACGTCTGCATCTGTGACGAATTGGCCAGCGCTCGAGCCATCTGTTGGACCGCCTCCATGACAGATTCTCGTAGAACAATGGCAACCGCGCTGGCTTTGTCGGATGCGGTTTGGAATAAGGCATCCTGAGTGTGGGTTTTTGATTTGAATGTATCCGTCAGGAGAACCTGACCCTGCCGGTCCATCACCGTGACCGGCACTTCCGCATGTCCCTCAAAACTATCAGTTGGACTGAAGAACACGTAAAATATCAGTGTGAGGTAGAGGAATCTTCGGGATAAACAATGTCCCTCGGCCTCAAGCTGAAGGGCTTTGGGCTCAACAAGCACATCATAATTCCCCACCGCTACAGCTTTGTCATTGACGACGTCCACACTGTCGAAGACCTGTAAGAGCGCCTCGACCATCCCTGTTTCCAGCTCCCGTCCGATTGGAACTTGGTAATTCCCCGCGCATGATACGCTCTGAGTAGACACGCCATCCCTGAGGGCATCCGGCATTATCAATGCGGCGTTCACAGGCACTTTTCTGATTTTCATGGGGGGCACTGTGGGATTTAATGGCAGGAGCGTCGGCGAGCAGGATTGCATGCCCAAGGCCAAGGCTCCGACTGCAATGACCGTCCATCTCCAGCGTAGCTGGCCCGTTTTCATAGCTCGTCCTCTGTTTTCCGGTGCCCCTTTGGTGAGCATCTCTGCCCGAAACCACTCAGACATCGAATAAATAGTACGTCCGCTTGTGGGTGCCCATGCCTGCGCCGATCATCACTTCTCATGAATCGTGAATGCCTGGCCATCCTCCACCCATGGCACCTTCGCTCGGTGGAGTTTTGCGTAGAGATTGAACAATGTTCCCTTGCCTTGTCCTTCTCCTGCGGCGGACAAATCTCCATGCATCATGTCCTCCTGGGACGGATCACTGATCGAGAGAGGCAGGGGAGTCCTTGTGGCAATAACCCGAATCATCTCAGCGCCGGTAGAGGCCTTTTCGGGTAGACGGGCTCTCAGTCTCAATCCTCTCCGCCGCAGGTCTTCACTCGGGAAGATGAACTGCTGCTCGGCGTGGACCAGATTCTCTTTCGCATAATCATTGGGAAACAGGAGCGCCGCATTCTGATTCATATCAATACTGTAGAGGTGGACATAGGCGTCTCGCGAGGAACTGACATAGAGAATCCCTTCGTCGCCATCGACGAAGGTGCTTCTATTCACTGCCAGCGATACTCTGAAGTCCCGATCGCTTCGGTCGGCTAATGGCAGAATGCAGTCCCTCACCTTCACCTCGAACTCGCAATTTCTGCATCCCGGACCATCGTTGATGTGGGATGAAAGCACCTGCTCCTGTAGAATATGGCCTTCTTGAGTCATTCTCAGGAGCGGTTCGATCAACCCCCCCTGTCCCTTGAGATCGAGCTCTTGGGTAAAATCCACGAAGCTATGCTGCACTTTGATGCCGAGGTAACTCCGCATGGCCCTTGAACGGGCCTCTGAGATGGCTTGGGCTTGGGCTTGATGTTTCGTGACGTGCTCGCCGAATGGGACACGAGCCGTGGAAGACACCCAGGTGCAGCCCTTCGGATCACGATCGAGGATCTGCACGTCTAAAGAGTCGCCTGCCGGCCCTCCGGCAGTCTTGACTTCCGAGGGGCTAACCTTCTGCCGCACCGCGTATTGGGTCGCGGCAGGTTGGGCGTCCTTCCCGGTGCTAATTTGTGTTTTCGGCTGGCTTGGCGGGCTGGTGCGGTCGCGGAAAGCGCTCGTATCCGGCACGAGCTGCGAAGCAACTTGCCGCAGCGTGTTGCGAGGTACAAAGACAAACTCTCCCTTCTCTGCCGCGAGAGACCACAATTCCGGTCTTTGCGTATGCCCTTTCATCTGGGCTGCGGCATACACCCGGCTGTCGAGATAAGTATAGAGTTCGGAAGCGGGAATGATACCGTCATTATTCAGATCGGCCAACCCTTCTCCGATGCCGTTTAGCAAATAATACGTAAAGACGCTGTGGCCCCACTCCGGGGCTTCCAAGGCTTCCTGGTCGGCGCCCCCCGCAGTGATGATTTGCCGTCCCCGTTCCCGCGTAATCAATCGGATGTAGTCAGCCGTGGCTTTGGATTGAGTCGTACTCCTGAATGATTGCCCCGCGATACCTCCATAACAGGAATCGACCACGAACAGTACGTGTTTTGAAGGCAATGCGTCGGCGAGCTCTTTGATCAGGCCCATGCTGATTCCTGTCCCGGCGAAATCATCCGCCTCGCCATCGACGGGAAGGAGATAGCCCATGACCTTTCCCCCTTCCACCCGCTGTTCAACGCCGTGCCCGGCGTAATAGATGAGGACTCGATCCTGCGCAGTCACTTTTTTTAGGAGCTTTCCACCCAATTCGCTGACGATGGCTCGGCGGGTCGCCTGAGCGTCATACAGCGTGGTAGTCTGGAAGCCCTGGTCGTCGAGCAGACGAGCGACCCCTTTTGCGTCAGCGACGGCATATTTCAGCCGTTGAGCATACTGGTAACTGTCGATGCCTATGACGACCGCCCATGCCTTGCCGGGTTGGTCCAGCATATAGTCAGCGACGTCACGTCCATCAATTGTGACTCCGGCAGTTGCGTGGGTGGTGAGCAGAAGAAGGGCAGGAACAATAGAACGATGAAGTTGTTTCAGAAGCTGAGTGAATATATAATCCACAAACTCCATCTCCTCGCACGAGCAATTCCGATCAGCCCGGACAGAGTCTCTAACCCTGGAGAGTGGTTCAGAGCGGAGGTCAGAGTACGTGCCGTCCACACAGCTTGTCAAGGTCACCTAGGGTGTTCAGCGGAGGTGTCGATAACGCGCTATCTGCCCGCACCTGACTATTGATTCAGCTCAGATTCCCCCGACCCTATTCACGATCCGCCTGCTGCCGATCGAACCGCGCAGTGCGCTGTTGGAATGCTTGTGAGAAGAAGGCGGCGAGGAGGCGTCTGCCGCAGAGCACTCCATATCGCGACTGGAAGTTCAGTCGCCACCGCACACGATTTCATGGCTACCGAAGGGGAACAATCCTAAAGAGAGGTATCCAAAATGTCGAGGATGGCAATTGGGATGGTTCCATTTCGCAAGGATGGAAACCGCACTCGCCATGCATCAGTCAAAAATTTTCACTCAGGCTTGGGCGAGCACGCCTGAGACGAACCGTCCACCTTGCATCACGCCGGCAATGCGGTCTCTGTCGCGAAATAGGGAGATGCCTTTTAGCGGATTGCCGGCGATTAAGAGAAGATCGGCCTGTTTCCCTTTCTCAATCGTGCCTACCGAATCGTAAATGCCGATTAAACGAGCAGCCGCCGACGTCGAGGCCATAATGGCTTCCATCGGCGTCATGCCGAAGGCAACCATCCGCTCGAGTTCCTGGGCGTTCTCGCCATGAAAATTAAAGGGCGTTCCCGCGTCCGTTCCCATCGCAATCTGGATTCCATCCCGCAGGGCGTTCTTGAAGCTCACGGCATGACGTTTCGTCATCGCTTTGGCCTTCTCGCGAGCGCTGTCCGGCACCCCGCATCCAAGCCGGCAGGCGGCTGTGGTGGCCAAGGCAGAGAGAGTCGGCACCATGAAGACACCCCGCTGTTTCATCATGGCCGCCGCTTCTTCGTCCATGAGCGTGGCGTGCTCGATCGAATGAACGCCGGCGCGGATGGCATTCTTCATTCCCGTCGATCCATGGGCATGGGCGGCGACTTTCCTCCCGGCTCGTTGCGCTTCCTCCACGGCGGCCCGGAGCTCCTCCACGGTCATTTGCGCTTGGTCCGGCGAGGTGTCGGGCGTTAGGACGCCGCCTGACGCAATGACTTTAATGACGGCGGCTCCGGCGGCGATTTGCGCGCGCACGACGGAACGAACTTGTTCGACCCCTTCCACTTCCTGACCGATAAACCGGGCATGGCCGCCGATCATGCAAATCGCCAGGCCTGCCCCGACAATACGAGGCCCGGGAACGAGTCCTGCGTCGACAGCCTGTTTCAACGTAAAGATGGAGTGGTCTCGTGATCCCACGTCGCGGACGGTGGTGAATCCTGCCTCTAAGGTCTGTCGCGCAGACCGGCTCGATTTGAGCAATGTCAGAGCGGGCGTCTCTTTGGCGATCGCATCGACGACATCCGGTTCAGCACCGAGGCAGAGATGTACGTGACAGTCGATCAACCCTGGTAACAGCGTCAGGCCCCGGCCATCGATCTTGGCTGCTCCATGCGGAATGGAGAGATCTCGATCCGTTCCGACAGCGGCAATCGTGGTCCCGCGAATGACAACCGTGGCCCGTTCGATCGTCCGACCGGTCCCGTCGATGACGCGCACTGAGCGAATGGCAACAGACTTCATTTTGGTATATCGATGGGAAGGGTGATGATGATGCCACCCATCACATCGCCGACTTTGTAATCGCGGCGCGGGCTGTTGGGATGTTCGTTGTGACAGGTCACGCAGGCCTGGGCCACCGCACGGTCCGGGTAGATCGCTTGGTAGTAGCGGCCTCCGTCGAGCCGGATGAACCCTCCGAACGGTTTCGACGGGTCTTTAGCGACGGCAGCGAGCCCCTTCCGTTCAAAATCTGTCGTTGCGCCATTCCAGACGTAGATTGGCGTCATGCTGGCGAGTCGGAACGAGAACTTGAGATCCTTTTGAGCGACAAGACGTCCCGACTCCAAGAGAAACTGGGCGGGAAGAGGGACGCCCTTTTCGTCTCGCCAATGTTCGACGGCCTCGGCGAGACCGGCTTTGTGGAGTTTATCGACGACGTTTTCGGTGTAGTTTATTCGGTTGGCCTCGATGAGTGCATACACGTAGGACGCGGCCTTGTCCGGCGGAACGAGATCCGATTTCATCTGATTGGCGAGCGTCAGGGCCAAGATCCAGTACGCGACCACGGCGACAAAGGCAAAGGCCCCGCCACCGAGCACCCAGAGTAATGGTTTGTTAGTCATACAATCGATGTCCTTTGCTGTCAGGATGCCGCGCGGCTATAGACTCGTGCCGCAGCCTGGAGTGCGACTCCGGGAGCGGAAAGCCTGCCGCCACGGATAAATAGTTCTTCCAACGCGTTGAGGAGGGTCAAGACGTAAGCTTCGGTCGATGATTCACCCATCAAGCCGACGCGCCAGACCGTCCCCTTGAGTGGACCGAGGCCGCCGCCGATTTCAATGCCATAGGTCGAGAGGAGGTTCGTCCGTATCTCTGCTTCAGGAATATGAGAGGGGACCGTGACACAGGTCAACATCGGGAGTCGATGTCCCGTGGGGGGAAGGGGAGGAAGCCCGAGCTCGGTCAAGCCTGCGATCAAGGCTTCACTATTAAGCTGGTGGCGAGCGAAGCGGGCCGGCAATCCCTCTTCTTCGACGAGGCGCAACGCTTCCCGTAGGGCATAGAGCATGGAGATCGGCGCTGTGTGGTGGTAGGCCCTGGTGCCTTCGGCCCAGTACTCCGCGATCAGGGCCAAATCCAAGTACCAACTCTGGCAGGGGGTGCGTCGGGATTTGATGGCGGCCAACGCGCGGTCGCTGAGGGTAAACGGAGACAAACCGGGCGGACAGCTCAGACATTTCTGCGTGCCACTATAGCAGACATCGATACCCCAACGATCGATCTCGACCGGTGCGCCTCCCAGCGAGGTCACGGCATCGACGAGGAAGAGCGTGTCATGTTCGCGGCAGAGATGGGCTATCGGCTCGAGCGGCTGCCAGGCGCCGGTCGAGGTTTCGGCATGTACGATGGCCACTGCTTTCACCGGGCCGGATCGGCGCAATGCCAGTGCAATGGCCTCTGGCTCTATGACCTGTCCCCACGGGGCTTCCACGCGAATCGCTTTCCCGCCGCAGCGTTCGACGATGGTGGCCCATCTCGTGCCAAACACGCCATTGACCCCGACGATCACTGCATCGCCCGGCTCAACAATATTCACAGTCGAAGCTTCCATCCCGGCTGAGCCGGTGCCGGAGACCGCAATGGTGAAGCGGTTTTTGGTCTGAAAGACGAAGCGTAACAGGGCTTGGATTTCGATCATGACCCCAAGAAAGGCCGGGTCCAAATGGCCGAGCAGGGGAGTTGAGAGCGCCCGCAGGACTCGCGGATGCACCATGCTCGGCCCTGGGCCAAGGAGCAATCGGCGTGGGGGGATAAAGTTCTGAACTGGCATATCACTCCAGATCTAAGAAAGCTGCTCAGTATAGCGGAGTTCAGTCGTCTTCGGCCACGGGTATTCTGAACGGTCTCCTCCGTCGCCTAGTTACTCCGAAGGGGTTTCGAGCCGGAAAAATGGCGTGTTATAGTCGCAAGGATGATAGAGTCACCCACCGTTCCACTCAACGACCCGCAGCAGTCCAAGTCCTGGTGGCGAGCCACAGACGCACCGTTGCCGATCGGGGTCTATTCTGGGCGATTCTCGCCCACGGTCACATTGTTGTCTGCGCTCTTCCTCATGGTGGCTCTGGCGTCAGTTGTATGGCTGTCGACATCGTCTTCCAAGCTGGATCGGATCGAGTCGCCGGAACGAGCACTCAGTCTGATGGTCAGTCGGAACATGGATGTGCAGGAAGGACTCAAGCGTGCGCCTCGATGGGAACAGCATCTCTTTGCCTGGACCTCTGGCGACAACGAGACTGAACTGGCGCACGAGATTGAATGGTATCAAGAGCTGGCGGAGATCTCTGAAGACCCGTTGGTACCGCTTCAGTTGGCAATTCTCCAAGCCGAGGCCGGCCATATCTCGCAGGCGCTCCTCTCTGCGCATGAATGGGCTGATGCAGAAGATCCGCTTCCTCAGTTTGCTGATCTAGTGGTGGCCGCTTATGGCGAAGGACCGGCTCATGACGCAGACAGGTATGTCTTGTGGCAAGCAGAGGTGGCAGAGCTGTTGCCGGCCGGCTGGTTTTACGATCGCCTGGCCGAACGCCTGGCCAGCCGTGCTAACGATGCTGCGCTCGTGGCCAGGATTCAGGAACAGGCCGCTGTGCGTGCCGACCGCCAGTTTGTCTGGTCGCATCGCCTGACGCTCGTTGAACTCGGAGTGATGGCTGTCGGCACCGTGGTCTGCGTGCTGCTCTGGGTCAGAAGGAATGAGTCTTCCAGTTTCGTCAGGCTCCATGAGCCGGGCGTGCCGCCTCCGTGGCCGGGCGGCATCGGGGCAGCGGTGCTGCTCCGCGGGGGTGCGATCGGTGCGGTGCTCACCGCGCTGTTTTTGATCTATGCACCACCTGACAATGCCTCACTCCGGGCGTTGGCCATTCCGATGACGAATGTGCCGTTACTCCTCTTGGCCTATCATCATCTCTTCCGGCCGGCCGGCATGACGTTTGATGAAGGATTTGGGCTGGAAATCGGATGGGCCCGTGTCGGTCGTCTGATGGCTGCGGTATTGGCGGTGGTGGCAGTCGGTTTGTGGGGCGAGTGGGTGATGGATTGGTTGTCGGAGACTTTCCATCTGACGAGTCACTGGACCGAATGGTTCGACGCAGATCTCGTCTGGGCCTCGCCCTCCCTGACGGCCATTAGTTTGGTCGAATATGTGATCTTTGCGCCCGTGTTTGAGGAACTCGCGTTTCGCGGGCTCCTGTTTGCGATCCTGCGCCGAAAGTTCCGCTTCCTGCCGGCCGCACTGATCAGCGCGAGCATCTTCGCCATCGCCCATGGCTATGGATTGGTTGGCTTCATCAGCGTGCTCTGGAGCGGTCTGCTCTGGGCTTGGATGTATGAAAAAACCGGAAGTCTGCTGCCTGGTATCTTGGCTCACGCCATCAACAATTTGCTCGTCTGCCTTGCCGTGATGGCCCTGCTACGCTAGCAGGATGGTGAAAGCGTCAACATTTCCCCGCCCGCCCTGAGTCTGCCAAGACAGCCTCCTCGTTCACGGACGCGCCATTTCCCGCTCTTCGTTCTCCGCTCAGATGAATCCTTATCGTATCCCAGAGGGTACGCCTCCGGTTCCCTCTCGCCTCGTGCCTTGCTGGAAGCCATTTTGACCATCCTCTGCCTCCACCCCGTCCGATGATTCGATCAGTGCAAGAGATTCGTATAGGTCCGGGTGCCTCAGCGTGTAGCCGAGTTCTGCTCGAAGTTTGGCGTTGCTGATTCGTTTTCCCGATGAATGGTTTTCTTTTGCTGTTGTTGTCACGTCCCATCGCTGCTGTGCAGTGACGCAGATCTCATTCCAGGTGTGAGGTTGGCCGTCGCTGACGTTGTAGGCCTCGCCGAACTTCCCGTGCTCCAGCGTAAGCAGACAGATGGCGGCCAAATCCTCCACGTGAATGAGGTTCACATACTTGCGTGATGGGCCGACGCGGCCTTGCCTGATCCAATCCAGTGGGTTCCGCCCAGGCCCGTAGATTCCTGCCACGTGCAGCACGATGGCACCGAGCTCGTTTCGTAAATACTCTTCACCTTGCACGCGAGGTTTGGTCCGGTCGATAGGGGCTGACTCGTCAATCCAGGGCGGAGGATATTCGGTCGATTGCCTCGGTCCATCGTAAGATGACGTGCTCCCTAAGACGACAATGCGTCGAGGTGGCGGTTCGAGTGTGCGTGCGAAGGCCTGTACCTGTTCGAGCGGTGTAGCGGGAAAACACCAGATGAGATCGGCGCCGACAGGAATGTTCAACCAAGTCGACGGCTGTTCCAGATCGAACCTCAAGCGCTGTCCCGAAGGAATGCCCACGAGATTGTTCAGGGGATTCCTGCTGGTGGCATGGACTGTCCACCCCTCCGAGGTTCCCGTTCTGTGCAACACACGTCCTGTGTAGCCGGATCCAAGTACAACCAGCGGTGATGTCATCTGTCGTGTCACTCAATACCCCCCATCCGTAAGGTTGGTCCATTTTTTCACAGTTGCGCAAGATGGCACAACTGTTGCCTCTACGAGGTATTCGTAGGAGAATGCCCCGTATGAAATCCATTGCGTCTGTGCTATCGATCATCGCTCTCGGGTTCGGACTCTTAGGCTGTCCAAGCGGAGGGGGCGGGGCCGGCGGGGTCACGTTTGCCATCACGACGACGTCTGCTCCATTTGGAGTCGTCGGCAACGCCTACTCGGCGACATTGGCCACCACTGGTGGCACCGCGCCCTTCACGTGGACCTTATTTACCGGCGTTTTGCCGGCCGGCGTGTCCCTCAATGCAGGCACTGGTGTCGTGAGCGGCATCCCGACGGCGGACGGAAATTCGACTGCGACATTCACTGTGAGGGATAGCACCGGCAAGACCACGAGTGGTTCAGTGTTATTTGCCATCCATCCAAGGACGGATCGCGTTTCTATCGACAGCAACGGCGTGACAGGAAACGGTGCCAGTTCGGCTCCTTCCATCAGTGGTGATGGTAGCCTCGTGACCTTCGTGTCGCAATCGACAAATTTCGTGACGTCAGTGAGCGGCGCACAGATCTATGTCCATAACCGACAAACGAATGAGACTGAACTGATCTCCCGCGACAGCACCCTGACTGTTGTGAATGCGGGCAATGGTATCAGCAGTGCCTCGGTCATCAGCGCGGACGGGCGTTTCGTCGCGTTCGTTTCTCAGTCCACCAATTTGGTGACAGGAGTCGTAGTCGCGCCGCAGATTTATCTCCGTGATCGCCAAACCGGACAGACTACCTTGGTCTCGAAAAGTAGCAGCGGGGTTACCAGCAACGGGCTCGTCAATAGTTCTCCTGCGATCAGCGGCGATGGACAGTTCATCGCCTTTGTATCGAATGGCACCAATGTCGTCACCGGTGTGACCGGGCAGCAGATTTATCTCCATGACCGTGTAGCCGGCACCACCAGTCTGATCTCGCAGGACAACAGTGTAACCCCGGTGCCTGGCGACGGCACCAGCGTGACCCCCGCCATCAGTGCCGACGGCCGCTTCATTGTCTTCGCCTCGGTCGCGACGAATCTCGGCGCAGGAGGCGGCAATCAACAAATCTACATCCATGATCGCCTCACCGGCGTAAGCGGGATCACGAGCCTGATCTCCAAAGACAGCGGCGCAACTGCGGGAAATGGCAACAACAGCACGCCCTCAATCAGCGGAGATGGGCGCTTCGTCGCATTTGCCTCGCTCGCGACAAACTTGGTTGTGGGTATCAGCGGGCAGCAGATTTATCTCCATGATCGGCTCACGGGGGTCAACGGTACGAACAGCGTGATTTCACACGACAACAGCGGGGTGCCGGTGTCTGGAGATGGTGCGAGTAGCGTGCCGTCAATCAGTTCGAATGGGCAAGTTGTGTCCTTCACGTCGCTCTCGACGAATCTATTGACGGGTGTCAGCGGACAGCAGATATATAGCCACGATCGTCTGGCTGGGGTTAATGGCACGACCAGTCTGGTCTCGAAAGACAATAGCGTTGCGCCGGTAGCCGGATCTGGAATAAGCGACACGCCTTCAACAAACAGCGACGGTGGTTTTGTTGCGTTCTTCTCTCAGGCCGCCAATCTAGTAGCCGGATCAGTGGCGCTCTCCGACATCTATGTCCGGGCGATGCCTTAACGGGTAGAGCTTCCTCTTTCGGCATGGTAGCATCAAGGCGCCATGCCCCTTCCTCGCTTTCATCCTCTCATCACCGAATGGTTTCATGCGCAGGTTGGCCAGCCCACTGATGTGCAGGAACAGGCTTGGCCGGCCATTCAGTCGGGGGCCAATGTTCTGATTGCCGCGCCGACCGGTTCCGGCAAGACGTTCGCCGCCTTTCTCTCCTGTATCGATTACCTCTTCAAGCAGGCCCTCGCGCGTGAACTCGATGAACATACGCAGGTGCTCTACGTCTCCCCGCTCAAAGCGCTCAGCAACGACATCCAGAAAAACCTGCAGCAGCCGCTTGCTGAAATCGGTAACGCGGCGTTGTCTGCCGGGCTCTTGATGCCGGAACTCCGAGTGCTGGTCCGCACCGGCGACACCCCAATGTCGGAGCGCCAGCAGATGCTCAAGCGGCCACCCCATATTCTCGTCACGACGCCGGAGTCGCTCTACCTCCTTCTGACGGCAGAGAAGAGCCGTCGAATACTGCAGACGGTCCGGACCGTCATCGTCGATGAAATTCACGCCGTTGCGCCGAATAAACGCGGCGCCCACCTGGCTCTGTCGCTAGAGCGATTGGAAACGATAACGCTCACGAAACCTCAACGTATCGGGCTCTCCGCGACGCAACGACCGATCGAAACCGTGGCACAGTTCCTGGTGGGCGCTCGTCCGATGCCGACGATCATCGACGTGGGGCACAAGCGTGAGATGGATCTGGCCGTTGAAGTGCCGAAAGACGAGCTGAGTTCCGTGGCCACCAATGCGATTTGGGCCGATGTCTATGACCGCGTCGCCGAACTGGTCCGGCAGCATCGCTCGACCCTGGTCTTCGTCAATACGAGGCGCCTCGCTGAACGAGTGTCGCACTCCCTGGAAGAGCGACTGCTGGAGTTGGGCGCCGATGTTGTTGCGGCGCATCATGGCAGCCTCTCGCGCCAGATTCGCTTGTCGGCTGAAGAACGGCTCAAGAGCGGCAAGACGCGTGTCGTCGTCGCTACTGCCTCGCTGGAACTTGGCATCGATATCGGCACCGTGGATCTCGTTTGTCAGATCGGTTCGCCCCGCGCGATTGCCACCTGTCTGCAGCGGGTTGGCCGGGCCGGTCACTGGATCAAGGCCATTCCCAAGGGCCGGCTCTTTGCCATGACGAGAGATGACTTGCTCGAATGTGCGGCGCTGATGGGCGCAATTAGAGCAGGAGTCTTGGATCGCATTGCCGTGCCGCCGGCCCCGCTCGATATATTGGCGCAGCAGCTGGTGGCTGCAGCGGCGACGCAGACCTGGGAGGAAGACGATCTGTTCGATCTCTGCCGACGGGCCGATCCCTATCGGGCGTTGGCGCGTTCGGAATTCGATCAGGTGTTGCGGATGTTGGCGGATGGGATAGCGACCAATCGCGGGCGGGGTTTGGCCTATCTATTTCATGATCGGATCAATCGCCGTATCAAAGGCCGAAGGGGGGCGCGACTTGCGGCGATCACGTCAGGGGGGGCCATCCCGGACACAGCGAACTATGCCGTGGTCGCGGAGCCTGAGGGCACGGTCGTGGGATCGGTCGACGAAGACTTTGCGGTGGAGAGTCTCGCCGGCGACATCATGTTGTTGGGCAACACCTCCTGGCGCATCAAGGGCATTGAGATGGGTAAGGTGCGGGTGGAAGACGCCCACGGAGCACCGCCCAACATTCCCTTCTGGCGCGGCGAGGCGCCGTCGAGGACGGCAGAGCTTTCGGCGGAGGTGGCAAAATTGCGGCAAGCGATTGCCGAGCGGTTATTTTCTTCCGATCCGGCTATCAACCAACAGCGATCGGCCATCAGCTGGCTCAAGAGTGAGTGCGCACTTGATCAACGTGGCGCGGAACAAGCTGTAGCATATATCGCTGCCGGATACGCGGTCTTAGGAACCGTGCCGACGCAACAGACTATCGTCGCGGAGCGGTTCTTTGATGAAAGCGGCGGAATGCAACTGGTGTTGCACACGCCATTCGGGGGCCGCATCAACCGGGCCTGGGGTCTCGCCTTGCGGAAGCGGTTTTGCGTGACCTTCGATTTCGAATTGCAGGCTGCAGCGACTGATAACGGGATCGTGATCTCGCTTGGCGAGAAGCACAGCTTCCCGCTCGAGTCAGTGTTTGGCTTCCTGCACAGCCATACGCTTCGCGAGATTTTACTTCCTGCCGTGCTCCAAGCGCCGATGTTTATGACGCGCTGGCGCTGGAATGTCAGTCGCTCGTTGCTGTTGCTGCGTTTCTCTCATGGCAAAAAGGTTCCCCCGCAGATTCAACGAATGAAGGCGGAGGATCTTCTTGGCGCCGTCTTCCCTGACGCGCTGGCCTGTCAGGACAATATTGTCGGCGAGCGGACTCGCCAGATTCCCGATCATCCGCTCGTAAACGAGACCTTGCGGGACTGTTTCACTGAGGCGATGGATCTCGACGGGCTAACCGCGCTCCTCAAACAGATTGAAGCAGGGGCCATTCGCTGTGTGGCGGTCGATACGCCGATGCCGTCTCCATTCTCGCACGAGATCTTGAACGCTAACCCCTATGCGTTTCTCGACGATGCGCCGTTGGAAGAGCGGCGGGCGCGGGCGGTGGAGATGCGTCGCACGCTCCCGGCTCAGCTGGCCGGCGAGGTTGGGGCTTTGGATCCAGCGGCGATTGAGGAGGTACAGCGGGAGTCCTGGCCTGTCGTGCGCGATCCGGATGAATTGCACGATGCCTTGCTTACGTTGCTCTGGTTGCCGGTCGAGGAGGCACAAGACTGGGCGATTCATCTGCCTCGCTTAATCGAGGAAGGGCGTGCAGTTGAACTCAACGTGAGGGGTGAAGGGTTAGGGGTAAGGGGTGAGGCCCAAGAAGCAAGAGGATGGGTGGCAAAGGAGAACCAGGCGCAGGTCGAAACGGTATTCGTGAGTGGCGATGACACAACACTCGACGCCATTGTGCTCGGCTGGATGGAAAGCATCGGGCCGACGACGGGTGGGGAGTTGGCAGATCGTTTGCATTTTCCGGTCGATGAAGTGAATGGTGCCATGGTGCGGCTCGAAGCCCAGGGTCAAGTCCTCCGCGGTCGATTTCGAGCTATCTCAGCACTATCGGGCGCCGGAACGCCCGAGTGGTGCCACCGCCGGTTGCTGGCGCGCATTCATCGTCTGACTATTGGCAGACTGCGAAAAGAAGTTGAGCCAGTGACCGCCGCCGAGTTCATGCGATTTTTATTTCAATGGCAACATGTCTTCCCCGGGTCGCGTCTGCATGGCGAGGCCGGTCTCTCGGACATCATCGCGCAGCTGGCCGGCTTCGAAGCCGCAGCCTCAGCCTGGGAGCCGCATCTGCTCCGGACGAGGCTGGCGAAGTACGAACCAGAGCTTTTGGACCGGCTCTGTTTGAGCGGGGCTGTTAGCTGGGGCAGGCTGTCTCCTCATCCACGGTTTGCATACGTTGGCGCTTTTGATCGACGTCGGATCACCCCGACGAGCGTGGCGCCGATTAGTATCTTCCCACGTGAGGAGAGCGAGTGGTTGATGGATGTCTTCCACGATGACGCCGCATCTGCCTGGCCTGATCCGCTTGTCCAGTTGAGTTCCGTGGCGCAAGACCTGCGTCGTACCTTGCACGAGCGAGGCGCGAGCTTCTTTGCCGACCTTGTGCGGATGACCAACCATCTTCCGACGGAAGTAGAAGAAGGACTCTGGGAACTCGTGGCTGCTGGCCTGGTCACGGCCGACGGCTTCGACAATCTCCGTGCCCTTATGGACCCGCGTCGCCGCCGTGCGGAAGGACGGGAGCGTTCTCGCCGGCCTCGACACGCAGCCGGGCGGTGGTCGCTGCTCCGAAACGCCATCAACCATCAGCCATCGGCTCCCACTACTCAGCACTCATTCGTAGAGCCCGTCGCTCGCCAATTATTGCGGCGCTACGGCGTGGTTTTTCGTGATTTACTGGCGCGCGAGTCGTTGGTTCGGTCATGGCGGGATCTACTCGTCCAGTATCGCCGGATGGAGTTGCAAGGCGAGATCCGTGGGGGGCGGTTTGTGGGAGGCTTTACAGGCGAGCAATTCGCGCTACCGGAAGCCGTCGAATCGTTACGGGCGGTGAGAAATCGGAACGAGTCTGGTGCTACCCTTCACGAGATCAAACTGTCTGCCAGCGATCCGTTGAATCTCGCAGGAGTCATCTTGCCGGGTCCGCGCGTGCCCGCGGTGCCGTCGAACTTCGTGGTGTTTCGTGATGGGGCGGTGGTGCGAGCCGTTCTGGGGCGGGAGGCTGCGGACAGACAGAACGAGCAGACTGACTGGAGCGAACGGACCAATCAAGTCAGGAAGGAATAGCGAGTAAGGGGCAGCGCGCGCCGCGGACCACCCGTTCGGTGGTGCTTCCGCGAATCATATCGAACAGGCTGTTATGTCCTTCCGTCATCATCGCGATCAGGTCCACATCGAAATCCGCTCCTGCCGCTAAGATCCACTCGACCGGATCGCCCTTGGCGACAAGCGTTTCCCACGACCAGCCGGGGCGTTCGGGCTTGGTGAATTTCGGGGGATCGGCTTCCTTCCCAAGATGCACCAGCTCGAATAAGACCTTCTCGCTGCCCAGCGTGCTTGCCAGGTCTGCAGCAAGATCAATGGCCGGTTGCGGGTGCGGCTTATGAGGGATCGGGATCAACACCCTGGTCAGGTTTGTACTGCCTGTCTCCGCTGAGACGAACCCTTCGACGCCGGCCGGGACAAAGAGCGTTCTGGTGTGGGTGCCGCGAGCCAAGGGCTCGGCGACCGCCTGCTGCGTGAGACGAGCAAGGCCTTCACGCTGGTGCGTGGACAACACTAACAGCTCTGTGGGGTGCTTCGTGAGCTGTTGGAGGATAGCAACCGATGCTTTGTCTGCGACGGCACGGACGCGTTTGATCTGGACGCCTAATTTCGCGACATCTTCCTTTGAGCTGCTTTCCGGCAATACTCCCCAGCGAGCGAGGAGTGGTCGGATGCGAGGGAAATCCTCGAAGTCTTTGCGCCCGACTGTGGGGTCGACGTGCATCATCGTCAGCTCTCCCTGCACGAGGCAGGCTAGCTTCACGGCATGGGCGAACGCCGTCGAGTCCGCGGCGGAGAAATCAGTGGGATGAAAAATACGGCGAAACGGGAGCATTGCTGTGTCGATCATCCTTTAGTTACTAGCGGCCAGCATCCGCAAATGTTGGAGCCATGCTTCATGATCGGATGTCATGAGCGTTTCGAACGCTCCTTGCGCCTTTGCGTGAAAGGCGGCTTGCTGGTCGTCCGACAGTCCCAAGAGGGTGCCGAGCGATGAGAGATATTCCCCCTGCCCTCGCGCCAGGTCCTGTTCCACATTCGCCCGGTTCAAGGCCGTGAAGGCGGTGAGCTTATGTTCGGGATGCAAGATGCCGTCTTCAGTGAACCAGGTGCGACCGGACGTCGAACCTGTGATGTTGGAGGTGGTATCTATGATCTCATTGGTCGTGCCCTTGAGTGTGCAGCCTGACGCGAACAGCACGAGCACCGTGCTGCAGGCCAGTTGCAATGTCCAAAGAGTAATCCGTCGCATTGGAAGACCTCCTCGGTGTCGTAGGGGTGGGACCCTTGGTTGTTGATCGACTGCACTATACCACTGCGTGAAATTCCATCACAAGTTCCCTGAAGCCTGCGCCGAAATTATTCCTGAGCCTATTGAGGCTAACACCTTGTTCCTTCAGCAGGATGTTGAAAAGGTCCGCCAACGGCAGTCTCTTGATGCGAGCAGTAAAGGATAAACTGGCTGCTCCCCTGGAAGAGAGTGAAGATAACCAGGACATTCTGATTTTCGAACGGAACTCCTCCGTCCTTGAGGGAATTCCGATACAATCCGTCCCATGCTTGAACTGCTGCTGGTGCTTGCGAGCGTGGTGGGATTCGGGGTGATCGCTTTGATCACGGTCGTGATCACGCCTCAGATCATGATCGAGTTAGGGCTCTTGGGATTGGCGGTGGGGCTCCTCGTCGGAATTCCGACGGGATTGTGGTATCACGTGGCGCTCTATAGGCAGCTGGCGCCACGCATGACGCTCCCTGCACGGTGGTGGAGGGCTCCAGTCGAGTTGCATCAGCTGCTCACGCCGCAAGAGTTTAGACGCGTTCGTCCCTGGTTTCTGGCGGGGGCTGTTGGGTTTCTTCTCTGCTGTGCCGGTGGGGTGGCCGCGATTGCAGGGTTGTTGGTGATCAATTTCTACCCGTAATACGCTTCTATTGAAGGCAACAGTTACGGCAAGCGGCTAAGCGGGATCTCGACAGAGATCTGAGCAGTAGAGGCTGGGTCCTGGTTGACGATGTAGGTGGCTTGTTCCTGGGAGGCGGCAGTGCCACCCGCGGTGATGGACTCTTGGAGTTGATAAGGTGAGATCCTGTCGAACATGGCTGCTTCCTGCCTCGTGATGGGACCGAACGGGACTCGGGAGAGACGGACCGTGAGGGTGACGGGCTCGCTCCCCGTGGACAAAGGAATGTTCCGTCGTTGTCCTGCGGCAATCCTAAGAGAGATCTGACCGGTGTCTTTCTCGGGCAAGAAAAGGTGGGGTGTTGAGGAACCAACCGTTTTCCAGACTTGTAGATAGGCGTCCTGATTGGCTTCCACCGTGAGTTGCACCGGATCTGTACTCTTCAATGCAGTCGCCGCATCCACTTCTTGGTCCTGCCCGTCTATCCCGCGAACGACGAAGCTGTGGCGGAGTCCGAGTGGCTTGAGTTGGGCGGCTGTGCCCGCTGCCTTTCCTCCCTGGGAGAACTGATCCATCTTGCGCTCAAGCCGGTTGACTTGGGGCTCAGACTCGGCGAGCGGCTTCATCGCTCGTTCTTTTTCAGGAGCGATCGTGCCTGTATCCTGGCGCGTAGCGTTTCCGGCATAGAATAGGGTACGAGCGCTGAGTGCTTGTGTGAGAGCTCCAGCGAACGGGCCGTTGGCCGGTGCTTGCACTGGAGCAGGCGCTGACGCGGCAGGTGGTGCCGAGGTTTTCGCGAGCTTTTTGTCAGCCACTTCCTCCGCTGTTTTGCTGAACGAATCCACGGGCGTTACGGCTTGCCTGCGGACTTCTTCTTGTTCTCTTCGCTGTTTCAGATCCTGACTGGCAACATCGGAGGCTCGTTCTTCCTTCGATGGAGGTGGCGCGGACCGTTCTCGCTTGGCCAGCTTGTCGACCAATGCGTTTTTCTTCGCCAGATCTATAGCTGGAGCTATGTTCTCTTTGGCTTTAGCCTGTGGCTCAGCAACTTGCGGCGGGACAGGTTGGGGTGCTGAAGGGGCTGGGGCCGATGGAGCAGCGGGCTTCGTTTCTTCGGCGGTGAACGATTGTGCCGCCTGTTTGAGACTGTCCTGATAAATCTTGATACCCAACACCACTGCGAGGGCCGCTGCGGCCAGGCCGCCTGCGAAGGCGAGACTTGACGGTCGTCGGGACCAATCCAGCCACGACAAGGACCCGCCTGCGCCTGAGGAGCCTTTCTGCTCCAATGAAGCGAGGAGTCTGCGGCGCACATCTGAATCGACGAGCAACTCTTTCAAAGCTTGCTCATCGGCCAGCGCGTTGAACAGCTGCTGATTTTGCAGCGCTGCGCTGTACAGCGCCTGCTTCTCCTCAGGAGTCAGCGTATCGGCTGCGAACCCGCCCAGCAGTTTTTCGAGGTCGTGTTCAGACATATGTCCTAAACAACGTGAAAGGTAAGAGGTGAGGAGCCAAGTGCTTTTCCTGTCAGTCCCATGATCCGCCCATCAATCCTAGCAACTGCTTTCTGCATCGGAGGTCCCACGTATAGATGGTATTAATCGAGGTCTGGCCCATGATCTTTTGAATTTCAGGAAAGCTTTTTCCTTCCAGCTTCCACTTGAAAAGTTCGCGGCACCGTTGGCCAAGCCGATTCATCGCCTGAACCAACCGTTCGACGGTCTGCTTGCGTTCCAACTGCCTGGCCGGATCGTCGCCGGGCTCCGCAAGCGGGAGGTCCTCAACCGATTCCTGATTATACTCGCCTCGGCGGAATGCCTTTCGGTGGGCGTCCAACATCTTGAACCGCAAGACTTGAAAGGCCAAGGGAACCAGTTCGGTCAGCTCCGTCACATGCGCATATTTGTCGTGCAGGACCACCAGCACTTCTTGGGCGAGATCTTCCGCGCGATCCCTCGGTACTCGTAATGTGGCGAAGGCGAGAATCCTTTCGCGGAGGGCTGCCAGTATCTGGTCTTGATCCATGAGTTAGGGCCGATGAGACGACTTGAGTTGTGCGACGATTTCTCCGAACGACCGGAACCCGAGTCCCAATCCTCCACAGACCTCCACCTGCCGGTCGAATCGATTCTTGATGCGGATCATCTTGCGAAGAGCTCCCCAGCCGACGCGACCCCAGGCTGCCAGATGGAAGACAGACAAGGGATAGTCGGTGCCGAAGAGGAGCCGGTCGTAGAGTTCGGGGTGTCGACGAAGGTGGAGCAACATTTTGAACCGGTTAGGCAGCGTCAGAGCGGAAATGTCGGCGTAGAAATGCGGGTATCGATTCGCGAAATCCTGAAACGTCGGGAGGAATTTCTCGTACAGCATCAAACCGTAGCTGCAGGCATGGGCCGCGATGACCGTCGCGCCTTCGTCCAGTGCGAGCTCCAACCGATCGGGATCACCGACCGATTGGTCCTTGCCGATCAGGCTAAACTCATACCCGACATGACTGAGAAACGGTAGCTTCCGATCCGCGAGCGCTCGATAGAATGGTTTGTAGGTCGGATCGGCTGGGTTGAATTGCTGGGCGTTGGGCAAGACCTTCACGAGCACAGCCCCTGCATCGGCACAGCGATGAACTTCGTCGATGGCGTCGCGTCGCTGAGGATTGATTGAAACCCCCGCGAGTAATTCAGTCGGATAGGCTTGTGCGGTCTTCAGCACATAGTCGTTGCTGATCAGAAAGTCTGTGTGCTCTTGGTTGAGCCGGCCATTCTGATCATAGACCCCGTCCATGCCGAGGATCACGGCCTTCTGGACGTGACGTGAGGCACGCAATTCGGTGAGCAGATCTTCGAGGTATTTCCGGTTCGCTTCTTGAGGATTTGACGGAGACAGTTGGTGTTTCCACAAGAGGAAGCGAAACAACGGGCTCCGCAGCATCTTCGGGGAGATATAGCAGCCGTTGTCGCGGTCCGGCAGAGCAGCAAGATGAACGTGGCAATCGATCAATGATTTCTCGGTAGTTGTCATCGTCATGCGTCGTTCGGGTCTCAGTACTCAAATCTCGGCACTTCCTCGGAGTCGTTCCATCGCGATTCGCTTCAGGCTTCGCAGATCCATTTTCCCCGTGCCCAACACTGGCAGGGCGTCGACTTTGATGAAATTAGGGCGT
>Ga0209048_10000458_pt1 | contig 43568 bp, 42 predicted proteins | sample FrelakmetCRP12CR_FD_187146 | JGI IMG/M metagenome (GOLD analysis project Ga0209048, IMG submission 187146) | Freshwater lake sediment microbial communities from the University of Notre Dame, USA, for methane emissions studies - CRP12 CR (SPAdes)... | ecosystem: Environmental > Aquatic >...
CTGTGGTTGCCGCGATGGACACCGGTGCAGTCACCGCAGGAGGGCGAGCCTGGGCCCGATGATCCGCTGACGTCACGCGCCGGTGATCAGTCCACGGGTGCCGCTGCGCCACGACGGGTGGGTGAGCGCAGCACGACGATGCACTCCGGCCCCAGGGGACGATGTCGCCGGCCTGGCGGAGTGAACCGCTCGGCGGCGAGGGGTTCGCCGGTCTGGAACTCGACGCTCCACTGCTGCACGGGCGGCGGCACCGTGAACTCGACGCCTTCCCACCAGCCGCGAATCAGCACGAGGAAGTCGTCGTCGACGAGCAGCGACCCGCGCGTCGTCGGGAGGCCGGCCGGCGTGTACCACGACAGCTCGACGGCATCGACCCGGGAGAGGAAGCGCTTGCGGCGGGACACGCGGTGCTTGGGGCGCAGGGCCACAGACCGGCGGGTGAACGCGAGCTGTTCGTCGTCGACCGATGACCAGGCGAACCGACTGATGTCGTTGTCCTGGCAGTAGCCGAACGAGACGGTGTCGGCCCTCGAAGCCACCGTCGGATTCGAGGTTGCGTCGGCCGCTACGGTGCTCGACATGGAGAGTGTGAACTTGGGTGCCACCGGGCTGCGGGTGTCGCGCGTCTGTCTCGGGATGATGAGCTACGGGAACGACAGCGATCGACCGTGGGTGCTCGACGAAGATGCAGCCGAGCCGATCGTTCGGGCTGCCGTCGAGGCCGGCATCTACTTCTTCGACACCGCCAACGTGTACTCGGATGGAGCGAGCGAGGTCGCGACCGGGAACCTGGTGAAGAAGTTCCTGAGCCGCGACGAGGCAGTGATCGCCACCAAGGTGTTCATGCCCGTGACGCCAGGACCCAACGGGGGCGGTCTCTCGCGCAAGCACATCCTGTCGGCGATCGACGCATCGCTTCAGCGTCTCGACCTCGACTACGTCGACCTCTACCAGATTCACCGTTACGACCCGAACACACCGATCGAGGAGACGATGGGCGCCCTCGACGAGGTCGTACGCGACGGGAAGGCCCGCTACATCGGTGCGAGCAGCATGCACGCGTGGCAGTTCGCCAAGGCTCAGCACGCCGCGGAACGAGCGGGCGGCGCCCGGTTCGTCTCGATGCAGAACCACTACAACCTCCTGTACCGTGAGGAGGAGCGCGAGATGATCCCCCAGTGCATCGACCAGGGTGTCGGCGTGATCCCATGGAGCCCGCTGGCGCGCGGGGTGTTGGCGGGGAATCGCACTCGATCGGGTGAGAAGCGCACCACCCGCTCGAACACGGATGCGTTCACCGACTTCCTCTACAACCAGCCGACCGACTTCGACGTCGTCGAACGCGTCGCCGACGTCGCCGCCGAACGCAATGTTTCACCGGCTCGAGTCGCGCTGGCATGGCTCCTGCACCGTCGAGGCGTGACCGCCCCCATCGTGGGAGCGACGAAGCTCGAGCACCTGCACGACGCGGTCGCCGCCGAGCAGTTGGCCTTGAGCGACGAAGAGATCGTCCGGCTCGAGGAGCCCTACGTGACGCACCCGGTGCTCGGGCACTGAACCGGCGTCGGGTCATTGGGCCGTGTATCTCCTCTCTCGCCGCCCTCGCCAGGCACGGACCATCCGGCCGAAGATCGTGATCGTGCACGTCAAGCGATGAAGGGAACCGTCGGGGCTTGCCCCGTCTGCGGACGGACCCGCGACGTCTGAGCAGAAAGGTGCCCCATGCGTGCGTGGCAGGTTCAACATCACGGCGAGCCGCTGGACGCGCTCGTGGCGGTCGACGTCGAGCCGCCGGTTCCCCAGGCCGGGGAGGTTCGCATCAGCGTGAGCGCGGCCGCGCTGGCGCTCCCGGACGTGTTCATGTGCCGGGGGACGTACCCTCGCGCGCCGGCGCCCCCGTTCACGCCGGGCCAAGAGGTCGCGGGTGTGGTGAGCACTATCGGTCCAGGCGTCGAGGTGGAGGTCGGCAGCCGCGTCTTTGCGGTCACCGCGTTCTCTCGCGGTCACGGCGGTTTCGCCGACGAGGCCCTCGCGGCGGCCGTGAACACCTACCCGGCATCCCCGTCGATGACCGACTCGGAAGCCGCGGCCTTCCACATTGCCTTCCAGACCGCGTGGATCGGGCTGGTCCGTCGCGCAGGGCTGCAGCCTGGTGCTCACCTGCTCGTGCTCGGCGCGGCCGGCGGTACTGGCGCGGCGGCGGTGCAGCTCGGTCGAGCACTCGGCGCTCGCGTGATCGCCGTCGCCGCCGGCGTCGAGAAGGTCGAGTTTTGCCGCGGGCTCGGCGCCCATGTCGTGATCGACCGGCTTGTCGAGGACGTCCCCGCGACCATTGCCGAAGCCACCGGCGATCACGGCGTCGATCTCGTCTATGACCCGGTTGGGGGACTCGCTGCCGCGGAGGCGCTGCGGTGTGTCGCCAGCGGAGGGGCCCTCCTGGCGGTCGGCTTCGCGAGCGGTACGTGGCCTGACCTCGCGGTCCGTGACCTGGTCACCCGCAACTGCTCGATCATGGGCGTCTACGCGGGGGCCTACACACGCGAGGAGCATGACGAGATGCACGGCGAGCTCCTCGCGCTCGTCGAGCGCGCTGAGCTGAGTGTCCCCGTCCATCGCACCGTGGACTTCGACGAGATCCCGGCCGCCCTCGACGAGCTGGCCCAGGCACGCACGCTGGGCCGGACGGTTGCCCTCGTGTCCGAAGCGTCACGTGACGGCGCCCCTGCATCATGAATGCCAGGCCGGGTAAGGCTCCTCGCGCTCCGTGACCTCCACGGAGACCGAATTGGTGGGAGAATCGTCCGAGTGACTTCCCCCATCGCCGCCATGCTCCGCCCGCGTTTGCGGGGGCGGCTACACCAGGCTGCGGCACTCGCGTCGATCGGCGGCCTCATCTGGCTGATCCTCGACGCGCACTCGGCGACGGGACTCGTCGCCGCCTGGGTCTATGGGCTCTCAACGGTTGCGCTCTACGCAACCAGCTCCTCCTACCACATCTACGCGCGCTCACCGCGAGCACGCCGCGTGATGCAGCGCATGGACCACTCGATGATCTACGTGCTGATCGCGGGGAGCTTCACCCCGGTCTGCCTGCTCGCCCTCAACGGCTCGTTCCGCTGGGTTGTGCTCGGACTCGTGTGGGTCGGCGCGCTCACCGGTGTCCTCATGGCCGCGCTCGCACTCGATCGCTTCCCGAGGCTCAGCTGGTCTCTGTACCTGGTGCTCGGCTGGGCGGCCGTCCTCGCCGTTCCCGCCCTTGCGGATCGACCCGCGCTCCTCGCGCTCGCCGGAGTCGGCGGCATCCTCTATACGGTCGGCGCGATCTTGTTCGCGCTGCACCGACCCCGCCCGGTCGCGGTCTGGTTCGGCTACCACGAGTTCTGGCACGCGTTCGGCATCGCCGCGGGCGCGGCGGTCTTCGCCATGAACCTGGGGCTGATCGCCGCAGCGTGATCGCCGCCGCCTGAAGCCCTGCGCCACGGAGCGTCGCCTCCGGGCACCCTGCGCAGCCGCTATCGTCCGGGCCGTGGCGGCACCCGAGCTCGCGCCCACCGATCCCGTCTCCGAGCCTGATCTTCCGGCGTCGGATCGGCCCGTGGGGCCTCCACTTCCCCTCGGCGATCGGGTCTGGTTGCGCGGTCGGGGGACAACCTTCGTTCGCCGCGTCGAAGGCCCACCCGGCGCTCGGACTGTCCTTCTGGTGCACGGCTGGCTCGCGAGCGGCGGCCTCAACTGGTTCCAGTGCTTCGACGCGCTCGGCGAGAACTTCAACGTGCTCGCCCCCGACCTCCGGGGCCACGGCCGCGGCATCCGCACGCTCCGGCGCTTCACGCTCGCCGACTGCGCGGATGACCTCGCCGCCCTCATCGAGCGTGAGCAGTGCGGACCGGTCATCGCCGTCGGCTACTCGATGGGTGGGCCGGTGGTGCAGCTGCTCTGGCGGCGACATCCGGAGCTGGTGGCCGGGCTCGGGCTGTGCGCGACGGGGGCCGAGTTCGTGCCCGGCAACCGTGAGCGCTACACCTTCGCCGCGATGATGACGGTGGCCGCCGGCACCACGCGCGTCGGGCAGATCGCGGCGTTCCTACCCGGCCTGGTGACGAAGACGATCTTCGGTATTCGTCCACCCGCACGGCCCGGCACATTCGCCCGCTGGGCACGCTCGGAGATGGCGCGCCACGACCCTCGCGCCATCCTCGAAGCGGGACACGCGATCGGTACGTACAGCTCGAAGGGCTGGATCCACGAGGTCGATGTGCCGACCTCGGTGCTCATCACCACCCGGGACCGAGCGGTCGACCCGACCGCGCAATCACGCCTCGCGATGGCGATCCCCGACGCCCACATCAACCGGATCGACGACGGGCACGTCGCGTGCGTCAACCCAGACTTCGGTCGCAAGGTCACCGACTGCTGCCTCGACGTCGAGCGCCGCATCAACCTCGCCGACCGGCGCCACAGCCTGTTTCGTCGGCGCAGAGCCGTCGACGGGCCTCAGCCCGAACCGGGGTCGTCGTGAGTTCGCTCTTGTTGCTGTGCACGCTGTGTTCCGACAACTTCACCACGCGACCGTCACCGCTCCGAACCCTCGTGCACAAGACTCACTGCTTCTTCGCCGAACCGCGAACTGCCAAGTCTGAATGGTCGATGTCGAAACCCCTCGGCTCGAGAGAGCACGTATACCTGCGACTCGACGGGGGCTCGTTGGTGGCGTAGATGACTATGCCGTACTTCGGTTGTGTCGAAGCTGACGTGCCGGTGTACTTCTTGAAGAGCGCATCGCAGACTGCGCTGGTGATCCGATCAGTGGCGTCGAGACTGACCCGCTTTGACTTGATGCGAAAATCCGCGAAGTCCTCTCGATTGTGCGACGCCGCGCAGGAAACGTCGTGCTGGGGGTAGTCGAAGACCTTCTGACCGTCGGCATCGACACTGAACGTCGCCAGTACGCACGCACCGTGACTGAAGACATGCACGCGCGTGACCTTCGCGAGCGGCCCCGTCGCGGCAACTGCAGTTCCGGCGCCGACAGCGACGAGGGCACCCACGACGACCACACCGAAGATGCACCGGAGCCCACCATGCGCTCTGCAGGAGTCCAGGTCACTTGGGTGCCTCGCTCGCGGCATCGAAACTCAACCCTTCGCCGAGCGGCGGAGTGTGCCTCGAACGCGCCACGGCCACCGTTTTCGACACGGAACCTATCCCGCCCCGAGTTCTGTGTTGCTCGATCATGCTGGCGAAGGACCGCTCAGGATTCCCTCAGCAGGGACCCCCCCAACGCCGTCGACGCCGGACCCCGACCGGTGCCGCTCGTAGGATCCGGTGCGGTCGGCGCTACTGAGGCCGACCGAGCGAACGGCCAAGGATCGGACCCGGCAATGGACAACTCGCACATGGAGGCGATGGTGTTGCGGGCACCACAGACGGCGCTCGTGCGAAGTGCCCTGGTCCGACCGCGACCGGACGAGAGCCAGGTGCTGCTCCGGGTCAACGCGTGTGCCGTGTGTCGAACGGATCTCCACATCCTCGACGGCGAGCTCACCCGGCCGAAGCTGCCGTTGATCCCGGGGCACGAGATCGTTGGCGTCGTCGTGGAGTGCGGCGAGCATGTGGACCGCTTCGTCGTGGGCAACCGGGTGGGCGTGCCGTGGCTCGGATGGACATGCGGCGTCTGCTCATTCTGCCGCTCCGGGCGCGAGAATCTCTGCGACCAGGCGCGCTTCACCGGGTACGACATCGATGGCGGTTTCGCCGAGTTCGCCGTCGTCGATGATCGCTATTGCTTCGCGCTCCCGGAGTCCTATAGCGACGTCGACGCGGCACCGCTGCTGTGTGCGGGGCTCATCGGCTACCGCTCCTTGCGTCTCGCCGGTGATCCGGCGCGGGTGGGGATCTATGGCTTCGGCGCCGCGGCCCACATCATCGCCCAGGTGGCCGTGCACGAGGGTCGCGAGGTCTACGCCTTCACGCGTCCCGGCGACACCACCTCACAGGACTTCGCGCGCGAACTCGGCGCGGTGTGGGCCGGCGGTTCCGACACGGCACCTCCCGATCCTCTCGGCGCGGCTTTGATCTTCGCTCCCGACGGATCGCTGGTCCCCACCGCCCTGCGTGCGCTCGAGAAGGGCGGCACCGTCGTGTGCGGCGGCATCCACATGAGCGACATCCCCGCCTTCCCCTACCGCGACCTGTGGGAAGAACGCGTCATCCGGTCGGTGGCCAACCTGACGCGTCGGGATGCCGAAGAGTTCCTCCTCATCGCACCACAGGTCCCGGTACTGACGCGCACGACGACATACCTTCTCGCAGATGTCAACGCGGCACTCGACGATCTGCGCCACGGTCGCCTCGAAGGCGCCGCGGTCGTGGTCCCCACCTCGAATTGAGCTCAGCCCGGTCCGGGCCGTGATTCCCGGGCACGTGCCGCGTCGAGCACGACCCGCTGCTCGGCGGCGGCGATCACCCTCCGAGCATTGTCGACAGCGTCGGGACTCACCGACACCGAGGTGATCCCGAAGCGCACGAGGTGCTCTGCGAACTCCGGACGCGTCGATGGTGCCTGTCCACACAGCGACGACGTGATGCCCGCCTTCTGCGCCGCGCCGATGATGCGACCGATCGCATCGAGGACGGCGTCGTCACCTTCGTCGAAGAGCTCGGCACACACCTCCGAGTCGCGGTCGACTCCCAGCATCAGCTGCGTGAGGTCGTTTGACCCGATGGACACGCCGTCGATTCCCATTGCCGCGTACTCGGGGATGCGGTACATCACCGATGGCACCTCAGCCATCACCCAGCGATGCAGCCCGCGCTGGTGACCGAGCGGGCTGGCGTCGAGGAGCTCGAGGCACGCTTCGAGTTCCCACCGTGTCCGGACGAACGGGATCATGACGTGCAGGTTCGGGGTCTCCTGGCGAACGCGGTCGAGGAGCTCGAGCTCGAGTTCGAAGAGGTCGGGCTCGCGAACGTACCGATAGCAGCCGCGGTATCCGATCATCGGGTTCGCCTCGAGCGGCTCGTACGCCGCCCCACCCTCGAGCGCGCGGAACTCGTTCGTGCGGAAGTCGATGGTGCGGTACACGACGGGGCGCGGGGCGAACGCGCGTGTGATCCGCAGCAGCGACTCCGACATCCTGGTGATGAACTGCTCACGTCCGCCCTTGGCGAGGAGGTGACGAGGGTGCTCCCCGCCGAGCGCGTCGGTGATCATGAGCTCGGCACGGAGGAGGCCGACGCCGTCGACGGGGAGCGCCGCGACCTCTTCGGCGTGCTCCGCGTAGGCCAAGTTCACGTAGAGGCGCGTCGCCAGCGGCGCCACCGATCCGGCGGTGACCGACGCCGGTGCCGCGACCACGGGCGCGGTCGCGCCCATCGTCGCGGTGACGTCGCCCTCGTACACGGCGCCGGCGGCGCCATCCACGGTCACGAGCTCGCCGTCGCGCAGCACATCGGTCGCCCGACGCGTACCCACGATGCACGGGACGCGCAGCTCACGGCTGGCGATGGCCGCGTGGCACGTGATCCCTCCGCCGTCGGTCACGAGCGCCGCGGCGCGGCGCATCGTGGGGACCCAGTCCGGAGACGTCATGGGCGCGACCAGTACCTCACCGACCTGGAGCAGGCGACCCTCCGAGGACGATTGCAGGATTCGCACCTTCCCGGCGACGATTCCGGGCGCAGCCGCGAGTCCGGTGACGAGTGGTGTCCCCGGGTCCTCGGCCGACAGTTCAGGTTGGGGTTCGTCTGGCTTCGCCGACCCGAGCGTGGTGATCGGGCGCGATTGGAGTAGGTACAGGTCGCTCCCCCGATACGCCCATTCCATGTCCTGGGGTTCGCCGTAGTGCTGCTCGACGCGCGCTCCGAGGCGGGCGAGCTCGAGGACCTCGTCGTCCGACAAGACGCGGCGAGCGCCGGTCGCGTCGTCGAGATCGATCCGCTCGTCCTCGCCGTTCGCGCCCTGGTGGATCATGAAGTGCTGGTGGCCGACTCGCACGCTCGCCAGACGCGGGCCGTCCTTGGCCACGACATAGGTGTCGGGTTCGACCGCACCGCTCACGACCACTTCGCCGAGGCCCAGCGCAGCCTCGATCACGATTCGCGTTCGATCGCCCGTCGCGGGATCGATCGAGAACATCACGCCTGAGCGCTCGCTGTCGACCATCTGCTGGACGACGACGGCAATCACGGGCTCGGCGTCGACACCCTGGTCCGCTCGGTAGGCAACGACCCGTGGTCCGAACGCCGAGGCCCAGCAGTCGACGATGCGCGAGATCAGCGCCTCGTCGCCGGTGACGTTCGTGAAAGTCTCGTTCATGCCGGCGAACGACGTTGCCGCGGTGTCCTCGCTCGTTGCCGACGAGCGGACCGCGACCTTCGGATCGGCTCCGAGCGCGCGGTACGCGCCCAGAACCTCCTCGCGGGTGTCCGCGGGCATGCCGGCGCCGACCACGAGCGCCCGCAGGCGCGCCGAGGCGGCGTCGAGCGCAGCAGGGTCATCGACATCGGCTGCGGCGGCCCCGTCACGGAGCAGCCCACGGATCCCGGCGGCGTCCATCGCGTGCAGATACGCGTCGGCCGCGACAACGAAGCCCGGCGGGACGGGGAGCCCCGCGGCCGTGAGCTCGCCCAGGTTGGCCCCCTTGCCACCGGCGATCGGCGTGTCGTCGCGGCGAAGATCCCGAAACCACACGATGCTCGTCATGGCCCGCCTCCGTTCAGGGGTGTCTGCTCGGTACGCGGTGATCGTGCGCCCAACCGCCCCCGCGGGGCCAGGGTCGGAGGTCCCTCCCGATCGGGACCCGGGTCCGGTGTCTCGGCGACCTCGACACCGACGCCGCGTCCGACCGTCGAACCACCGTCGAATGGTGCCGGGCCCGTCCCCAAGGCGGAGAATGAGGCTATGGCAACGCCGACAGACCCAGTGATGCCAGGCGGACCCGGAGATTCGGGAAGTCGTCGGCGCGCCGCGGGGCGCGTACCGGGACCCGTCCTGTTCGTGGGATTGGCCGTGGGTGGGCTCGTCGCGGGTGGGGTGCTCCTGGTCGCTGATGCCTCCGATGCAGCTGACGTCGCGTGGGCGCTCACCACCATCATGGGCATCGGCCCGGCTGTCGCGTGGGTGCTGGCGAGCCTTCGGCGCCGCCGGCCGGGAGTGGACCTCATCGCCGTGCTCGCGCTGATCGGCGCGCTGGCCGTGGGCGAGTTCTTCGCCGGCGCGGTGATCACGGTGATGCTCGCGACCGGGCGACTCCTCGAAGCGCTGGCCTCGGCGCGAGCCGACCGCGAGCTGCGCGCCCTGCTCGATCGCGCCCCCCGCACCGTGCACCGCTACGAGGGGTCCGAGCTGACCACGCCGCCACTCGACGCGGTTCGACCCGGCGACCGATTGCTGATCCGCCCGGGCGAGGTCGTCCCGGTCGACGGGCGGGTCGAGGGGGACGACGAGGCCGTACTCGACGAGTCCGCGCTCACCGGCGAAGCGCTGCCGGTGTCGCGACCACCGGGTGACGCGGTGCGCAGTGGTGTCGTGAACGCGGGCGCGCCGTTCGACCTGCGCGTCACGACCACCGCCGAGGAGAGCACCTACGCCGGCATCATTCGGATGGTCGAGGCGGCACGCGCCCAGCAGGCACCGTTCGCGCGGCTGGCCGATCGGTACGCAGTCGCATTCGTTCCCGTGACCTTGCTCGTCGCCGCGGCAGCGTGGGTGCTGTCGGGCGATGCAGTGCGCGCCGTCGCCGTGTTGGTGGTCGCGACGCCATGCCCACTGATCCTCGCTGCACCTGTCGCGATCGTCGCAGGCATGTCGCGTATGGCCGGGCGCGGCGTGATCGTCAAGGGTGGCGGCGCACTCGAGCGGCTCGCCGGGGGCCGGGTGCTGCTCTTCGACAAGACCGGGACGATCACGCAGGGCCGACCGACCGTGGCCGAGGTCGTCCCGGCCGGTGACGTGGTGTCGGCCGAGGAGGCGCTGCGCCTCGCGGCCTCGCTCGAGCAGGTATCGCCGCATGTGCTGGCTTCCGCGATCGTGCGGGACGCACGTGCTCGCGGCCTGGATCTCGTGCTCCCCGGCGGCGTCGACGAAGTTCCGGGTCGGGGGGTGCGCGGCCAGGTCGACGGTCGCACGGTGGCCGTGGGGCGGGCCGACTGGGTAGGCGACGAGGCCAGCGAGACGTGGGTCCGCTCGACCCGGCGACGCGCCGAGCTCGATGGGTCCATCGCCGTCTTCGTCGGAATCCACGGCGTGCTCGCCGCGAGTCTGCTGCTCGACGACCCCGTGCGCGCCGACGCGGCCCGCACGATCCGCGCGCTCCGACAGGCGGGGATCGGTCGGGTTGTGATGGTCACCGGCGATCGCGCCGAGGTCGCTGAGTCCGTCGCCGCCGTGTGCGACATCGACGAAGTGCTCGCCGAACGGTCACCCGCTGACAAGGTCGAGGCGGTCCAGTTCGAACGTCGCAACGGTTCCACGATCATGGTCGGCGACGGCATCAACGACGCACCGGCGCTCGCCGCGGCCGACGTCGGCGTTGCCATCGGCGCTCGAGGTTCCACGGCGTCGTCGGAGGCTGCAGACGTCGTGCTCACTGTCGATCGCCTCGACCGGCTCGGTGACGCGATCCGCATCGCCCAGCGGGCACTGCGGATCGCACGCCAGAGCGTGGTGGTGGGGATGGGGTTGTCACTCGCGGCGATGGGTGTCGCCGCGGCGGGCTTCCTCCCTCCGGCTGCCGGCGCCCTCCTTCAGGAAGTCATCGACATCGCGGTGATCCTCAACGCTCTGCGCGTCCTCGTCGGAGGACCCGAGCAGCTCCGCCTCGGGGACGACGATGCGGAGCTGAGCCGACGCTTCGTCGCAGAGCACCAGCATCTACGCGCCGAGCTCGAGGGCATCCGCGACGCGGCCGATGCGCTCGGGACCGAATCGCCGACGGTGGCACTGCGCCGGGTCCGGGGCGTGCACCTGTTCCTCGTCGACGACCTCCTGCCCCACGAGATGGCCGAGGACGCTGAGCTCTACCCGGTGCTCGACCGCGTCCTCGGCGGGCACGACGCGACCGGAACCATGAGCCGAACGCACGCCGAGATCGCGCACCTCGTCCGTCGGCTCGGCCGCCTCCTCGACGAGATGCCGTCCGACGGTCCCGACGAGGACGACATCGTCGAGCTGCGCCGCGTGCTCTACGGGTTGCACGCGATCTTGCGACTGCACTTCGCCCAGGAGGACGAGGGCTATTTCTCGTTGATCGACGATCCACCGCAACCCTGAGAGCCGCGCAATCCGTCCGTGGGTGCGCGCAAGACTCCCCGCTGCCATCTGCCGGCCGGGATGCAAGTCACAATTCAGCCGACTTCGGCATCACCCCAGGACTCCCGGTGCAGGCTCACGCGTTGGCGCGGTGGCGGTGGCGGTGCGACGCCGTCAGCGGTGATGGCGAGGCATCGCTCGGGCCGTGCACATAGCGCACTACGACGAAGAACCCAATGACGGCGAGCACCGCGTCGACTCGGAATGCCACGCTGATCCCCTCGCTCAGGGTGTCCTGTGACGCCACGATCGCGGTGTTCAGCCCGAGGCCGACGGCTCCGCCTGCGATCTGGCACATATAGATGATCCCACCGGCAAGGCTCGAGCGCGACGGGTCGAGCGCGGTCACGCCCACCGTCGTGATCGACGAGTAGAAGAGCCCGATGCCGATGCCGAGGATGACCAGGCCGGGCACGAGGGACGCGTAGGAGGAGTCGGCGTCGAGGAACGAGAGCGCGCACATGCCGAGCGCCAGGGTGCTGGCACCGGACGCGATGACGACTCGTGCCCCGAGGCGGTTGTACAGCGACCCGGCGACGAACGAAGTGACCGCGAACACACCCATCATCGGCAGGAGGCCCGCGCCGGCGCGGAGCGCGGTGAAACCGAGCACCTTCTCGAAGAACTGTGGGAGGTAGACGAGCGCGGAGAAGAAGATCGCCGACATCAACAGCACGGTCGCGCACGCGGCGGCAAACACCCGATTGCGGAGCACATCACTCGGGACGAGCGCAGCAGAACCCTGACACCGCTCCACGAGCACGAACGACCCGAGCGCCACGGCGGCCACCGCGAACAGGATGCCGATGCTCAGGGTCGCGAAGCCGACGTCGGGGCCTTCGTCGAGCGCGACGAGGACCGCGAGGAGCCCGAGCGAGAGGATGGCGATGCCGCGGTAGTCGACCCGTCGCTCGGCGGTCTCGGCCCGGCTCTCGGTGACCTCGAGCCGGGTGACGATCATGGCGAAGGCGGTCACCGGGAGATTGATGAAGAACACCCACCGCCAACTGAGCTCGTCGGTGAGGAAGCCGCCGAGCAGCGGCCCGACCGCGTTGCCGAGCCCGGCCACGCCGATGATGAGCCCGCCCGCGAGCCCGGCCTTGTCCTCTGGGAGGAGTCCGTACGTCATTCCGAGGATCGCCGGCCACATGAGCGCGCCGCCGACACCCATCAGCGCACGACCCGCGATGAGCAGCTCGACGGTGGGCATGAGCCCGCTCATGAGGGAGAAGACTGCGAAGATCGCGGCGCCGATCATGAACAGCCGCTTGCGCCCGTAGAGATCAGCGAGCCGACCGCCGGGAACGATGAGCACGCCGAACACGAGCGCGTAGCCGTTGATCACCCACTGAGCGCTGGTGAGCGACGTGTGGAGGTCCTGCTCGATGTTGGGGATCGCGACGCTCAACGCGGTGAAGTCGTTGGCGATCACGAAAACGCCGAGACCCATCGCCACCAGCGCCAGCCGCGTACCTCGGTCGATCCTCTTCCCAGGACCACCCACGTTCCCAGGACCACCCACGGCGCCACAACCTAGAAGGCCCACCGACCCTCGGGTGCCCTCACCGGGTGTCGTCGGGGCCCCGATCGCGACCGGTCCCGAGCACTCGTTTCGGCGATGGCGCATTGCCATACTGCTGTGAGTGCGATGCTCGGGTCTGTGCCGACACCCCGGAGCACCACCGTGCGGGACCGCTGGCGCCGCGTGTTCGAGGTCGCCGGCATCCTCGTACGACACTTCGTCACGTACGCGCTCGGTTCACTTCGCCTGGACCACATTCCCGTCGGTCGGCATCGCCTCGATGCGGTGCCGGGCGAACGGCGGAGGGCAGTGCAACTGCGTCTCCTGCTCGAGGACCTGGGCGTGGCCGCCATCAAGATCGGGCAGATCCTCTCGACTCGTCCCGACATCCTGGCTCCCGCGTACGAGGAGGAGTTGTCGAAGCTCCAGGACGCGGCCCGACCCGAGCCCGTCTCAACGATCCGGACGGTGATCGAGACCGAGCTCGGGCATTCGGCGGACACTGTCTTCTCGATGTTCGACACGGCCCCGCTCGCGGCCGCGTCGATCGGTCAAGCGCACGCGGCCGTCTGGCCTGACGGCACCGACGTCGTGGTCAAGATACGTCGGCCCGGTGTCGTGAAGAAGGTCGAGCTTGACCTCGACATCCTGGACTGGGTGAGCAGCACGCTGGACCGATGGTCTCGTGCGGCGCACCGCCAAGACCTCGTGGGTCTCACGCGGGAGTTCTCCGACACGTTGCGTGCCGAGCTCGACTACCAGCAGGAAGCGTCCAACGCCGAGCGCTTCGCGATCGCGTTCACGAATGACGTGACGATCCGCATCCCCCACGTGTACCGAGCGGCCACGACCTGTCGCGTGATCACGCTCGAGCGCCTCCGGGGCCTCAAGATCGACGACCTCGCGGCTCTCGATGCCGCCCACATCGACCGGGTGGGGCTGGCGCAGCGGGCCGCCAATGCGATTCTGCGAATGGTGTTCGAGCACGGCTTCTTCCACGCGGACCCACACCCGGGAAACTTCTTCGTCGAGCCCGACGGCCGAATCGGGCTCATCGACTTCGGGATGGTCGGCACGATGGACCCGGTCACCCGCGCCGCGCTGCTCGGGGTCCTCCTTGCCCTCGCCGGGCGCGATACCACCAGCCTCGCCGACGCGGTCACCCACCTCGGCATGACGAACGCCACGCTCGACGAGCCCCAACTCCTCGCCGACCTCGAGCACCTCATCGCCACGCATCTCGAGCAGCCGCTCGGCGAGATCCAGTTCGGCGAGTTGCTCGACGACATCCTCGTGGTGCTGCGCCGGCACCAGCTCCGGCTCCCCCGCAACCTCGCGCTCCTCGCCAAGACGTTCACGATGTGCGAGGGCGTCGCCGCGCAGCTCGACCCGTCGTTCCGCATGACCGCCGCGATCGCACCGTACGTGCAGAAGCTCGCGGCCACCCCCGGCGGTCTCGACGGGACACCAGGATGACGACGTGGTGGAGAAGGAGGCCCGCAAACGAGCGCGCGCGCTGACCTTCGGTTGGCGTGACGACCCGGGCTTCTCGACCCGGCGAGAGCCCGGTGCTTGGTTGGCCGGGCTTGCACTGACCCACCGGCTTGGTCGGTGTAGGAGAAGACCCAGGCTGGTCGCCCCGAGGAAGCAGTCGGGGTCGAGTCGGTTGACCCGGTCCGGGTGCGCTGATGCGACGCGGCGGCGCGCGTGCGGCGATCGGGGTGCGCCAGATCTCTCCGGGGAACATCTCGGCACTCGTCCGGCGTCGAGCACGACGAACTCGCGCCGGTCCTGTCCGTCAAGGTGAACGGCTCGAACGAAGCTGCCATCTGCTGGTTGTCCAACGACGTCGTCGCGGTAGGCGCGTACCGTGGTGAACCGACTGGTCGTCGTGTCGAGACCTTCGAGCTTCCGGTCTACGAGTTGAGGTTGCAGGTCCGCCAGAGAGTGGGGGTGGTGATGGACCCTGTGGTTCCTTCCACAGAGCCAGAGGAGCCCATCACCGTGACCCCAACAGAGATCATCGCAACCCGCACCCGGCGGCCGTGTCGGGCCGGCGCCGTCCCCGTTCGAGCCCGGAGGAGCGCACGCGTGGGATGCTCACTGGCCATGGAGGCGTTCGTCGCCGTCGGGGGCGGCTTCCTGCTCGCCGTGCTCTGGTTCGACCTCATGTTCGACCTGCAGGCCCACGGTCAGGGTGACGCCGAGCTCCCCGAGTCCGTGCTCGCGTCCATCGCGGACTACTACCGGCGCGTCACCACAACCGCGCGTCCGATGAACCGGCTCGTTGCCGCGGCCATGCTCTGGACCCTCGCGGCCATCGTCGTCGAGCTCGCGACCAACGACGTCGCGGCGTGGGTGGGCTGGGCGTCCCTCACGCTGGCCGTGGTGGCGACGGCGATTGGCGCGATGCGCACGGTGCCCGCAGCAGTCCGACTCGGCGCACGGAGTGACGCCGCCGACGAGCAGTCGCGGCGTGCTCGCGCGATCCTGCGTGAGCACGCGGTGTGCTGCGTGCTCATCGCCGCCCTGGTGACGCTCCAACTCGTCTCGGCGACCTCGTGACGCGCGCACTCGCGACGTCGCCAACGCGGGAACCGAGAAGGCGTCAGGCCCTCGGGGCGGGTAGCTCCTGCTGGTGGTCCATCATCTCGGTCATCACCGCGCGGATGAACTCGTCGGCCTCGGGAGTGGGGCCTCCGGGGATACCGCCGTAGATCGCCCCGCTCTTCGGTGTCTCGTCACGGTGTTCGTGCGCGTACGCGATGGCATCGCCGAGATCGGCGGCGAACTCGTCGACGAGACCGGGCCGGGTCTGGGGCCGCGTCACCGCCATGTGTATCGCGTTCGGGTATTGCTGACCGTTGAAGCGCCAACCCTTCGTCCGCATGAAGTCGTTGACGTGATAGATGTCGAAGGCGTCAGAGGTGAAGCTGAAGCAGAACGTCGGTGCGCCGATGATCCGGAGCTCGGGATGCGTACGCACCGCGTCCTGCATCGCGAACGCGGTCTCGAAGATCTGCTGCGCGTACTTGAGGTAGCCGTCGCGGCCGAGCGCCATCATCCCCGCCCAGGTCGCGGCCAGCAGGCCGCCCGAACGCGATCCGTCGATCCCCGGCGAGCAGTACTTGCCCCCGGTCCAGTCAGTGAGGAAGAAGTACTGGCCGTCGCGAAGGGACCGGTCGCGGAACGCGAGCACCGAGGTTCCCTTGAGGCCGTAGGCGTACTTGTGGGTATCGGCTGAGATCGTGGTGACACCCGGGAGCCGGAAGTCGAAGACCGGGACGTCGTACCCGAGCTCCTCACCCCACGGGAGGATGAACCCGCCGAGGCATCCGTCGACGTGCAGACCCACCCCCCGCTCCAGCGCCAGGTCGGAGAGCTCGGCGATGGGATCGATGGTGCCGTAGCCGTAGTTGGGTGCGGATCCGATCACCGCGGCCGTGCGGGCATCGATGGCATCGGCCACCGCGTCGAGATCGGCGCGCGCCGTGATGGGGTCCACCGGAACCTTGCGCAGCTCGATGCCGAGGAGATGGCACGCCTTGTCGAACGCGGGATGGCCGGTCTCGGCCTTGATCACGTTGGGTGCGTCGATCCCTCGCTCGGAGCGGGCGTGCTCGCGGTAGGCGAGCATCGCGTGGAGGATGCTGCCGGTGCCGCCACTGGTCACCATGCCGACCGCCGTGTCGTCGACGATCGCGTTCGCGTGCAGCATGTCGAGGGTCATGGCGATGATCTCGCCCTCGAACTTCGTCGCGCTCGGGAACATGTCGCGCTGGAGGACGTTCTCGTGCGAGAACAGGCCGAACGCCTCGTTCATGAAGGTGTAGTGATCGTGGTCACCGCAGTACATGGTGCCGGAGCAGCGCCCGGTCTCCCAATACGCGTCCTCTCCGCTGGCCATCTCGCGCAGCTCGGCCAGGATCGCGCTGCGGTCTCGTCCCTCGGACGGCAGACCGCGCGCGACGGGAAATCGCTGCGCGTACGGGTAGTCGCTCATCGGCACAGCCCTCCGTCGGTCGGTTCCATCACGCGTTCAGCCTGTGGTAGAGGGGCTGCAACGCGTCGAACACCACCACGAACTGCTCGTGCATCGCGTCGAAGACCTCCCGGTTGGCCGCGTTCGGTTCGAACTCGGCGTCGATGATCACGAGACCCGCGAGGTCGTCCTCGTCGAGTGCGCCGGCCCGGTGGTGCGCGAGGAGCGCGGCCGCACGTGCGTTGGCAAAGTCGGGCGCCTCAAGCGTGCGGACCGGGCGGTCCACGACGTCGGCGAGGATCTGAGCCCAGACGGGCGAACGCGCGGCACCGCCGCCGAAGACAAACTCTTCGATGCGCTCACCGGTGAATTCCTCGACAAACGGCGCGAGCCAGGCGAAGTTGTGGCAGATCCCCTCGACCACGGCGCGCACGAGGTGCGTACGGTGGGTGTCGAGGGACAGGTTCAGGAACCCACCTCGCATGAGCGTGTCGGCTCTCGGTGCGAGCGTGCCAGCCAGCCAGGGGAGGAACAGCACGCCGTCACTCCCCGCCGTCACGGCGAGCAGCGCGTCGTCGAGGCGCTCGAAATGATCGGCGGCGACGTGATCGGCGAGCTCGTCCGATGCGTACACGAGGTTCGCGAGCACGTGCTCGAGCGCCTTGCCGCCGAGCCCGTTCTCGGCGAAGACCACGTAGCGACCTCCGAGCGGTCCGGGAATCGACGCGATCTCGTGGTCGAGGTCGGTGTCCTTGCGGTTCATGGTCTCGATGAGCACGCTGGTCGTGCCGATCATCGCCCCGGCCCGTCCCGACCGGTATGCGCCGGTCGCGATCGCTCCCACCTGGCTGTCGTTCACCCCCGCGTACACGATCGCGTCCCCGGGGATGCCGAGCTCGGCGGCGATCGCGGGAAGGGGCTCGCCCACTGCCGCGCCGATGTCGATCAGCGGCGGTAGCCGGTCGGCGTCGATGCCGGCGAGGCGCACGAGATCAGCGTCGTACTCGGTGACGCCGATCGTGCGGTTGTCGCACAGCTGGGTCGTGAGCATCGTGCACTGGGTCGCCGCCACGCGACCCGTGAGCCGCAGGTTGATGAAGTCCATCGGCTCCAGGTACGCGGCCGTTGCCGCGTGCACGTCGGGTCGGTCCAGCTGGTAATGGAGCAGGTGGGCGAGGGACAGACCGCCCCCGACCGGCGGGATGCCGTGATGATCGACGAACACCTCGAGGGACTCAGGATGGCGTTCCATGATCGCGAAGCTGTGGTCGGTTCCCCGCTGATCCAGATACAGCACGAGTTCGCCGGTCGGGCTCCCCTCCTCGTCGACGGGAACCGTCGACGAGTACTGGCTCGCGCACAGGACGGCGCCCACGGTCTTGGCCGCAGCTGGTGCCGCCGCGGTCACCTCGCGCACCGCGCCGACCACGGCGTCCCACAACGACTCGGGGCTCTGCTCGGCGACGTCGCCATCACGCACGGTCGGGATCGGTTCCGACGAACTGGCCACGATCGTGCCGTCGTCGGCGACCAGCGCCACTTTCGCGTTCGTCGTTCCGACGTCGATCCCGAGGGTGTGGCCCATCGACCCATTCTGGCCCAGACCACCGCGCGGCAGGGCGTGCGGATCTGGGCGGGGTCCGGTTCGAGTCGTCAAGGGCACTCGAGCACGGGGAAGGCGACAGCCTCGGGAGGAGCCGACGCCCGAGGAGCCCACGGTTCTCGGCGCTTTCCCTTGCCGTCGGCGACCGTCTCCGCGAGCCGGATCGCGAAGACCTGCCAACTCGGCACGCTTCGGAGCATGCCTCTGCCCTTCTCGCCGATCGCCACACCAACGCCTTCAGGTGGGAACATACGCCATTCTCGTGATGGCACATCACGCGACGACGCGGCTCGGGGCGCCTCGACGTCAGCGGTCACGCTCGCCGCTGGCACCGCTGGAGTGTCGGTGATGGCGAGGGAACCGGGCCGTTCGCGGCGGGCGTCACCACGCTGGACGTGAACGGCACCCCAGTCGAGGTCTGGTACCCGGCCGATAGGCCGTCAGTGAAGGGCCGCAAACACGACCGCTACTTCCTCCTGGACTGGGCGCCGCCGACGATCAAGGCGCTCGTCCGGTCCGAGCTGAGCCCTGCGTATCCAACCGGCGCGTACCGTGACGTGAAGGCATCGTCAAAGGACCGTTTCCGCTCGTCACGTTCGCCCACGGTTTCGGTGGCTTTCGCGACCAGTCCACGTTCCTCACCACGCACCTGGCGTCGTGGGGTTTCGTGGTGGCCGCACCGGACCTGCCCGAGTCCACCCTCGCGGTCGCGCTCGGCCAGGCCGCCGCACCGCCCGGAACGGACCGCGACACGCTACGCGCAGCAGTCGATGAGGTGCGCGCCGCGTTGGCGCGCACCTCCGGGGTGCTGGCCGGCACCGTGCGACGCGGCAAGATCGCCGCGGTGGGCCACTCGATGGGTGCGCGCACCTCGATCCAGTTCGCGAGCGACGAGCGGGTCGCGACGTACATCGCCCTCGACGGCACCACAAGGTCCGTCCCGGACGGCTACGCGGGCCCGACCGAGGTGGAGCTGCCCGACAAGCCGTCGATGTACATCGGTGCGAGCAGATGCCTGCTCACCGACTACGCGGCCGTCCCCAGGCCGAAGCGGCTCGTGCTCGAGACACAATCGACCCACCGCCCTTGCGGGTTCGGGTGATCCGGGCCCGAGGGCGCGCCTCGGGCTCAGCGTCCCAGGATGGTCCGGCGCGCTTGGTCGATCGCCGCGGTCCACGCCGTCGCCTCTCGTACGAGGCTCGGTGAGGCCACCCAACGGGCCGGGTCGAAGACCGCCGAAAGCCGCTGGTACGCCGACGTGATCTCGGCGGCGGTCGAGGTGCGTTGCACCCCAAGCAGCTCGTAGGGGTCCACAGAGAGCATGGCGACCTCCCGGATCCACCACTGGTTCTCGTGTCGATCTTCGGCACGGTTGGTGGCCCGCTTGAGGCCGCCGCCCGCGACCCCGGCCTCGCGTGCGGGTGGCCGGGTACCGGCGCGTCAGGACGTCGGAGTGCCCGTCGATTCGAGCGGGGGTGTGACGCGCCAGGGGCCTTCGCCCACGAGCTCCTTGGGCTGAGCGACCCCGACGCCCTGGCGTTGCGCACGACGTTGTGGACCTTGACGACGTCGCACGCGACGCCGGCACCGCCGATCCCTGTGGGCACCGAAGGTCGCGAACGAGCCGGCCAGCTCATGGGCGGCACCGCGTGCCATGCGGCTCCGGGACCGGTCGTGTCCGCCCGCGCGCCCGCCACGCAGAGTGCGGCCGCGTCGACCATCATTGGCCGATCGCGTCCAAGGAGGGACATGCAGCGTGCCGTCGTCATCGGGGCCGGGTCGGCTGGTGCGACGATCGCCGCCCGGCTCTCGGAGGACGCGAACACGACCGTGCTCCTGCTCGAGGCCGGCCCTGACCACACGAGTGCCGGTACTCCGCCCGGGATCTCGGGTCTCAACTTCTTCGGCGCGTTCGGTGCCCCCGATCGGCTCTGGCCCGACCTCGTCGCGGTCCGTCACGACGGCCAGCCCGAGTCGATGTATGTGCGCGGGCGCGGCGTGGGTGGGTCCTCGGCGGTGAACGCGATGATCGCGATCCGGGGTACTCCCAACGACTACGACCGCTGGGCCTCCGAGCTCGGTTGCACGGGCTGGTCTTGGTCGGAGCTGATGGGAGCCTTCCTCGCGGTCGAGGACGACGTCGACTTCGGCGGCGACGGGCATCACGGGCTCGGCGGACCGATCCCGCTGATGCGGTTGGCGGACGTGGAACAGATGCCGCTCGACCAGGCGATCCGGGTTGCGGCGGCCGACCTCGGCTACCCGCACGTCGACGACTACCACGCGCCGGGCGCGACGGGGCTGAGCCGAGCGGCCTTCACCGTTCGCGACGGCGTGCGTGTGTCGACCAACGACGCGTACCTCGAGCCGGCCCGGTCCCGACCGAACCTCACCGTCCGGGGCGGTACGCAGGTCGATCGGATCGCGCTGGACGGGACGCGGGCGGTCGGTGTCGTCACCGCCGGGGGTGAGGAGATCGATGCCGACGTGCTGGTGGTGTGCGCCGGTGCGATCCACTCTCCGGCGATCCTGCTGCGCTCGGGGATCGGCCCCGAGTGTGGGCTCCCGGTCGGCGAGAACCTCATGGACCATGCCTCCTTCGCCGGGTTCGAGCTCGCGCTGAAGGAGCCCGGCCGCCTCGCGTCGGTCCGGCTCCCGGTGCTGAGCTCGCTGATCCGCTACTCGTCGGGCCTCGCCGACGCGGGCCCGAACGACATGCAGATCCTGTGGTTCAACGCGGTGGGTGCGACCGACGACGGCCTGCGGGGTGCGCGCCTCTTCGCGGCAGCCATGCGAGTGTTCTCACGTGGATCGGTACGGCTCCGATCCGAAGATCCCCTCGACGACCCGGTCGTCGAGTTCCACATGCTCTCGGACCAGCGAGACGCCGTTCGCCTCCGTGATGCCGTCCACCGGCTCGTCGCGCTGGTGCAGCACCCCGCGGTCGTCGCGATCACCAACGACGTCATCGCCGGGACGGTGCCGCTCTCCGACCTCTCGACCGACGCGGCGATCGACGACTGGTTGGTGTCGAACGCGAACGACTACGTGCACGCGGCCGGGACCTGTCGCATGGGGGCTCCCGGCGATCGGGCGGCAGTGGTCGACACCGAGTGTCGGGTCATCGGCTTTGATCAGCTCCGAGTGTGCGACGCGTCCGTGATGCCTGACCTCCCACGTGCGAACACGCACCTCACGACCGTCGTGATCGCCGAGCGGGTCGCGGCCGCGATGCGCTCGTCGATGGGCTCCTGATCGAGGTCCTCCGGCTCGGTCACACGTCGGGGCTCGCGTCGCCGGAAATGCCTCCGGTCAGCGCGGCCGACCCGCGATCCGCCCGTCCCGGGACATCACGACCAGAAGGCGTCCACGACGGCCCGGTCGGTCGTGCTCTCGTCGATGCGAGTGATCGTGGGGTCCTCGAGCGTGAAGTCGAGGGTCGCGGTCGCGTCGAGCGCGGTGTCGCTGCGCGTGGCCAGGGTCCTCGCGACTATCTCGTCGCGCGCGAACGTGGCGGCGAACGCGCCGCATCGAGCAATGTTTGCCCCGTGCGAAGGTGCGCCGATCGCCGGACCTTCGACAGGTCGGGTCCCTGCGGTCACTCTGAATGAGTGCGGGTGCACCGTACGACGTGGGTGGAACAGCACGCGGGCGAACCGCACCGACATCCCTGTTCGCGTGGTGCTCGTTGTCACCGACTCAGGGGCAGGTGAACGAGAACGACCTGACCGTGCCCTTGGTGCCGGCCGCGACCTTTGCGTCGGTCGCGGCCGCGACCGCGAGGTCGAGCTGGTCGGCACCCGGGGCGGTGCCGGTGGCGAAGACGAGAGCCTTGGACCTCACGTCGACGAGCGGGATGCTCAGGCTCCCGGCGGGTGCGCCGGATGCCGGGGCGACGAGCTGGCGTTCGAGCACCTTGATGAGAAGGCACGGCAGCGTCCGGATCGTGGTCTCGAAACCCTTGCGGGCGCGACCGTTCTTGAACGCCACGAGCAGCGTCTGGTGCCCGTCGATCGTGCACGTACCGATGGACGCGCCCTTGAGCTTCCCGGCGAGCGCGTCGAGGCCCGCGGGCAGCCCGGACGAGGTCGTCGCCGACGCGAAGTCGGTGCAGCCGAGCTTCTTGGCCGCGAGCAACCCGGCGAGCGCCTTGGCGGTCTTGGGGTCCTTGGCGCCGGCGATGGAGCCGGAAGCCGGCGCAGTGAGCGCGAATGACATCGTGCAGACCAGCACCGTGGCCGCCAACAGTCTCGACATCGTCGTGCCCTCGTTCCGTCGTGGTCGCCTCATCGAGTGTGGCGGTTCGGGCCCCTCGCCTCCAGGTCCGAAAGTCACCGGTTCGTGATCGCCCGAGAGGTCCCCCGGATCAGCGCGCCGTCGAGGTGCCGCCGGTCAAGGCGAAGAGCTGGCCATACACGGCGAATGCCGCGTCCCGACCCGTGTGCTCGCCCGACATCAGGTCGTTCCCCGGCACCGAATGCACCATGTCGGGCGAGATGAGCTGGCCCAGGACCTCGAGATCGCCGGCGGAGAACGCGGCGTACGCCGTGCGTACCACCGCCTCATTCGGGTGTGCCATGGATCCCGCTCCTGCCGGCGGCGCCCCCTTGTCGCGCGGGGCGAATCCTCCCCTGCGGAGGGTGGGCCGCAACGGTTCAGAGGTGGTACAGCTTCGCGGCGGTACCGCCGAGGATCTTGTTGCGCGCCGTCTCGCTCAGCTCGCGCATGTTGGCGTGGGCGCTCGTGAGGGGGTCCGGGTAGAGGCACGTCGGGTGCGGGAAGTCAGTCTCGAACATGATGTTGTCCTCGCCGACGGCCGCGACGAGCGTCGGGAGGTTGGTGCGCTCGAACCAGGTCGTCGCGTACATCTGACGCTTGAAGTACTCCGACGGAGACAGCGACAGCCGCTCCTTGAGCTTCGGCGCGTTCTCGTCCATCTCGTAGTCGAGCGCCTCGAGAACGAACGGTACCCATCCTGCGCCGCTCTCCACCGAGACGATCTTCAGCATCGGGAAGCGCTCGAGCATGCCCGAGCAGATGATGTTGACCACGACCCGACTGTTCCCGACGAACAGCAGCGTGCCACCGATCGCGAGCGCGGTGTCCTCGTCGTGCGACGGCCACGGGTAGTTACCGAAGAACGTCATCGTCGTGAGGCTCGCACCGATGTGGAAGTGCACGGGGAGCTCGAGATCACTGCACACCTCCCACAACGGGTCCCAGGCACGGTTCGCGAGGTCGGGTGCACCCTGGTCCTGGGGGTCGGACGTGATGTTGACGCCGCGCATGCCCAGGCTCGCGGCGCGCTGCGCCTCGCGGACGCACGCGTCGACGTCCCACGCGGGCAGGATCGCCATCGCCAGGAGGCGATCGGCCGAAGCCTCCTGCATCTCCGCGTTCGCGTCGTTGTACACCTGGAGGCAGAACAACCGGTGCTCCGCGTCTGGGACCGCCTCGGCGATGGCCTGGCCGCCGAGCCCCACCGAGTTCGGGAAGATGATCTGGGCGAAGATCCCCGCCTCGTCCATCATCTCGATGCGCGCCACCGGGTCCCACGCGGCCTCGTGGATCCGGTCGATCTCCCACTCGTAGAGCGCCTCGAACGACCGGCCCTTCCGGTTCGCCTTGTCGACGACGCCCCCGGCGCCGGCCCGGCCCATCACCGCGCCCTCGATCACCCAGCTCGACTCGCCGTCGACGTCGGCGACGTGAGGCATGCGGTCCTTCAGGGCGGCCGGCACCCGGCGTGTCCACAGGTCATGGCGTTCGGTCAGGTGCGTGTCGGCGTCGACCACCCGTACCGGATCCAGCGTGCTGGCCATGGAGCCCCCTCGACTCGCCGGCTCGCCGATGGGCGAGGCGTCGGGCAGGATCACTGTACGGAGGATCGCGGGCGGCGGTCCACGGCGACGGGGAGCGGCCCAGATGGCGACGGCAGCGATCGACGGCACCCTGATCTCCTATGAGGTCATCGGCGAGGGCGCCCCGTGGGTGCTGACGCCGGGCGGACGGTTCAGCAAGGACGAGCCGGGGATCCGCGAGCTCGCGCAGGCGCTGGCCGCGCAGGACAAGCAGGTGCTGATCTGGGACCGGCCCAACACGGGTGCGTCCGACGTGTGCTTCCGCGGCGACTCGGAGTCGGCCATGCAGGCCGAGCACCTCGCGGGCCTGCTCCGAGAGCTCGACATGGCCCCGGCCGTCATCTTCGGCGGCTCGGGTGGCGCGCGGGTGTCGCTGCTGAGCGCCGCGCACCATCCCGACGTGGCCGCCGGCCTCGCCATGGTCTGGATCTCCGGCGGCGTGTACGGCCTCCTGCTCCTCGCCACCCACTACTGCGGCGAGTCGATCCGGGCGGCGTGGCAGGACGGGATGGCGGCGGTCGTCGAGCTGCCCGAGTGGGCCGAGGTGCTCGAGCGCAACCCGCGAAACCGCGACCGCCTCCTCTCACTCGACCCGCGGGAGTTCATCGCGACGCTCGAACGCTGGATGCTCGCGTACTGCCCCACCCCGGATCAGACGGTGCCCGGGCTCCCCGACGCCGAATGCGCCGCGCTCGCCGTGCCCACCCTGATCTTCCGTAGTGGGCAGAGCGATCCGCACCACACCCGCGCGACATCCGAGCGCCTGCACGAGCTCATCCCCGCGTCTCGCCTGGTCGAACCCCCATGGGGCGACGACGAGTGGAAGCAGCGCGGCATCGCGGCGCGCGACGGCACCGGCCACCTCTTCGAGCGCTGGCCGCTCCTCGCGCCACAACTCCTCGAGATGGCGTAGCCGTTCACGGAGCGACCTCGAATCACGCGCGTCAGGATTCGAGCGGCGGTACCCCGAAGCGGTCGCGGACCTCGCTCAACGGAACGTCGGCAATAGCCAGGTGATCGGCCGTGGTGAAGTCGCCCGAGCATCGCGACCCGCGCCACATCGCCCGGGCCAGCATCTCGGGCGCACCCTCTCGGGTGAGGGTCGCGGTCTTGGCGACGAGGGACGCACTGCTCAGGAAGCCGGCCTCGTGGACCGCCAGGTTGCCGAGGAACCCCACCCAATGCGCGTCGGTGTCCGCGACCGCGACTTGCATGGCCCCGAGCGCGATCTCACCCTGGCCCGTGGGCTCATAGCCCGCGATGACATGGCACATGTCGTGCGCGACGAACACGGCCGGCATGTTCGGATCGTCCCCGGGGAGCGTGAGCCCGTTGCGCTCGTAGAACTCGACGTACTCGTAGCCGAGCGTCCCCACTGGCAGGTCGTGCAGGACTCCCAGGCGCGCCGCGAGCTCGGGGTCGGGTGCGTCGAGTACGGCGCTGTACTGGTCTCGCAGCGTCGGCTCGGCCATCACCGCCTCGACATCACCGACGTACCGGGAGTAGTCGGCCATCGCGTGTTCGGCGCCTTCGCGCACGAGCGTCCGGGCGAGACCGAGCCCCGGCCCCGTTTGGCCGAACGCCGCGGCGTACTCGTCGACACGGCGCACCTGCACCTCCGAGACCGGGTGCCGACACAACTCAAGCAGCACCATGAGCTCGCGGACCCGGGTCCGATGCGCGTCTGCAGTGATCACGGCGGCGGCGCCATCGGGATCGAGTGGGTCGAGCGTGTCGAGCGCGAGATCAGGGCGCTCCCAGTACCCCCGCACGATCGCCGCGATCACCGCGCGCTGCTCGTCGGTCGCGCCACCGTCGACGTCGACCGCTCCCAGCAGCGCCCGGGCTACCGGTTCCACCATGGAGTCGTCGATCACCCGTGCCATTCGAGCACCTCTCCCGCCGCCTGAAGGAGACCCTACGCGCCAAGAACGGCGGCAGTTGATTGAGCAGCGCAGACACAACCCTCACCTTCGCCAACGCCAAGGCTCTGGCGCCGCGCACTCCCCGGTCAGTGAGCGGCGAGGCGCTGCAGGCTCTCGGCCAAGCCCGCGCCCCAGGTCAACGCGTGCTCCTCCTCGTCGGTCTCGAGGTGGTTGTGCTTGGTGACGAGGAAGCTCCGCGGTTCGTCGATCAGGGCGCAGCCGTGCTTGGTGAGCCGGTGTGCGATCCCCTTCGACGCCCGCCCCGTGAACACCACCGGACCTTCCATGCGCGTGTCGAATGCCGCCGCATGGGTGGCGAGCGTTCCGAGGTCGTCGAACCAGTCCCGCAGCCCCTCGCCCTCGGCGTCGGGATCCAGCACCAGATCGCTGCCCGACTTCTCCGCGGCCTCGACCGCGGACTTCCGGGTGCTCTCACGGGTCATCCCGTGCGCATGGGTGGGCCCGCCCACGACGACGAGGTCGGCGCCCTCGAGCACGGCCCCATCGGCCTCGTCGACGGGTACGACCACCACGCCGCCGGCCTCCTGAAGGCCCTTACCGATCGCGTCGGCGATCAGATGGGTGTTCCCGTACATCGACTCGTACACCACGACGATCTTCATCAGGCTCTCCCTCCACAACCGCGCCTCGGGCAGCTCGTTGCAAGAGTGCAGGCGACTCTGCACGCACTGTGCACCGTGGGGGGCGGGCGCGGTAGGGCCGAAGGACCCGCTCGGCGCACCGGTACTCCCCGAGGGAGCCCTTCGCGTCAACGGGTCGTTCGGCCCTTTCGCTCGGGCGCCGGATCGACTGGAATCTCCTCCATGAGCGATGTGCAGCAGCGCAACCGCGAGGTCCTGGACGCGATCCAGATCCGTCGCGACGACTTGTACGAGGCGATCCTCGAGTTCGAACAGGCACTCGCCTCGCCGTCCGGTGATCACCCGTCCGCCTGGGCCACCTCGCTGCGAGAGCCCGTCGATCACCTGCGCAGTGTCCTCGAAGCGCACGTCTCCGGTACCGAGGGTGAGGGTGGACTGTTCCCCGAGATCCGTGAGCACGCCCCCCGTCTCATCAACGCGATGGATCGCCTGCAGGCCGAGCATGACCCACTCCGTGACGCCGCGGCGACGCTCGCCGCGAGCCTGGCGGCGGTCACCAGCGACGCCGACGTCGACGGGGTACGGGACGCGGGCGTCGAGCTCATCCGCCGGCTGCTCGTCCATCGCCACCGCGGCGCCGAGCTCGTCTACGACGCCTACTGGGTCGACCTGTCGGCGGGTGACTGATCCGCCCCGACACCGTGGTGTTCTCGGCCCCCGGCGGGGAGGACACCGGGGTCGTGGCTGAGCACCGCCTGTCGGGCACCGACACGTTCTTCCTCCTCAGCGAGCGGGCGGCGTCGCCGATGCACGTCGGCGGCCTCACGGTGCTCGACCCGACCGGCGTGGACGGATTCGGGCCCGAGGGCGTCCGTGCGCTGCTCGCGCAGCGTCTGCCCCGCGCCCCGTCGTTCCTTCGCCGCCTTCACGAGGTACCCCTCGGGCTCGACTGCCCCGTGTGGGTCGACGACCCCCACTTCGACCTCGACCGGCACTTCCACGTCGCATCGGTCGGCGCGCCAGGTGGTCGCCACGAGCTCGCGGCGGTCGTCGGTGACCTCATGGGCCAGCGACTGGATCGGTCGCGCCCACTCTGGGACATCTGGTACCTCGACGGGCTGGCCGCGGGTCGGGTCGCGGTGCTCACCCGCACCCACCACGCGATGGCTGACGGCGTCTCGGGCGCGGGGCTCGCCGCCGCACTCTGCGATCTCGAGCCGGGCGCGCCCCCCGCCGACCGGCGCGCGTCGCCTCCCGCGACGCCCGAGCCTCCGCCCGACGACATCGACCTCGTCATGCGAGGGGTCGGCCGGGCACTCGGCGCGCCGGTGCGGAGCGGGCGGCTCGCCTGGCAGCTCGCCCGGCAGGGCGTCGAGCTGGCGCGTTTCGCGCTGCGACCGGGTTCCGACCCCCATGCGCCAGGGATCCTCCCGGCGCCGTCGACACCGTTCAACGGCCGCGTGGGACCCAATCGCGCGTTCGCACACGCTTCGGTGCCGCTCGAGGTCGTCCGCGACGTGAAGGCGCGTCACGGAGTCACCGTCAACGACGTTGTGCTCGCCCTCGCCGCGGACGCGCTGCGGGCGTACCTCCAGGGCATCGACGCACTTCCCGACGCGCCGCTGGTAGCGGCGGTCCCGGTGTCGACTCGCGCGGCGGACGACGCCGAGCTCGGCAATCGTGTAGCGAACATGATGGTGCCGCTCGCGACAGACGTCGCCGACCCGCACGATCGCCTCCAGTCCATCCACCGGGCCACGTCGCGAGCGAAAGAGCTCACGCTCACCCTCCAAGCGCGCAAGTCCCTCGCGATCAGCGAGGCCGCACCACCCGTCGTGAACCGGTTTCTCTGGCCCTTCATCTCCACCGGCATGGAGGCGCTCGCGCTCACCCCGAGCAACGTCATCATCTCCAACATCCCCGGCCCGACGTTCCCGCTCTACATGGGCGGCGCGCGCATCGAGTCGATCATTCCGGTCTCGGCGCTGTTGCTCGGCATGGGTCTCAACGTCACGGTCATGAGCTATTGCGACGTCATCGACTTCGGGTTCGTGGCCGACGCGGCCGCCATTCCCGATCTGTGGGAGCTCGCCGACGGCGTTCCCCGTGCGCTCGACCTGCTCGGCGGCGCGGGAGGTGATGCACGTTGACGGACACGGGTGTCGATCTCGAGCGTTGCGCAGATCTTGTCGCGCGGGCGCGCCGTGAGGTCGATGACGGGGCACTGCCTTCGTGTCAGCTCGCCGTCGCGCAGGGCGGCCGCCTCGTCGTGTTCGAGACGATCGGCGCGGCCGCGCCCGAGAGTCGCTATGTCGTGTTCTCGGTCACCAAGGCGCTGGTCGCAGCCGCCGCCTGGTTGCTCATCGGCGATGGCCTGCTCGACCCCGCGGCGCCGGTCGCAGCCGCGATTGCGGAGTTCGCGACGCTCGGCAAGGGCGCGGTCACGCTCGAGCACCTGCTGACGCACACCGCGGGGTTCCCGCGCGCGCCGCTCGGACCGCCCGCGTGGGCGGTGCGCGAGCAGCGCCTCGAGGCGTTCGCGCGCTGGCGACTCGACTGGGAGCCCGGGACCCGCTGCGAGTACCACCCGAGCTCTGCGCACTGGGTCGTCGCCGAGCTCATCGAGCGTGCGGCAGGCGTCGACTATCGCGCCTTCGTGCGCGAGCGGCTCACCGAGCGGCTCGGGCTCGCGACCCTGGAGCTGGGCGTCGCCGGACCCGACCAGGGCGACGTGAACGCGGTCGCGTCTGTGGGCGCGGCGCCGTCGGCCGCGGAGCTCGCCGAGCTCGGGTTCGCGCCCGTCGACCTCGGCGAGATCAACGACGCAACGCTGCTGCGCTTCAACGACCCCGAGACCCTCGCGCTCGGGGTCCCGGGGGCTGGTGCGGTCGGCACCGCGGCCGACGTCGCCGTCTTCTACCAGGCGCTGCTCAGCACGATCGACGGGCCGTGGGACCCCGCGGTGCTCGCCGACGGCACCGGCCACATCCGGGTCACGCTGCCCGAGCCGACGGTGGGCGGCCCCGCGAACCGTACGCTCGGCCTCGCGGTAGCCGGCGACGACGGGTTGGCTGTCCGGCGCGGCTTCGGCCGGACGTGCTCGGCGCGCGCCTTCGGCCACACCGGCGCAGGTGGACAGCTCGCCTGGGCCGACCCGGCCTCGGGGGTGTCGTTCTGCTTCCTCACCAACGGCCTCGACGCCAATCTCATCCGCGAGGGGCGCCGACGCGCGGCGCTCGGAAACCGGGCCGGCGCCCTCGCGCCCCAATCGGGCCGGACGACGTGACCAGGGTCCCCGGCCCGAGGGCCGATTCCCGCGCTCGCGAGCGCTGAGGGCGCCGAGGAGGATCACCATGCGCCAACTCGCCGGAGCCGACGGCCACCACATCTCGGTGGAGACGCCGACGCAGCCCCAGCACACCCTCAAGTGCATGATCCTCGACCCGGCGAGCGCGCATGAGCCCATCACGTTCGAAAGCGTGCGCGCCTGGGCGGCGGCCGTGCTCCCCCACATGGCGCCGTTCCGCTGGCAGCTCACCCCGCCGCCCATGGGTCTCGGCCACCCGTTCTGGATCGACCGTCCCGACCTCGACGTCGACTACCACGTGCGCGTCACCCGAGTCCCAGCGCCGGGCGGGCGGGAGGAGCTCGCCGCGGTGCTCGGCCAGCTCCTGGGCGGCGACCTGTTGGATCGCTCCCATCCACTGTGGCAGCTCTGGCTCGTCGAAGGGCTGGCCGACTCGCGCGTGGCACTCGTCTGGAAGGTCCACCATTCGCTCGCGGACGGGATCGCCAGCGTGCGCATGTTCTCAACCGTGCTCCAGCACGGTCCCGATGAACGTCCGGTCGTGCCCGACGCGACACCGCCCACGGATCCTGACCCGACTCGCCGCCGCCTCTTCACGCGCACGATGCGCTCGTTCGTACCCACCGTGACGCACCTCCCGGCGCTCGTCCACCGGTCGTTGCGTGCCACGCGGATCGGGCGGACACGACGCCGTCAGGGCATCGAAGGCCCGGCAAAGGCGTTCGACTCGCCGCCGACGCGATTCAACCGTGCCTTCACCGCGCACCGTACGTGCGCGTGGGCATCACTCGCGCTGGGTGACCTCAAGGCAGTCCGTGCCGCGTTCGGATGCACGGTCAACGACGTACTGGTCTCGGTCTGTAGCGGTGCGATCCGGGCGTACCTCGAACGCCACGATGAGCTCCCTCGCGCATCGCTCAGCGCGAGCATCCCGGTGTCCGCCCGCCGCGAAGACGAGCTCGACGACTACGGCAACCGCCTGACCAACTGGTTCGTCACGCTCGCGACCGACGTTGGCGACCCGGTCGAGCGCCTCGGGATCATCCGGGCCGCGACTCGTGCGGCGCGCGCGTCGCACGAAGCACGCCATTCGGAGACCCTGGTCGAGGAATGGATGGACTACAAGGTCCTCTGGCGGCGCTGGATCGCGCTCGGCAACACGGCGGCGGGGTTCGCGCGGCGTCCGACGTTCAACACCATCGTCTCGAACGTGCGCGGGCCCGATCCGCTGTGGTTCGACGGCGCACCGGTGGTCGAGATCATCTCCGTGGGCGAACTCGCGATGGGGTTGGGCCTCAACCTCACCGGCTGGAGCTACTGCGACCGCATCGTGGTGGGGGTCGCCGCGTGCCCCGAACACGTGCCCGACCTCTGGGATCTCGTCGACGGGCTGCCGGTGGCGCTCGCAGAGCTCGTCGAGGCCGCCCGGGTCTCCCCCGCGTCGCTCACCGAGTCGTAGCAACCAGGTGCTCGAGCCAACGCACCATGCCGTGCACGACGAGCAGGCTCCGCAGCGTGGGGAAGATGTCGAACGCGTGCTGCGCGTCGGGAATCTCCGCGTACGTGACCGGCGATTGCGACGTCGCGCGCAACACGTCGACGAACCTGCGCGCCTCCTCGACCCAGAGGAGCGAGTCGTGGGTACCGTGGATGACGAGGAACGGCGGCGCGTCGGCCCGGACACGCGCCACGGGGCTCGCGTCGTCCCAGCGCGTCGGGTCCTCCTGGCGCGAGACCTGCATGACGTACCGTTCGAGGAAGCCGCCCATATCGGACGTCCGACCGCGGATCGCGAAGCGGTTGCAGAAGTCATAGTTGCCGTAGCACGCCACGCATCCGGCGACCGCGGTGTCGACCGATTCGAACCCGGGTTGGTAGCGCGGATCGCCCGGTGAGAACGCCGCGAGTGCGGCCAGGTGCGCGCCTGACGACTGCCCGGCCAGTACGACGAAGCCGGGGTCCATGCCGAAGGACGGTCCGTCCTGCTGCACCCACGCGAGGACCCGCTTCACGTCGATGAGGTGATCGGGGAACGCGACGCGTGGACTGCGGCGATGCGTCGCGGCGACACCGACCCACCCTCGGGACGCGAGATGCTCGAGCAAGGGCACGCCCCCGTGCTCCTTGCGCCCGGTCGTCCAGGCGCCCCCGTGCACGTGGACGAGCACCGGGCTCCCGGTCAGGTGATCTCGGTGCCGGTACACGTCGAGCCGCTGGGCCGGATCGTCGCCGTAGGCAAGATCGCGCACCACCTCGACCCGGCGGTCTCGCGGCCTGAACGGGTTGCCGAGCGGCTCGCGGTGGTCGACATCTTCGGGCAGGTCGGCCCGCCGGTCGGGTGGGATCGCGGCGCGATAGCTCGGGCCGAGGCCGTCGATGAGCGCCGACTCGATCGCAGGTCCTGCCGCGCGTTTGCGCCGCTGCACGACCACGAGACCTATCCACGACGCGAGCAACAGCCCGAGCCCGACCGGACCGGGCGACGAGTCCATCCCACCGAGGGCGATCAGCGTGGCCGCCGCGACCGCCTCGGCGGTGAACACCCCGAACGTCAACTCGCCGGTGGCCCACCCGAGCGCGAAGTACCCGATGGCGAACAGGGCCGGCCGGCGCGTCCGGACGAGCGCGACGGCCGAAGCACCCGTCGCGAGGATGCCGAGTGCGAGGAGGAGCCACTCGGTCACGGTCGGAACGGCAGGCTCAGCGTCGAGCCGCGTCGGCACGGGCGCGCGCCCATGCGTAGTCGGCCTTGCCATTCGGGCCGCGCTGCACCTCGTCGACGACCACGAGGTCGCGGGGCACCTTGTAGCCGGCGAGCGCGCGTCGACAGTGCTCCCCGGCATCCTCGAGCGTGAGCGACATACCCGCGCGTGGCTGGACGACCGCAACGACGCGCTGGCCCCAGCGCTCGTCGGGCACTCCGACGACGAGCGCATCCTGGACGGCGGGGTGGCCGAGCAGGACCTCCTCGACCTCCTCGGCGAAGACCTTCTCGCCGCCGGTGTTGATGCTCGACGATCCGCGGCCCTGCAGCGCGATGGTTCCGTCGGCACCGACGGTGGCGTGGTCGCCGGGCAGGGCCCAGCGCACGCCGTCGACCTCGACGAACGTCGCGGCAGTCTTCTCGGGATCCTTGTGGTAGCCGATCGGCAGGTGCCCGCGCCGGGCCAGGTGTCCGACGACGCCCGACCCCGGCACGACCGGTCGCAGGTCGTCGTCGAGCACGGACGTGCACTCGTCGATGGCGAAGCGGGCCCCGTGGGCCGCGTCGACCCCGGCGACTCGCGCTTCGCTCGCAGCGATGCCGGTCTCCGTCGACCCGAACCCGTCGAGGAGGATCACCTTCGGGAGCACTTGGTGCACGAGGTCCTTGGTCGTGCTCGACAGCAGCGCGCCGCCCGACGCGAGGACGAACACCGTGGACAGGTCCCATCGCCCGGGGTGGTCGCGCAGAAGCTCGACGATGGGTCGCACCATCGAGTCACCCACCAACGTGATGACGTGCGCGCCGACGCGCGACGCGAGGTCGAGCACCGCGACAGGGTCGAACGGTCCGGGCTCGGGGAGGACCACTGTGCCCCCCGAGTACAAGGTGCCAAACGCACCCCAATGACCACTCACGTGCATGAGCGGTGCCGTGACCACCTGCACCGAAGCCACGGGCAGCACGCGCTCGACGAGCTGTTCGGGCGCGGTGATCACCCCCTGGGTGCGGGTCGGATCGCCGCCACCCATCGACGCGAAGAACACGTCTTCGTGGCGCCAGAGCACACCTTTGGGCATCCCCGTGGTGCCACCCGTGTACGCGATGTAGACGTCGTCCGACGTGCGTCCTTCGAATCCGCGCTCCGGCGACGAGTCACGCAGGGCCGCCTCGTAGTCGATCGAGCCTTCGGGAATCGCCGCCCCGCTGTCGTCGTCGACGATCAGGAGATGACGAAGTGTTGGGACACTCGGTAGGACCTCGACGACCGCGGGCGCAAAGCGCCGGTGGCACACGAGCGCGACCAGCTCAGCGTCCAAGAAGAGGTGTTCGAGCTCGCGCGCGACGTAGCGGTAGTTGACGTTCACCGGTAGCGCGCGCAGCTTGAAGGCGGCGAGCATGCCCTCGAGGTACTCGGTGCCGTTCATGAGCAGGAGCCCCACGTGGTCGCCCGGTCCGATACCGGCGCCGGCGAGGTGGTGCGCCAGGCGGTTCGCGCGTTCGTCGAGCTGGGCGTAGGTGATCCCGGGCCTCGACCCCACGATCACCGCGACGCGTTCACCGACCGCGTCCGCGATCATCTCGAACAGGACTGCGAGGTTGTACGACACCGGTCGTGAGGTTACGCGGCGCTCACGCCGCAGCGGGTCAACGCGTCTCGCACGAAGCGCCGCGCGGGTCCGAACAACGAGGAGGGGAAGTGTGAGCCCTGGATCCAGCAGATCTCGGGCTCGCCCCAGTGACTCCAGAGTGCACCCGCTTGCTCCGGGGTCGAGATGCGATCCCCGACCGCCGCGTAGATGTGCAATCGATCTCGTGAGAGGTGGGGTGCAAATGCGAGTGGCGACACAAGTCGGGTGAGCCGCTGGGAGGCTCCCGCCTCCACCTCTGCGGCCGCGTCGGCGACGCCGCGGTAGCGCGCCGCGTGGCCGACGACGAGGCTCGGGATATCGCTCGGTGGGAGACCGGCGACGACGCAGTCGAGATCGTCCTCGAGCCCGGCGAGCAGCGCAGCCACGTATCCACCCAGTGAGACGCCGTGGACACCGATCGTGGTCGCGCCACGATCCCGCAGCCACGCGATCGTTCGGCGCACGTCCCAGATCGCCTGGGAGAACGCATAGAAGTTCACGAGCGCGTCGGGACTCGGGTACACCAGTCCGCGACCGTGATGGCGCGGACCGTGCTTCGGCAAGACCGGGTGGATCACGTTGACGCCGAGGTCCCGAGCAAGGGCAAACGAGCCCATCCACTGGAGGTCGATCGGAGTTCCGACACCGGAACCGTGGAGGTTCACCACCCACGGCCGCGTCGGGTCGTCGTCGTGCTCGAGGACGTAGGCGTGCACGAGTGCGTTCGCCTCATCGGCGAGCCACTCGTCGCGCCCCGGCAGATGAGCCGGCGGGTCGTAGCGGCTCGGGAAGATCAGGTGCTCGAAGACCCGGTGGCCCAGCCGGCGCGCCGAGAGACCGGTCTCGTCGGGTGGCGGTGCCGGCGGCGCGGGATGCAACGCCCCGGGATCGGTGAGATCGCCGCGACCTTCAAGGATCCGGACCGCGTCGTCGACCCGGGCCAGGTCGAAACGCGCCGCAGTGTCTCCGGAGAGCACGTATTGCATCGTCGAGGCAAGGTCATCCAACAAGACGCCGGCCACGGCCAACGGCGTCCGGTGCAGCGGTGGGGCAACACGATCGGCGTCGCCCCGGCTCGCCCGGCCGACAAAACCGATCACTCGAGGCAGCAGTAAGGCGAGCTCGAGCCAGCGGGTCGCACTGCCCGGAACCTCGGGTGGACCGTGGACGAGCGGCCCTTCAAGTGCCACTGCGGTGCCTCCCTCGTCTCGGGTCGATAGGAAGAACGATACGCGAGATCGAGACCGGCTCACGGCGGCGCCGTGATCGAAGGCGTGGTGCCGAACGAACGGAGCGTGAAATCACATGCTCTGGATGGAGCCGGTCTCGACACTCACGCGTCGGAAGCGAGCTCCTCGAGACCTTCCGTGACGAGCGCCCGGAGATCGTCGGACCCCGCGAACGGCGCGACGACCGCTGACTGGGCTTGTCAACGACCCGGAGAATCGGGTGCCCGGCGGCGACTCCCACGCTGGATCGCGACCCGGAAGAACTCCTCGGGTTCGACCGCGAGCACGAGGAGCAGGTTGCTCCAGATGTCGGCGATCGGGAGCTCATGGTGCGCGTGAGGAACGACGCACAGGATGAGCTCCTGGTCGAGACGGTCGTGGGGCCGGTGGATCAGCGAATACAGGTGCCCCAAGCGCACCGGCCCGCGTGGCGTCTCGACCCAGAACGCAGCGTTCACGTCCCAGTCGGCTCGCTGGAGCGGATCGAGCAACGAGCACAGCAGCTCGTCCGCCCGTTGCTCCGCAGCCCGCGTGACACGCCGCGCCGAGCGCGTGCGGGAAACGATCGAGTCGCGTTCGTCGGCCAGGGTCCGGATCGGGCGGCGTGAGCCCGGCGCCGTCGTGTGTCGCGGTCGTGCTCGAGGCGATGACGGTGGTCGGGCCCAGAGCCAGTCGACGCCAGGCACCGGGTGCGCCCGTGGGCGCGCGACCCCGACCACGATCTCGCGCCGATCGGAGAAGACGACCAGGCGCCTCCCGTCGGGGAGCTCCTCGATCGCAACGACGTCCGCCGCCATGTTCGACAAGCTGTTGGGCAAGAGGTTGCCCTCGAGCAGGCGCTCAGCCACCGGCGATCGGTCGGACCCAGACGATCTCCTCGACGTTGGGGTCAAACGCCGAGATCTTCTCGGCTGCGTCGGCGGGCGCCCCGGCGGCGCGGGCGAAGGGGATCTTGCGTTCCTGCACGAGCCGGGCGAACAGCGCCTCGGCTTCGGCGATCGTGGCCGGGTCATCCACCGCCCAGGTAATGGTCGTGTCGCCGGTCTCGTCGAGGATGCGCATCATGCCCATCAGGGCCTCCGAACGTGGGTTCGAGTGGGTGGAGGTGCATCGAACACCTGTTCGCGCCTGCCGTCAAGTGCCCCCCACGTCCCACCTGGATCGCAGAACGGGAGCCCCCCCATCAGTGACGGCCGGGCTGATTCGAGTCGGCATCGATCATCGTTGCCGGCGACTCTTCAAGACCGCGCTCGGCGATCGATGCCCCTCGTGGCGCCAATCCTGCGGCACCTCGAGATCTTCGCCGGGATCGCACGCCGGCGTTCGCGGCCATGCTGGTGCGGTCATGTCCACGTGGTTCACCGCCGATCTCCACTTCGGCCACGCGAACATCATCCGGTACTGCGCTCGACCATTCGCCGATGTCGAGGAGATGAACTGCGCGCTCATCGAGCGATGGAACGAGGTCGTCGTGGACGGCGATGACGTGTGGGTGCTCGGGGACGTTGCCATGGGTCAGATCGCCGAGACGCTGCCTCTCGTCGGCGAGCTCCGCGGCCGCAAGCTCCTCCTGACGGGCAACCACGACCGATGCTGGGACGGCCACGGACGCCGGGCCGAGGGCTGGGAAGAGCGGTACCTCGAGGCGGGCTTCTTCGAGATCCATCACGGCCGTATCGAAGTCGACGTCGGTGCCAGCACCGCGGTTGCGTGCCACTTCCCCTATCGCGGCGACAGCCACGACCACGATCGCTACGTCGAGCAGCGACCCGTCGATCGTGGTCGTTGGCTGCTCCACGGGCACGTACATGAGCGGTGGCGACAGCACGGCCGGATGATCAACGTGGGAACGGACGGGTGGGGCTATCGACCGGTCTCCGAGGCCCAGATCGGCCAGCTCATCGCCGAGGCACCCCAGGACCGGGCCCCGCTCACCGACTGACGGTGCGAAGAAACGATCAGCGACCCCGGACACCGACGGCGTAACCGTCACGGCATGGAATCGGTGTCAACGTGCACCAAGTCCGGCAGAGCGCTTGGCACCAAGCCGCGCCATCCTGGCCCCGAGCCGGTGCCGGAGCTCCCCGGTGACCGCACGGGACAGGGGACCTTGGGCCCTTCCGCGCAGACGAGCGCGCGGCCGATACTGAGTTCGCGGGCACCGCGGCTCCGGTACGGGGTGTCGCGGCTCCGAGATGCTCGAGCCGAGGGAGGCTGCTTCATGGCTCCGCTGGTCGATAGCCAACCGATTACCCCGCGGGACTCGATCGGCGAGCTCGTGACCGCCGGCACCGTCACCGTCGCCGACAAGTTGACGCTGCGCTCCGTCGCCGCCGTGCTCAGCGCGGCTGACATCGGTGCCGCGCTCGTCCATCGTGACAACAGCCCGGTCGGGATCGTGTCCGAGCGTGACGTCGTCAGAGCGCTTGCTGAGGAAGCCGATCCCGAGACCGTGTGGTCCTCGGACGTGATGACGGAGGACGTGGTCACGGCGGACGCCGGCGAAGAGATCCTGCGCGTCGCCTTCCGGATGATCGACGAAGGCATCCGTCACCTCGCCGTCACCCGAGATGGTGACGTCATCGGGCTGGTTTCGTCTCGTGATGTCTTCGCGGTCTTGGCTGAGGACGTGCGCGAGACCTGGTAAGGGCGGCTCGCGGCGGAGCCCACCTCCCGGACGGTTCTCGTCATCGTGCGGTGGTCACGGTCGCCCCCTGTCTCGGTTGCAGTTCGGTGTTGCGTCATCGAGCATGTCCGGCGGCCGTTGTGCTCGACCCGGGGCAATGGCCCGTACTCGGTGCCGAGCAGACAGACAGCGACGCGGCGGCGGGCGAGCCGTCCGACGACCTCGCGGGTTGGCGGCCCGATGACAGCCGCGTCGGCTCCCAAGATCGACCGGCTCATCGTCGAACGATCGGGCAAGGAACTATGCGCCCGAACCTCGTCATCATCGGATCCCCTCCCTCAGAGTTGACCCCGACGACGCGAGCGCGTGGCGCGATCGCTGCTCACAGGCCCGGATGCCCGAACGAGGCGTCACCCGTAGACTCCGGGCCATGGATGCACAGGAGAAGAAGGTCGCGCTGCGGGCCATCACGTACGGGCTCTACATCATGACCGCCGCGCACGGCAGCGAATATGCGGGTGGCGGAGTGAACTGGCTGACGCAGGTGTCCTTCGAGCCGCCGTTGGTCGCTGCGGGCGTCAAGGTTGACAGCGGGCTCCATGCGCTCATCGACCAATGTGGGCTCTTCGCAGTGAACGTCCTGGCCGACGACCAGCTCGACGTCGCCAAGGCGTTCTTCCGGCCGACGGCTGTCGACGGTGACCGCATCAACGACCACAAGTTCGAGCGCGGCGTCGCGACAGACGCGCCGATCCTCGAGGAGGTGCCCTACTGGTTCGAGTGTCGCGTCACCGACACGATCAAGCGTGGCGACCACACGGTCTTCGTGGCCGAAGTCATCGGCGCCGGCGTGCGCGACGCGTCACGCCTGCCCCTGAACCTACGCGTCACCGGTATGAACTACGGCGGTTGACTGAGCCGGTCGACGGTGTCGTGGAAGGCACCGACAGCGCCTTGATCTGGCGCGGCGCGCCTGGCGGCTGTCGCCGCCCGCCATCGGTTGGATGCACTCAGACCAGCGCCAGCCGGGCTGCAGCGTCATGCACCGAGGGTGCGCTCGGAACCTTGACCCGCGCTGTGAATCCAGGCGTCGCGACCTGCACGCCGTCCTTGGTGCGCCACATCACGAACCGCTGCTCCTCAACGGCGGTGGAGATGATCGGACTTGAACCCGCTACTTCCCAGCGCAGGAGGCTTGCCATGACCGCGACCGCGCGACCTCCTGTTTGACGCGCGGTCGCACGAACCTCGCGTCACAGCCGGTGGATCGCCATCCGCCCGACCTTCGGGTTCGCGTGAAGCCGGCTACGGCGCGGCCGGCGGGTCAGATCCGAGCGCACCGCGCTTCTCGGCGTACTCGGCATCGGTGAGTACGCCCGCGCGACGCAGGTGGTCGAGCTCGGCCACGAGCTCGACGTTTGTGCCCGACCCACCAGACGTCGCAAAGGCTCCGCTGGTGTGCGTGCCGGTGTGGTACCCGCTGCGCGACGTGTAGAAGAGGCCTGTGCCGGGCAGCCCCACGGTGCGGCGGACGCCGCGCGGTCCGACGGTCACGTGTGCGCCGCGCGCCCCCATCGAGACGCTCGGGCCCGACTTGCTGAGGTTCAGCGTGAGCCCGGGCAGGAGCCTGACCCGTCGAAAGAACCGGAGCGATCCCATCGCCTCAGGGTATTCGTCGTGGCCCGCGACACAGGTCGACACCGAAGAGCATCGCGGTGGGGCGATCGCCAAGCTCGCCGACGCTCGCACGATCCCGTACGGAGCGTCACCCTGCTGAAGCCACACGGGCTATTTGCTGACCACCTCGGCCAAGAGACGTTCGTACGAGCTGACCATCACGTCGGCCGAGAACGCGGCCTCGACCCGCGCGCGACAGGCCGAAGGGCTGCACTCGTGCGCCCGCGCCACAGCATCGGCGAGCCCGTGGATCGACTCGCGCAAGAAGCCGGTCACTCCGTCGGTCACGATCTCGGTTGCGGCGCCGGTCGGGCACGTGATCACGGGTGTCCCACACGCCATGGCCTCGACCATCACGAGGCCGAACGGTTCCGGCCAGTCGATGGGGAAGACCATGGCGCGGGCCCTCCCGAGGAGATCGACCTTGTCCTCGTGCGAGACGCCCTCGTGAACGTGAACATCTTCGGTGAGCATCGGGGCGACGATCTCGTCCCAGTAGGCGAGCTCGAACGGCTCGTTCTTCTTCACGATCATCTCGAGCGGCAGGCCCGCGCGATGGGCCACCTCGATCGCGCGCGTCGGCCCCTTGTCGGGGTTCGCGCGGCCGATGTAGACGAGGAAGTCCTCTTTCGCTTCCCGGTACGGATACGCGTCGACGTCGATGCCGTTGTGCACCACACCTGCGTAGCGGATACTCGGGAAGTCGCGTCGCTGTGCTTCGCTGATCGCGACAAGGTGGACGCGTTCCTCCAGCAGCTCGTAGTAGCGCCGCGCCGGCTCGGTCCAGGGCCCGTGCAGCGTGTGCACAACGGGTGGGTCTCCGAGCACGGCACCGAGGGCCGGTCCGATCAAGCCGGAGTGGTCGTGGATCACGTCGAAACGGTCTGCCGCGAGGTACGCCGACACTGCGTGATAGGCGTCGAACCACACGTTGCCGAGCAAAGAAGCCTCGGGGGGAACCTCGAGTGGTGACGCCAGCTCCGCTCTCGTGGTGGAGCCCCCCGACGCGAACAGCGTGACCTCGTGACCCCGATCGAAGAGCCCGTCGGCGACCAGGGAGACCACGATCTCGATGCCGCCATAGGACTGCGGCGGAATCGTGAACCAGGGTGGGGCGATCTCGGCAATGCGCATCCCCGCATCGTCGCGCGGTCACAATGACGACAGTGACTCAGCCCTGGACCTCGAGTGCGAGTGCGCCCCTCGACCGGGGAGCGGTGACCCTCGTCGAGGGGTCGACCTTCTGCATCTCGCTTCCCTCCGGTGACATGGTCGCGGGTCACCCGCATGGTCTCTTCTTTCGCGACACCCGCTTTCTGTCCGAGCTGCGCATGCGGGTGAACGGGCGGTGGCCGGAGCCGCTCGCGGCCCAGACCATCGACCCCTTCAGCGCGACGTTCGTGCTCCAGGCATCCCCCGAGCCCGGCCGCGCCGACTCGAGCCTCGTCCTGACCCGCCATCGCTTCGTGGGTCGCGGGATGCGTGAGGACATCGTCGTACGGAACTACGGGGAGGAGCCCGCGTTCTGCGGGATCGAGCTCGAGGTCGACTGCGACTTCGCAGACCTCTTCGAAGTCAAGGAAGGGCGCATCCAGAAGGCCGGTGAGCTCACGGTCGAGCACGAGGACGGCCGGGTCACGTTCGAGTACGTCCGCGGCTCCTTCCGACGCGGGACCTGCGTCGCCTTCTCCCGGCCGACCACGGGCACGGCCAACACGCGCAGGTATGAGTTCGTCGTCGCACCCGGTAGCGAATGGTCCGTGTGCGTCCAGGTCACCCCCCTCATCGACAACCGCGAGGTGACACCGCGACACCGCTGCGGGCAGTCCGTCGAGCGCGCCGCGCCGAGCACGCGTCTCGAGGCATGGCGCCGGAACCTCCCGAAGTTCACCACCGACCACGACGACTTCCGGCATCTCGTGGCGCGTTCGACCGAGGATCTCGCCGCGTTGCGGCTGTTCGACCCGGAGTATCCCGATCGCACCGTGGTCGCCGCCGGTGCGCCGTGGTTCATGACGGTCTTCGGGCGCGACTCGCTGCTCACTTCGTGGATGGCCATGCTCTTCGATTCGGACCTCGCGTTGGGAACGCTCCAGACCCTGGCGCGATACCAGGGCGAGAAGGTCGATCCCGTCACGGAGGAAGAGCCGGGACGCATCCTGCACGAGATGCGTTTCGGTGAGTCGGCGCGCCTGTCGCTCGGCGGCGGGAGCATCTACTACGGGAGCGTCGACGCCACTCCCCTGTTTGTCATGCTGCTCGGTGAGCTCCAACGTTGGGGACACCGCCGCGAGGACGTCGACGCTCTCCTGCCCGCCGCCGACCGCGCACTCGCATGGATCGACCGGTTCGGCGACCGCGACGGCGACGGGTATGTCGAGTACCAGCGGACGTCGGACCGTGGTCTGCAGAACCAGGGCTGGAAGGACTCCTGGGATTCGACGCACTTCGCCGACGGACAGCTCGCGAAGGCTCCGATCGCGCTGTGTGAGGTGCAGGGCTACGTCTACGCGGCGCTGCTCGCCCGTGCTCACTTCGCCACGGAGCATGACGACGCCACCCTGGCTACGGGGCTGCGGGCGCGCGCGGCGGACCTCAAGGCTCGCTTCAACCGGGACTTCTGGCTCGAGGAACGCGGGACGTTCGCGATGGGGCTCGACCGGGAGAAGCGGCCGATCGACGCCCTCGTGTCGAACGTGGGTCAGTGCCTGTGGACCGGAATCGTCGACGACGAGAAGGCGCCACTCGTCGCCCACCATCTGCTCAGCGAGACGATGTTCACGGGGTGGGGTGTCCGAACGCTCGGGTCATCCATGACCCGCTTCAACCCCGTCAGCTATCACAACGGCAGCGTGTGGCCGCACGACAACGCCCTCTGCGCCGCTGGTCTGATGCGCTACGGGCTCGTCGACGAGGCGCACCGCGTCATGGCGGGCCTCATCGACACCGCCGCACACTTCGGCGACCGCCTGCCCGAGCTCTTCGGAGGCTTCACGCGCTCCCAGTACCCCTTCCCGGTCGCCTACCCGACCTCGTGCTCGCCGCAGGCATGGGCCGCGGCCTCACCGTTGCTCATGCTCCGCGCGCTCCTGCGATTCGAGCCTGACCTCCGCGCCGGCCAGCTCCACCTCGCGCCGGTCGTCCCCGATTGGCTCGGAAAGTTCGGCCTCGAGGGCATCCCGGTCTTGGGCGGTCGCCTGTCCCTCGAAGTCGACGGCGACCGCCTGACCTCGGTCGACGCACCCGCCGGCATCGAGGTCGTCACCCATCCACGCTACGAACGCGACGCTGACGCCCCCACGCGCCCGGTCTGAACGGCGTTCGCGTCGACCCGCACGTTCGTGATCGAGTCGGGGATGCCCGCCGGAGCGAGTGAATCGCGATCTGACTCATCGCGCGTCATCCGGGCGTCTCGCGACCGGTGCGATCGCGCGTCACCTCTGTCTTGCAGGTCACCGCTACCACCCGTCGGAGCCCCCGGTGGGTTCTGTGGCGGTCTCGGGGCGGGAGCGCGGCGCCCTCGTCAGTCGTCTTGCCCGGTGTTCCGTCGTTGGAGCTGCTCGGAGCGGCCGAGGAGCCGTTCGAGAT
>Ga0209048_10000459_pt1 | contig 43567 bp, 54 predicted proteins | sample FrelakmetCRP12CR_FD_187146 | JGI IMG/M metagenome (GOLD analysis project Ga0209048, IMG submission 187146) | Freshwater lake sediment microbial communities from the University of Notre Dame, USA, for methane emissions studies - CRP12 CR (SPAdes)... | ecosystem: Environmental > Aquatic >...
TCGTCGTCATAGTACCCACTATGCCTCCTCCTCGCGCCTTGTCTCGCGAACTTATCCCGTCGCGATTTATTGCGCGAATTTCCAACTCAGGACACTAGGCCGGCGCGCAACTCAAGCCATTGCGAGTTCGGCCGCCACCAGATCCTCGAGCGCAGTGCCGACGCTCTTGAATAGGGTGATGGCCTGCGCACTGGAGCGGCTGAACGATCCCGAGCCGAGTTCGGATAGTTCCGCGCGAATGGCGCTTCGATCGATGATGCCGCGGGCGATGGCGCCCAAAATTTCACCGGCTTCGCCGAGCGCGCCGGCCCGAGTGTCCACATACAGCTCGGCGCGCGCGATCGCCTCATCGTCGGCCTCGCACATCTCCGCGGTATAGGCGCCGACCAGATCCAGGTGCTTCCCGCCGGCGAGCCACGCGCCGCGAACCAGCGGCTGGCGCGAGAGGGTGGCGCAACTCACCACGTCGGCCCAGCGTACCGCCGCCTCCAGATCCTCCGTACACTCGATGGCGATGTCCGCTCGCGCGAGGGACCGCGTCAATGCGCGAGCTCGATCCGTTCGTCGCCCCCAGATGCGCACTTCGCGAATCGGCCGCACCAGCAGATGGCTTTCAATGAGGTGCGGCGCGAGCCGGCCGGTACCCACCATCAACAGCCGCGATGCAGCGGGCGAGGACAGGTGCCGGGAGGCGAGCGCGGAGGCGGCGCCGGTGCGCCGCAGAGTCAATTCCTCACCATCCAGAATGGCGCGCGGTTGACCGGTCGCGGCATCGAGCAGCAAATAGATCGCGCAAACGGCGGGCAAACCCTTCTTTGCATTGTCGGGATAGACGCTCGCGATCTTGATCCCGAGCGCGCCGCCCGGGTTCCACGCCGGCATCAGCAGCAATGTCCCGCCGCTTTCGCCCGGGACCGCGGAATCCACATGATGCCGCCAGCGTGTCGGCACCGAGCAGGGCCTGCGAAACGCGGCGTCGAGCGCATCAATGAGAGCGCGCCGATCCAATCGTCGGGCGAGTTCGGCGGCATCGAGTTGTAGCATCTGAAAATCCTGATCATTCACCGCAATCGGCCCATTAGATCACATTGACTTCGCGCAGCGGCGCATTCGCCGGGAAGCGCGCATAGGAAAGGGGAGTGAGATCGAGCGAACGGTAGCGGCCGAAGCAGATGTATTCGGCGAGTCCGCGGCCGATGCCGGGCGCCTGCTGCAAGCCATGGCCGCTGAACCCATTCGCCAGCAACAGATTCGGAATGCCGGGGACCGGTCCCACGAACGCATTTTGATCGAAGGTGTTGTAGTCATAGTGCCCGGCCCAGGCGGAGGTCATACGCACCGCCTCGAACGCGGGCACGCGGTGCGCCAACACCGGCCACGCATCGTTTTCAAATAATGCAAGATCCACCTCGAAATCGTCCGGCGCCACATCGGGATCGGGATTCGTGGGAGGTCCGCACAGAAATCGATCGCGCTCGGAGCGAAACCAAAGTCCGGAGGGGTCGATGACCAGCGGACAATTCGCAATCGCCGCGGGGCAGGTGAATACGAAAACGTTGCGTTTGCGCGGGAACACCGGCAGATCGACCCCGGCGCTCGCGGCCAGCTCGCGGCAGCGCGTGCCGGCCCCGTTCACCGCGTAGCGACAGCCGATGCGGCCGGCCTCCTGCAAAATCGCGGCGGCGATCCGTCCATCGGCCGACCGCTCGAATCCGATCACGCGGTCCCGCGCATGGTGCACGCCGCCGAGTTCATTCATGCCGCGCAGCGCCGCGAGCAGCGCATGCCCGTCGAACCAGCCTTCCGCACCGACGGTGTCGGATCCGGCCGCGAGATCCGCGGTGTTGAGCCACGGGTAGCGCTCGGCAAGCGCTGCCCGCTCGTGCAACGTCACCGGAACCGATGCCGACCGTTGAATCGCCACCCGCTCTGCGAGCGCAGCCCGGCCCTGCGCGGTCGCGAGGTACAGATAGCTCGATTCGACCAGCCCCAGGCCCTGGCCCAAACCGGTGTGAGCCCAGCGCCCCGGCGCATCGCGCAGAAACTGCATGCCGAAAGCCGACAGCGCGATGTTGAGCGGCGTGGAGAACTGCTGGCGAATGGAACTCGCGGAGCGCGTGCTCGCCGCCTCGCGGTAGCTCGGATCGGGCTCCACCACCAAAATGGAGCCGCGAAATTCAGGCGTGGATTGCAAATAATAGGCGCACGCCGAGCCCATCACGCCGCCTCCCGCGATCACGACGTCGAACTCGGTGTGCAACGCCGCAGGCTCCGTGAATGTCAGGCGCGAATGCGCAGATTCTGCGGATCGTAGAGCGGCGTGAGCGACGCCCGGGCGCTCACCTGCGAATTCGCGAGTTCGATTTGGTAGCGGCCGGCGTTGACGTATTCGTCGCTGCAGCCGTCCGGGTTCGCCACGTAGCCGAGCGCGACGGCGGCGCCCAGGGTGTGGCCGTACATGGCCGAGGTGACGAAGCCGACGCGTTCTCCATCCCGGTAAATCGGTTCATTGTGATAAACCAGGGGTTGCGGGTCGTCCAGCAGAAACTGCACCAATCGGCGGCGCGGCAAACCCGCATCGCGTTGCGCCGCGAGTGCCTCGCGCCCGACGAACCCGCCGGGCTTGTTCCAATCGCAGGTGAAACCCAAACCCGCCTCGAGCGGGGTGTCCGCCGGTCCCATGTCATGAGACCAATCGCGGTAGGCCTTCTCGATCCGCAGGGAATTCAGGGTGTGGTAGCCGCAGTGGCGCAGCCCGTGGGCCTTGCCGGCTTGAATCAATGCATCGTACACCGGCAATGCGCAAGGAGCCGGTATGTACAGCTCCCAACCGAGTTCGCCGACATAGGTGAGCCGCACGGCGAGCGCCGTCTGATAGCCGATGCGCACCTCGCGGCAGGTCGCAAACGGAAAGCCGGCGTGCGAGAAATCATCCGTGGACACCGCGCCGAGCAGCTCCCGCGCGGCGGGTCCCTGGACGTTCAGCATCGCGTACGCATCCGACAAATCGCACACGGTGCACAACGAGCCGTCCGGAACATGGTTGCGAATCCACGCGTCCACATGCGTTTGCGTGAACGCCGCCGTGACCACCAGAAACCGCTCGGCGGCGAGGCGGGTGACCGTCAGATCCGCTTCGATGCCGGCCGCGGCGTTGAGAAACTGAGTGTATACGCAGCGTCCTGCGGCCACATCGACATTGGCCGTCGAGATGCGGTTCAGCACGCCCACCGCATCGCGACCTTGCACGATGAGCTTGGCGAACGAGGATTGTTCGAACACGCCGACCCGCTCGCGCACCGCCGCGTGCTCCTCGGCATTGTTCGAAAACCAGTTCTGCCGACCCCAGCTGTGGGCGTACGAGGGCGCTTGTCCGGGCCGCGCGTACCAATTCGGACGCTCCCAGCCCGCCGACTCTCCGAAGCAGGCCCCGGCGGCCGCAACCCGGTCGTGAAGGATGCTCTTTTTGACGCCGCGCGCGCTCGTCCACTGGCGAAACGGCCAGTGGTCTTGATAGCCGATGCCGAGCGACTCGACGGTGCGGTCCTGCAAGTACCGGTCATTATCCTGCCAGGGATGCATGCGCCGCAGGTTCACCGACCACACATCCATGGGCGCCTGCCCCTCCAGAATCCACTGCGCCATTACGAATCCGACTCCGCCGCCGGAGAGGATGCCGAGCGAATTGAATCCCGCGGCCACGAAGAAATTCCTGAGATTGGGCGCCTCGCCCATCAGATAATTGTGATCCGCGGTGAACGATTCAGGTCCGCAGAACAACAATTTGATCCCGGTCTCGAGCAGGCACGGCACCCGCCGCATCGCCTTGTCAATGATCGGAACCATGCGCTCCCAGTCGGGCGGTATCTCGCCGAAGCGAAAATCCTGCGGCACCCCGCCCGTGGCCCATGGCCGCGCCTCGGCCTCGAACAGGCCGACCATGATTTTGCCGGCCTCCTCGCGAATATAGGCCGAATTGCCGGGATCCCTCAGAATCGGCAGCATCGGATGCACGCCGGGCACCGGCTCCGAGATGAGGTAATAATGTTCGGCCGCCTGCAGCGGCACATTGACTCCGGCCATGCGGCCGACCGACCGGGCCCACATCCCGGCGCAGTTGACCACGAACTCCGCCCGGACGTCGCCGGCCGCAGTCCGCACGCCGGTGGCGCGGCCCCGATGGGTGATGATTCCGGTGACGCGGGTGTTTTCAAAAAGACGCGCGCCCCCGAGGCGGGCACCTTTGGCGAGCGCCTGCGTCACGTCCGTCGGATTGACGCGCGCGTCATTCGGAAAATGAAACGCCGCCGCGAGATCGCCGACCTCGGCCAGTGGCCACAGGTTCTTGACTTCGGCGGCGGTGATTTCATGCGCTTCGACGCCGAAACATTTCGCCATGTGAATACCGCGGCGCATTTCTTCGGCCTTGTCCGCCGTCATCGCCAGCTGAATCGAGCCGCAGCCGATCAATCCGGTCGCCTGTCCGGTCTCCGACTCGAGCTTGCGATAAAGGTCTTGGGAGTACTTGGCGAGCCTTGTCTGCGTTTCGGTGTCGCGAAGCGAAGTCAGAAGTCCGGCGGCATGCCAGGTGGTGCCCGCCGTGAGCTGCGCCTGCTCCAGCACAATGACGTCGCGGCACCCGAGCTTGGTGAGGTGATAGGCGATTGAACAGCCGATGATCCCGCCGCCGATAATGACGACGCGCGCTTGCTCCGGCAGATTTTTCTCGCTCATGTGATGCCCGCTAGCCTTGTTGGTACCCGCCACGACCGGCACGCATCACCCATAGACTCGCCAGGTAATAGACCGTCGCCGCGACCCCGGCGGCCGGCAACGAAGCGGTCAGGTACGGATACGGTCCGCGCGACAGGTAAGTCAAGGGATTGAGCAGGCCCACGTAAACGCAGCAGCCCGCGGCCAGAGCGAGCATCGCGGCCGGATTGATGCCCCGCCAAAAATGATAGGGCTGTCCGGCATGCCCCTCGTAAATCGCGCGAATATCGATACGGCGGCGCCGCAGAACGAAGTAGTCGGTGATCTGGATGCCGCACAGCGGCGCGAACGCGACGCCGATAAAGGCGAGAAAATTGCCGAATTTGGCGAAGAAGAGCTCGGGAATGAACATGCCCACCAGCGCCACCGGCGTGATCGTGATCAACAACAGCGTCGTCCACGAGCGCCGCTGCAAGCCCGAGAAATTGCGCAATCCAATGGCGGAGGCGTAAATACCGGCGGTGGTCGTGCCGAAATTCGCCGCGGTGACGAATGCCAGCGAAACGACCGCGTAGGTGGGGCCGCCGACGGTCCGCAGCCACTCCGCCGGATCGGATGATTTCAGCACCAGCACCCCGGCGAGCCCGATGAGGCTGAGCAGCGGCACCGGCGCTCCCATGCCGAGCAGCACCGGCAGCACGATCGTTCGACCATTGGGCGCCATGCGAATCATGGCGCCGATATACGGCCACCAGGACAAGGTCGCACTGATGCCGAGCTCGACGCCGGTGGTGTAGTTCCAGAGCCGGTCCGGGCTCGCCAGCGCCGGATGCGCATCGATGAGTTCGGGCCAACGGTGCGACACCAGCAGGTACAGCATCCAGAGTCCCACGAACACGTGCGCGAACAGGATATTCGACACCATCGACACGCCGGTCGCCCCGCGGCGCAAGGCGGCGAATATCACGGCGCATGCGAACAGCGTCAGCAGCGGCACCAGGATTGCGCTGCGCGATCCGCTGCCCGGGAGGCCAAGCGCCACGCCGAGCTGCACCGCGGATTTCGCGAAGAAGATGATCAGCAGCGAATTCCATCCGATGATGGAGATCGCCTGCAGCGCCGCCGGCAGAACCCAGCCGCTGGATCCGAACTGCGGCTTGGTCGAAGCGATCGAATCGATGCCGAAGCGCACGCAGGTGGGTCCGGCCGCGAGCAGCACCAGGAGCATGCCGATCAGGCACCCCGCGGTGAGCGTCACTCCGCCCTTGACGAAACCCAGATAGCCGCCCACCGACTCGCCGATCAAATAGCACCAGGTTGCCGCCGCGGTGGTCGCGAGCGTCAGGGTGAGCCGGGCGGCTCCCCAGGTCCGTTCGCCGGGAAGCAGGGGCCATGCGTTTTCATCGGCAAGCAGATTCTCCCGGAGGGTCATGCCCACCAACCGATCACGAGCAACAGGATCGGAATGGCGATCCCGATGAGCATCATCCAAAACCAGCTCAAGCCGTCGAAGTCCGAGCGCTCCGTGCCCGTCTCCAGCGCCGCAAGGCGCGCCTCGAGTTCGGCCGGCAGCGCCTGCGCTTCCGCCTGCGCTCGACGAGACTTGTGCACCGGCTCAGGCAAGAGGTTTACCGGGGAAAGACTCTGCGTCGGCGTACGGAAACCACCAGAAATCGTGCGGCTTGGCCGCATGATCGATCATCGAGAGCTTGGTGTGCCGGAAGGTGTCCAGACCTTCGGAGCCGAGCTGTCGACCCATGCCTGACTGCTTGCGGCCGCCGAACGGCCCCGCATCGTTGTCCAGCAACGGCGCATTGACCCACACCATCCCGGCTTCCAGCTCGTTCACGGCGCGCATCGACTCGTCAAGATTGGTGGTGTACACCGTCGCGCCGAGTCCGTATCGGGACCGGTTGGCGAGCATCAACGCCTCATCGAAATTCTTGATCTTGCATACCGGCGCGACGGGGCCGAAGGTTTCATCGTTCATGATGGGAGCATCCGCCGCCACATCGCCGAGCACCGTCGGCTCGACGAACCATCCCTTCTTGAGATGCGCCGGCCGTCCGCCGCCGCTGAGCACCTTGGCGCCTCCGGTATGGGCGCGGTCGAGCAGGCGCAGATAACGAGTCAATTCGCGCTCCGAGGCGAGCGGCCCCATGTCCACGCGTTCGAGGCCGTTGCCGACCCGGATCCGCGAGGTGTAATGCAGCAGCCGCTCGACGAATTCGGCGTACACCCGCTCATGCACGTAGAAGCGCTCGGCAGCGGCGCACACCTGACCGCAATTCAAATACGCGCCAAAGGCGGCGCCCCGTGCGGCGATGTCCACCGGCGCGGAGGGCATCACGATGAACGGATCGTTGCCGGAAGTCTCGATCAGGGTTCGCTTGTACAAACCTCCGCAAGTCTGCGCGACGCGCCGGCCGGTCTCGATTCCGCCCGTGAACGCGACCATGTGGGTATCGGGATGCTCGACCAATTGCTTGCCGGGGGCGGCGGCGCCCGTGACGACCTGAACGAGTCCGGCCGGAAGCGCATCGAACGCGGCGGCAAATTGCAGCGTCGTGAGCGTGGTCAAATCGGACGGCTTGATGATGACGGCATTGCCGCTTGCGATCGCCGCGGCAGCCTGCCAGCAAAGCAGGCACAGCGGATAATTGAAGGGCAATATGATCACGACCACGCCGAGGGGGTCCTTGGTGGTGAAGTGAATTTGACCGTCCACCGCCGGCCCCAGCACCTTGCCGTTTTCGTGGCGCGCCACCTCGGCGTAATAATCGATGGCGCTCGCCGACCAACTGACCTCATCGAAGGACTCCTTGTAGGGCTTGCCCATCTCGCGAGTCAGCATCTCGGCCACCAGCGGCCGGTCGGCGATCACCCGTCTCGACACCTCGTGCAGCAGTTCAGCACGCCTATGATGATTGACCGTGCGCCAGGCGCGCTGCGCGGCATTGGCCGCCGCAACCGCCTGATCGATATCGGCGGACGTCGCATCGGCGATCTCGCCGATGCGCTTTTCAGTTGCCGGATCGATCACGCCGATCGAAGTCCCGACGCTCGCGCGCACCAGTGCTCCCGCTATTCGTTGGTGGCCGCTAAGCCGCTTAAATGCCGCGATCGCGCTCATGCAATGCTCCTGGGGTCAATGCTTCAGCCAGAACTGTAGCGTACAAGATGGTGTTCGAGATAGGTATCAAAGGGCGAGGGCGGACTACGTACATATCCGAATCCTCGTCGCGCCGCGCACCGCGCATACTTTCAAATCGGCGGCAGGAGCGAAACGCGCCAATTCGGCGAAGAGGAACTAAGGATGGGTGAGCGGACAGAACGCGAAGCGGTCGCTCCGCAGACCGATCCTGCGCCCAGCGGCGTCGGCGCGCAGATTTGCATACCCGTGGCCATCTCCGCCCGCCACGTGCATCTCACGGAATCGGTCATCGAGGCCCTGTTCAGCGACAAATACCGGCTCCATACGCATTCCGACCTGGCGCAGCCCGGACAATATGCCGCCGAAGAATTCGTCACCCTGATCGGTCCGCGCGGACGTATACCGCACGTGCGCATTGTCGGACCGCCCCGATCGGTCAATCAGGTGGAGCTGTCGCGAACCGATGCCGTTACCCTCGGAATCAATGCGCCGGTGCGCGAGTCCGGGGATCTCGCGGGCACGCCCGGCATCGTGCTCGAGGGGCCCCGAGGGTCCGTGACGCTCGATTCGGGTGTCATCTGCGCGCTGCGCCATGTCCACCTGTGCCCGGAGGAGGCCGCCCGGCTGGGCCTTAGGGATCAAGATCGTATTCAAGTGGCCGCCCAAAGCGGGGATCGGCAAATGCTTTTTCAAAATGTCGTGGCACGCGTATCCCCCACCTACCGGCTGGAAATGCATCTGGACACCGATGAGGGAAACGCGGCTGGCTTGCGCTCGGGAGACTTCGTGGTGCTGCGTTAATCGACCACAGCTGAGAAAGAATATAATCTAATTCTTCTCAATCACTTAAATACTTTATTTCATCTTCTTTATAGACGCTGATCGACTTTTTTTACGGGGCGTCCACATCGTATCCCTTGGCGCGCAAGTCATCGAGCAGGCCGCCACGCCGCAGGAGCATATCCATATTGATGACCGCGAGGGTCGTCCCTCCGCTCTGCAAACGCCGCTCCAAGGCCTCGAGCCAGGTCCGATGCAAGCGAGCGATGAGATCGCCTGTTGCGGAGCCCGCGTCGAGCGCGGCCAGGCAGGCATCCACCTCCGCCGGTTCAGGCAAGCTCTCGATGCGCTCGACGTTGCCCGTCGCCCACGCCCGGGCGCGCTCCATCAAGCGCGGCAGGCCGCTTTGCACCGTCACCAGGGACGCTTCGACACAGGTGTTCTCGGTCGAGGGCCGCATGGTCTTGAGCGCGTCCAACAGATCCCCGACACCGGCAATCTTCACTTCCTCGACGCGAACACCCTGTTTTTTAGCGAGGCTGCGCACGGCGGCGCCCATATCCAAGCGCGCCGATAAACCGACCTGATGGAACGCGGCCTGCTGCAGGAACGCGGTGGCGACGATGGGCCGGTATCGTTCCCACTTCGTCGAGTCACTCGTGAATTGGGCTCGCTGCAGGGCGAACCGGTCGTGCAACTTCGCCGGCATCACATCCTTGAGCCGCTTGCCGCCGCCGACCATTAACACCTCGCGTTCCGTCAGCAGCAGCCACAGAATCCTGACGATGCCGATTTCGAGGGGTTTCGGCACCAGCACCAGATTTGTCGTGCCGAGAACCTGCTCCACCTGCTGCGAGCGCCAGGTGATGCCTTTGGGCAGCGGGGATATGCTGCCCAATATCCACAAGTTCGCGGCGCCGCGGTGGACGTGCCACATACCGGGACCGGTGCGCTCGCCGGTCACCACGAGCTCATCCAGTTGCATCGATGCCTGCTCGGCGCCGAGCGCGCTCGAGGCCCAATGGCCGCAGAACGCCAACGCGAAAATAATTAGTAGCGTCGGTGTCGGCCTTCTCATCGAGTCAATTCTACCCGCGGTCGCGGTGCGCCGGACGAGCTCGGGCGTAGCGTGCCAAAGTACGCAGCCGCGCCTTCGAGTGATTCACGATCGGTTTGGGGTAATCGTGACCGATGCGGCAACCACACGCCTCCTGTTCGGAAGGAGTCATCGTCCATGGCGCATGAATGAACGCTTTAGGCACCCGCGACAGTTCCTGCGCATAAGAGCGGATGTACCGGCCGTCAGGATCGAATCGCTGCGATTGAGTCACCGGGTTAAAAATCCGAAACCAGGGCTGGGCATCGCAGCCCGTCGATGCGCACCACTGCCATCCGCCGTTATTCGCCGCCAAATCGTAATCCAGAAGTCGTTGCGCAAAATAGCGCTCGCCGCGACGCCAGTCGATACCGAGATCCTTTACCAGGAATGAGGCGACGATCATGCGCAGGCGATTGTGCATGCGGCCGTCGGCATTCAGTTGGCGCATGGCGGCATCGACGATGGGATATCCCGTCGAGCCGGCGCACCAGGCCTGCCAGCGCTTCTGCGAATCATCCCACTTGAGCGCGGCGTATTCGCGCCGGAATGGCTTGTCGATGACGTCGGGGCGCCGGGCGAGAATCGCGAAATAAAAATCCCGCCAAATCAATTCCGACAGCCAGACTGCCGCGCCCACACCCTTTCGACGGCGTGCCAGTCGCACCAGATGGCGAATCGATACCGTCCCAAAGCGAAGGTGAACGGACAGCCCCGAGGTCGCGTCCTTCGCCGGATAGTCGCGCAATTTCGCGTAATTCTTGAGGCGCTTCGCGAACGCCTTGAGCGTAAAGGCGGCCCCGGACATGCCGGCCGGCGCCGGCATGTCGCCGGTCTCGAATCCCAAATCGGCCAGAGTCGGCATCGCTTTGGATTCCGTTCGCGCCAAATGCGAGTAGAGGCGGTCGAGGCCGTAGGCGGCAACGGGCCGAACCGCGAGCTGCGCGAGCCAGGCCGCCTTGTAGGGTGTGAATACGGAAAACGCCGCGCCCTGGCGCGTTCTGATCTCATCCAGCTCGAATATCACCTGATCCTTGTACGAACGCCATTCCATGCCCAGTCCGCTCAGTCGCCTGGCAACCGCCTCGTCTCGCTGAATCGCCTGCGGCTCATAGTCGCGATTGGCGTACACCGCACACACTCCGAGGCCTCGAGCGAGACGCGGGATCTCGACCCGCGCCAGGCCGTGAAGGACATGCAACGTGGAACCACGAGACTCCAGCGCCTCTTTGAGTTCGCGCACGCTATGCCAGATGAAGCTCACCCGCCGATCGGCCCGCGATTTGAGCGCACCGAGGATTTCCGTATCGAATACAAAAGCACAATGCACCGCGCTGTGCGCGGCGAGCGCCGCGCACAGCGCCGCATGATCGAAGTCCCGCAGATCGCGGCGAAACCAGACCAGAGCCGCGGCGGCCGCCGGTTCCGGCGGGAAATGTTGCGCGGTAGCCGTCACCCGTCCATTGTATATGGATCCATGGAATTGATTGGCAACGGAGGGAGCATTTGATCAAGCCGCGCCGTACGCCCGGCACGGCGTTACCGGAATCCATGTCGCGGACGCTGGACTCAGCTTATTCGCGGGCCTGACGCTGGGGGGGCTTGCTGATCCGGCAAAAGCGGCGCGGGAGCCTAAATCCTTACCGGATAGCTGCAGCGGACACGGATGCATGATCCGCTGGCTCAATTGCCAGGGGCAAGCGACGCCGAAATCGTTTCGGCGGATACCCCGTCGATCTCCAGAATCTTCCGCCGGCTTGCCAACCCCGAAACGACGCGCACACCGCGCTTCGCGATGCCCAGTCGCTTGGCGATGAAATCGATCAAGGCGATATTGGCGGCATTCTCGACCGGCGGCGCCGCAATGCGAATCTTGATCAACCCGTCATGAGTCCCGGCCAGCTCCGTGGTGGAGGCTCGCGGCTGAATGTAGATCTCGATGCGAATTCGCAAATCACCTCATCCCTGATTTCAATGTGATCGACTCGGTGATCGACTCGCCGTCCACCACATTGGGCGGCCGATACGCTACAGTTTCGCAATTAGCCTTGGCCAGTGCAAACACAAAGCCATGCAAGTCATCTCTTTTAGGAACACCGGATTGTTCAAGCGCGGAATATTCCTGAGCGCCGCCGCGCTGATCGCGTTCGTAGTGGCTCCGGCGGCGCTCAACGGCAGTCTGTGGCGGAACCCCGTCCCAATTTGGGGTGCGGTGTGCATTCTCGGCGGGTTCCTGGCGTATTTTCTTCGCAAAACGCCAATTCATCGTCTTGCCGACGAAGTGGCGGATTGCGATGATCATCTGCGGGTCCGGCGCGGAAGAATCGAGGAAGAAATTCCCTTTGCAAACATCTCCGTGGCAGAGGTTTCCAGCGGCAGCGGCCTGCATCGGATCACGGTTCGTCTCACCCAGCCCACAAAATTCGGCGGGCAAATCGAATTTCTGCCGCAAGCAAGCCTCTGGTCGAATCTTGCGGGAGTAAAGCGCGTGGCAGCCGACCTGACGGGTCGAGCAAACCAGGCGCGAGGCGGGCGCACACCGGGTGACGGAATGGAACGGGGACCTTGACGATGGGAACGAGCGACAATGAAAGGGAAAATGAATATTGGTTTCCGGCCAAGCGCTACGGGTGGGGCTGGGGCGCACGCTAATCGCGCAACGCGGCTCACGCGGGCATCGCCGGGCGGCCGGCAAAAGCCGCGTCGAATAATTTCTCCAATACCGGCGACACGCCCCGCATCTGATCGACCACCTGCTTGGCCCAAACGAAATATTGCGCCCGGCGCTCGAAGGACCAGTCCATCGGCGGCGAGCCACTCATATCCCGGATGTTGCAAATCTTGTCGGCGAACTTCACGAACTGGGCGGGCCGACTCAAGGTCACCGCATGCTCGATTTGCAGCCGCTTGCGAACGAGCTTATCGAGACTCTTGTCGTCGGTGACTTCGAGCACGATCGCGGCAATCTTGGGTCCGAACTCGGCCGTGAGTTCCGCGACCGTGGTGTCCGTATCCTCAATGGTGTCGTGCAGCAGGGCGGCGGCCAGTATGGCGGGATCCGTGACGCCGGCCTCGTTGGCGAGCACGTTAGCCACCGCAATCGGGTGATTGATGTAGGGACTGGCGTCTGCGCCTTTGCGTCTCTGATCGCGGTGCTTGTGGGCCGCAAAGGCGCTCGCCGCCAAGACGATCGAAACAGGACCGGAATTCTTTTGCATGGTGATCTCGTTGTGATGACAACGCCCGTCAGAAGATTAAATTACTCCACCGGAACGAGGAGCGTTTTGGTAAAATTTGACGGCGACGGAGAGAGCCATGAATTTCATCGATTCGGTAAAAATCTGTTTCGCCAAGTACGCCGATTTCAACGGCTGCGCCTCCCGGCCGGAATTCTGGTGGTGGATGCTGTTCACCTTCGTCGCCACCGGGTTTCTGCAGGGCATCAGCTACAATTGGTCCTGGATCTTCTCGGTCGCCACAATGCTGCCAACCGTCGCGGTGACTGCGCGGCGTCTGCACGATACCGATCGAAGCGGATGGCTGGTGCTCCTCTGGTTCGTTCCCCTCATTGGGTGGATCATTCTCATCATCTTTTGCGCGGAGCAGGGTAAGCCCAATCGGTACGGCGGCTCGCCGCAGGGGTCGATGCTCGCCTAGCCGGCGTTGTCGCTAGACGCCGGTCAGAACCAGAAAGCCGGCGAGCACAATTCCGATCAGCGCCACCGCCACATTGATGGTCGAGCCCAACCAAGTCCATGAACCGCTCGGCACATCCTGCGCGGGCAAATCGCAAACGAAACGGCGGAAAGCCAGGGTCGATGCGATGGCAACGGCGGCGCCGAGCAAAATAAAAACCACCCCCACGATCAGCGAAAACACATGGGACGGCGAACTTCCGGGCGCCAGACGCAACAGAGTGAGAAACAGACTGAACCGCTCGATCACAAAGCCGAACGCCATCAGCGCCAAGCTGCAGCGCTGCCAGGCCAGCAGGGTTCGTACCGCAGCGAAAAATACACGGGGGTCGGATGGATCAGCCATTGTTTGTATCCAGGATACTACCCGCAACGCGGTCCAATGAGAAACAGGGCCCTAGAATCGCCGGGCGCGATTGGCGCAGGTTCGCGCTACCGATTTCGGTAATCTCGCACTTGAAAAAATGCCGCTGGGAATGCATAGATGGCGTATACGCCGCGCACGGGCGCGTCTGAACATCAGGAGCAGAAAATGGCGACGGGTTGGGCAGGCGACGGAGCCGTACAGGATCAAATCGATGCGACCGTCAAGGACGCGATCAGCCGCGTTAAGAGCCAGTTGCCCCAAGGACCCTCGGCAACGCACTGCGCCGAGTGTGAAGCGGAAATTCCGGAGGCACGGCGAGCCGCTTATCCCGGCGTCCGTCTGTGCGTGTCTTGTCAGAGCGCACACGACCTCGAGCGGGCGAAATTCAGCGGCTATAACCGGCGCGGCAGCAAGGACAGTCAGCTGCGCTAGGACGCTGCACGAGGGGAGACGGCTGCGTTGCCAATCGGTTCAATTGATTCCTTGGGCCCGGACGGGTCCATGTGCTATTTAACATAATATACATTATGCGAAGTGTGAATGGGCGATGAAATCAGTTGAGCGAATTCATCCTGCCGGCGCGGGGAACGCGCGCCGGCTGGTCTCATGTGGATTTAGCCGAGTTCGGCGCTCAACACCCGCATCCGGCGGGATTGCAAACGCAGTCCGTGTTCCAGTTCCTTGAGCCGAGACTGCAGCAGCGAACGCTCCCAGCGATCGGACACCGCCCGCCGCGCCTCCTGCAACCACTGTTCGCGCAGCTGCGTCCAGGTAGTCACGGCCTGCCGGAACGTTTCATATTCTTCCGTGATCCGCCTTCTCAAGTGCACAATCCGGTCGCCGCCGGTCTGACGGGCCAATTGACGCTCGGCACGCCGAAACTGGTTGTCGAGCTTCGCCCGCTGGATCTTGAACCAGGGAACGCGTTTCAGATCATGCGTAAGCCCGACCCAATGCATGGCGTAGATGCACCATTTTGACGGATCCCACTGCCACCAGCGCACACCGTTGCGGTAGTCATGCGCAAACATGTGATGGAAATTATGGTAGCCCTCGCCGAATGTCAGCAACGCCACAACCCCGTTGTCGCGGGCGGTGTTCTCATCGGTGTAGGGCTGTATGCCCACGATGTGCGCCAAAGAATTGATGCAGAACGTCAGGTGATGGCTGATTACCAGGCGCAATACCCCTGCCAGCAACAAGACGCCGATCATGTCGCCGCTCGCCCAGCCGATCAGCAGCGGTACGCCGAAGTTCATGATCAGCGTCAGCGGCAGATAATGACGGTGCTGCCACATCACCAGAGGATCGCGCTGCAAGTCGCGCACGGTGCTGAGGTCGGGTTCGCCGCTCGGGTAATTGCGCAGCATCCAACCGATGTGCGAAAACCAGAAGCCGCGACGGGCGCAATACGGATCCCGCTCGGGATCATCGATATAGCGGTGGTGGACGCGATGGCCGGCGCTCCACAAGAGTGCGCTGTTCTGCAGGGCCATGCCCCCGAAAAGCAGGTATGCCAGCTTGAGCGCCGGACGCGCCTCGTAAGTGTCATGGGCGAACAGACGGTGGTAGCCGCAGGTGATCGCCAATTCGTTGATGCTCAACAGCACAACGAACCAGATCCAGGCGCCCGCGTGATATCCGTGGGTGAAGCCATACCAGGGCACAACGGTGACGGCCAGCGCCCCGGTGATCACAAACATCAGCAACGCCGGCCAATTATACCGGGCCGATTCCCATTCACTTGGTGTCATAGATTCCCGCCCTGCTACCTTACAAAAGCTTAGCCATTATATATCTGTGCGCTGTGCGGCATCGCACTCTTTGTGGTTATTGGGCGGCAAATCACCCGTGGAAACCACGGATAGCGCCCAAATGACCGATATGCCCAAACGGCCGATATGCTCTTCTGAGATCCTGGCTTCCGCCAAAAGAGCCAGGGTCGACCGCGTTATTTGTGCCGCGCGGGCTTGGCCGCGATGCCGGCCACCTCGAAGTGCGCACCGCGGACCAGGCTACTCACGCCGATGAAGGCGCGCGCAGGGAAGTGACCGCGGAAGTAGCTTCGATACACGCTGTTGAACGCATCGTACAGCGCCAAATCCGTGCAATACACCGTGACGGAAACAAGATCGTCCATCTGCAGCCCCGCCGACTCGACGGTTTGCTTGACCGCATCCATGACCGCATGCGCTTCGGTATCAATCTGGTCGGCGGCCTTCTGGGTTTTCGGATCGAGACCGATATGTCCAGCCACATAGAGTGTGTCGCCGACCAGGACCGCCTCGCTGAAAGGCAATGGGGCGCCGCCCGAGGAAATCGTGGTTCCGAAATATTGGCGGCCCGAGTCGTCGGCGATGGCGCTGCAGGCGCAGATGACTCCGACGACGGTTGCCGCGATGATTCTGGTCCACATGTTGATATCCCCCCGAGTTGGAAAACCGCGAATTTACACTCCGGCCATCGAAATATCGACTGGCGGAAACCTCGCGGGCGCGAGGACGCGGACCGCAGACACTTCGATCACCGGCAGCTCCCATGGGTGGGCCGCCGCGAGCGCGGCCACCAGCTCCGCCAACCTGGTCTCGGAAACCGCTTCAGCCACGTACGTCGTGATCACGATCGAGGCGGTGGTCGAGGCTTCCCCCGCCGTTCCGAAGGTCGGGGTGGCCTCCGCGTCCGGTGTAAAACTCTCGTGGCCGCCGCTGACCTCATAGACGTTCCGGTACGGCCCCAGCGCGCCGAATTCCGCATGCGCCCGCAAGGTCCTTAACAAGCGGGCAACCGCTGGATCCTGCTCCAGGAGAGCGGGGTCGCCGGCGAGCAATGCCAACCACGCGTCGCGGCAGGCCGGACAGAAGATGGTGATTCGCTGCGCGACGCAAAGACGCAAACTGCTTTTCAGAGACTCGGCGGCACCCATTCAGCGCAACGCCGCTTCGATGTCGGCCTCGATCCTTTCCGGCTTATCCGCGGGCGCGTAACGTTTGATCGGCACACCGTCCTTCCCGACCAGAAACTTGGTGAAATTCCACTTGATCGCCTCCGACCCGAGCAGCCCGGGGCGCGCCCCCTTCAAGTAAGCGTACAGGGGATCGGCACCCGCACCGTTCACCTTGATTTTCGCAAACATCGGGAAGCTGACCCCGTAGGTCAGCGAACAGAACTTTTTGATTTCCGCCTCGTCGCCGGGCTCCTGATGCCCGAACTGATCGCAGGGAAATCCGAGCACTTCAAAACCACGCTCGCGATATTTCTTGTAGAGCGCTTCGAGCCCGGCGTACTGCGGTGTGAACCCGCACTGGCTGGCCACGTTGACGATCAGCAGCACATGATCGCGGTATTTCGAGAACGGCAGGTCCATTCCATCGATGGTTCGCATCGAAAAATCGCAGATGTTCATCCTGATTCCTTTGCTTGGCCCAAATCCGCGCCCGTCACGGCGCAAGTCGGCGCGGTTCGACTGTGCCGGACAGCGTCTCGCCGCCTAACGACACATATAGATTGCGCTCCGCGACCGCCAGATCAAAATCCATGCGCCGCTCCAGGCGCAACACCAGCGCGGCTATGAGTTCCCGGTCCATCGCATAAATCTCCACCGCCTCGGCACGGTGAATCCGCTCGCCTTCGAGGCGCGACAGCCACGCATCGACATCCCGGTGTGCGTACACGACCACCCGGCGTGCGGCTTTGCCGGCCTTGTGCAGTCGTGGGCCATCGGGTGCACCGATATCAATCCAAGCCTGGAGCGTGCCGCTCAGATCGCGCACGGCGATTGCGGGATGTTCCGGATCCGACAGACCCTTGGAGAACCCGATGCCCTCGGTGTACTCGAGACAATAGCCAAGCAAGCGGGTGAGCAGGTACTCCGGGCTCTCTGAGGGGTGGCGCGCCATCCGCAGGCTCAGCGTCTCGTACACGCCGCGATCCGCATCGGCCAGACGCACCGTGAAAACATGAACGGTTGCGTTCAGCGCCATGTCGGTTTCGAGAGATCACCTGAAGTCACCGGGTCTCCACAACGGTTGCGTTTTGCCGGCGCCGTGCCGCGAAGCGCCGGCCCCTGCCGGTCCGCCACTGACTATACCCTTCGCCCGCGTCCCGCTGAAACTCACGTCCTGCGGATTGCCGCCGACCGGCATCCGATTCCCGGTCGTGGAATGCTGCTACGCTATTGCCCGATGGATTTGAACACCGGCGGGGCATTGCGCCGCCGGGCGCGATCATGGAGTCTTTGGCGATGTCGGCATTCCAACGCGAGATTCTCGTACGGTTCGGGCACTGCGATGCGGCGGGCTGGGTGTTCTACCCGCGCTACTTCGAAATGGTCAGCGATTTCGTCGAAGATTGGTTCGAGGATGGACTGGAAGCGAGCGCCCCCGGCCTGTTCCATCACAAACAGATCTTGACCCCGTCGGTGCATTTCACGGTCGACTTCTTGAAGCCGACGCGCTACGGAGATCGCCTCACCTTCAACCTCTGGACGGTGACGATCGGCCGGACATCCTGCGAACTGCAAATCGAAGCTTCCCACGGGGGCGAGCTGCGCATGCGCGTGAAACAAGTGCTGGTATTCATATCCGCGCTCACGGGTCGCGCGACGGTGATTCCGCCCGAACTCGTGAGTCGAATGCACAGATTTTCGGCGCAGGCACCGCACCCGCAGCCGAAACGGGGAAAGGCGCGGGCCAAGTCGCCACGACCCAAGAAGCAGCCTTAACGGTGTTTAGGGCCGGACACATTCTTTGATATTACGTTATATATCATATGTATCAGTTTGATTCGTAATATTTTATTAAACAAATTTCACCCGTCAATCGAACGCGGCGGAGGGAAACGGATCGGCGGCGGCAAGGGTTTCTTGCGCATGCCGGCGTCCTTAAGCTCCCCCCGCCCGCCCAACGGCGACGCATCGGCGATCTGCACGCATCGGCGATCTGCCCCTATAATTGTAATTGAATAATTGAACCAACCAAACTTCAGGAGCCCCAAGTGACCCAACTCTACCGTATTGCCGCTGTAGTGATGGCTGCCACCGTCGCGATGCCGCTCGGCGCACAGCAATCCTCGCCCGCGGCGGCGCCTGCGGCGCAGACGCCGAAACTCATCGATGGCATAGGCGCGGCGGACGTGACGACACTCACGGCCAAGATCGAAGCGGTCGATCATGAGAACCGAACGGTCACCTTGAAGGGTCCGATGGGCCGCTCCGAGACTCTGAAGGTTGATCCCAGGGTGAAGAATTTCGCGCAGGTGAAGGCCGGCGACGAAATCGTCGTCAAATACTCCGAAGCCATTTCCGTCAAGCTCGAGAAAGACGTGAAAGGCCGCAGCGCATCCGTTTCGACCACCGGGCCGATGACCGCGCCCGCGGGAGCAAAACCCGGCCTGGCAACCGAGCGCCAGACGGTCATCGTTGCCAAAGTGGTGGACCTAGACCCGAAGCGCCAGGAAGTTCTGCTCATGGGTCCCAACGACGGCTTCGCCGAAGTCAAAGTCAAAGACCCCGCGGTGTTCAATGACATCAAGGTGGGCGACCATGTGCAGGTCACCTACACCGAGGCCGTGGTCATCGACGTGGTTACTCCGACAGCCGCGAAGAAGTAGCAAAGGCTTCCGGGGGGGGCAGACTCCCCCGCGCAAGGCCACCACGATACGCAGCAATGGCGCATCGTGGCGGCCGCGCGCCGGCTAATCACTCCTCTCCCCGTCCGACTCCTGGGCCGCCGCGCGGCGCACCGAGGGCAGCGATCCCGTCACTATCCAATCCATCGGCACATCGTGCGGCTGCGGATATATCGTGCGAAGCGCCGCGCCCGGATAGCCGACACCGATGGCGAGCGCCTTTGGACTCAGCATCGCCAGCGTCCGATCGAAGAAGCCACCGCCGTATCCAAGCCGGTAACAGCCGCCGTCAAAACCCACCAGGGGTGCGATCACGATGTCGGGAGTCACAGGGGCTCCATCCGCCGGATAGGGGATTTTCCAAAGACCGCGCGCCAGCCGCGCGTGCGGGTGCCATTCTCGAAACACGAGCGGCTGACCGAGCGCCAAGGCCACCGGCAACGCGATCCGCATTCCCGCCTGCGATAGCGCATGCATCCATGGCCGCAGATCCGGCTCGGCGCGAATCGGCCAATAGACGCTCACCGTGGTCCCCGGCACAGCCGCGAGAATTCGATCCAGCGCCTCCGAAATGGCCAGCGCCTGCTGGGTACGATACTCCAACGTGAATGCGCTGCGCTCTGCGAGCAGCCGCTCACGCTCGGCCTTGCGCCAGCGGGCCACGTCTCGCGCTTGCTCGGCATCCGCCCGCGGCCTGCCATCGGAGCCGAGCTCATGCAGCGAGCATGGCGGCGATGCCGGTACCGCGCTGTCATTGCCCTGGTCGGTGGTGACGGCCATGGCCTCATCCCAACAGGGGATCGCCCTTTGGCAGCTGATGAGCGTACCAAGTCGCGAGACGATGGCGAACCGTCTTCTCGCCCACTTGATCCTCGGGCATCGGGGCGATCACCTTGTCGTGGACGAGCAGGCGATAGACGTACAGCGCTTTGAGGCTTGCCGAATCGGTCGCCTCGAACTCGACCGCACCGCGGCCTTCCGCATATCGAACGCCGGCAAGCAGGGCTGCCTTGAATAACTCCGCTTCGTGCTTGAGTTTCTTCATGTGCCGCATTCGCACTCGCGATCAAATTGGAATGCCGTCACCGCCTATTTGATCCCATAATTTTCGGTCAAATAGTCGACGATCGACGACACCTCGCTCTCCGCAACAGGAGCTCCAATGACCTTCATCATTTTGCGCACCTCCCCATCCCACGCGGCGCGGGAAAGAAATCGCGAATTCATGACAACGTAGTCCAGGCTATGGCAGATGGAGCAGCGGGATTGGACCAGCGCCGCATGCTCCCCTGGCGCAATCTTGACGGACAGCTCGCCGCCATGCGCCGGGACCGCGATGCAGGCGCCGATCAACATCCACCCGAATCGTTGCTTTGCATTCACGCGGCAGCCCTCACACGATCTCGATCGCGATTTTCTGCACCACGTTATTGTGATAGCCGGGCGCGTTGAAGATCAACTCGAGGGGCTGCGAAGTTCCCCGCGTGTTGCTTGCGCGAGCCGCGACGGTCATGTGGCCCGCTGTCTGCGGCACGAATCGATGCTCCCAGGAGCGAAACGAATATCGACCGTAATTCTCTCCAAGCTCGGCCCTTTGCCAGCTGCGCCCTTCATCGATCGACACCTCGACGTCTCCGAGTCCATACCCGCCGTCCCACGCGATCCCCGTGACCCCCATGGATTGGCCCGAGGGGAAACGCCCGCCATCGGCGATGTTGGTGATGAGAGAATTGACGAGAATCTCAGTTATCGGCGTCGTGCTGTCCGATTCTTGCGACGTGAACCGGTCGATGACCGGGAACTTGCCCTTGGGAATGCGGTACGCCGTGTTCATCCAAAAGCTCGACAGCGGTTGAGACAGCGCGCGAATGCTGTTGACCTGCTTCATCCAATAGGTCGCCGTCCAGCCCGGCACGACGATGCGCGCGGGAAACCCGTTCCAATGCGGAAGCGGTGCGCCGTTCATTTCGTACGCCACCAACGTGTTCTCATCGACCGCCTTCCACGCCGGAATGCTCTTGGCGAACACCGGGGTCGCATCGAGGGGCCCGCGATCGGCGCCGCTGAAGGCGATTTCGACCGCCTCCTTTTTGAATTGAGCCCGCGCCAGAATGTCCTTCAATCGCACGCCTTTCCAGCGGGCATTACCCACGGCGCCGTATCCCCATTCCACGCCCGGAACATGCGGATCCGACAAACCACGCCGATTGCCGGCGCACTGGCACACCGCCACAAGCTCCACCGGTTCGAAGTCGCGCTTCAGCGCTTCCAGGCTGAGCTCGAACCCGCTCCCGGCGCCGTCCCCGCCCACTGCGAGCCGCCATGAAGCGGCGTCGATGCGCGGTATATTCGACAAATGCCAGCGCACGAAGAATCGATCGTTCGGCGTGATCACGTCGCTGAACGCGTCCACCGGCGATTCGTAATTAGGCGGACGGTAGGAGCGCTTGATCAGCGGCGTTTTTCCCGCCAGTGAATCGCGTGTCGCGGATTCCAGGGCGCCTTGCGGCAGGTCCGCCCGCGCCCGCCCGGCCGGGCCCGTGGCGGCAAGGGCGACGCCGCCGGCCACCGTGCGCAGAAATGAACGTCTATTCGGCATGAACACCGGCTCCGTACATCGACGCAAACGCAGCCATTAAGATATACCGCCGCCGCGTGCCTGCATAGCGCCCGGCCCACAGGGCGGCCTTGAGCTAAACGCGCGCGCGCCGGGTGTCGCGGGGCACGAACGGAAATGCGCGCGAGCTGGTCTCTGATCCTGTGCTCGAACGTTTCAAAGCTGGTCGCCAGCAACTCGATCGCCCACTGGTTGTAGCGCGAGGACGATTCGATTTCCAAGGTTCCGCCGTTGATCGCCAGCAGCTTGCCTTGATAGGTCAGTTCGTTTCGCTTGGCATGGCCGCCGAAATCATCGTGGTTGTCGAGCACCAGCGCCCTCGCCTGCCGACCCGCACCCTGCCGCCGCCCGATCGCCATCCTACTGCTTATGGCGGAGGTTCGTCCGCCGACTCCAGCCAAATGGCAGTCGCGCGCCCAAACCTTTCCGACAGGAGGGCGGAACCGCTCAATCCAAGCTCTAGGGTCCCATGGGCGCCTGCGAATTCGGTGCTCGCCGCGGCGCCGATTGATTTGATGGGCCCATCGGCAATGTCCTGCAGCAAAATGCCGTTGGCGCCCAACTTGGCAGCCGCTTCCTTCAGTCTTCTGACAACCACTTCGTTCTTTGCGCCGGCTGAAAACGCCCAGGAATATTTGCTTGAGGCATCGATTATCGCGATCTCCTGGTATGCACTTCGCGGCGGTTCCAGGCAGAGCCGCACCTGGTCGGGTAATATTGGCGCACGCGCCCTGCCTATCAGCACCTGCGAAGTACCGCAGGCGCCGACGGACAGCGTAGCCGCAATGACCCCGGCTCGAATCGATCTAGCGCGGCGCTCGATGAACATACCGGATGGCGAATCGCCCAAGCGGACCAAACACAGGGGGGCAGTCGTGCTCGAACTTCGACCAAATTGTGAATGCTGCAATCGGGACCTGCCGCCGGATACGATGGACGCGCGTATCTGCACCTATGAATGCACCTTCTGTAGGACCTGCGCCGATACGGTGCTCGCAGGTCGCTGTCCAAACTGCGGCGGCAATCTCGTGCCGAGACCGATCAGACCGCCTCGCATGCTGCTGCGCCACCCCGCCTCGACCAAACGCGTGGTGAAGTCCGCCGGATGTCGCGCCGTGATTTGACGCCTCGCGGTTTGGGGGCGCCGCTCCCATCGAATTACACGCCGGGCACGATGCGCACGTCGCGAACCGCCCCGTCCGCCAAGGCCGCCAGCGCCGCTCGATAGCCTCGGCTGTCATGCGCGGCCATCGCTTGCTCCACCGAATCGAATTCGATGACGACCGCGCGATCCGCCTGGCCTGCTTCGTACGTGTGCGCGGGGATTCCTCTGGCGAGGAATCGACCGCCGCCCGCCTCGAGCGCGGGCCCCGCGAGCTTGGCGTAGGCGGCGAGCTTCGCGGGGTCCTTGATTTCACGATAGAAGGTAATCCAATACGCCTTGCTCATATCGATGCGTCCTCAAATAGAGTGCAGCCCTCACTTGGCGATCTCGGAGACCCGCTCCCAGGTCTTTATGCGTGTGGTTTCCAGTCCCGGCGGACCGCTGTGTCCGGTAAAGATCAGGCGTCCGTTCTCGAGCGTGACTTTTTGGTCATAGTCCAGCCCCGTCTCGGCCGGAATCAGCGACGACTCGAGGTGATGGGTAACCACCGACTTGGCCCGATCGAAATCCCAACGACCGTAGTAGGCGTAGTAGGTGTCAAATGCCGCTGCTTTAAATTCCGTGTCCTGCCCCGCCGCGCCGGACGGCAGCCGCGATGCTGGAACTTCCCAGGCCTTGCGATGCGGCGCTGCGATATGCACGCTCATCCACCCGGAGGAATCGTAGATGATCAATCCAATCGAGCCAGCCTGATAAAAGGGGTCGACGATCGGACCGTTGCGATCCCTGTACTCGATCCCCACCAGCCGCCAGGCGCCGATGAGTTGTTCCCTGCTCCGCAGCGGCATACCGGCGTGGTCGGGCGCCGCCTGACACAGCGGGACGCACATCCAAATCACCCACAGGAGCGATAGGTTCGCGTAACCGCGAGCGCGCATGATCAATACCTCGGTTCTGCACAATCAGGGGGCTTTTTAGCACGCCAAGGCTGCCCGCGCCGCGGTTTCCGCCGCCCCGGAAGCGCCTTTGACCAGTGCGCGAGGCATCATTCCACCGAGCGGACTGACCCTTCGACATCGTGATTGCGGAGCCTTGTCGAGGACGATCAAGGCAGTGCTATTAATACTTATTTTTCAATAGATTGAATTACTTATCGAATGTTAATTGTTTAATAATGATTGAGCGCCGGCTGCCCTTGAACAGGCGGTCCATTCGCCACCTCATCGTCACGGTCAGCGCCGTGTTTTCACCACCAGGACGTCGCATTGCAGGCTATCGAGCACGTGCTCCGCCGTATTGCCGATGAAAATCCTCTTCAGACCCGAGCGGGACGTTGCCCCCATCACGACCAGACCGGCGCAGATCGAGCGCGCGAGCACGGGAATTTCGGTTGCCGGGTCACCACATACCAAGTGAGTCTTGTTCCTCGCGATTCCAAAGCCGGTTGTCGTTTCGACAAATCGACGCCGCACATTGGCCTCATAGCCTTTCAGCTGCGCTGGAATGGGATTGATCACGACGGCACCGATGGGCGCGCCCAGCAGCGCCGGCGCGAGCGGCCGGTAGATATGCCCGGCATGCACGGACCCTCGAACCGCCTCGGCAACCACCCGCGCCGCATCGACGATATCGCCGTCAAGCGCACTCGATTTGTCGTTGCCGTGAAACGGATCAAGAGCCGCCAAAATGCGCGGACTGCGCCATGCCGCACGTCCCTTCACGATCAGCAACGGAACCGGACAACCGCGAATGAGTTCGAAATCGGTTTGAGTGAGCAACAGTCTGGCAAATAGGTTGTGCTTGCGGGCCTCTATGACCAGAAAATCCGCGTTCATCAGCCGCACCTGGCGCAGAATGGCCTGATGGACCGGAAGCCCGGTCTGCACGGTCACATTGACGATGAGCTCTTCGCGGCGCAGCCGATTCGCCGTCCGCTCCAGTCGACGCCGGCTCTCGCTCACCTCGGTACGCGCATAGTGCTCCGCCTCGGCGTGTGCCAACCCTGAAGATACGACAGCGGGTATCGCATGGAACAATTCGAGGCTCGCACCGGTCTTATGCGCCAAAGCGCCCGCCCGCCGAACCGCCTTGCTGAGCCCCGCCGACGGGTCGGCGACGGCAACTAGAATTCGATTGATCATCAGACTCGACATGGACTGCCCTCCCCGACCAAGATTCGCTGCATTGGTTTACCGCCCGGTATTGTCGCGCGGTCTATCCGACCCGGAACAGGCCTCTACGTACATTTGGCATTAACAACGGGCTTTCCACCGGCCCTGCCGGTTCGGTCGGGCGCCCGTGCCGCATCATCCCTAGGCGCGTAAGCGGAAGTCCGCCAACAACGCGAGGTATCGCCCGATGCTTGCCGCCGCAAACTCGCGCGCTTCTTGCTCGAATTCATTGGCCCAATAACCGCGCTGCGCGGATTCGATCAAATAGCGCGACCGCGTCAAACGCCCCGTGCCCCACTGCCGCAGCACGTGAAAATATTCATGCAACAAAAGACCGGGGTTTGCAACGAATTCGCTGCCGCTGATCGCGAGCAGAATGCGCTTTGGGCGCGTCGTTGCGGACATACCCGGATGAAATCGCGCATACCGTGAATGCTCGATCACCGTCACCGCTCTCACCGGCTCCCCGAACACTTGCTCGAGCGCCTCGACCACCGGCTCCGGCGGCACATAACGTCTCCCGAAAAGTTGTCGGCCATTCAGCCAGATCCTGCGCACGATGAGATGCTACACCCACGCCGGACGGTTCCCAGTCGAAATCGATCACCCGCATGCCGACCTGCGCCATCGCCGAGTTCACGTTCGAAACCAAGTCGTGGCCAAAGGCTGACAAATCCACCCTCGCGGCCGTGCGGCTGGAGCGTCCAAAAAATCATGGCGCTTTTCCGGCGCACGATGCTGCGACAATCGCCAATCAGAACCGGAAGGCAATTCCCGCGAGCAATTCGCCCTCAAATATGGCGGTGCCGTTGATTGCGACGGTGCAACCGTGAGTGCCGCCGCAGAAGATTGCGCCGTTGTTGTTGAGTAAAATGGCGTAACCGCGCGCTTCGAATCGAAGTCCGGCATTCTTCGCGAGCGGCACCATCCAGCCGATGCCGAGGTTGCCGGATAAGAAAGTCTCCGAATTCAGTCCGCTCTGATTGGGTTTCGCGGTCGTGCCGCCGATGCCTCCCATGACGTACAGGCCGCGGCCCAATTCATCGATGTAATTGGTGCCGCCGATCTGATAGTTGTAAAGCGTGAGCCCGATATTGTTCGCCTGCGGGGAGAATGCACCGGAGGTGAGCGCCGTATGCTGCCGGCTGAAGAAGATCTCGAGCTGACGGTTTGCGTCCAGCCCAAAATCAACCGACATGGCAGCACTCGATCCGTCCGCAAGATCGATGGGCGAATTGGTGGTTGAATCCGTGACGCCTCCGCCGAATCGGTAGCCGCCGTACACGGTCACGCCGTTTTCGGATTTCCCCGAGTAGTCGGACTCGGCTCGGGCACATTGCAGAGGTACCGCCAACAGCGCGATCAGCAACGCTGGATGTTTGACCGCAATTCGCATGGCAGCCCCAAATAGAGAGGATTGTCCCCGCTCGACCGCTGGGATCCTAGCGCTAATCCGCCAATTGACAGGTGATCCAAGCCCCAAAACCCGTCATGCCGTCCGGCAGCTGAGCGCGTAAACTCTGCCGGGACATCACAAGGATCGGGGCGGGTGGCGTCTCGTCTCCAAACCCAAGGATAGTGCGCCCGCTTGGCGCGCGATTTCCCCACGCCCTTCGCCGGACAGTCAACCCGTCCAAACCCAGCCGCTTGATAGGGCTTACACCGCCGGCGGGCTCAATCCCGGGAGGACCTTCATGACGAACACGAGCTGCGGCGCGGCCGCCGCCGAGCGCTCGATCTCCCGGGCCAGAACGTTCATCGCATGGCCGAGCTCGCCCCAGATCTGGGTCGACAGGGAGTTCGTGCGCACCATCAGGTCCGGATAAGTATTCAGCCGGTCGATGAAGGCTTGAATCAATCGCAGGTAGTCGCCGGTCAGCGGATACATGCTAATTTCGATGGCCGATTTCATTGCGTTAATTCCACGCTCCCTTCACCGCTTGTAATCGGTTCCGCCGCACCCAAGGCGCGCAAGGTCGCGTCGCCATGATAGCGCCTCGGCCCCTTGAAGTGATTGCGGTTTGCATCGATCATGAGCACGGTTCGCCCCCTCGGCGATCCGCAGTGCCCGCCACGTTGAGCGCCGGCGGTCGCAAAATGGCCGGATACTTGATAACCAAGCTTCGGCAGATCGATTCCCGCAAGAAGGCTCTCCCCAGTTCCGAGCAGAATCGGCTCGATGGCGAGATGCAGCTCATCGACGAGCCCCGCACACAGATATTGCCGGAGGGTGACAACTCCGCCGCCGAGTCGGATGTCCCGGCCATTAGCGGCTCTTCAGGGCTTGTCCCTGCGTGTACTCATGTATCGCAGATAGTCGATCAGATCCTTGAGTTCGGCATCCGGAATCGCCGACGCGGCAAATCCACGCATATATCGGCGCGGCCAAGTCCGCACGCCGGCCGGATCCCGAATGAGCGCGGCAAGCGCCTTCGCTTCGAAATACTCGGTCGGATTCATCGGAAGGTTCAAGTCCGGCCCGACCGACCCCGCCCCATCACCGTTCATCCTGTGGCACGCAAAGCAATTCTTTTGGAACGATCTGAACCCATTCTGAACATTCGCAGCGGCATCGGCGCCGGGGTAGATCCTCGGGAACACGCTGCGCGGATCCGACAAGATATGGAACGAGGCGATCTGGTAAGGCCATTCCTCCGCTCCTACGGCGGATGCCTCCGGATTGATCCAGACCAAATAGAAGGGTCCCGCTGACGTGGATTTGCCCTCGAGGCGAGGCCACGGGTTCCCGGGATCCTCGATCGCCAGGAAGGCCTTCGATGCCTTCGGGTCGGCGCCGAACAGACGTGTCTTCTCCAGATTGGCCGAGAAGCCGTCCGTGGAATTGCACTGCACCACCGCGAGTTCCGGGATGTTCAAGCCCTTGAACAGATTCGCGATGGGAATTGCCCTGAATTGGGTGAATCCCTGCTTGTATTCGCTGTCGGCCACCGAGATCGTCTGCAGATCGGCGCGGGACAGCAGCTGCGACTGGGAAAAACTCAGCCGCTGTTTGTCGGCGACAATTTCCAGCGTCGCCTCCGCAGCAAAGGCGTTCAGCGAAGCAAGTGCGAAGGCCGCCAGAATCCAATTCATTGGCAATCCCTATATCAAATTGCGACAGACCGCCCCGCGACAACCCCTATCAGATCCACTTTGCCCAATCCAACGTGAACCCAATCGATGGCAAGACTCGGCCTCCAACCCGGTTGGCGCCTCGGTCCGAGCGCACCCTGTGGACGCCGCCGAACCGTTGATGTACATCGCGGAGCCCGCCGTTCAAAATCATACCGCAATTCGCAACGGCTACCGCTTAAGTGTAGCCTGCCAAATACGAATGGGGAGTCGAAGTGACCACGACAATCGATGCATCATGTCACTGTGGCGCCGTACACCTGGCAGTCGATGCGCCACCGGAAGCTCTGACGGAGTGCAACTGCTCCATATGCCGTCGTTATGGCGTGCTATGGGCCTACTATTCTCCAAGGCAGGTGAAAATCGTTGCGGCCCCGGGCACCACGGACGTCTACCTGTGGGGCGAGCGCTCAATCGAATTTCATCGCTGCAAGAATTGCGGCTGCATCACGCATTGGGCGCCCGTCGATGCGCATATCGATCGCATGGGCGTCAACGCGCGGCTCATGGAGCCGGCCATTTTAAGGCCGCTGCGTATCCGCAAGCTCGATGGTGCCGTCACCGGCCAATATCTGAGGTGAGCCCCTCGTCCGGGCGTCGCGTACTTTTCGCGTGATGACTTCCCGCATTACCGGCACCATGCTAAAGCGCTTCTTGATCGGTGCGCTTGGCGACAATCCCGCCCCCAAATTGTGAAGTCGTTTCCCGGCAGCACATCATCCCGATCATGGGCCTTCGTCAGATAGCCCCAAGCGCATTTCCAGAGACAGGGCGCGAAACCCCGCCTTTTGATACGCTCGGATAGCCGCGGCATTGTCGCTGTACACCTCTAATCGTAATTCGCTGATTCCGTGGAAGCGACACCAATGCTTCAGCGCATCGATGATCTTCCCAATGACCGACTGCCCGCGATATGCCGGATCCACATACATGAGGCCCAAATACCCCTGCATCCGATGCTTCAAATAGGGCTTTGCGGCTTCGATGCGGGCAAAGCCGCAGCCAACCATGCTGGATCCTGATTTGGCAATCACGAATCGAATATCATCGGACCCCAGCATGCGGGCAATATCATAGTACTGCACGGGGTTGTCTTTAATGGTGGGATCGAACGGTCGTTCGGTCGCTATCACCCCTTGCTGAAAGCGATTGAGCGTCTCGAGATCTTCCGCGGTAGCTTGTCTAACGACGATGGTTTTCATGATGCGACGACTTGCGCTCCAATGATGCCAACCGATAATGCTTGGATATCGGATGCGACCATGAGGAATGCTCAGACAGGGTCCTTAAACGCGTCCCTCTTTCTTGTTCTTAAGGCATTGCGGGTACAATCCCTGGCACTCCAATTCCGGCCAGTGTGCCACCAAACCATGAGGATTGGCGCGTGATTTACCCGATGTTTGCGATGGTTCTCCTCACCGCCGTGGTGCTGGTGATTCTCTTTCGTTCCCGCGTCGCCGCAGTTCAAAAGGGCCTGGTATCAGCCGCCTATTACCGGATCTACCAAGGCGCAGTGGAACCTGAATCCACCGCCAAATCCGCCCGGCATTTCGCTAAGCGGGGTACCAGTCCGCACTTCCTTATGCCGGCGTTCGGCCGGTCCGACGAAATTACCTATCTCGTCGGAAATTCATCCGGCCTCACCCCTTCATTTCCCCGTCGTGGAGGGCTGGCCTTAGGGCCCTGGATCCTCCAATTGTGGATTTTCCATGTCGAGCAAAGGTAATGCGTTTTGAGCCAGCCCTTGTATTTCTCCGCCGATGCCCAGCAGCTGATTCACCCCGGATTGCAGTTGCTTCTCGCGGCGGGCCCAGCGTTGGGTGGTGACGTTCTTTTCGGATTCGAGCTCTTCGCGCATCTTCTTGAACGTCTCGTACACGGCTTTCAGCTTCTGCGCGAATTGGGGAGAGGTCAAATAATCGTACAAAGCCTCCATTTTCTCGCCCTTGCCGGCGGATACCGCGCGTTGGCGATGCAAATCGATGAGCCCGGCGCGGAGCGCTTCGGCAACCCCCACCGACGTCGATGCCTGCGTGACCCAAATATCTTCATAGAGTGAAAAATACGCGCCCGCCGGCCAGTCCTTCGGCAATGCCCCGGGCATCGTCACCAGTATCCCGACAGCAGCACCGCAGGCGCGCATGTCTTCTTTCAACTTCGGGATCCACTGCACGCTCCAGTCCTTGGCGCGTTTGGTCTCCCACAAAATCGCCCCGGCGGCCTGTCCGGTGCGCGTCACCACATGCTGCAGCACATCCCCGCCCCGTTGACCCTTCTTGACCTCTTCGATGGTATCTAACGGAAACGCCCGACGAATACTCTCCTCGATCGCGAGTTCGAGTACTTCGCCCTGCAGTTGCTGCGAGCCTTGCTCGATCTTGCGCTTCGCGGCTGCCAGTTGCTCGCCGGCGTCATCGAGCTTTTTCTGTAGCTCCGCCTTCTCCAGATTGGCGCGTTCCTGTTCCTGAGCCCGAACCACCGATTCCCGCTGTTGCAGCTGGGCATCCACCTTTTTCTGCACTTCGAGCGCCAGTGCCGCCTTCTCATCCTGCAGCTTCTGCCGCTCTACCCGAAGCGCGAGTTGCTCTGCTTGGAACGTTTGGATCTTGGCATTCTGCTCCGCGAACCGCTTCTCGTAGGATTGCCGCTCGCCGGCCACCAATTCCGCCGCCCGCACCGCGGCCGCTTCCGTGACTCGACTCTCAATGCTCCGTTCTCGGGCCAGCAGTGCTGCCTCCCTCCGATCAAGCGCTGCAATCTTTGCCTGCCCCGCGGCCAGTTGTTCCTTGAGTTCGGCAATCTGTGGCGCAAACGCCTGCGCGGTTAACGCGCGCACCTCGGCCAGCGCCTTCGCATGCGCTGCATCGCGTTCCGCCGCCATCATCTTGGCCTGACGGTCCGCGTTCGCCCGCTCTTCTTCGCGCAGCTTCGCGAGCGCATCCAGGCTCGCTTCCTCCACCTGCTCGAGGGCCATCTTCGCGAACCCGTCGGCCAATGCAAACTCGTGCGCGCAGTTGGGGCACGTAATGCGCGCCTCCGGGGTCAGCAGAATCCGTGCCGGCGCTTGACTCATGCGGACTCCTTCACTTGAGCCTCGTACGCAACCGGCTCCTCTCTCACCTGCTCGCCGGTGAAGGGATCACTCGCGACCTTGGGTAAACGCACTTCCGAGCGCACCTTGTGGGGCCACTCGCCCGCCAGGTAAAACCGACCGCGTTTCTCCCCGTGTGGGACCAGCAGCCCCGCAGCCACCAACTGCCCCAAATCGCGGCTCGCCGCGGCCTCCGATACCTCTGCCGCTTTTCGATACGTCGTATTGCGTACACGAAAGCCGAATGCCGCGTCGTGCAGCGCCAACACCATGCGCTCCTGCAGACCCCGCTTCTTGATTTCCGATTCGAGCTCCGACCACAGACGCCCCGCCTCCTGCGATCGACGCAATAAGGTCTCCGCCTGTCGATAATGCGCCGTCAAACAAAACTTGATCCACGACAGTGCATCCCGCCGCGGATGCCAGTGCCCTTGGCCTACCTCGGCGAGCACCGCGTAATACTCTTGGGCATTGCGGCCGAGATACTCTTCAATACTTGAGAATACCGGCGATAGAATGCCTTCACGCGCCAGCACCAATGTCTGCAACGCCCGCGCCATGCGCCCGTTCCCATCCGAGAACGGGTGAATCATGACGAGATTCAAATGCGCGAGTGCCGCCCGCACCATGATCGGCAAACGACTCGCCTCATTGAGCGATCTCACCAATTCATCCATCAACTCGGGAACCAGCGCCGCATCCGGACCCTCGTACACGATGTCGCTGGTATTTTCGCGCCGCACGTAAGTCACACCCGGCCGCCAGCGACCCGGGTGCTTGCTCAAGTCGTAGCTCATCATCATGTAATGCAGACTTCGCAGCATCGCCTCGTGATGCGCAAAGTGCGCGTCGTCCGAGAGCTGCAATATATAAGTCACCGCCTCACGGTAACCTCGCACCGCAAGCCACGCCTCCGTGCGCTCATCGATCTGCGGCTCCTCGCCCTCCACCGCCGCGATCGCATCATCGACGGTGACGTTGAACCCTTCGATCGAATTGGATCCTTGAATCGCGCGCGCAAACTCCGACCGTCGCAGCAGCCCCGTCCATCGTGTCGGCTGCTGCTGCAACAAGAATCGCAGGCGCAGCCGCATCTCATCGACCCGCTCGACGACTCGCAGGTACTCCGCCGGTAATGCGGTCAGTTGACAGAGCATATCCTGTTATTATCTACCATATAGATAGATATTAATGAATTCTATGTTGGTTATCATCCGTCTTTTCTACCTATCAAAAGCGTCTGATCATCATGGCTGACTCTGTACGCTGGACCCTAAGCGTATCCAAGGAAACCGACGTAACGCTGCGAACATTCCTGGCTCGATCAGGATTGAAGAAAGGTGACCTGTCGAAATTTGTGGAAGACGCCGTGCAATGGCGGCTGATGAAACTCAACATCGCCGAAGCACGCGCGCACAACGCACACCTGCGCCCTGAAGAGATCGAGGCCGCTGTCGACCAAGCGCTAAGTGAGGTGCGTGCCGAACGCTTTTCTCGATCCGCATAATTTCAAGGCTTCACTTTGCGGTTTGTCCTGGACACGAACATCATCGTCAGTGCGCTGATCTCTGAACATGGCGTGCCCGCCCAATTGCTCAATGCATGGACCGACAGAGTCTTCTCCCTGGTGACGTCGGCGACGCAGATCGCCGAACTTACCGAAGTCACGCGGCGACCCGTCGTGCGACCCCTCATTACGCCGTCACATGCCGGTCGCTTCGTCAACGACCTGCATCGATTCGGAACCGTGCTGGATAAATTGCCGGTCGTCGATCGGTCTCCCGGTCCAAACGACAGTGTTTTGTTGGCCATGGCCGAAGCCGGTGCCGCCGACTATCTGGTGACGGGCGACAAACGTGACATCCTGGTTTTTGAACAACATGGGCACACGCTCATTGTTACGGCTCGGGAAATGCTCAAAGCTCTCGGCCTCGTGGAATCATTATGAAACATCCCAACCAGTCTCCGGACGCAGCGCGCACAATTCGCCATACGAAGTCCGGAATTTAGACTGATCGTCGCCCATGCGGACCGGTGACCCACCCCGCAAGATCCGCGACTCCCTGGGTATAAACCCCCGCGACTCTGAGTGGAAATACTCGAGCGCGCGACTCAACTCCGCGGCATCGACTCGAAACGCAACGATCGGACTATATTTCGGTGCTGCCCGCTAAACTTCTCGGCCGACATGCGACGATGCCACCGGCGACCCCTGTAAAGCCATGGGGGACCGCACGCCGCAGGAGCGGTTCCGGTCACTGCCCATTCTGTGCCAATATCGCTCGCAAGCATGAAGATCGTCGCGGTAACCAACATCAAGGGCGGAGTCGGCAAGACAACGACTGCCGTGAACCTCGCTTTCTTATGCGCGGCGAGCGGGCGCCGGTCTTTGCTGTGGGACTTGGACCCGCAAGGCGCAGCCACCTACATCCTGCGCAGCGAACCGCAGGAAAACGCGTCGGCCAAGAAACTGGTCTCCGGCAAACGCGAACTCAACGAGCTCGTTGTCGCCAGCGGGCACGACAGGTTGGACGTTCTGCCGGCGGATTTTTCCTACCGCCACTTCGACGTGCATCTCAGCGATCGCAAGAATCCCACCGAACGGCTGCTGCGCATGAGCCGCAGTCTGCGCGAACTTTACGACGTGTTGTTTATCGATTGCCCGCCCGGCATCTCACTGCTGTCGGAGAACGTGCTGCGCGCCGCCGACGCCGTCATCGTCCCGCTGATTCCGAGCCCCTTGTCGGTCCGCATGCTGGTACAGCTGCGGGATTTCCTGGTCGCCAACGCCTGGGTGGATATGGCCCTACTGCCCTTCTTCTCGATGGTCGATCGGCGCAAGGCGCTGCACCATGAGTTCATTGCGAGCACGCGCAGGCAGTTCCCGGGCATGCTGAAAACAGAGGTCCCCTACTGGAGCGAGATCGAACGAATGACCTTGCGGCGCGGTCCGCTCCCGGCGTATGCGCCGCGCAGCGAGGGGGCAAGCGTGTACGCGGCGCTGTGGTCCGAGGTCGAGGTGAAGCTGAAACAGGCCGCTTTCAGACGTGCGGTGCCCATATAGTTCACGCCACCCGCACCCAGCGCGACGCCCCCGCCGCCGCCTCAAACCACTCGCGCAGCTCATTCACTCGGCACGAAAATCCACAGCAATAGGTACAACACGATGCCGACGCCCCCGCAGATAAAGAGCACCGTGAATAGGAGCCTCCACATCCAGGCCTCCGCTCCGGTCAGTCGCGCCAGCCCGCCGCAGACGCCGCCAAACCACCGGTCGGTGCGGCTGCGCCGAAAAGTATTCGCCGTGGATGCCAGCGGGGCACTGGAGCGCGGCTGTTCGGTGCTTAGCACACGTTCCTTGGCGCGCGTGAACTCCTCTTCCGTCAATCCCCCCTTCGCACGCAATTCCGCCAGTTTGCTCAAATCATCCGCAAGCGACATGTAATACTCCTAGAAAGCTCTCGACTGCCCTTCGAAAATGCCTGGGGAGGCGCCATGGCTTTACGCCTGCCCGGAACCCGACGTCGTCCTTCCGCCTGACAACGACGACTGATCCAAGTAGGCACCGTGCCCACTGCTTCGGGGGCCCACGTCGGGTGCCCGCATTTTACTGTGCTTCCGCCGCATCGCACACGAGCATCACTGCCACTTCACGGTCAACCTTGCGGTCTTTGCGGATGGTGAATTGCGACTTGTTTTGTAGTCACTCAGCGACACTCTCACTTCGCTTTGTCGGCCGCCAGCGACTATTAGCACTATAAGACAATCTGCGCGACGATGGCGCCTTCATGCTGTACCAAGCCCAACCCATCACGTTGGATTTGAGTCGTTCTCTGTGTGTCGGCTTGCAAAGATTGCAACTCTTGCGAGCTTAGTTTCACAAACTTGGCACTTATGGTGCCCGTAGGAGAATCCAATGAATCGCGTATTGATTGCAAGTGCCATGACCGGCTTGCTCATAGGCGCGCAAGCGCTTGCCGACGACTCCACAGGTCAGCCGACCATAAGCAAGCGCCAGCTGATCGCACAAATGGTCGGATGCATGAGGAAGCAAATGACCGCTAACAATGCGATCTCATACAATGAGGCGATAAAAGCGTGCAAGGATCAAATCAGCAAGCAGACCGACAACTCGGCTTCGAGCACTCTAGTCGCGTCCGACACTCCAACGAAGCCGTGAATTGCGCGTCAACGCATCACGCCCTGGATTACCGTTCTAAACCAATCGGTCGTCATTGGTGCGCACCGCGTACAGTTCGCTTGAGCAACCGCAAAGTTGGCATCGACGGTGCGGCGCGGCGTCTGACTTACTCCCCGCGCAGCGGCTACAAATGGTAACCTATAATACCTGACGAAGACTGCCATGCCCGAGTCAAACTCCACTGGCGCCTCGCCGGCCGATCGCAACGCCGGCGCACCGCCGTAGCGGGCTTACCAGAAACCTGTAGCCTTCGGGTATAGGTCCTCCAATCAACCAAAGGCGTTTGACATGAGAATGATGACTACTCGATTCTTGGGCGTGACCCTTGCACTAGCCCTTGGCACAGGCGTCGCATACGCCAGCGAATACGATGAGACCATAGAGCTTTTTAAGCATGCGGGAGATAGTGCGGTATTCTTCCACGATTGCTATGCGTATGCCGTATTCCCGACGATAGGCGCTGGCGGCTTTATCGTCGGCGGTGCGCGAGGTAAGGGTCACGTGTATATGCATGACCGACTTGTCGGTGACGCGACGATGACGCAGTTGAGTATCGGATTGCAAGCCGGCGGCCAGGCGTATAGCGAGATAATATTTTTCCAAAACAAGCGTGATCTGGATGAATTCGAATCCGGTAAATTCGAATTTGACACCAGCGCTGGCGCCGTAGCCATTACCGCAAGCGCGTCGGCGAGCGTCGGTACGGATCGCCTCTCCTCGGAGGCGAGTCGCGCGCCGACCGATGCAACCACAAATGGCGACTATCAAACCGGCATGGCCGTCTTCACCATCGCGAAAGGCGGCCTCATGTTCGCCGCCAATATCGCCGGCGAGAAATTCTCTTATAGAGAGCCGAGCGCCGAGTAGGCATCTGGCGAGGATCCCATTGATACATCGCAAACAGCCTGAACCGCCAGATGTGCAGGAGATTACTGGCCGCACGCTCGCGTACTACCAGCACCGCGCTGAGGAGTTTCGCGCCGGCACGCGGGATCATGACGTCAGCCAAAACATAGCGGCACTATTGAGGCATATCCAGGGCGAGTCGCCCTTAACTATTCTGGATTTTGGCTGCGGCCCGGGACGCGATATCAAGACATTTGCGGCGCTCGGCCACACGGCGATCGGACTAGACGGCGCGGCAGCCTTTGTTGCCATGGCGCGTGCCGACACCGGCTGCGAAGTTTGGCAGCAAGACTTCGCTGCTCTTGACCTTCCAGAGGAGCGTTTTGACGGCATCTTCGCCAACGCCTCGTTGTTTCATGTGCCGTCCCAAGCCCTGCCACGCGTATTGCAACAGCTGCACGCCGCACTGAAACCCGCGGGCGTGCTATTCAGCTCGAACCCGCATGGCGAGAACGAGGAAGGTTGGAATCGCGAGCGCTACGGTGCTTACCATGACTTGAGCGAGTGGCGTCGCTACCTGTCGCATGCCGGCTTCACGGAACTCGAGCACTACTATCGACCCAGCGGATTGCCGCGCGAACAGCAGCCCTGGCTAGCCAGTGTGTGGCGCAAGTTTCCAATCTAACCTTTTGCTCTGCGGTCTTCCTGCTCCGCCTGCCCTTGGTTCAACCCGGTTACCGGTAAATGCAGCGTATGAATTACATAGTTCAGGAGCATCAAGCCAAGGCTCGTGTGCGCCGCTTTCACTGTGCAGGGAGCCGGAACGCCAGGTCATTTGACGGGGCGTGAAAAATAGGAGTTTTTCCCGCAGCCGCCGGGGATCGAACGCATGCGTTCGACGGGCGTACCAGGACGTATGTCCAGGGCTTGCGCGAAGCATGGACAGCGCAGCGCAATGGCTTTACGGCGGCCCAGAAGATGATTTGGCATTCCGGCACTCTTGGATGATATGCCTCGCCCGCTACGCTCGCCCCTGTTGCTTAGCTGCCCTAGCCATTGCACCGCGCGAAGCCAACACATTTTCGCGGTAACGCATGGGCATGCGGGTGTCTCGCCATCTGCCGGCTTGCATCACCGACGCCATATCGATATTAAGCGCGAGCAAATCCTGCGCCGCACCCACCCGCGCAGAATGTCCCGAAATCCTCTCCCACTCTTTTCTTTCCAACCCGATCCATTGCCCTACTTTTCGTAACACCGCACTCACAATCTGTGCCGTTAATGGCTCACCCACGCCATCTCGCCCCACGACACGCGCAAACAGCGGCCCCGACTTCAAGCGAGACGCCTCGAGCCACGCCCCCACCAATCGCATCGTCAACGGCGAGAGATACGCTGTGGCCCCCTCACCCGCCGTATCCGTCTTCGAACGCCGAATCAGCACACTCCCCGACCCGCCGCTTGCCTCCGCGAGGTCCTCGATTCGTAAACTCACCAACTCATCGCGTCGACACATCGTGTCGTAAGCCACCGCGACGATCGCCCGATCAACTCGCCTGGGTTCGCGATCGGCTGGCCGGCAAACCCATCTTAAGCAACTGCGCGAGCCTCGCCAAGCAATATCCCGCGGGCGCGAGCCGCTCGCACCCCGAGCTTCGCTAGGGAGTCTCCCCTAGATCCCCGACGTAAACCCCTACTCAATTGTGGGATTGATGCGTGTAGGGTAAGCGAAGGCATCGCGACCGAGGCGGCGAATGGATGAAGTGATCCGCAAAGACCCCGCCGGCGCGAAAACGCCATCGAACTTGCGCGATTACGCGGCGGAGTACGCGCATTTTTCATGGGCGGATGCGCGCCGCGCGCTCGACGGATTGCCGGCGGGCGGCGGGCTCAATATCGCGCACGAGGCGGTGGATCGCCATGCCAACGGACCGCGGGCGCGGCATATCGCACTGCGTTGGCTGGGCAGAAACGGCGCCGTTCGCGATTTCACCTATGCCGACCTGTCGATCTGGACCAGCCGCTTCGCCAATGTGCTGCAGGGGCTCGGAGTTCTGGCGGGTGAGCGCGTGTTCGTGCTCGCCGAGCGCATCCCCGAATTGTATTTTGCGGTTTTCGGCGCACTGAAGCACCGCTGCGTGGTGTCCCCGCTCTTCTCCGCCTTTGGGCCCGAGCCCATCGCCACTCGGATCGCCATCGGCGAGGGGCGCGTTCTGGTGACCACCACCGGTCTGTACCGCAAGAAGATCGCCGCGCTGCGCGAGCGGCTGTCGACGCTGAAGCACGTTCTGGTGGTCCGCGAGGAACCTGAGGATACGATTCCGCCGGGCGCGCTCGATCTGGCGGCGCTGCTTGAGGCGGCCGCCGGCGCTTACCGCATCGGTCCCACCGACCCGGAGGAGCGCGCGTTGCTGCATTTCACCAGCGGCACGACCGGCAAGCCGAAGGGCGCAATCCATGTGCACGCGGCCGTGGTTGCACATCACGCCACCGCGCGGCTCGCGCTCGACCTGCATCCGGAGGATGTCTTTTGGTGCACGGCGGACCCGGGTTGGGTCACCGGGACCTCCTACGGCATCATCGCACCGCTCGCCATCGGCGCCACGCTGATCGTCGATGAAGCCGACTTCGATGCCGAGCGCTGGTACGACACGCTCGCGCGCGAGCGCGTCAGCGTCTGGTACACCGCGCCTACGGCGGTGCGAATGATGATGAAGGGCGGCAGCGAGACGGTGCGCCGGCGGCTGTTTCCGCAGCTGCGCTTTATCGCGAGCGTGGGCGAACCGCTGAACCCGCAGGCCGTGTACTGGGGCATGGAGGCATTCGGTCTGCCCATCCACGACAACTGGTGGCAGACCGAGACCGGAGGGATCATGGTGGCGAATTTCGCCTCGATGGACATCCGCCCCGGCTCGATGGGCCGGGTGCTGCCGGGGATCGAGGCGACCATCGTCGAGCATCTCAGCGGTGGCGGTATACGTCCGATCGAGGGCGCCGGAGTCGAGGGCGAACTCGCGCTCAAGCCCGGATGGCCATCCATGTTTCGCGGCTACCTCAACGAGGAGGAACGCTACCGCAAATGCTTCGTCGGCGGCTGGTATCTCAGCGGCGATCTCGCCAAGCGCGATGCCGACGGCTACTACTGGTTCGTCGGCCGCGCCGATGACGTGATCAAGTCCTCGGGCCATCTGATTGGACCGTTCGAGGTCGAATCGGCGTTCATGGCGCATCCCTCGGTGGCCGAGGCGGGCGTGATCGGCAAGCCGGACCCCATTGCCGGCGAGCTGGTCAAGGCCTTCGTGGCACTGAAGCCGGGCTACTGCGCCGACGAGGCGCTGCGGCGCGAGCTGATGGCCTTCGTCCGCAAGCGCCTGGGCACGGCGGTGGCGCCGAAGGAGATCGCCTTCCTGCCCGGTCTTCCCAAGACCCGCAGCGGCAAGATCATGCGCCGTCTGCTCAAGGCCCGGGAACTCGGCCTGCCCGAGGGCGACACATCCACGCTCGAGTCGGCGCCGTGAACATCGACCGCGAATCCGCGCTCGCGTACCTGCGCCAAATGACGCGCATCCGTCGCTTCGAGGAAAAATGCGCCGAGGTCTACAGCGCTGGAAAGATTCGCGGCTTCCTGCATCTGTATATCGGCGAGGAAGCGGTCGCCTGCGGGGTGATGCCTGAACTCTCGCGCGACGATGCGATTCTCGCCACCTATCGCGAGCACGGTCATGCGCTGGTGCGCGGATTGTCGGCGCGCTCGATTATGGCGGAGATGTACGGCAAGCAGGAGGGGTGCTGCCGGGGGCACGGCGGCTCGATGCATCTGTTCGACTCCACGATGCGCTTCTTCGGCGGCAACGCCATCGTTGCGGGCGCACTGCCGCTGGCGGTGGGCTTCGGGCTTGCCGACCGGATGCGCCGTGCGAAGCGCATCACCGCCTGCTTTTTCGGCGAGGGCGCGGTGGCCGAGGGAGAATTTCACGAATCGGCGAACCTCGCCTCGTTGTGGCGGCTGCCGGTATTGTTTTTGTGCGAGAACAACCTGTACGCCATGGGCACCGCGCTCGAACGCAGCGAGGCCGACACCGATCTTTGCGAGAAGGCGCGCTCCTATCACATGGCCGCCTCAAGCGCCGACGGCATGGATGTGCTCGCCGTCGCCGAGGCCGCACGGGCCGCGGTGAACCATGTCCGCGCCGGCAACGGCCCCTATTTTCTCGAGCTCAAGACCTACCGGTTTCGCGCCCACTCGATGTTCGATCCGGAGCTTTATCGCAGCAAGGCCGAAGTCGAGCAATGGAAGCACCGTTGCCCGATCAAGGCGTTCGAGACTCGGTGCCGCGAAGCCGGCTTGATCGGCGATGAGGACATCGGCGCCATCGAGACCGATACCGCGCGCGAGATTCAAGACGCGCTCTCATTCGCCGAAGCCGGCACTCTCGAACCCGTGGAGAAGCTCACCCGCGGCGTCTATGCGCGCGAGAAGCCTGCCGCGAAGGCGCCGCCGCCGTGAGCGCCACGGTGCGCATCAACTACCGGGAGGCGCTGCGCCAGGGTTTGCGCGAGGCCCTGCTGCGCGATGAGCGGGTGTTCTTGATGGGCGAGGACGTCGGCCGCTACGGCGGCAGCTATGCCGTGAGCAAGGGCCTGCTGGAGGAGTTCGGCGAGGAGCGCATCCGCGACACACCGCTCTCCGAATCCGCCTTCGTGGGCGCGGGCATCGGTGCGGCGCTGAACGGCATGCGGCCCATCGTCGAAGTGATGACGGTGAATTTCAGCCTGCTCGCCCTCGATCAGATCATGAACAATGCGGCGACCTTGCGCCACATGTCAGGCGGCCAGCTGAACGTGCCGGTGGTGATCCGCATGACCACCGGTGCGGGACGCCAGCTCGCGGCCCAGCATTCGCACAGCCTGGAGGGCTGGTACGCGCACATTCCGGGACTGCGCATCGTCGCACCGGCGACGCTCGAGGACGCCCGCGGCATGCTGCTCACGGCGCTGCAGGATCCCGATCCCGTGCTCATCTTCGAACACGCCTCGCTCCTGAATGTCGAAGGGGAAATCGCCGCGGACCCGCAACCGGTGGACATCGACTATGCCGTAGTGCGCCGCCCGGGCGCCGACTTGAGCCTCATCACCTACGGCGGTTCCCTGTTAAAGACCCTGCAGGCGGCTGAGAAGCTGGCCGAGGGCGGCGTGAACGCCGAAGTCATCGACCTGCGCAGCCTGCGCCCGCTCGACGACGCGGCCATCATCGGCTCGGTCGGCAAGACGCATCGCGCGCTAATCGTGGACGAAGGCTGGAAGAGCGGCGGCCTGTCGGCGGAGATCACCGCGCGCATCATGGAGCAAGCGTTCTATGAGCTGGATGCGCCCGTCTGCCGGGTATGCGGCGCCGAGGTTCCGGTCCCCTACGCCAAGCATCTGGAGGATGCCGCCATCCCGCAGGTGGAGACCATCCTCGCCGCCGCACGCAATCTGGTGAAGTGACATGTACGAGTTCAAGATGCCCTCGCTGGGCGCGGACATGGAAGACGGCACCTTCGTCGAATGGCAGGTCGAACCCGGACAAGCCGTCGCGCGCGGCCAGGTCGTGTGCGTGGTGGAGACCCAGAAAGGCGCGGTCGAGGTGGAAATCTGGGAATCGGGCGTGCTCGCGAAGCGAATCGCGGTGCCCGGCCAGAAGATCCCGGTAGGCCAGGTGATGGCCCTGATCGCGACCGGCGGGGAGGACTGGAAGGCAATCGCGGCGGCCGTCCCTGCGCCGCCGCCGCCAACCGCGCCGGGCGACGAACCGCAAGCGCCCTCACCGGCGCCGACCCGCGAGACGGCCGGCGCAACGCCCGGCGCGCCGCCAGTCTCCGGGCGGGTCAAAGTATCGCCCGCGGCTCGAAGGCGCGCCGAGGAATTGGGCGTCGACCTCTCGGCGGTCAATGCTTCCGGCGCCCACGGCGCCATCTCCATCGCCGACGTCGAGCTCGCTGCGGCCGCCAAAAAGCCCAGGGACACTCAGGCGGCGATGCGCGATGCGATCGCCGCCGCCATGTCGCGCTCCAAACGGGAAATTCCCCATTACTACCTGGCATCCGAGATCAATGTGGAGCACGCTGTCACTTGGCTGGAGAAGCGCAATGCGGTGGTGCCGATCGGCGAGCGGGTGCTGTTTGTGGCCCTGCAGCTCAAGGCCGTGGCACTGGCGCTGCGCGACTCGCCCGAACTGAACGGATTCTACCGGGACGGAGCATTTCGGCCCGGAGCCGGTATGCACCTCGGAGTGGCGGTGTCGTTGCGCGGCGGCGGCTTGGTGGCGCCGGCACTGCACGATGTGGATAAATCAAGCCTGGCCGAGCTCATGGCGCAGCTCAAGGATCTGTTGCGTCGGGCCCGCAGCGGGCAGCTTCGAAGCTCCGAATTGTCTGATCCCACAATTACGGTGACCAACCTCGGCGACCTCGGCGTCGACACCGTTTTCGGAGTGATCTATCCGCCGCAAGTGGCGCTGATCGGCCTCGGCCGATCAGCCCTCAAGCCCTGGGTGACGAACGGGGAGATCGTGCCGGCGCGCATCGTGCAGGCGACACTGTCGGCCGATCATCGCGTGAGCGACGGCATGCGCGGCGCGCGCTTCCTGGTCGAACTCGATCGCTTGCTGCAGCAACCGCAGAGCCTCGCATGAACCTGAGTCGCGATGAAGTCCGCAAGGCCCTGATCGACAGCATTCTCGAGGTCGCGCCCGAAGCCGACTTCACGCAGCTGCGGCCGGACCGTCCGGTGCGCGGACAGCTCGACATCGACTCGTTCGATTTTCTCACCATCCTCGAGCGCTTGCATGCGAAGATCGGAGTCGAGGTGCCGGAAGCGGACTACGGAAAAATGATGACGCTGGACGGCTCGGTGGATTATCTGATGCGCCTGCTCGCCGCGGCATCTTCCGCTGAATGATCCGCAGCCGCCTTACACGCCCTCGACCGCGATCA
>Ga0209048_10000460_pt1 | contig 43538 bp, 35 predicted proteins | sample FrelakmetCRP12CR_FD_187146 | JGI IMG/M metagenome (GOLD analysis project Ga0209048, IMG submission 187146) | Freshwater lake sediment microbial communities from the University of Notre Dame, USA, for methane emissions studies - CRP12 CR (SPAdes)... | ecosystem: Environmental > Aquatic >...
GTGTTCTTCTGCTTCTTCTACACCGCGCTCGTCTTCAACAGCCGCGAGACGGCCGACAACCTGAAGAAGAGCGGCGCGTTCATTCCGGGAATCCGGCCGGGCGACCAGACGGCGCGGCACATCGACCGCATCCTCTCGCGCCTGACGCTGGGTGGGGCGGTCTACATCACGCTGGTGTGCCTGTTGCCCGAGTTCCTGGTGCTCAAGTACAACGTGCCGTTCTATTTCGGTGGGACGTCGCTGCTGATCATCGTCGTGGTGACGATGGACTTCTGGGCCCAGGTGCAGTCGTATGTCATGTCGCAGCAGTACGAGTCGCTGCTGAAGAAGGCCAATTTCAAGGCCGGCTGAAGCCCGCGCCGACCCATCCACTACCCAAAGATTCGCAGAGCGGAACAGAAAACCAAGGCATGTCGAAGGACGACGTCATTCAGATGCAGGGCGAGATTCTCGAGAATCTGCCGAATGCCACGTTTCGCGTGAAGCTCGAGAACGGGCACATCGTGCTCGGCCACATCTCCGGAAAGATGCGCATGCACTACATCCGCATCCTTCCGGGTGACAAGGTCACGGTGGAACTGACGCCCTACGACCTGAGCCGTGCGCGAATCGTGTTCCGGGCCAAGTGATCCTCAGAACCGAGCAGGGCCCCCTGTAGGGCCAAGGAGAGAAGCATGAAGGTAGCAGCATCAGTCAAGAAGATGTGTCGCCACTGCAAGATCATCCGCCGCAACGGTGTGGTGCGCGTGATCTGCACCGATCCGCGGCACAAGCAGCGCCAGGGCTGATCTCGCCGACGAGACAGTCCTTACGCGCACGGCGAACAGACGACGAGTTAAGACAGGACGCACATGGCACGCATTGCTGGCATCAACATCCCGCCCCACAAGCACACCGAGATCGGGCTCACGGCGATCTACGGCATCGGCCGCAGCATGGCGCAGAAGATCTGCGTCAACAGCGGCGTGCCGTTCGACCGCAAGATCAAGGATCTGAGCGACGCCGACCTGGAGAGGATCCGCGAGGAGATCGGCCGCATCACGATCGAGGGCGACCTGCGGCGCGAGATGTCGATCAACATCAAGCGGTTGATGGATCTCGGCTGCTACCGCGGCCTGCGCCATCGGCGCGGCCTTCCGGTGCGTGGCCAGCGCACCCGCACCAACGCACGCACCCGCAAGGGGCCGCGCAAGTCGGGCGCCATGGTCAAGAAGTGACGCTTCGTCATCTCACCAAGAACTGACCCACGGTCGACTCGTCAATTGCTAATCATTCGTTCGACCCCGATCCGCGCCGGCAAAGATTGAAAGGCTCTTCACATGGCTAAAGCACCGAATACAGCCGCCCAGCGCGTGCGCAAGAAGATCCGCAAGAACGTGGCGGACGGCATTGCGCACGTGCATGCATCGTTCAACAACACCATCATCACGATCACCGATCGCCAGGGCGGAGCGCTGTCCTGGGCTTCGAGCGGCGGCCAGGGCTTCAAGGGGTCACGCAAGTCGACGCCGTTCGCGGCGCAGGTGGCCGCCGAGATGGCCGGCCGCGCGGCGCAGGAGCAAGGGATCAAGAACCTGGATGTCCGCATCAAGGGCCCTGGCCCAGGCCGCGAATCGTCGGTTCGCGCGCTCGCGGCGCTCGGCATCCGCATCAATTCGATCTCGGATGTGACGCCTGTGCCGCACAACGGCTGCCGTCCGCAAAAGCGCCGGCGTATTTAAGTAGCGAGAGTTTCGTTCGCCGGCCGGCGCCAGTGCGCGCGTGCCGGCGGCTTCAATGAAGCCAAGATGGCTTCGCAACGCCAACGTCTGAGCGGCCAACAACAACACACGCCAGACTCGCGCAGGGTTCCTCGGTGAGCCTCGCGTCAGATTGAAAAGGACATCAAGTGGCACGTTACCTCGGCCCCAAGGCCAAACTCTCCCGGCGCGAAGGCACCGATCTGTTCCTGAAGAGCGCGCGCCGTCCGATCGGCGACAAGTGCAAGTTCGAGGCCAAGCCCGGACAGCACGGCCGCACCTCGGGTTCGCGCACTTCCGACTTCGGCTTGCAGCTGCGCGAGAAGCAGAAGGTCAAGCGCATGTACGGCATCCTGGAGCGCCAGTTCCGGCGCTACTTTGCGGATGCCGAACGGCGCAAAGGCAACACTGGCGCGAACCTTCTGTTGCTGCTCGAGTCGCGACTCGACAACGTCGCGTACCGGATGGGCTTCGGCTCGACACGCGCGGAAGCCCGCCAGCTCGTGGCGCACAAGGCGCTCACCGTCAACGGCGAGGTGGTGAACATCGCGTCCTACAGCGTCAAGGCAGGCGACGTCGTTGCGGTCCGCGACAAGGCCAAGAAGCAGCTGCGCGTGACCGATTCACTCAAACTCGCCGAGGCGCAGGGCATGGCGGCCTGGGTGTCGGTCGACGCGTCCAAGCTAGAAGGCGTGTTCAAGAAGGCACCCGACCGCGACGAGTTCGGCGCAGACATCAAGGAAGCACTGATCGTCGAGTTGTACTCCCGGTAGCGCTTCGCCAACAGCGGAGCGGGCGGCCGGCCGTGCCGACCACCCCTTTCGGTGGCGCTTCGCGTGCCGGACACGAAGCGGCCTCGCAACCCAGCCCGGCACGGTCCCTCAGCCCTATCGGTGTAACGAACCGAGGGTATTGAAAGAAAGACCTCATGCAAACGAACCTGCTCAAACCCAAAGCCATCCACGTCGAGCCGCTCGGCGGCAACCGCGCCAAGGTCACACTCGAACCCTTCGAGCGCGGCTACGGTCACACGCTCGGAAACGCGCTGCGGCGCGTGCTGCTGTCGTCGATGGTCGGCTACGCCCCAACCGAGGTCACCATCGCCGGCGTGCTGCACGAGTACTCCACTGTGGACGGCGTGCAGGAAGACGTGGTGCACATCATGCTCAACCTCAAGGGCGTGGTCTTCAAGCTGCACAACCGCGACGAAGTGACGCTGGTGCTGCGCAAGGAGGGCGAAGGTCCGGTCCTCGCAGGCGACATCCAGACGCCGCACGACGTCGAGATCGTGAACCCCGAGCACGTGATCGCGCACCTGTCGCACGGCGGCAAGCTCGACATGCAGATCAAGGTTGAGAAGGGCCGCGGCTACGTCCCAGGCACGATGCGACGCTACGGCGACGAGCCGACGAAGTCGATCGGCCGCATCGTTCTCGACGCGTCGTTCTCGCCGGTGGCGCGGGTGAGCTACACGGTCGAGAGCGCGCGGGTCGAGCAGCGCACCGACCTCGACAAGCTTGTGATGGAGATCGTCACCAATGGCGCCATCAGCCCCGAAGAGGCGATCCGTGCGTCGGCGAAGATCCTGGTCGAGCAGCTCGCCGTGTTTGCGCAGATCGACGTCAGCGAGTCGGGCGTCTTCGATCAGCCGGCGCAGCAGCGTCCGGGCTCGTTCGACCCGATCCTGCTGCGTCCGGTGGACGAGCTCGAGCTTACTGTGCGTTCGGCCAACTGCCTGAAGGCCGAGAACATCTACTACATCGGCGACCTGATTCAGCGCACCGAGACCGAGCTGCTGAAGACGCCGAACCTGGGGCGCAAGTCGCTCAACGAGATCAAGGAAGTCTTGGCTTCGCGCGGGCTCACGCTCGGCGGCCGGTTGGAGAACTGGCCGCCGCAGGGGTTGGATAAGAGGTAGAGACGACGGCAAGCGCCGTCATCGGATGAGACGGTGCTTCGCGCAGTCGACAAAGTGGCTGTGGTCGACCGACCCGGCCCGGTGCACCCGGCAGTACCTGATACGGCTGCCGGCATAAACAGTGAATGAAAGGACAGCACCATGCGTCATCGTCAAGGACTTCGAAAACTCAACCGCACCTCGGAGCACCGCCTGGCGATGCTGCGCAACATGTGCAACTCGCTGCTCACGCACGAAGCCATCAGGACCACTGTCCCAAAGGCGAAGGAACTGCGCCGCGTCGTTGAGCCGCTGATCACGCTGGCCAAGGAGGCGACGCTGGCCAACCGTCGCCTGGCGTTCGACCGCACACGTGACCGCGCGGTCGTGACCAAGCTGTTCAACGAACTCGGCCCGCGCTACAAGGCGCGTCCGGGCGGATACACACGCATTCTGAAGATCGGCTTTCGCGTCGGCGACAACGCGCCGATGGCCTTTGTCGAACTGGTGGACCGTCCCGAGTTGCCAGCCGAAGCCGTCGCCGAAAAGACGGAGTAAGCGGGCTGGCGGGCGGCGTTGCCGAATCGGGAGGCCAGCGCGAGCTAGCTTCCCGTTTCGGCAACGCCGCGTGTCCTGCGCACTCCTAGCCATGCCTCTATTTCGCGGCCAGCACCTGAGCAAGGGGTACGGCGGCAGCGCCGTGGTCGATGACCTGTCGCTGCACATCGACGCCGGCGAGTGCCTGGGCATGATTGGTCCCAACGGCGCCGGAAAGACGACGACGATACGCATGTGCCTGGGCTTGGTCGCGCCCGACGCGGGTCACATCCAGGCCTTCGGGTTGCCGATCCCGCAGCAGGCACAGGAGGCGAAGAAGCGGATCGGTGTCGTCACCCAGTTCGACAGCCTCGACCCTGACTTCAGTTGCGCCGAGAACCTTCGTGTGTATGGTCGCTATTTCGGCCTTCCGAAGGCGACTATCGACGAGCGCGTTCCCAGGTTGCTCGAGTTCGCAGCGCTCCAGGCCAAGGCCAAGGCGAAACCGGGTGAGCTCTCGGGCGGCATGAAGCGCCGTCTCAGCCTGGCGCGCGCGCTGATCAACGATCCCGATCTGCTGCTGCTCGACGAACCCACCACCGGGCTCGACCCACAGGCACGCCACCTGATGTGGGAACGCTTGCATCAGCTTCTGCAGCAAGGCAAGGCGATACTGCTGACGACGCACTTCATGGACGAGGCAGAGCGGCTTTGCGATCGCCTGCTGGTGCTGGATCACGGGCGCCAGATCGCCGAAGGCACGCCGCGCGGGCTGATCGCCAACCTTCTGGAGAGCGACGTGGTCGAGGTCTACGGCGAAGGGGCGTACGCCGTAGCGGATCAGCATCGCCACCTGGCCCAGCGCGTCGAGCACAGCGGCGAGACGGTCTTCTTCTACCTGCGCGAGCCGCAGCCGCTGCTGCAGGCCTTGGCGGCGCACCCGGGCCTGCGCACGCTGCACCGCCCGGCCAACCTCGAGGACCTGTTCCTCAAGCTCACCGGCCGCCAGATCCGTGACGACGCGTGAGATGGCGAGACCATGCTGATCCCCCTCTACGCTGCTCCGCGCGTGTCGCTGCGCTTCTGGCCGGTGCTGCTGCGCAACTGGCTGGTCTGGCGCAAGCTGGCCGTGCCGAGCATCATCGGCAACATCGCCGAGCCGCTGATCACGCTGGTCGCCTTCGGCTATGGGCTGGGCTCTCTCGTTGGTCAGGTCCAGGGGCTGCCCTACATCGAGTACCTCGCCTCGGGCAGCGTAACGGTCAGCGCTGCGCTGGCCGCCACCTTCGAGGCGCTGTACTCGGCCTATTCGCGGATGCAGGTGCAGAGAACCTGGGACAGCATCATGAACGCGCCGGTCGCGCTCGACGACATTGTCTTCGCCGAGATGCTGTGGGCAGCGTTGAAGGCGCTCTTCTCGGTCAGCGCGATCATCGTGGTGATCTTCCTGCTCGGCATCAGCCGACAGCCGACAATGCTGCTGGCGCTGCCGGTGCTGGGCTTCGTCGGAATCACGTTCGCATCGATCGCACTCGTGTTCAACGCGCTCGCGCAGGGCTACGACTTCTTCACCTACTACTTCACGCTGGTACTGACGCCGATGACCTTCCTGTCGGGCGTGTATTTCCCGATCGAGCAGATGCCCGGCTGGCTGCAGCGGGTGGCGCACGCGTTGCCGCTGACGGCGGCGGTGGAACTGGTGCGACCGCTCGTTCTCGGACGCTGGCCGGCGCAGGTGCTGCAACCCCTGGCCGTGCTCGCCACGTATGCGGCGTGCGGCTATTTCATCGCGCTGGTGCTGACTCGCCGGCGCTTCTTCCGCTGAGCGCGCCGATGGAACCAAACGCTGTGCAACAGCTCCGTAAGCGGAGCAAACTAGCGTGCCGCCAACTCCTCGCGATGACCTCGATGCCCTCCCGTCTGCTGCATTGCCTCCTGCTGCTCGGCCTCGTGTTCGGCGTGACGTGCCTGGCTCGTGCGGCAGACGACTTTCTCGAACCCGAACGCGCATTCGTGCTGAGCGGGCGTGCGTTGGACGAGCGCCAGGTTGAACTCGTCTTCGACATTGCCCCGGGCTACTACCTTTACGGCGACAAATTCAAGTTCGAGGCCGCCGGGGCGACGCTTGGCGAAGCGGTCGTCCCGCCGGGAAAGACCAAGTTCGATCCGACCCTGGAGAAGAATGTCGTCACGCATCGCGGCCAGGTGCGCATCGCGCTCCCGGTGCAGCAGGCCGCGCGCAAGTTCCGCCTCAACGTCACGAACCAGGGCTGCGCCGATCGCGGCCTGTGCTATCCGCCGCAACAGCGCGAGATCGACGTCAGTCTTGCCGCGTTCGGCGGTGATGGCAGCGTGCAGTTGGTGGCCCTGGGGGAGCCGATCACGGGGGGCAGCGAGGCACGTGCCGCGGCGAGCCCGGCAACGGCAGGCGCGGGCGCCACGCCGGTCGACGCCGCCTTGCGCGGCGGGCGCTTTTGGCCGGTGGTCGCCGTGTTCTTCGTCGCGGGTGTGTTGCTATCGTTCACGCCGTGCGTGCTGCCCATGTTGCCGATCCTGTCGTCGCTGATCGCCGGGCATGGAGCCGACGTGTCGCGCCTGCGCGGGCTGGCGCTGGCGGCGAGCTACTCGCTCGGCATGGCGTTCGTCTATACCGGATTGGGCATCGCGGCCGGCCTGGTGGGAGAGGGGCTGGCTGCGGCGCTGCAGACGCCATGGGTGTTGGGCGCCTTCGCCGCAGGCCTGCTGGCGCTGGCGGCATCGATGTTCGGTTTCTACGAACTGCAACTTCCGCACGCCCTGCAGGGCCATGTCCACCGCGCGAGCCACAAGCTTCCGGCCGGGCGGCTTGCCGGGGTGTTCGCGATGGGTGGCGTTTCGGCGCTGCTCGTCAGCCCCTGTGTCGCGGCGCCGCTTGCCGGAGCACTCGTCTATCTGAGCCAGACGCGCGACGTCGCGCTCGGCGGCACGGCGCTCTTCTCGCTGGCTTGCGGCATGAGCGTGCCGTTGCTCGTGCTTGGCGTTTCCGAAGGCGCCCTGCTGCCGCGGGCAGGCGCGTGGATGGAAGGCGTCAAGCAGTTCTTCGGCGTGCTGCTGGTCGGCGTGGCGATCTGGACCGTACAGCCGGTCGTACCGGCGCCGCTGGCGCTGGCATCGTGGGGCGCGCTGTTGGTCGGCAGTGCGGTGGCGCTGGTCGAATTCCGCCGTGCCGGCCGCCGGCCGCTGTGGCGAATGGTCGTGGCGGCGGTGGTGGGTGTGATCGGTGTGCTGCAATTTGTCGGCGCTGCTTCGGGCGGCGGCGACCCGCTGCAGCCGCTGGAACATCTGCGCGCAGGTGATCGCGGTCCATCACTGGCGGCGAGCTTCGTACGTGTGCACGACAAAGACGAACTCGACCAAGCGCTACGGACGGCGGGACGTCCAGTGATGCTCGACTTCTACGCCGACTGGTGCGTGTCGTGCAAGGAGATGGAGCGTTTCACTTTTGCCGATTCCGCGGTGCAGGCGCGGCTCGCTGGTGCGCTTCTGCTGAAGGCCGACGTCACGGCCAACACGGCGCAGGACCGTGAGCTGCTCCGGCGCTTCCAGCTCTTTGGCCCGCCAGGGACCTTGTTCTTCGATCGGAGCGGGCATGAGATCACCGGCGCGCGCGTGATCGGTTTCCAGACTCCGGATCTCTTCGCGAAGACGCTGGACCTGGTCGGACTCTGAAGCCAGGGACGGGTCGGTATGCTAGACTTTGCAGCTCAGTCGCGGGGTGGAGCAGTCTGGTAGCTCGTTGGGCTCATAACCCAAAGGTCGAAGGTTCAAATCCTTCCCCCGCAACCAAGTTTCGGGAACGCGCGCGTAAGCGCATTGACCTCGCAAACGCCGACCAAGAGGTCGGCGCTCTGCTATAGCTTCCATCGGCGGTTCGTGCCTCGTCTGCCGAGTCTCGAGACGGCGAGCGGTCTGGTAACCGTCGGCCTCGCCGCTGCCGTGTCCCTTGACGATGTCTTCAGGGCCTCAGACCGCGAGCACTCCGGTTTGCCCGGTTGGCCGATCGCGTGTGTCGTAGAGCGCGCCGGGATTGAGTATCCCCGTCGGGTCGACGACGGCCTTCGCAGCAGCGAGCACCTGACGGAACAGCATAGGCACCTCGATCTCGTAGCCGCTGCGGTGGTCGCGGCCGACGGCGTGATGGTGCGTCACCGCTCCGCCATGACCGACGACGGACGCATTGGCCGCTTGCTTGATCTCGCGCCACGCCGCCAGCGCGCTGGCAAGGTCTGCGTTCGGCGATCCGAGCGTGGCGATGGTGAAGTACGGTGCGACGCCGTCCGGGTAGGCGTGCGTGACGCGGCATGCGATCGCCGTTTCCTGTCCTGTCGCACGCTGGATCGCCGCCTGAACGTCGTGCTTCACGGCCTGATAGAAGCGCTCGAAGCGATCCCAGGTCACGGCCGTTTCGAAGGTGTCCATGATCAGGCCGAGGCCGACCGCCGGGTCGCGCCAGTAGGGCATGCGGATGAAGGCATCGCGCCACGCACCGGCGGCCCCGAGTCGATGTTCCACGTTGTCTTCCACCGCCATGGAGCGTGCGACGGCGGTCGCGTCGTACTCGCCGCCGTGATCGCGCACCAGTTCGAGCGCCCGCTCCATCCACGCCTGCAAGGGATGGTCGGCTGACTCCAAACCGAGCACGAGGATCGCAGTTCGCCCGTCACCGACGCCCGAGAAGACGGTTTCCATCGGGTCGAGCAGGCGGCAGTTGCTCGGGTTCAGACCGGACTGCGCCAAGGCCCGCAAGCCACCCGCTGCAGCGAAATAGTCCGCGAAACGTATCGATGCCGAAGCACGAAACCTCGGCCTGTCCTGCAACCGCATCCAGGCCTCGGTGATGACGCCGAGCGTGCCCTCGCTGCCGATCACCAGGCGGTCAGGCGCCGGGCCGGCCCCGGATCCGGGCAGGCGTCGCGTCTGCATCACTCCCTGCGGCGTCACCATGCGTGTGCTTTCGACGAAGTCGTCGATGTGGGTGTACTGCGTGGCGTAGTGGCCTCCGGCCCGGGTCGCGATCCAGCCACCCAGGGTCGAGAACTCGAAGCTCTGCGGGAAGTGACGCAGAGTCAGGCCCTGCGGCTTCAGCACCGCCTCGATCTCGGGCCCGAAGGCGCCGGCCTGGATGCGCGCGGCGCGGCTTACGCGGTCGATCTCGAGCACGCCGCCCAGGCGCTCCATGTCGAGCGAGACCGTGCCGGCAAATCCGTCGCCTACCGCCGGCTCGACGCCTCCGCAAACGCTGGTTCCTCCACCGAACGGAATGACCGCAACGTGGTTGTGAGCAGCCCAGTCGAGGATGTCGACCACGGCCTGTTCATCGTCGGGGAACGCGACCCAGTCAGGCGGGTTGGGCACGCTGCGCAGCCACATCCTGGCGCAGTCGGCGTAGCTCTTGCCGTAGGCGTGATTGAGGCGGTCGAGCGGCGTCTGCGAGAACATCGACGCCAGAGTGGGCGGCGGCGCAACGCGTGGAACGCGAAGGTCGAACTCGGCAACGTCCGGTGGCGCGAGGGCGACGAAGCGGCCACCGAGCTGCTCGACCATGAGTTTGACTGTTGCCTGTTCACGCGGATCGAGTGCGGCGTCCGCCGTGCCCCAGCCCCAGAAGCGACGCGTCGCGCGGCGCGAGAGGCTTGTCGCAGCGGCATTCACTGGCGTTTGCTTCCGGGTGTCTCTCTGCCGATGACTTCTAGCGCCGCGGTGCCGGCACGAGTTGATGCGGTAAGTTCCGGCCCATCGTGTGAGACTTATACAGTAGATTGACGTTGCACACTTGAGACATTTCCATCTCCGGCTGCCATCGCGGCCGGCACGATATGCAATGCGGAGATGCGCGATGAGTCTTGCCCATCTGCTCGTTCGCCAGGCGCGGCAGCAACCCGACCGCCCCGCGATCTTCCACGGTCGCGACATCCACGCCACGTATTTCGAGTGGGCCAGCCGCAGCGCGGCACTCGCCCGGCGGCTGCGGGAGGAGGGTATCAATCCTGGCGACCGGGTGCTGCTGTTCATGCGCAACCACCCGCGCTACCTTGAGATCCTGTGGGCTGCGTGGTGGGCCGGTCTTGTCGTCGTGCCGGTCAATGCCAAGCTGCATCCGAGCGAGGTCGAGTGGATCATTGGCAACGCGCAGGCCCGCTGGGGATTCGTCACGGCAGACGTCGCGCCGCGCGCGTTGCTGGGCCTGGAGCGGCAGATCGACACGGACTCGCCACAGGCGGACGCGTTGCTGTCGCCCGCTACCGAGCCGTGGCCCATCCCGATCGCCGAACGAACTCCGGCCGAGGTGGCCTGGCTGTTCTACACAAGCGGCACGACGGGATGGCCCAAAGGCGTGATGCTCACGCAGCGCAACCTGATGACGATGGGCCTGACCTACTTCGTCGACGTCGATGCCATCGATCCGACCGACGCCATGGTCTACGCCGCGCCGATGTCGCACGGCTGCGGCCTTTACGCGATACCGCATCTGATCGCCGGTGCTAGGCACGTGGTGCCCGCGTCGGGCGGGGTCGATCCGTCCGAGCTGTTCGAGCTCGGACGGGCGCTGGGCCCGCTGTCGACCTTCGCGGCGCCGACGATCGTCAAACGGCTTGTCGATCATGCAGAGGCGCAGGACCTGACGCCCGACGACGCGGCGGCATCGTTCAAGACCATCGTCTACGGCGGCGCACCGATGTACGTTGCCGACATTCGGCGGGCGCTGCGTGTCATGGGCCCGCGCTTCGTTCAGATCTATGGCCAGGGCGAGACGCCGATGGTCGCCACCGCCTTGTCACGTAAGCACCACTGCGACGCGACGCATCCGCAGTACCTGGCGCGTCTGGCCTCGGTCGGAGTGGCACAAACGCCGGTGCAGATCCGCATCGCGACGGCGGACGGCAAGGACTTGCCGATCGGTGAAACCGGTGAAGTGCTGGTGCGGGGCGACACCGTGATGCGCGGCTACTGGGGCAACGCCGAGGCCACCGCCGCCGCGGTGCGCGACGGCTGGCTCTACACCGGTGACGTCGGCAGTCTGGACACTGCGGGTTTCCTCACGCTCAGGGATCGCAGCAAGGACTTGATCATCAGCGGCGGCTCCAACATCTATCCGCGCGAAGTGGAGGAGGTGCTGCTGACGGCGCCCGGCGTCGCCGAGGCGGCGGTGGTGGGGGCGCCCGATGCCGAGTGGGGCGAGCTCGTCGTCGCATTTGTCGTGTCGGCCCAGGGAGTGCGGATCGCCGAGGCCGATCTGGACGGCCACTGCCTGAGCAGGATCGCCCGCTTCAAGCGGCCTAAGCGATACGTGTTCGTCGACGAACTGCCGAAGAACAACTACGGCAAGGTGCTGAAGACCGCGCTGCGCGAGCGGCTCAAGGCAGGCGCCGCGCGGCCGAACGACGCGGATCCGGCGTGACCGGGGCCTGGCCTTAGGATAGCGGCGCCCGCCATGAGCGCCGGTGCCGTTGCGCCGAGGGGCTTGCACGGGCTGCGGCACTTGCCGCGTGGTCAACGCCCGAGGGAGTCCGCATGACCATTCATCAACGCCAACCCGAGATGCCCGACCTGCGTGTGGTGCCACTGGTCGAACTGCTGCTGCACGAGCAACATGACCCGCAGCGCAGCGGGCCGCTGCTGCAGCGCTTGCGGGCCGACGCGGTGCTCAAGAACCCGACCATCGTCGCCGCGATTCCCGGCGAGCAGCGCTATGTGGTCCTCGACGGGGCGCACCGCGTGACGGCCTTGCGCGAAATGGCGATCGCCCACGTTGCCGTGCAGTTGGTGGACTACGAGGATCCGGAGCTGATCCTCGACACCTGGCATCACCTGGTCAAGGGGGTCAGCGTCGACGACTTCAAGTCAATGCTGCAGGCGGTGCCGGGCGTGCGGGTCGAGGCGGCCGACGCCGTCCATGCGCGCGCACAGCTTGCCCGGCGTGAGATTCTGGCCTTTGTGGAATACCCGGACGGCGAGGTGCGCACCGTGCAGGCTTCGGGTGACTTGCACCAGCGCACGCTGCGCCTGAACGAGATCGTCGATCTGTACAAGGTGCGGGGCCGGATCTTTCGCGCCAACACCGACCATCTGCCTTCGCTGCTGCCGATCTACGATGACGTTGCGGCGTTGGTCGTCTTTCCGCGCTTTGCTCCGGCAGAGATCATCGACCTGGCGCGCATCGGCGCCTGCCTGCCGGCCGGGATCACGCGTCACCTGATTCCAAGGCGCGCGTTGCGCATCAATCTGCCGCTCGCGCTTCTCGGCAGCGATGCCAGCCTGCCGGAGAAGAACGCCTGGCTCGCCGACTGGATGAAGCAGAAGGTCGCTTCCAAGGCGGCGCGTTACTACGCGGAGTCGACTTTCCTGTTCGACGAGTGAGCGGCCGCTGTCGTCAGCGACCGGCGCGATCGATCACCCAGCGCCGTGCGAGCCAGGCCAAGCAGGCGAGGATGCCGACCCAGCCGATCGCAGTCACCAATCCGGCCAAGCGCGTGTCGGCCTGCAGCCAGCCCCAGCGCGAGAGAATCTCGGCCCAGTCGTGGGCGTCTTCGGGATCCCGTCCACGCACGAGGGGTAGCGCCTTGGCGCGCGCGTCGGCGATGTAGCGTGCAATGCCGAACAGGTTCTGGAACAGCCAGACGAAGCAGACAGCGAACGAGCAGGCCGCGCGTCTGCGGCGAAACTCGAGGGCCGCCGCCAACGGGAAGATGAACTGCGCGAGCGTCCCGCCGTAGACCGCGAGCCGCACTGAGACGAGGCCGAACAGCGGATGACCGAACTCGTGGAACAGCAGGTTCGCGCCGTCGAGAAGCGGAAACCAGCGCTCGCCCCAATGGCCGAACCAAAGTGCCGCCAGCGCGAACGCGAGCACACCCAGCAGCGGACACGTCGTGACCGGATGCCACCCAGCGCTCTCGTCATCGAGATCGGCGTGCGCCGCGTTACGGGGCTGCGGTTTGTCCATCGCTTCGGGGATCGACGGCTGCTCCTGCAGCCTCGGACCTCATTGTCCCGCGGCGCCTTGTTGAAGCCCGCGACCTCTCATCGCGTGCTCGGCCATTCGACCGCGACGCCAAGCCCGCCCAGCGTGTCTGATCGGCCCACGCGCGCCGCGGCCCCGTGCACCTGCGCGATGCGGCGGACGATCGACCACCCCAGGCCGCTGCCGCTCTGCCCGCTGCCGATGACGCGAAAGAAGCGCTCGCCGATGCGTGCCATGTCGGGTGCGTCCATGCCTGGCCCGCTGTCGTCCACCTTCAGCAGCGCGCGGCCCGGCCGGCTTGCCAGCGTGACCTTCACCACCGATCCCGGCGGGCTGTAGCGGATCGCGTTGTCGACCAGGTTGCGCACCAGCACTGCAAGCAGTGTCGCGTCGCCCGGAACCGAACATGGCTCGGGCGCGTCGAGCTCTATCGTCTGTCGTTTCGCCAGCGCGAGCGGCGCCAACTCGGCGACCACACGCCGGACCAGCGCGGACAACTCGACCGGCGCGAACGCGGGTGCCGCGCCGGTCTCCAGGCGCGACAGCGTGAGCAACTGTTCCACCAGCCGCGACGCGCGGTCGCAGCCCTGTATCGTGGCGTCGAGCGCGTGCTGGCGCTGCGCCGCGTCGGCCTCGCCGCGCGCGACCTCGGCCTGGGACCTGATCGCGGCGATCGGCGTGCGCAGCTCGTGCGCGGCGTCGGCGGTGAACCGGCGCTCGGTTTCCATTAGCTCGGCGATGCGCGTGAACAAACCGTTGAGCGCGTCCAGCATCGGGGCCATCTCCGACGGCGCGCCTTCGACGACGACGGGTGCCAGCGCCTGCGGCTGGCGCGCGGCCAGCGTGTGCCCGAGCCGGCGCAGCGGCGCCACGCCGCGGTACACCGCCCACCACGCCGCCAGCGTCAGCAGCGGCAGCGCCACGACCATCGGCCAGAGCATGCTTCTAAGCACGGCCCACAGGATCGAGTCGCGCGAGTTCACCTGCTCGCCGACGTAGACCTGTACGTGACCTTCGCCGCCGTGGGCCGCGAACACGCGCCACGCCACGCCGTCGATCTGCACCGTCCTGAAGCCGGTGCGCAAGTGCTCGCCGGGTTCGAACATCGGCTGCGCAGGTGCGTTCGCCGAACGCATCGCCAGCCGGCCTTCGTGAAAGACCTGGAACGCCACCTTCGGCGCGTAGCGGTGAAGCGTGGGTGCATCGATCGCGTCCTCGTCGTCGTCGATCGCTCGCGCCTGCTGCACCACCAGCAGCGCCGCTGCCTGAGCCAGGTGGCTGTCGAGCAACTCGTCGAGTTCGTGGCTGACGTCGGCCCAGGTCATCGCCGCGGTTCCCAGCCAGACCGCCGCGACCAGGCCGACGACCAGCACCAGCAGGCGGCCTTGCAGCGAGCGCGGCAGCGTCATCACGGCTGGGCGCTGTCCTTGGGCAGAACGTAGCCGACGCCGCGCACGGTTTGGATCAGCCCGGCGCCGAGCTTGCGCCGCAGGTGGTGGATATGCACCTCGACGGCGTTGCTCTCGACCTCCTCGCCCCAGCTGTACAGGTGCTGCTCCAACTGCTCGCGCGACAGTACGCGGCCGGCATTGAGTATCAACGCGTGCAGGAGGTCGAATTCACGCGCCGAAAGCGTCACCGGCCCGTCCGCCTGCCGCACCGAGCGGGCGGCAGGGTCCAGCGTGACGCCGTGCGCGCTCAGGCATTCCTGCGGCTGGCCGTGGGCGCGGCGCACCAGCGCGCGCAGTCGGGCCGCGAGTTCGTGCAGGTCGACCGGCTTGACGACGTAGTCGTCGGCGCCGGCGTCGAGCCCGCGGATGCGGTCAGGTACCGCGTCGCGCGCGGTCAGCACCAGCACCGGCAGCGCCACGCCGGCGCGCCGGACCGACGCCATGACCTCGATGCCGCCCTTCAACGGAAGCCCGAGGTCGAGCACCGCTGCTGCGTACGGCTGGGCACGCAGTTCGCGCTCGGCGGCTTCGCCGTCGCGCACCCAGTCGACGAGGAAACCGAGCTGGCGCAGCCCGGCACGCAGCCCGTCACCGAGCAGCGGATCGTCCTCGACGAGCAGTATGCGCATAGGCGCGATTGTGTTCCGAGGGCGAGCCTCTCAGTCGCCGCTGCGATCGGCGTCGTCCATCTTCGTCGCGACGACGAGCCTGTCGGCCGGCTCGTTTCGCTGCGGTGCGTCTTGCCACTGCAGCCACCAAAAGCCCAGAACCGCCGCGACCAGCAGCACCGCCACACCGCGCCGGGTGTTGTCGATAGCGTCATGCGGCCGGCCAGCCTTGCATCCGCTCACCATCGCGCGCACCAGGTTCTCGCGCTCGATCCAGCTTGCGAGCAGCACGCCGGTCACGTGCACGCAGGCAACGGAGAGCATGACGCTGGCTGCGGACTCATGGACTTCCTTCAGTCACTCGCCGCCGAATTCATTCAATATCGCCCAGCCGCTTGCGGTGACGGCGAGCGTCAGCGCCAGAAGGGCGAGGATCGCCAGCGTCCCTGTGGGGTTGTGGCCCGCGTGACGTTCGGGCGAGCCCTGCAGCATCGCGCGGAGATGGCGGGCGATGGCAGCGGGAGCGCGCACGAAACTCGAGAAGCGCGCGTGGCGCGTCCCGACCAGGCCCCAGGCGATGCGAAGCGCCACCAGCCCGGCCATCGTGTAGCCAAGGGTCACATGCAGCAGGCGCCAGTGCTCGTTTTCCGCCGTGAGCCATGCGCCGCGAAGCTCGCCACCATCAACCAATGGAAGACGCGAACCGGCGCGTCCCAGACCAGCACCGGGCGTGCCGCCGAGGCGCAGGCCATCTCCGCAGGCGTCTTCGCGGTCCTGCCAGCGTGGGATGTGGGCATGGTGATCATTGAGTCTCTCGGTTCGGCCGGCGCGTGACGGGCGCTGCGGCGCGGGTGCGGGTCAATGGCGAATGGTTCATTGCATCTCCTGGGTTGTGATGGTGCGTTCTTCGCCTTAGAAAAGTCCTATCGGCTCGCCAGAGCGGTGCGGCCGGTGCTCAGACAGCCTTAAGAGTCGGCCGCGAAGATCAGGTCACCGATCCACTTCAGTCCAGAGCTTCTTCCATGACTACACCGCTGCGCACTTTCATCCGCCAGTTCGTCGGCGTCGTCGTCGCCACGCTGCTGGTGGTCGCCGTCGTTGCCTTCCTGACGATCCCGATCAATCTCGGTGGTCACCCCGGCGACGCGCGTCCTGCCGAGGCTCTGGTTGGGCAACACATGACCTGAGTCGCGCGCGGATCGACGGCGCTGAGGCGCGCCGGGCGAACGCGTTTCAGTTGATGCAGCGCAGGCTTGTCGCGCCCGTCCCTGTGTCACGATGCGCGTACCGTCAGATTTGCGCCGTCCGCCATGAACTTCAGCGACCTTGCCGACGAACCCGAAGACGCGCAGCACAGCCCGGCCGAGCGCGCTGCGGCAGCGTCGCGAAGCACCTGGGTCAGCGTCGGCGTCAACGTCGCGCTGACCGTCACCCAGGTCGCGGTAGGCGTGCTCGCGAAGTCGCAGGGGCTGGTCGCCGACGGCATTCATTCGCTGTCCGACCTCGTGTCCGACTTCGTCGTGCTCTTCGCCGGTCACCACAGCAAGAAGGACGCCGACGTCGACCACCCCTATGGCCACCAGCGCTTCGAGACCGCTGCCTCGCTCGTGCTGGGGGTGCTGCTGCTGGCGGTCGGCGTGGGCATGCTGTGGTCGGCCTTTCGCAAGCTCGAGGCGCCGGAGACAGTGCCGACAGTCCACATCGTCGCCCTCTGGGTGGCTGGCGGCGCGTTGGTCGCGAAGGAACTGCTCTTTCGCTACATGCTGGCGGTGGCCAAGCGAGTCAAGTCGAGCATGCTCGTCGCAAATGCCTGGCACGCGCGCTCCGACGCCGCGTCGTCTCTGGTCGTGGGCATCGGCATCGTCGGCAATCTGGCGGGTTACCCGATCCTCGACCCGATCGCCGCGCTGATCGTCGGCTTCATGGTCGCCCGCATGGGCTGGGGCTTTGGCTGGGACGCGATGCACGACCTGATGGACCGCGCGGTGGACGAGCGCGAGGTCGATGCGATCCGCCGCACGCTGGTCGAGACGCCAGGCGTTGCCGGTGTGCACGACGTTCGCACGCGCAAGATGGGCGACATGATCGTCGTCGATGCGCATCTCGAGGTCGATGCCGCGATCAGCGTCGAGGCCGGGCACGACATCGCCGTCGCGGCGCGGCAGCGCGTGCTGCAGAGCCACCGCGTGCTCAACCTGATGACGCACGTGGACCCCTGGCATCGGCCCGACCTCGACCACGTGCCGCCGGCGCGGCGTTGAAGGGCTGCTCGTCGGAAGCCGCGGCCCGATGGACGACGCCCTGCACGACGGGCTGAGTGAAGTCGAGGCGCGCCAGCGCTTTGCGCAGGATGGTCCGAACGAGCTGCCGGCGTCGAAGCGGCGCGGCGCGCTGCACCTGTTGCGTGACGTCGTGGCCGAGCCGATGTTCCTGTTGCTGGTGGCCTGCGGCGCGATCTACATGGCGCTCGGCGACCGCGACGAGGCGCTGATGCTGCTCGGCTTCGTCGTCGTCGTGATGGGCATCAGCTTCGTGCAGCAGCGACGCAGCGAGCGTTCGCTGGAGGCGCTGCGCGACCTCTCCAGCCCGCGCGCGCTGGTGCTGCGCGACGGGCGGGCGCGCCGCATCGCCGGGCGCGAAGTGGTGCGCGGCGACATCGTGCTGCTGGCCGAAGGCGACCGCGTGCCGTGTGACATGCAGCTCGTCGAAGCGTCGAACCTCGCGGTCGACGAATCTCTGCTCACCGGCGAGTCGGCGCCGGTGGACAAGCGTGCCGTGCCGAGTCGCGAAGGCTCAGTTGACGCCTCGCAAGTCTTCTCTGGCACGCTGGTGACGCGCGGTACGGCACGCGGCATAGTCACGGCTACCGGCGGGCGCGGCGCGCTCGGCCGCATCGGCAGGTCGCTCGCGGGAATCGCCAGCGAGCGCACACCGATCCAGCGCGAGACGCAGCGCATCGTGAAATGGGTCGCCGCGGTCGGCCTTGCGCTGGCGAGCGGTCTGGCGATCGCGTACTGGATCGTGCTCGGCGACTGCCTGCGCGGCTTGCTCGCCGGGCTCACGCTGGCGATGGCGATCCTGCCGGAAGAACTCCCCGTCGTGCTGACGCTCTTTCTCGGGCTGGGCGCGTGGCGGCTCGCACGCGAGAAGGTGCTGGCCCGAAGCATTCCGGCGGTCGAACTTCTGGGCGCGACGACCGTGCTCTGCGTCGACAAGACCGGCACACTGACGGTCAACCGCATGGCCGTCCAGCGTCTGTGGTCGCAGGCTGCACGCTACGATAGCGTGCAGGCCGGCCGCGCGCCGCTGCAGGAGGAATTGCACGGCGTCCTGGAGTTCGCCGTGCTGGCCAGCCACCGTCGCGCGTTCGACCCGATGGAGTCGGCGATAGCCGACGCGGGTCGGCGGCTCCTTGCCGACACCGACCACCTGCACGCGGACTGGACGCTGGTCGACGACTATCCGCTGTCGGGCGAGATGCTCGCGATGTCGCGCGTCTGGCAGTCGCCCGACCGGAGCGAGTGGATGATCGCCGCCAAGGGCGCACCCGAAGCCATCGTCGACCTGTGCCACCTCGATGCAGCGCGGCGCCAGCGTATCGCCGATGAGGTCGCGGCGATGGCGAACGATGGGCTGCGTGTGCTTGGCGTCGCGTGGGCTCGCTTTGACGCGCAGGTTCTGCCTGGCAACCAGCACGATTTCGATTTCGAGTTCCTCGGCCTGGTCGCGTTTGAAGACCCGGTGCGGCCCGACGTGCCGCAGGCCATCGCCGACTGCCATGCGGCCGGAATCCGGGTCGTGATGATCACCGGCGATCATCCGGCCACCGCGATCTCGGTTGCGCGGCAGGTCGGGTTGCGGGGCGAAGGCGGTGTGATGACGGGCGCCGAACTCGCCGCAGCGAGCGACGACGAGCTGCAGGCACGCATCGCCGACACGCAGGTCTTCTGCCGCGTTCAGCCCGAACAGAAGCTGCGTCTGGTGCAGGCTTTCCGCGGGCGCGGCGAAGTCGTTGCGATGACCGGCGACGGCGTCAACGACGCTCCCGCGCTGAAAGCGGCGCACATCGGCGTCGCGATGGGCGCGCGCGGCACCGACGTGGCGCGCGAAGCCGCGGCGCTGGTGCTGCTCAGCGATGACTTTGCGTCGATCGTCACGGCGGTGCGCTACGGGCGCCGCATCTTCGCCAACCTGCGCAAGGCGATCGTCTTCGTCGTCGCGGTGCACGTGCCGATCGTCGGCCTGTCGATCGTGCCAGTGCTGCTCGGCTGGCCGATGCTGTTGATGCCGGTGCACATCCTGTTCCTGCAACTCATCATCGACCCGGCGTGTTCGATCGTCTTCGAGGCCGAACCGCTAGAGGCGGGAGCGATGACGGCGCGGCCGCGCCGCCCGGATGCGCGGCTGTTCGACGCCGACGTGCTCGTGCGAGGACTCTGGCAGGGCGCTGGGTTGCTGGCGCTGCTGCTGGCGCTGTTCGCTGGCGCGCGGGCGATGACTGGCTCTGACGACACCGCACGCGCGCTGACGTTCGCGGTGCTTGTCTTGGCCAACCTCGCGCTGATCAGCGCCAACTGTTCGTGGCAGTCAGCGTCGTGGCGACGCGCCGAGTCGAACAAGGCCTTCGGCTGGATCGCACTGGTGACCGTCTGCCTGTTGGGTTGCGTGCTTGGCATTCCCGAGGTCAGCCGCCTGTTCGCGTTCATCCAACCGCCGCCCGCGCTGCTCGGCGTGGGCGCGGCCGTTGCGCTGCTGAGCCTGCTCTGGTTCGAGGCCGTCAAGGCGATGTTCGTCCGCCGCCGGCACGCTGTCCATTGAACGGGCGAACGGGCGGTGGGTTCGTTTGCGTGGCAGCGCGGAGCAAGCCGACTGAGGGTGGAACCTGATCGCAGCCGGCACCCGGCAAAGCGCCCGCGCCTGGACCCGCGCTTGCGTCGGCGGCGGCGTCAGTACCGGCCGAGCGCTTCGATCTGCCCAGCGACGGCGATCGTCGTCTGATCCTCGAGGTACGGCCCGACGATCTGCACGCCTATCGGCAAGCCGCCCGGGGTCCTGCCGATCGGCGCCACCGTTGCCGGCAGGCCGGGCAAGGTCGCGATGCCCGACCACGCGATCTGGTCACCGAACGCGCTGGGCGCGCCGTCGATGGCCAGCGTTCGTCGGTGCCAGTCATGCTCGGTGGTGTGCTCGAAAGCCGCCGCTCCGAACGGCGGCATCAGCACGACGTCGAACGCCTCGAAGAGCGCGCGCCATTGCCGTCGCAAGCGCGCCCGGTGGTCGAGCAGGTTGAACCAATCGTGGGCCGAGATCACGCGCTGCGCCGGCGGCGCGCCGCGACTGGTGATCGTGTTGAGCATCGTGACGTAGTCCTTGTGCGTGGCGCCCAGGTCGGGCAGCAGCGGTGTCGCTCGTTCGACTCGCGCGCCGGCCGCGGCGATCGCGGCGGCCAGACCGTCGAGCGCGGAGAGAACTTGCGAGTCGGCGCGTGCCCGTGGGTGTTCGGTGAGCAACAGCACGCGACAGTTGGCGAGCGTGGAATGCCGTGGCGGCGGCAGCGCCAGGCGATAACTTACGGACTCGTCTGCGTCCGGCCCTGCCAGCACGCCCATCGCCAGCGTCAGGTCCCGCGCGCTGCGCGCCAGAGGTCCGCACACGGCGAGTTCCATCGCGGCGCCATCGGTGCCCGGGAAGGCGTGCCCTCGCGTCGGCAGCAGCCCGTAGCTCGGCTTGTGGCCGAACACGCCGCAGAAGTGCGCCGGCACGCGGATCGACCCGCCGATGTCGGAGCCGAGCTCGAGCGGCACCATGCCGGAGGCGACCGCAGCCGCCGAGCCGCCTGACGAGCCACCTGGCGTGCGCGTCGCGTCGTGCGGGTTGACCGTACGGCCGTAGATAGGGTTGTCGCTCTGCCAGTCGGACAGCGCTGGCGGCACGTTGGTCTTGCCGAGGATCACCGCGCCCGCGGCCTTCAGGCGTGCCACCAGCACGGCATCTCGTTCCGGCAGCATTTCACGAAAAGGCAGCAAGCCCCAAGTGGTGGGCAGACCGGCGACGTCGAACGCCTCCTTCACCGTCATCGGCACGCCGAGAAGCGGCCGCGCTTCACCACGCGAGAGCGCGGCGTCGCAGGCCCGCGCCTGCTCGCGGGCACGCCCGAAGTCGCGCACGACGACAGCGTTGATCGCGCCGTCGAGGCGCTCGATGCGGGCGATTGCCGCGTCGCACAGCTCGAGCGCGCTGACGCGCCGCGATGCCACCGCGGCGGCGAGGTCGCTCGCATCGGCGGCTTCGAGTTCGGTGTTGCGGTCGATGTTCGTCATGGCGTTGTCTCAAGATTCGCGCAACCGCGCAAGCAGACCGGAATGGCGCCGGGTCGTCGTCTCGATCGTCGCGGCCAGCAGCTCTGCGTCGGCACACAGAGTGACGCACCGGCGGGCTCTCGTCACTGCGGTGTAGAGCAACTCGCGAGTCAGCAGGCGGCTGTGCTGCGTCGGCAACAGCACGAGCACGTGGTCGAACTCCGAACCCTGTGCTTTGTGCACCGTCATCGCGAACGCAGTCTCGTGCGCGGGAAGCCGCTGCGGCGCGATAGCGCGCCACCCGCCGTCAGCCTGCGCGAAGTGCACCTTCAGCTCGCCATTCACATCCTTCAGCGCGATACCGACGTCGCCGTTGAAGAGCTTGAGCACGTAATCGTTGCGCGCCACCAGCACCGGCCGGCCCGGATACCACGCCGAGCGCGGGTCGCCGTCGAGGCCGCCGAGCGCGCGGCGGAAGCGTCGCTCGATTTCGGCGTTGATGGCCTCGACGCCGCGCGGCCCGTCGCGCAGCGCGCAAAGAACGCGAAAGTGCCCGAATGCAGAGGCGATCGCCGCGATGTCCGCAGCTCCGCCGCGAACGCTCGCCAGGAACGGCGCGTACGCGTCCATCACGCGCTCGATCACGGCGCTGTGCGCGGCGCCCGACGAAGCGGCTGTGGCGTCGTCGAGCCAGCGCACTCCAGGCTCGTCCGACGCGCGCAGCCACGCCAGCGCGTCGCCGGCGCGGCCGGCGTTGATGTGCGTGGCGAGGCGACCGATGCCCGAATCGCTCGCGAAGCGGAAGTTGTGCCTGAGCCAGACCACGGCGTCGCGTAGCGCGCTCACCTCGGTCGGCGCGGGCGGCACGAGGTCATCGGCCGCCACGCCGCACAGCGAGGCCAGGTCCGCGCGACACGCCTCACTCAGCGACGGGTCGGCGTTCAGTTCGGAGAAAACCGCGCCCGACTCGACCGCGGCGAGCTGATCCTTGTCGCCGAGCAGCACGATGCGCGCTGCAGGTGGCACCGCTTCGAGCAGCTTGGTCGCGAGCGCGAGGTCGAGCATCGACGCCTCGTCAACGACGAGCGCGTCGATCGCGAGAAGGTTGCCCGCGTGGTGCATGAAGCCGCCGCCAGAGGGCGTGACGCCAAGCAGGCGGTGGATCGTGAACGACTCTGTCGGCAGCCGGCTGCGAATCGCGTCGGGCAGGTGCGCAGCGCGCTGGCGCATCGCCTCGGTCATGCGCGCCGCGGCCTTGCCGGTGGGCGCGGCCAGAGCGATGCGGCAGCCCGGATCCTGCTCGATCAGGCAGGCGAGCAGGTTGACGACGGTCGTCGTCTTGCCCGTCCCGGGCCCGCCGCTGACGATCGCGAGCCGCCCGCGAAGCGCCAGTGCAGCGGCGACTCTCAGCCAGTCGGGCTCGCCGCCGAGCAGCGACGGGTTGCCGGCGAAAAGGGCGTCGAGTCGTGTGCGCTTTGCCGCCGTCGCGCCAGCGTCGTCCGGCAGCGCAGCGGCGGCGTCGTCCCGCTGCGCGCGCATCAGACGTCCCGCCAGGCGTCGCTCGTAGTCGAAGTAGCGGTGAAGGTAGAGCCTGCCGTCGGCGTCGAGAACGAGCGGGCAGGCGGCGGGCGCCTGCGCAGTGCCGACGACGCTAGAGGCGAGCAGCGCCCGCCGCCACGCCTCGGCGTCAGCCGGCCCTCCTTCGAAGCCGCGAAGCTCGTTCAGTGTGACGCAGACATGGCCGTTCGACGTGGCCACGCTGACCGCGTGCGCCGCGATGCTCACCGCGCGCGCGACGCTTTCGGCCGAACCCTGAGCCAGTGCCCAGCGCTCGGCATGGCGCGCGAAGCCTTCGGCCAGCAGTAGGTCAGGCGTCTCGAAGGTTCCGGACTTCACGGCTGGGCCTCGACAGGCGCAGGCCCGGGCCGCTCTCCCGTCGAGCGCTGCGAGCGCGACGAGGAATGGGCACGGCCGGCGTCCTCGAACAGCGCCGACATGCGGGCTATCGCTTCCGGCGTCGGGCGGTGGAAGTGCAACCCTGTGGGCACGCCGCCTTCGGTTGTCCAGCCGGGCCGAACGCCGCGCACGAACAGATAGATCCAGCCGCCGAAGTGCTGCGCGGTGTCGTAGCCCGACACGCGAAGCCGCAGCAGGCGATCGAGCGCGACGCTGTAGAGCAGCGCCTGAAGGTGGTAGCCGCGTGCGAGCAATGCCGCCGCGAGCGCAGCCTCGCCGTAGTCGGCCGCGGAGTCGCCAAGGTAGTTTGACTTCCAGTCGACGATGAAGAAGCGCCCATCGTGTTCGAGCACGAGGTCGATGAATCCCTTCAGGTAGCCGCGCAGCGCGGCGAAAGATAGCCGCGGCACCGCGTAGTCGAGTTCGGCCAGCGTCGCATTCAGCACGTCGGCTTCGAGCCGGTGCGACGGCAGCGTGAACTCGAGCTCGCTGAGGCGCCGGCTGGGCGGCACGCCTCGCAGCCGAAGCGGCTGTGCCGTGCCGACCGGCAGCGGCATGTCGAGCACATCGCGCAACAGGCGCAGCAGCATCCGCGTGCGCTGCGCGTCGGTCTCGGCGCTTGCGTCACCCTGCGCGCCGGCAAGCGCGGCGCGGTGGAGTCGCAGCGCTTCGGCGACCGCACTGGGCCAGCCAGCGGGAGCAGTGAAATCGGCACGCTCGAACACCGCATGCAGGCATTCGCCGGCCGCGGCGCCGCGCGGGAAACGCAGGATATCGTCTTCGTCCAGCTTTGCGGCAGTCGCTGCGGTGCCAGCCGGCGCCGCCTCGGCGCGCAGGTCGTGATCGAGTGCAGCCTGCTCGCGCGTAGCGCCGAAGGCGAGCGCGCTGTAACTGCCGATCCACCAGCCCGACGGAATGCGGCGCGGCGCGGGCAGCGCGGCGAGCGCGTCCGGCGACTCGCGGCCTTGCACCAGGGAACGGGCCGTCGGTTGCGGCAACGGCGCGACCTGGAGCGCAGGACCGTGTCGCGCCGCCAGCCCGTCCCACGCGGCGTTTATGGCGGCGGTGTCGCGAGAGCCGTCGAACCACTCCTGCGGCGACTGCCCCTGGCCCGACACCAGCCAGTTGAGCAGGCTGCCGGTGCTCTCCTTGTCACTTGTGCCGCTGCCGCGTTTCGTGAGGTAGCAGCCGGCGACGAAGACGCAGCGGTGCACGGCGCGCGTCAGTGCGACGTAGATCAGGCGCATATCCTCCGCCGCGCCTTCGAGCCGCTTGCGCCGCTTCACGTCCGCCTCGTCGAACTTGCCTTCGAAGCCCTTGCGGAAGTCGATCACCGTTCGCCCCACATCGTCGTGGTACTCCGCACCGTCGAGTTCGTCGGGCAAGCCGCCGCGGCGGCCGTCCCAGAGGAAGGGGCAAAACACGACCGGGTACTCGAGCCCCTTGGCCTTGTGGATGGTGAGGATCTGCACCAGGTTCTGGTCCGACTCGAGTCGCAGTTGAGTCGCGTCGTCGCTGCGCTCGTCCTGACGTTGCGTTTGGAACCAGCGCAGCAGCGCGTCGGGCGACGGGTGCGCCTCGGCCGCCTGGTGCAGGCATTCGACCAGATGCAGCAGATTGGTCAGCCGCCGCTCGCCGTCGGCGCGCGCCAGCAGGCGCCCGGGCAGGTTCTCGCTGCGCATCAGCTCGCGCAGCATGAATCCGATGCCGCGGCTGAGCCAGGTGTCGCGGCAGGTGGCAAAGTGCTGAGCCCACGAGAGGATCAGCGCCTCGTCGGTGGCGAGGCTGTCGATGGCCGCCGCGTCCAGGCCCATCAGCTCGGTGGCCAGCGCCGCCTTCGTCAGCCTCTCGCGCGTCGGCTCGAGGATCGCCGCGAGCAGGCGCTCGAGTTCCTCGGCGTCGAGGCTGCGGTAGATGCTCGCCTGCGACAGCTCGGCGCTGCCGACACCGAGGGCCGACAGCGCCTGGCGCATTGCGCTGCCCTGCGTGTGGCTGCGCACCAGCACCGCGATATCGCCGGCGCGCAGCGGCTCGCCGCCGAGCGTGATTTCACCGTCGCGTGCGGCGGCGAGCAGGCGAGCGATCTCGCCCGCCGCAGCGGCCACCACAGCGGCGCGCGCATCGCCCTTGGGCAGGGGCTCGCCGCTCACCGGATCGGTGGGCAGCGTCCACACCTGCAGCGGCGCGCGCGCCAGTGTGCGGTCGAGCAGCGGCTGGCGTGGCTTGGCACCGAGGCCGACGGGGCGGTATTCCAAGCCCGGCAACATGAAGGCTCGCGCATTGGCGCGGAAGAGCGCGTTCAGCGCATCGATCAGCGGGCCCGTCGCGCGCTGGTTCTCGGCCAGCGTGTACTCGGCGCTGGCCTGCTCACGCGCCTTCAGGTAGGTCTGCAGGTCGGCGTTGCGGAAGCTATAGATCGCCTGCTTCGGGTCGCCGACGAGGAACAGCGGCGCATTGCCAGCCGCGCCGCCGCCGGTGTCGCCTCCGTAAATGGCGTCGAAGATCGCGAACTGCAGCGGGTCGGTGTCCTGGAACTCGTCGATCAGCGCGGCCGGGAAGCCCGCCCGCAGCGAGGCTGCGAGCCAGGGCGCATCGCTGCCGGTCAGCCTCTGATGCAGGTTGAAGAGCATGTCGTCGAACGCGATGACGCGCTTGCGCCGTTTGGCGCTGCGCAGCGCGGCGCTGCCTTGTGCGAGCAGGTCGCGCAGCAGCGCGAGCCGCATCAGCGCAAGCGTCTGCCCACTCGCGGCGCGCAGGTCGAGCAGGCGCTGTGCAATGCCGAAGAACGGATGCTCGGGCGCGGTGCAGCCCTTCTTCGGCTTGAGCTTCGCGCTGCCGAAAAGGTCGACCTTGTCGAACGTGGTGGCCAGCGATGCCAACGCGTCGCCTCCGCCGAGCAGCGCGTCGCACCCGAGAGCGCCAGCCTGCACCGAATTCGGCTTGTAGGTCGCGCCATTGAGTTGCGGCAGCGCATCGAGCAGGCACTGGACGATCGCGTCGCGCTCGGCGTGCCAGAGTGCGCGGGCAGCGGTGTGCGCCTGCTCCAGCGCGATGGCGTCGACCGCGCTAGGCGCCTCGATTGCCCGCGGCCACAACGCGGGCGCCAGCGGTTTGGCCAGATGGCGCTCGAGCAGGCGGGCGAACCTGGCGGGCGAATCCTTGCGCGCGACGAGAAGCGCCGCGAAGGCAGGGTCAATCGTGTCGCCCGCGACGCGCCGGCGCCAGAAGTCGTTGGCAGCCTCGCTGACGAACTCAGCGTCGTCCTGGACGAGTTCGAGCGCGAGCGGCATCTGGGCCGCAAAGGGCGTGTCGGCGAGCGCGCGCTGGCAGAAGCCGTGGATGGTGAAGATCGCCGCCTCGTCGAAGGTCTGCAGCGCGAGCTCGAGGCGGGCGATCAGCTCGCCATCTGCCAGGCCGTGCACGCTGCGCAGCGCATCGACCAGGCGCGGCACGAACGGGTCGCTGCCGGCGGCCGAGCCGGCGCGCAGGTGGGTGAGCATCTCGACGATGCGATCGCGGATGCGCTGGCGCAGTTCGGCCGTCGCCGCGTTGGTGAAGGTCACGACGAGGATGCGCTGCACCTCGAGCCCGCGCTCGAGCAGCAGCCGCAGGTACAGCCCGCACAGGTTCCAGGTCTTGCCGGTGCCGGCCGAGGCTTCGATCAGCCGCGTTCCCTCCAGCGGGCAGGAGAACACGTCGAACGCGGAGGCGCCGTTCATGGCCGCACCGGGTCGTTCAGGCACGCGAGCAGCGGGTCGAGCACCGCATGAGCGCAGGCATGGAACTCGTCGAAGCCCGCGCCCATGGGGTCGGGCAGGCCGCGCAGCGCCAGACGGTATGCCGCGTCGGCGCCTTCGCCGAACGGACGATCCTTTGTCGAGCGCCAGGTGCTCGTCGCGACCGACACGCTCGCGCCCTTCGCCAGGTACTGCCAGGCCGTTTTCGAAAAGAAGTACAGCGGCTCGCGCAAGCCGCGCTCGTAGAGGACCAGCAACTCGCGCAGCACGGCCATTGGCTGCTCGCACGGCCGCAGGCTGAAGCGCGCGTCGCGGGCCTGCCAGGTCGTGCGCAGCGCCACGCCAGCCGCAGGCTGCGCGCACAGCAGCAGGTGGTTCAGCCACGCGCTCAAGTAGTCGAAGACGCGCGCCTCGTCGTAGCGGTGGCGCACGAGGCCGCTCGTGCGCAGGTCGGCGAAGCTGCCGTGCACGCGCCAGCGCCTGCCGCCCGCCTCGAGATCGACGGCGGCCGAGTAGGGCGCGATGGACGGCTCGCGCGCCAGCTCCCGCCACTGCGCGGCGAACGTCTGCAACGACGCCAGTTCGTCCTCGAGCACGCTGCGGCCGAACGCGCCCGCGGGCAGTTCGTTGCCGGCGAGCGCGAGGCGGCGCACGGCTTCGATGTCGGCGCCGGCCAGCAGCGCCGGCAGCAGCCGCGCGGCCAGTGCGCTACGGCCTGGCACATCGGGCAGGAAGGGCTCGTCGTCCTGCAACTCGTCAGCGTCGCGGGCGAGCTCGATCCCCAGGCGCTGCCGCAGCAGGAAGCGGCACGGGTTGCGGAAGAACTGCGCCAGGCGCTCCAGCGGCACGTCCAGCCATTCGTCTCCGGGCCGATCCAGCGGTGCGCGAAAGAACGGTTGCGCCGACTCGACGGCGCTGTCGTCGATGTCGTCACTGTCGCCGTCGGCACCGTCCACGTCGAGCGCGGTCGCGATCGCCGACGCCACAGTCTCGGCCGGCGCCGCCAGCCGGCGCTGCAGCGCCTGCGCGTACTCGCGATGGAAGCTGCGCAGGCGCGGGTCGCCATCGGTCCTGAACGCGACCTCCGAGAACGCCTGCAGGGGGTGCTCGACCACGAGTCGCCGGCGAGCCTCGAAGAGCGAGGCATCGTCGGCGCGGTCGCCGGCGATCGCTGGAACGAGGTATTCGATCAGCTCGGAGACGAGCACCGACGGCGGCAGCGCAGAGTTGTCGCGCACGCTGCGGCCGATGTAGCTCAGGTGGAACTGCTCGCGCGCCGCAAGCAGCAGGTCGAGGAAGAGGTTGCGCTCGTCGATGCGCCGCTGGCGGTCGCCGCGCCGCGGGTGCAGTGCCATCAGGTCGAACTCTGCCGGCCGCAGCGCGGTGGGGAAGCTTCCGTCGTTGAGGCCGATCGCGCAGATCACCTTGAACGGCAGGTTGCGCAGGCTGCTCATCGATGAGAACGTGACGCTGCCGGTCGGCACGCCGCCACGCGCTGGGTCGTCGAGCGCCGCGGCGAGCGCGCTGTGCACGACGTCGAGCGGCAGCGGCTGCGCGAGGCCGCTGCGCCGCAACTGCTCGCCGAACGCCTGCAACGCCGCCAGTACCTCGCGCAGGTCTTCGAGCTCGTCTTCGCCCGGCGCGATGAAGTGCCCCAGCGCGTCAGCGAGCAGCGGTGGCCACGACGCCGCGGGCCGCGGCAGCGCAACCTCGCGCCGCAGCGCTGCCAGCGCATCGACGAAGCGCCAGAGCGTGCCGAGCGCGAGCGCGTCCGAGCCCTCGGCGTCGCCGGCCGGCAAGCGGCCGTCGAATGGCGCGGCGGTCTGAGCCGGCATCGCGTAGCCGAGGAAGAGCCGCGCCAGGCCGTCGGCGAAGCTGTGCCGCTCGTCGGCCGGCACGCCGAGGCTGCCGCGGTGCTCGGCGTCGAGCGCCCAGTGCACGCCCGCGTCGTGCAGCCAGCCGTGTACGCGGTCGAGCGCCGCGGCGTCGAGCCCGAAGCGGCGTGCGATGAGCGGCTGCTGCAGCAGCCCGAAGACGGCGCTCACGGTGAAGCGCGACCCTGCGAGCGCCAGCAACTCGAGCAGCGTGCGTGCCGGCGCGTTGACGCGGGCACGGGCGCGCCCCGTCACGCTGTACGGGATGTGGCGGTCCTTCGGCGCGGTGCCGAAGATCGCGTCGATGAGCGGCGTGGCGGCATCGAGATCGGGCGTGACGACGAGGATGTCGGACGGTTCGAGCGTGTCGTCGCGACCGAACAGCGCCAGCAGGCGGTCGTGCAGCACCTCGAGCTCGCGCGCGGGCGAATGGCAGGCGTGAACCTCGATGCTGCGGTCGTCCGCGTCCAGCGCGACCGAGCCGGGAGCGAGATCCTCGAGCACCAGGACAGACCGCTGAAGACGGGCGAGCAGCGTTGCGCGGCGGGGTTCTTCGAAGCGAGCGTCGTCGATCACCGCATCGCCGCAGGCATCGACCAGCAGGCCGAGCTGAGACTGCGTCTGCTGTCCCCAGGCGGCGAGCAGGCGCTGGCCTTCCTCGTGGTACGCGTCGCGTCCGCGCGCGGCCAGGTAGGCCAGCCGGCGGCGGTCGACGACCTCGAACCAGTATTCGCGGCAGGGGTTCAGCACATAGAGCCGCACATCGACGCAGCCGGCGAGTGCCTGCAGTAGCGTGAGGTGTAGCGGCGGCACCGCCGGCAGGCACAGCACGTGCACTGCGGAGGGGAGTGTGCCGGCGTCGACGAGTGCTGCGCCCTGCGTTCGCAGCGCGCGGATGAACGCCTCGGCCGGTGGGTCGACACCGACGTCGCCGCCCACGTGCCGCCACAGTTCGGCCTGCCAGCCCTGATCGGCCTGCGCGGCGTTGCCCTGCGGCGAGAGATCGATCGTCTCGCCGCGCGACCACGCAGCGAGCCAACTTGGGCGGAAGGTGATGTACTGGTCGAACAGGCCGGCGAGCCGGGCTGCCAGCTCGTGGCGCATCGCCGCATCGGACTGCTCGAGGTAGGCCGCGAGTCGCGTGTGCCCGGCGCTCAGTCGTGGGTCCTGCAGCGCGCCGTATATGCGCCAGGTCAGCACGCCAGGGTCGAACGGCGACTCGGCCTGTACGCCGGGAACGACGCGCGCGATCAGCTTCCACAGCCACTGTGCGAGGTAGCCGAACTCGACGTTGGCGCAGACGCCGTGGCGCTGCGCAAGCGCGAGTGTCAGCTGGCGCTGAACGGCCGCGCTCGGCACGATCACCGCGTCGGCGTCGAAGACCGAACGCCCGCCCGTGCCGAGCTGTTCGACAAGAAGGCCGGACAGCGTCTCGTAGCGGTTGGCGAAGTGGATCGTGAGCATCGGGTCTCGCCGAAGGCGACGCCTCTTCAGCGAAGCGCAGCCCGCGGGTCGCGGTGCGCCAGGCGCTCGAGCAGGTGATCGACTTCGGCGCGGGCCGCTGCGGACAGCGCCGCCGCGGGCTTGCGCTGCGCGTCGGTTGCCAGGATGCCGCGTCGCGTCATCACGTACTTGCGCACCGCGAGCCCGACCCCGGGCTGCTGCTCGTAGCGCAGCAGCGGCAGGTGGGCGTCGAACAAGTCGTGCGCCTGCTCGCGCTGCCCGGCGATCGACAGGCGAACGACGTCGCACAGCATGTCCGGGAACGCGTAGCCGGTGTTGGCGCCGTCGGCGCCGCGCTCCATCTCGTAGTCGAGGAACAGGCCGCCGTTGCCGCAAAGGATCGCGATCCGGCGCATCGAACCGTCGCGCTCGAAGCCGCGCAGCGTCGAGATCTTCTCCAGCCCCGGCCAGTCTTCGTGCTTGAGCATGACGCACGTGGGCAGCTCGGTGACGATGCGGCGGATCACGTCGGGCGTCATCTGGACCTGGAAGGTCAAGGGGTAGTCCTGGACCACGAACGGCACGTCGGCGCCGATCGCCTCGACCGCCTGGCGGTAGTAACCGACGATCTGGTCGTCGGTGCGCAGCGTATTCGGCGGCGCGATCATCACGCCCGCGGCGCCGGCGGCCATGACCTCTTGCGTCAATGCGCGCATCGCGGCGAAGCCCGGCGCCGAGACGCCGACCACGACCGGCAGCGCCGCCGCGCGCACGACCATCCGGCGCGCGATCTGCACGCCCTCGTCGTGTCCGAGCTTGGGCGCCTCGCCGAGCTGGCCAAGCACCGTGATGCCGGTGGCGCCAATGGCGAGATAGAAGTCCGCCAGGCGATCGAGCGATGCCGTGTCGACGCGACCGTCCTCGAAGAAAGGGGTCGGAGCGATCGGGAAGACGCCACGTGCGTCAGCGGTCAGCGGCATGAGGCCTCCTGTGAACGGTGCGAATCCGATGCGCAGGCCGATTGCGACAGAGCGCCACAGGTGTTTGGGCGGTGCGGACAGCTTTTCATTGCCACAGCGACAGCGCCTGCGCCGACACGTCGATTCGCGCGGCCTGTCCCACCGTGCTTGCGGGTTCTGCCTCGCCTTTCCCGGCGGTCGGCGTGACGATCTCGAACTGCCGCACCACCGGCGGCGGAATGAATCGCGTCAGCGCCCCGTACACGTGGCGGTCGCCGAACGATGCCTGGTGATGGACGTAGAAGCGTTGTGGCACGAGCAGGTGCAGGTGATCGCGGGCGCGCGTCATCGCCACGTAGAGCAAGCGGCGCTCTTCTTCGATCTCGGCCGCGCTGCCGGTGGCCAGGTCCGACGGCATGCAGCCGTCGACGACGTTGAGCACGAACACCGCGTTCCATTCCTGGCCCTTGGCCGAGTGGACGGTCGACAGGATCGCGTAGTCCTCGTCGAGCAGCGGCACGCCGGACTCGTCGCTCGTCGCGTCGGGCGGGTCGAGCGTGAGCTCGGTCAGGAAGCGCTCTCGCGTCGCGTAGCCGACTGCGATTCGCGCGAGTTGCGCCAGGTCGGCCAGGCGCATCGGCGCGTCGTCGTGGCGGCGCTCGAGCGTCGGCGCGAGCCAGCGGTTGACCTGCTCCAACTCGTCCGGCCAAGTTGAGTCAGCGCTTCGCAGCGCAGCGTAGACGCGAGCGAATGCCCGCCAGTCGGCTGCGGCAGCCGGTGGCGGCATGAACGATTGCAGCGCCACGGTCGGTTCTTGCGCCTGTTCCATCGCATCGAGCAACCGCCGTGCCGATGCCGGGCCGATGCCTTGCACCAGCTGCGCGACGCGAAACCCCGCCAACCGGCAGCGCGGGTTCTCGGCCCAGCGCAGCAGCGACAGCGCATCCTTGATGTGCGACGCCTCGAGGAACTTCAAGCCGCCGAACTTGACGAACGGGATGTCGCGCCGCGCGAGTTCCAGCTCCAGCGGTGCGCTGTGGTGCGAGGTGCGAAACAGCGCTGCCTGGCGCTTGAGCGCAAGGCCGTCCTCGCGGTGCTCGAGCATGCGGTCGGCAACCCAGCGCGCCTGCGCGGCCTCGTCCTCCACCGCAACCAGCTGCGGCCACTGCGACGAGGCCTTGTCGGTCCAGAGCTGCTTGGTGTAGCGCTCGGCGGCGAGTGCGATCACCGCGTTCGACGCGTCGAGGATGGGTTGCGTAGATCGGTAGTTGCGCTCCAATGTGACGACGCGCGCGGGCGGCTCGAACTGCTGCGGGAAGTCGAGGATGTTGCGCAGCTCTGCGGCGCGGAACGAGTAGATCGATTGCGCGTCGTCGCCGACGACGGTCAGCCCGCGACCGTCCGGCTTGAGCGCCATCAGGATCGCGGCCTGGAGCTGGTTCGTGTCCTGGTATTCGTCGACGAGCACGTGGTCGAAGCGCGCGGCGACATCGCGTGCCAGCGCGGCGTCGGTCATCATCTGCGACCACATCAGCAGTAGGTCGTCGTAGTCGAGCACGTGCTGTTGTTGCTTGGCTTCGGCGTAGGCGCCGAACAGTCCCTTGAGCTCGGCACCCCACGCGGCGCACCAGGGGAAGCGCTGCGGCAGTACCGTGCAAAGCGGCACCTGGCTGTTGACGACGCGCGAGTAGATCGCGAGGCATGTGCCCTTCTGCGGAAAGCGGTTCCTCGTCGCCGCGAGGCCGCGCTCCTGGCGCACCCAGCCCATCAGGTCTTCGGCATCGCCGCGGTCGAGGATCGTGAAGTTCTCTGCGAGGCCGATCCGCGCCGCGTGTTCGCGCAGAAGGCGCGCGCCGACGCCGTGGAAGGTTCCGGCCCAATGCAGCGCGGGCCGCTGCTGCGCAGCTGGCAGGCCGAGCGCCTGCTGCAGCAAGGCACCGACGCGGCGCGTCATCTCCAGTGCCGCGCGGCGAGAGAACGTCAGCAATAGCAGGCGCTGCGGGTCGGCGCCGCACTGAACTAGGCGCGCGACGCGCGACGCGAGCGTCAGCGTCTTGCCCGATCCGGCGCCGGCGACGACAAGCAACGCCTGCGCGAACGCGTCGCCTACGCCGTGCTCGACGGCGGCGCGCTGGGCGTCGTTGAGCGCGGCGAAGGGGCAGTGCGGTGGCGAGGTCTCAGTGGCGCGGGCGAGGCGGGGCATCGTGGTAGTGAAATGCGGGCAACGGTGGCGGCGGGTGCGCCGCGAGCAGACTGTACATCCATCCAGCCTGCGGGCGGTGCACCGCAGGCCACGGACGCGGGTGCGTCCGCCGTGGCGGGGTTCGCAGTCTTCGGGCATCATGCGCGGGCACGAGGTCTCGCCGGAGGCGACGTAGCAGTCGTCCCGCTGATCAACACTCACAGGTGAACCATGAAGATAGGAACTGCAATTGCGTGCGCCTTGCTGGCTGCATCGGCGAACAGCTTCGCTGCGGCGCCGCCGGACTACATCTTCGTCAGCCGGTCTTCCGAGACCCTGATGGACGACGCCACTGCCAAGAGCGTCTTCAGCGAGATCGTCTCGCTCAAGCTGGCCATGCTGTATCCCACCGGCAAGTGGGGCTTCGCGGCTCAGGTCGAAGGCGGCATCACGCAGGCGAACACCTGTGTCGTCGTGGCGCGCGTGATGATGCTGCCGCGCAATCAGCCGACGGTCACGAAGCTGCTGCTGTTCAAGCCGGAGAAGATGGCAACCACCTTCGACACGATGGCCAACGCGTCGGCCGCGCAGTGCAAGGACCTGGCCAAGGGCAAGCTGCGTGAAGCGAGCCAGGCGATGCTAGCGGCGCTCGTTCCGAGTTGAGCCGGCGCACGCCCGCGGCGTCGATCGTGCCTTCCTTCAGCCGTGCAACCGGCTGTTGCGCGGCACGTTGGCGAGCAGGAACTCCATCTGGTCGGCGAGGATGCGGCGGCCGCGCAGGATCATGTCCTCGTGCAGGCTCGGCACGTAGGGCAGGTACATCAGCGACAGGTGCGCCTCGCCGGGCAGCCGGTTGCCCTTCTGGCCGTTGCAGGGACGGCACGCGGTGATGCAATTCATCCAGCTGTCCTGGCCTCCGCGCGAGATCGGCACGATGTGCTCGCGCGTCAGCTCGTCCACGTGGAAGCGGCCACCGCAGTACGCGCAGACCATCCGGTCGCGTGCGAACAGCTTGTGGTTCGACAGCGCCGGCGTCTGCCGCCAGGCACGGCTCGGCACATTGCCGCGCACGGCGACGATCGGATGCACCTCGATGCGCGATTGCACGCCGGTGCGCCTCTGGATGCCGCCGCGCAGCACGTAGAACGGGTCGCCGAGTGTCCAGGCAATGCCGTCGCTGGCGTAGATGACGGCCGCCTCCCTGGCCGAAATCCACGACTGCGGCCGGCCCGAGACATCGAGTTGCAGCACTTCCAAGCAAGATCCTCCGTGCCGCTAGCGTAAACCATTCCGGCCGGGTCGCTCAACGATCGACTGTCGCTCGGCGAGCAAGCCGCGGCTGCGTGCCATCAGCCGCGTCAGCCCGAGCAGCGCGCCGATGGCGGGCATCGGCACGCCTGCGTGCTCGCCGATCTCGTGCACCGCCGTCAACAGCGCGTCGATCTCGAGCGGGCGGCCGGCCTCGGCGTCCTGCAGCATCGAGGTCTTGAACGCGCCGAGCTGGCGCGTGACGGCCATGCGTGCCTCGCCCGACTGCGCGATCGGGCAGCCGATGCGCGCGCCGATCGCCGCCGCCTCGGCCATCGCCTGCAGAGCGAAGTCGCGCACCAGCGGATCATCGAGGATGAGGTCGCAGGTCGCGCCCGTCAGCGCCGAGACGGGGTTCATCGTCATGTTGCCCCAGAGCTTGAACCAGATGTCGCGCCGGATGTCTTCGCTCGCCTCGACCGTCAAGCCCGCATCGCGCAGCACCGCCGCCACCGCGTCGACGCGCTGCGACGTGCCGCCTGCAGGTACGCCGATGATCAGCCGCTCGCCGAAGCCGTGCTGCACGACGCCGGGTCCGGGGCTGCTGCAGGCGAGGTGGACGACGCAGCCGAGCACCTGCGGCAGCGGCAGCGCCGCCGCAATTCGCCCGTGAGGGTCGATGCTCGCCAATTGGCGCTCGCCGCAGGACAGACGCTCGGCCACGGGAGGCGTCTGCAGGAACCACCACGGCACGCCGTTCATCGCCGGCACGACGAGGGTCCCTGCTCCGATCAGCGGCGCGAGCGTAGGGGCGAGCGCTTCGAGTGCGGGTCCCTTGACGGCGATGATCAACAGGTCCTGCACGCCGAGCTCATGCGCGTCGTCGGTCGCTCGAAGCGGCACCCGTTGCTCGTTCGATCCGGCGCGCAACGTCAATCCGCTCTCGCGCACCGCCTGCAGCGTGGCGCCACGGGCGAGCGCAGAAACCGTGTGCGCCTTGCCGCCTGCGTTGGCCAGCGCGAGGCGCGCCGCGATGTACCCTCCCACGGCGCCGACTCCGGCAAGCGTTATCTTCATGCCTGCGTCCTCCTGCAGGGGGCGATCGTACGGCCCGCTGTCAGGGCGAACCGGTATGCGGGTAAACCCGCGGATGAATCGTCTGGTCGCGACATCTAGGCAGGATGCCCTAGAAATTCAGCGCTCGATGCGCGCCGCCGTCGGCAGATTTCTGCAAAATAGAACGGTCGTTCGTTTTCACTTCATCGCCATCGACTGTTCAGCTTGTCGTGCCCGACCTGACCGCCTTTTCCAGCAAACCTGCCCGCGAAGACGCCAGCCCGCCCAAGCCGTTGCAAAAGGGCCAGCAGACGCGCGCGACGATCCTCGAGGCTGCGCTTGCATTGGCGTCGCACATGGGCCTGGAAGGGTTGTCGATCGGCGCGCTGGCCGAGGTGACGCAGATGAGCAAGTCGGGCGTGTTCGCGCACTTCGGCTCGCGCGAGGAACTCCAGATCTCGGTGATCCGCGAGTACCACGCCAAGTTCGAGGAAGAGGTGTTCACGCCTTCGATGATCGAGCCGCGCGGCCTGCCACGCCTGCGCGCGCTGTTCGAGCGCTGGGTGCGCCGGGTGACGATGGAGATCGACTCGGGCTGCATCTACATCAGCGGCGCGGTCGAGTTCGACGACCGTCCTGGCCCGGTTCGCGATGCGCTGGCGACGATGGTGCAGACATGGCACGCGGCGCTGGCGCGGGCGATTCATGTCGCTGTCGACGAAGGCCACCTGCGCGACGATACCGATCCGCAGCAAATGTTGTTCGAGATCCACGGCCTGATTCTGGCGCTGCACCATGACGCGCGCTTCCTGCGTAGCGTGGGCGCCGTCGATCGGGCACGTGCCGGTTTCGAGCGCACCGTCGGCCACTACGCCACTCACGCGTCCCGAGCGGCGCGAAGAAGCAGGCGCTGAGCAACAGCGCCGTACCCCTTTCAACCCGCGGAGCATCGAACCATGGCCCAGTACACCCCCCCGCTGCGCGACATGCACTTCGTCTTGCATGAGCTGCTCGACGTGACGACGCATCTGAAGGAGTTGCCGGCGCACGCCGAGTGCGACCTCGACACCATTAACGCGGTGCTCGAAGAGGCAGGCAAGTTCACCGCCGAGGTGCTGTTTCCGCTCAACCAGAGCGGCGACGCCGAGGGCTGCACGCTCGACGTGGCCACGCACACGGTGGCGACGCCCAAGGGCTTCAAGCAGGCCTATCGCCAGTTCGTCGAGGCCGGATGGCCTGCGCTGAGCTCGGACCCCGCGTTCGGCGGCCAGGGCCTGCCGGCCTCGGTCGGGGTCTGCTTCGCCGAGATGCAGAACTCGGCGAACCAGGCCTGGACGATGTACCCCGGCCTCACCCACGGCGCCTACGAGGCCCTGCATGCGCACGGCACGGCAGAGCAGAAGGCGATGTTCCTGCCCAAGCTCGTCAGCGGGGAGTGGACTGGCACGATGTGCCTGACCGAGCCGCACAGCGGGACCGACCTCGGGTTGCTGCGTACCAAGGCCGAGCCGCTAGCCGACGGGCGCTACCGGATCAGTGGCGAGAAGATCTTCATCTCCGCCGGCGAACACGACCTGGCGGAAAACATCGTCCACCTGGTGCTCGCCCGCCTTCCCGACGCGCCGCAGGGCTCCAAGGGCATCTCGCTGTTCGTGGTGCCCAAGTTTCTCGTCGCCGAGGACGGTGGCCTCGGCGAACGCAACGCCATCTTCTGCACCGCGATCGAGCACAAGATGGGCATCCACGGCAACGCCACCTGTCAGTTGCTGCTCGACGGCGCCATCGGCACGCTCGTGGGCCAACCGAACAAGGGTCTGGCGGCGATGTTCGTGATGATGAACGCCGCGCGCCTGGGCGTCGGGATGCAGTCGCTCGGGCTGACCGAAGTGGCGTACCAGAACGCCGCTGCGTACGCGAAGGAACGCATCCAGATGCGTTCCCTCTCCGGCACGAAGGCGCCCGACAAGCCGGCTGACCCGATCATCGTGCACCCCGACGTGCGCAAGATGCTGCTCACGGCTCGCGCCTATGCCGAGGGCGGGCGCGCTCTGGCGCTGTACGTCGCGCTGCTGATCGACAAGGAACTCAATTCGCCCGACGAGGCGGTGCGCAGGGACTGCGCCGACCAGGTGGCGCTCTTGACGCCGATCGTCAAGGCATTCCTAACCGACAACGCGTGGATCGCCACCTCGCACTGCATGCAGGTTCTGGGTGGCCATGGCTACATCCGCGACTGGGGGATGGAGCAGTACGTTCGCGACGCCCGCATCAACATGATCTACGAAGGCACGAACACGGTCCAGTCGCTCGATCTGCTGGGTCGCAAGGTGCTCGGCGACAACGGCGCGAAGCTCAAGAAGTTCGGCCAGCTCGTCGCCGGGTTCGTCGAGGAGGAAGGCACGAACGAGGCGATGCAGGAGTTCGTCAACCCGCTCGCCGACCTCGGCGACAAGCTCACCAAGCTGACGACCGAGATCGGCATGAAGGCGTTCGCTAACGCCGACGAGGTGGGCGCCGCGGCGGTGGACTACCTTCGCATCTGCGGCCACTTGCTGTTCGCGTACTTCTGGGCACGCATGGCCAAGGTGGCGCTGGCGAAGCAGGACTCGGGCGATCCGTTCTACAGCGCCAAGCTCGCCACGGCGCGCTTCTACTTTGCCAAGCTGCTGCCGGAGACGGCGATGCTTATCCGCACCGCGCGCGCCGGCGGCAAGACGCTGATGGAGATCGAGGAAGCGCTATTCTGAGGCCCCCATTTCATCCATCACAGGAGACACGTGTGAGAAACCTAATCTTCGCTACCGCGCTCGGCCTGCTGACCATCCTGGCCCATGCCCAGGCCACGCCGGTCGGCGCGTGGAAGACCATCGACGACGAGACCAAGGTCGAGAAGTCCGTCGTTCGCATCACCGATGCGGGCGGCGTTCTCAGCGGCAAGATCGAGAGAATCACCGACCCCGCCAAGCAGGGCGACAAGTGCGAGAAGTGCAGCGACGCCCACAAGGACAAGCCGATCCTCGGCATGACCATCGTCGAGGGCGTGAAGAAGAACCCCGACGAGCCCTACTGGGACGGCGGCACCATCCTCGACCCCAACAACGGTAAGACCTACAAGGTGCGCATGACGCCCAGGGACGGCGGCAAGCTGCTCGAAGTGCGCGGCTTCATCGGCCCGTTCTATCGCAATCAGCAATGGATACGCGTCGAGTGACGCGACAGGAGAAGCAATGACCCGATTCAATGTTCGCAAGGTCGCCGTTCTCGGCGCCGGCGTGATGGGCGCGCAGATCGCTGCCCACCTGGTCAACGTGGGCGTGCCGGTGGTGCTGTTCGACTTGCCCGCGAAAGACGGGCCGAGGAACGGCATCGTCACCAAGGCCGTCGAAGGCTTGAAGAAGCTCAAGCCAGCGCCTCTGGGCGTGCCCGAGAGCGCCGCGCTGATCGAACCGGCGAACTACGAGGAGCACCTGGGCGTTCTCGCCGGGTGCGACCTGATCATCGAGGCGATCGCCGAGCGCATGGACTGGAAGCTCGACCTGTATCAGCGCATCGCCGCGCACATCGCACCGCACGCGATCGTCGCGAGCAACACCTCGGGGTTGTCGATCACCAGGCTGTCGGAGGCGCTGCCCGCAGAAATAAAGCCGCGCTTCTGCGGCATCCACTTCTTCAACCCGCCGCGCTACATGGCCCTGGTCGAGTTGATCGCGACGCCGACGACCCAGCCCGAAATCCTCGACCAGCTCGAGACCTTCGTGACGAGCGCCGTCGGCAAGAGCGTGGTGCGGGCCAAGGACACGCCGAACTTCATCGCCAACCGCGTCGGCATCGCCGGCATGCTGGCGACGATGAAGGAGGCCGAGACTTTCGGCCTCAGCTACGACGTCGTCGACGACCTGACCGGCAAGAAGATGGGCCGCGCGAGCAGCGGCACTTTCCGCACCGCCGACGTGGTGGGCCTGGACACGATGGCGCACGTCATCAAGACGCTGCAGGACAACCTGGCCGACGACCCGTTCTACCCGACCTTCGCGACGCCGCCGGTGCTGGCGGCGCTGATCGCCAAGGGCGCGCTCGGGCAGAAGAGCGGCGCCGGCTTCTACAAGAAGGCCGGCAAGGACATCCTTCGCCTCGACCCCGCCAAGGGCGACTACGTGCCCGGCGGCGGCAAGGCCGACGAAATCGTCGCCCGGATGCTGAAGAAGCCGCCCGCCGAGCGGCTCACGCTGCTGCGCGAATCGAGCAACCCCCAGGCGCAGTTTCTGTGGGCGATCCTGCGCGACAGCTTCCACTACGCCGCGGTTCACCTGGCCGAGATCGCCAACTGCGCACGCGACGTGGACTTCGCGATGCGCTGGGGTTTCGGCACCAGCCAGGGTCCGTTCGAACTGTGGCAGCTCGCCGGCTGGAAGCAGGTGGCCGAATGGGTGAAGGCCGACATCGACGCGGGCAAGGCGCTCTCGAAGGCGCCGCTGCCCGCGTGGGTGTTCGACGGTCGCGACGGCGTGCACACGCCGGAAGGTTCGTGGAGCCCGGCGCAAGGCAGGTACCTCCCGCGCTCGGGCCTGGCGGTGTACCAGAGGCAGCACTTTCCCGAGAACGTCGTCGGCGCCGGCACCGCCGCGCCGCTCCAAAGCGGCACTGAGCTCTACAAGAACGAGGAAGTTCGCGTCTGGACACTCGACGGCGACGTGCTGATCGCCAGCATCACCGCCAAGCTGCACCTGATCAGCCCGACCGTGACCGAGGGCCTGCTCAAGGCCGTCGAACTGGCCGAAGAGGGCTACAAGGGCCTCGTGATCTGGTCGCCCGACGACGTGTTCTCGGCCGGCGCCAATCTGGAAGCCCTGATGCCGGTGTTCATGAAGAGCGGCGCCAAGGGCATCGCGCCGGAAGAGAAGAAGCTGCAGGACGCGATGCTGCGCATCCGCTACGCGACGGTGCCGGTCGTTTCGGCCGTGCGCGGCCTGGCGCTCGGCGGCGGCTGCGAACTGGCGGTGTATTCGACGCGGCGTGTCGCGGCGATGGAGTCATACATGGGCCTCGTCGAAGTGGGCGTCGGCCTGATCCCCGGCGGTGGCGGCCTGGCCTACATTGCGCGCCGCGCGGCCGAGATGGCGGCTGCCGGCAACGCCAACGCTGACATCTTCAAGTTCGTCACCGACGGCTTCACCAACGCCGCGATGGCCAAGGTCGGAACGAGCGCAATCGAGTCGCGCAAGCTCGGCTACCTGTTGTGGAGCGACGTGATCGTGCCGCACAAGGATGAGCTGCTGTTCGTCGCGATCCAGCAGGCGCGCGCGATGGCCGACAGCGGCTGGCGGCCGCCGGCAAAGAAGCTGTTCCCGGTCGCCGGCCGCAACGCGATCGCGACCGTCAAGGCGCAGCTCGTGAACATGCGCGACGGCGGCTTCATCAGCGCACACGACTTCCACATCTCGTCGCTGATCGCCGACGTGGTTTGCGGCGGCGATGTCGACGCGGGCTCGCTGGTGAGCGAGGAATACCTGATGACGCTCGAACGCAAGCACTTCTGCAGTCTGCTGGAACACCCGAAGACGCAGGAACGGATCATGGGCATGCTGCAGACCGGCAAGCCGGTTCGGAACTGATCGGCAACGACAAGGAAACCGACATGAGCAAGCAAGTGCAAGACGCCTACATCGTTGCCGCCACCCGCACGCCGATCGGCCGCTCGGGGCGGGGCTACTTCAGGAGCACGCGGCCCGACGATCTGCTCGTCGCTGCGATCAAGAGCGCGATGAAGCAGGTGCCGACACTCGACCCGGCGGCGGTCGAGGACGCGATCGTCGGCTGCTCGTTCCCCGAGGGCGAGCAGGGCATGAACATGGCGCGCATCGCGGTCGCGCTGGCGGGCTTTCCCAAGCCCGTCGGTGGCGTCACGGTGAACCGCTTCTGCGCGTCGGGCCTGACCGCGATCCAGATGGCGGCCGACCGCATCCGCGTCGGCGAGGCCGACGTGATAATCGCCGGCGGCGCCGAGTCGATGAGCCTCGTGCCGATGGGCGGCAACAAGCCGACCTTCAACCCCGAGGTGTTCGCCAGGGACGAGAACATCGGCATCGCCTACGGTATGGGCCTGACTGCAGAGAAGGTCGCCGCGCAGTGGAAGGTCGGCCGCGAGGCGCAGGACGCCTTCGCGCTCGAATCGCACCAGCGGGCGCTGAAGGCGCAGGCGGCAGGCGAGTTCACGGGCGAGATGACGCCGATCGAAGTCGTCGAGCGGTTCCCGAATCTGACGACTGGCGAACAGGGCACGAAGACGCGTACGGTGAGCCTCGACGAAGGTCCGCGCCCGGACACCTCGCTCGAAGGCTTGGCCAAGCTCAAGCCCGTGTTCGCCGCAAAGGGCTCGGTGACGGCCGGCAACAGCTCGCAGACCAGCGACGGTGCGGGCGCGCTGATCCTGGCGAGCGAGGCAGCCGTCAAGCGCTTCGGCCTCACGCCGCTGGCGCGCTTCGTCAGCTTCGCGGCACGCGGCGTTCCTCCCGAGATCATGGGCATCGGCCCGATCGAGGCGATACCGGCCGCGTTGCGCTACGCGGGGCTGAACAGCGCCGACATAGGCTGGTTTGAGCTCAACGAAGCGTTCGCCGCGCAGTCGCTGGCGGTGATCAACACCCTCGGGCTCGATCCGGCGAAGGTCAATCCGATGGGCGGTGCGATTGCGCTCGGCCACCCGTTGGGCGCGACCGGCGCAATCCGCGCCGCGACGGTGATCCACGCGCTGTGCCGACATAGCCTGAAGTACGGCATGGTGACCATGTGCGTCGGTACCGGCCAGGGCGCGGCAGGGATATTCGAGCGGGTCTGAACGGCCCTTGCGTGGAGGCGAGATGAGCATCAGGACCGCCACGTTGAACGGCGTCGCGACGATCGAGATCGCGCGGCCGGAGAAGAAGAACGCGCTCACGCTGGCGATGTACCGCGCGATGGCCGACGCCATCGACGCGGCGGCTGCCGATCCGGCGGTGCGCGCATTGCTGATCACCGGGCAGCCGGGCATCTTCACGTCGGGCAACGACATCGAGGACTTCATGCAGCGGCCGATCGACGGCATGGAGTCGCCGGCGTTCCTGTTCATGAAGGCGCTGCTCGCATGCGACAAGCCCGTCGTCGCCGCCGTCACCGGCGCGGCGATCGGCGTCGGCACGACGATGCTGCTGCATTGCGACTTCGTCTACGTGTCGGACGAGGCGCGGCTGGCGATGCCGTTCGTGAGCCTGGGTCTGGTGCCCGAGTTCGCGTCCAGCCTCGTCGTTCCGCAACTGATGGGCAACGTGCGCGCGGCCGAGAAGATCCTGCTCGGCGACCCGTTTACCGGCGCCGAGGCGGTCGAGTGCGGCATCGCCAACGCCGTGCTGCCGGCAGGCGAAGTGGTGCTGCACGCACGTCGCGTCGCCGAGCGTTTCAACGCGCTGCCGCCGGGCGCGGTGCAGGAGAGCAAGCGGCTGCTGCGCCGCGCCAGGACGCAAGCCGTGCGCGAGACCATCGCCGTCGAAGGCGAGGTCTTCGCGCGGCGCCTTCGCA